>Ga0182015_10000260_pt1 | contig 76087 bp, 74 predicted proteins | sample 712P3MmetaG_FD_120478 | JGI IMG/M metagenome (GOLD analysis project Ga0182015, IMG submission 120478) | Permafrost microbial communities from Stordalen Mire, Sweden - 712P3M metaG | ecosystem: Environmental > Terrestrial > Soil > Wetlands > Permafrost | place: Sweden: Stordalen | collected...
AAGATTCCGAAGAGAGTCCCGCAGGGGCTAAAGCCCGTCCTTTGTTTTGTTGCATTTGCGGCCCGGCTAAAGCCGTGCCCTTGTTACAAAACTCGCCACGAATGAGTTTTTCCGCAAGCTGTTAAGCCCGGGAATTTTTAAGGGCTCTGGGCGGCCCGACTGAAGTCGTGCCCTTGTTACAAAGCGATGCTTGTGTTGGGCTTCCCTAAGACTTTTGTGCAGGGCTTCCCTAAGACTTTCGCGTGATGTAACGGCGGGGGCGGATCTCATACTTCCCGCTGACAACGAGGGCGATGGCCTCAGTGTAGGCGATGTGCTCCTCTGCCAGGATGCGGGCGGCGAGGGAGTGGGCGTCGTCGGAGTCGAGGACGGGGATGGAACGCTGGAGGATGATTACGCCGTGGTCGAGGTGCTCGTCGACGAAGTGGACGGTGCAGCCGGCGACCTTGACTCCGTAGTCGAAGGCCTGCTGCTGAGCGTCGAGGCCCGGAAAAGCGGGCAGAAGCGATGGATGGATGTTGAGGATGCGGTTGGGGAATGCGGCGATGAAGGCGGGCGAGAGCATACGCATGTAACCGGCGAGGCAGACGAGGTCGACGTGGTGCTGGCGGAGGAAGGCGACGAGGTCGGCGTCGTGGGCTTCGCGGGAGCGGCCTTTGGAGATGAGTGCGGCGGTGGGAAGGCCAAGGCTGCGGGCTGCGGTGAGGCCGGGAGCGTCGGGGACATTCGAGATGACGATGGAGATTTCGACGCCGGGAAGGCGGCTGGAGCGGATGGATTCCGCGATGGCGAGGAAGTTGGAGCCGCGGCCGGAGAGGAGGATGCCGAGCTTAATGGGCTGACCTTGAAGATTGACGTCAGACATCATCGATGGATTCCTGGTTGGGTCTTTCCGGGGCTAAAGCCCTCGCGCTATTGGCCTTCGATTCAGGCGCCTGAAGGCCCCAGTCCCTCCGTTATGCCCGCGCGCGCTTTTATGTGTATTGGACGCGGTGGTGATCGCCTTTGACGACGCGGCCAACGACATAGAACTTTTCTTCGGCGCGGTCGAGGAGGTTTTTGGCGCGGGTGAACTTGTCAGCGGGGATGGCGGCGATGAGGCCTATCCCCATGTTGAAGGTGCGCAGCATTTCTGGCTCGGAGACCTGGCCGAGAGCGCGGAGGTGGTCAAAGATGGGAAGGACAGGCCATGAGCCGATCTCGATCTGGGCGGCGGCATTTTTGGGCAGAATGCGGGGCAGGTTCTCTGTGATGCCGCCGCCTGTAATGTGAGCCATGCCGACAGTCACGCCGCCGGCGGTGAGCTTCTGGATGACGTGGAGATAGCTGCGGTGCGTCTTCATGAGGGCTGCGCCAGCCTTCTCTTTGATGGCGGTGACGTACTGCGTGGGCTTGTAGCCTGCGACTTCGAAAAGGAGCTTGCGGGCGAGCGAATATCCGTTGGTGTGGAGGCCGGTGGAGGGGAGTCCGATGAGGACATCGCCAGGCTCGATGGCTGCACCGGTAATCATCTTGTCGCGGTCGACTGCGCCAACGATAAATCCTGCCAGGTCGTATTCGCCGTCGGTGTAGAAGCCGGGCATCTGGGCGGTTTCGCCGCCGATGAGGGCGAGTGCATTGGCGCGGCAGGCATCGGCCATGCCGGAGATGACGCTCTCAGTGACTTCGGGGTCGATGCGGCTGCTGGCGAAGTAGTCGAGGAAGAAAAGAGGGGTAGCACCCTGTACGGCGATGTCGTTGACGCAGTGGTTGACGAGGTCGGCGCCGACGGTGTGGTGGAGGCCTAGCTCGAATGCAATTTTGAGCTTGGTGCCGACTCCGTCTGCCGAGCTGACGAGGATGGGGTTCTTGAAGCGCTGGAGGTCGAGGCGAAAAAGAGCGCCGAAGCCACCGATTCCGCCGAGAACGTTACGGTTGAAGGTCTTCTGGGCCAGATACTTGATGCGTTCCTTGGTGCGGTCGCCCGAGGAGATGTCGACGCCCGCGTCGGCGTAGGTGAGGGGCTTGGTCTTCGGCTCGGGCGATTTGGGTGGTTTGGCTGGATTGGGCACGATGAGGGCCTTCTAGAGCGGAGTGGCCGGGGCCGGATGGGCCGGAAAGCACGATTCTAGCAGGATTTGGGGGGCTCTTCGGTGATGGAGAGGAAATGGCTCTGCTGGCTGGGGGTGGGGAGGGGACAGACCTGGAAGCGGCCCCATATGCGGTAGCGCCAGCGAGCGATGAGGCGGTAGACGGGGTCGGCGAGGAAGGCTGGAACAAGACCGAGGAGAACGGCGACGGCGGGCCAGGGTTGGGGCAGTTCGCGGAGGGCGGCGAGGACGGCGCGAGAGCGGACTAAGACCTGGGGATTGGGGGTGAATGGCTGGCGGACGACAAGGATGGAACTGGGAGCACCGGTAGAGTCAGCCTGCTGGGGGTGTGCAGCGAGCAGAGGGGCGACGGCGGGATCGTGGGATGGGGCGAAGCGGAGACGGTCATTGAGATCGCGCCGGAGGAGCCCGCGGATGGAGGCATTGCAAAGGCCGCAGTGGCCGTCGTAGACGACGAGGAGACGATCGCCGAGTTGGGAGGCGGGTTGGGCGGGACCGGGCTGGCTGGGGGAATTCACTACCAAGAAGGATGCGGGCGGGAGTGGGGGCGATGCAAGCGGGGCGGGCGAGGATGGAAGGTGAACAGGGGTTAGAGCGGGCGGGATTCTATACTGGCGAGACGATGAGCGAGAAGACGGCAACACGAAAGCGAAGCAAGTCAAAGCAACTGCAAGAGCGGGCAGAGCGGTATTTTCCGGGCGGGGTGAACTCGCCGGTGCGGGCGTTTCGCGCGGTGGGCGGCGCGCCGCCGTTTGTGGAGCGGGCCGAAGGCGCGTGGGTATGGGATGCGGATGGAAACCGCTATGTGGACTACGTGGGGTCGTGGGGGCCGATGATTCTTGGTCATGCGTTTCCGCCGGTAGTGGAGGCGATCGAGCGGGCGGCACGGGGCTCGGCGAGCTTTGGGGCTTCTACGGCGGCTGAGGGGGATCTGGCAGAGCTGGTGACGCAGTGCTATCCGGCGATGGAGATGATGCGCTTCGTTAGCTCGGGGACGGAGGCGACGATGTCGGCCATCCGGTTGGCGCGGGCGGCAACGGGGCGAAAGATCGTGATCAAGTTTGAGGGGTGCTATCACGGCCACTCGGACGGGCTTCTGGTGAAGGCGGGGTCGGGCGTGGCGACGTTTGGGATTCCCGGTTCGGCGGGCGTGCCGGAGGAGATTGCGGCGCTGACACTTGCGATTCCCTACAACGATCTTGGAGCGGTTGAGGAAGCGTTTGCGGCGCACAAGGGCGGAGTGGCGGCAGTGATTCTGGAGGCGGTGGTTGGGAATGCGGGATGCATTGCGCCGGCGGAGGGGTACCTTTCGGGGCTGCGGGCGCTGACGGCGCGGGAGGGTGCGCTGATGATTGTGGATGAGGTGATGACGGGGTTTCGTGTGGCGCTGGGCGGGGCGGTGGAGCTGTTTGGGATGGACCCGGACCTGATTACGCTGGGCAAGATTGTGGGAGGAGGGTTGCCGGTTGGTGTGTTTGGAGGGAAACGGCGGTTCATGGAGATGCTGGCGCCACTGGGGCCGGTTTACCAGGCGGGAACGCTGAGCGGAAACCCATTGGCGATGGCGGCGGGGATTGCGACGGTGGGGTATTTGCGGGAACATTCGGCGGAGGTCTATCCGCGGCTGGAGGCGACAGCGAAGGCGGTGGCCGAAGGGGTGAAGGCCGAGGCTGAGAAGGCTGGTGTGCCGCTGACGCTGAATCGGGTGGGATCGATGTGGACGTGGTTTTTCACTGCGGGGCGGGTGAGGAACTACGAGGATGCGGCGCGGTCGGACGCGGCGGCGTTTGGGCGGTTCCATCGGGGGATGCTGGACCGAGGAGTGTGGTTGCCGCCATCGCAGTTTGAGGCGGCGTTTCTGGGGACGGCGCATGGGGAGGAAGAAGTGGCACTGACGATTGAGGCCGCGAGAGAGGCTTTCAAGGCTGTGGTGGCTGGCTGATGCATCTTCCAAATCGATCGAATAGCGGCATGGTTGCTCCCGGCTGTGGCGGCCGGGTAGGGTTACGCGGCTGGGCGATCATGCCCTTCTTGGGGCCACTCGTCGAGAGTGACGAAGCGATGGGTGAATTTGTAGCGCTTGGCGAGCTGGCTGACGGCATTGACAGAGGGCGCACGCCAGGCAGCGCGATCGAGATGGCTGCCGTCGTGAAGGACGACGTTTGCGGCTGATCCCGAGCGTTCAGCGCGATCGATGGAGCGAATGAGGTGGCGAGCGATTGACTCGGCGGAGGGGTCGCTCCAATCGGAGGTCATCGCATTCCAAAGGACGGGCGTCATGCCGAGTTCGCGGGCAATGCGGAGCACGACGGGCCTGCGGGCGCCGAATGGCGGACGGAAGAAGCGAACCTGTTTGCCGGCGATTTGCTCGAGAGCACTGCTAGTGCGAATGAGCTCTTGCTGGACGCGGCTGCTTAGTGTGAGTGCCAGATTGGGATGGCTCCAGGAGTGGTTGCCGATGAGGTGGCCGGCGGCAACGATGCGGCGGACGAGCGCGGGCTCAGCGGAGGCATGGCTGCCGACGAGGAAGAATGTGGCGCGAACGCTGTAGTTGGCCAGAACATCGAGAAGACGAGGGGTCCAGGCGGGGTTGGGGCCATCGTCGAAGGTGAGTGCGAGTTCGCCGGGAAGACGCGGGGCGATGAAGGACTCGCCAAAGATGCGCGAAGCAGGCCAGAGTGCCGCGTAGGCGCATCCGCCGGCGGCCAGGGCAAGCCCGGCGGCGGCTCCCAATCCAGCCGAGATTTCGGTGGCCAGTAGCGGATCCATTGTCCTACCCAGTGTGCCGTGACGAAGGAGCCAATCGCAAGATAAATGGGGCAAGATCGGAGCCGGCGTGGATTGTGGGAGGAGAAATGCGGCGCGCAGAAACAGCAAGAGGCCCCGATGATGGGGCCTCCTGGTGATTGAATCTGGTTGAAAGAATCAAGAATCAGTGGGCGGCAGGAGCAGCCGGCTTGGCTGGCGTGGTGCGCGCCGGTGTGGGGGCGGCCGGAGGCTGCGGTGGAGGCGCTGGAACGCCCGACTTGACGTTGTATGCGTCGATGATGGCCTGGGTGATGTCAGTGGATTGGGTGGCGTAGAGAACCACGGGGGCCTGCTGCTGGCTGCCGGTCTCGTCAATGACCAGGGTGTAGCCCAGCTGCGTGGCGTAGGCGTTCATCACATCGAGGACCTTTGTAGCGACCTTATTGAAGGTATCGTTCATCTCGCCGGTAAGATCGTTCTGCGCGTCTTCAGCGAAGCGCTGGGCCAGCTTCTTCTTGTCGTCGATCACCTTGGCCTTGCTTGCGCGCTCAGAGTCAGAGAGTTTGTCGGCGGAGGCCTGAAGCTGCTTTTCCAGAGAGTCGATTTCAGCAGCCTGGGTATTGAGCTGGGCGCGCTTTGGCTCGTACTTCTTTTGCAGGTCGGCGAAGTCGCGCTGGAACTCGTTGGTCTTGCCGACGGCGGCCTGGAAGGCAATGACGGCGACTTTGGCGTTGGAGGCGGGAGCGGGGGCAGCGGCGGTAGTGGCCGGTGCTTGAGCAGTGGCGCTCAGGGCAAAGCCCGAGGCCAGCGTGAGAAAACAAACAAGCGAACGCTTCATTTTGCTGAAAAACTCCTTTGGAGATTCCTGAATTGACGGCGGCTGCTGATAATCAGACCGCGCGTGTGCCCCCTGAGCAAACCTTACGCTTCATCTCTCCCTGATTGGACGGGATCCGCGCCGGAAAGGGCAGCATTTCGATGAAAGACGCAACTGGAGACGTCAGCAGGAACTAGCTGGATTATAGGGGGGCGGGGTAGGAGCGTGCAAACCAGCGAATGGTGAATCTGTGGCGCAGCGGGAGATGGAGCAAGGGCGAGTTTTGGGGCACTTCCAAGCTTGGTGTAGTGAGTCGAAAGGTCGCTGCATCATTTCCGAAGTGCAGCCGCAGATCCTTCGACTGCGTTTGTCGCGAAGAACGCGCCAAACTTCGCTCAGCGATGACAGCGCTCTTGTTTAGCGAACTTCAGACTCAGAACACTAGAAGGTGGTCGAGACGGTGAGGCGGAAGGTCTTGCGGGGTTCGCGGAAGAGGTACTGCGATCCGTAGGCCTGGATGGCTTCCTGGTAAGTGTAGTCGCCTGCGCCTCCGGGCGGGAAGAGATCGCGTGTGATGAGCTCGGCCGAGCAGCTCTGCTTGTTCTGGCCGAGGACCACATCGTTGCAGAACGGTCTCTCATAGAGGCGGAGGGGGTTGTACGCGTAGTAGAGGCGGAAGGGCGCATTAATGACCGGCATGATGACGGATAATTCGGCTCCGGTTGACATGCGCGGCACAAAATTGGTGCCGGAGATGGGGCGAATGTCTCTCTTGAAGCCGACCTCAGTGCCGGGGATGCCGCCCTGGCAGGCGCCATTGTTGTAAACGGGGCAGCCGTAGAGAGGCGCGGTGAGAGTGGCGAAGCCCTGAGGGCTCTGCTTGAGCTGGCCCTTGTCGAGGGCAGTATCGATGCCGAAGTCGTCAAAGAAGGAGAATGTAACCGGCCCGGCGATGGGAATGCGGTACTCGGCATTGGCGGTAAGGTTGGTGTCACCACCGATGGAAGCAATGCCATAGACGGGCAGCGGAATCTGCACGCACTGGTTGAGCTGCGGATTTGTGGGATCGCGCGGGACGCATGAACCGTCGGGATTGGTGAGCTGGAAGTTGACGCGATTGGGCACGTAGCCGTATGGAGTTGCGCCGCGAATGTCGAACCCTCGCAACTCACCTTCACCGCCGGAATAGTAGCGGTTGTTGGGGGGCGCGACGTCGCCGCCGAATCCGCGCACATAGCCGATCTGGGCCCGGAGGCCGAGAACGTTGCGGCCGGACTTGGAGGGAATCAGGTAATGCATGGACCGGAAGCTCTTGTATGCGAACAGCGGCGTGATGTAGCGGACGTTGCCACCGATACCGGCGACCTGGAAGACGGCCGAGTACTCCTTGCCTTCGCGGGGACGCAGGGGGTTGTTGATGGTGTTGTAGGAGTAGCTGAAGGAGGCCGAGCTGTTGACAATGCCCGCCAGCGCGTTGCTGCCCTGAATGCCGGAACGGAAACTGATGGTCTGGAAGAAGGTGGACGAGGCCTGGCTGAATGCCGTGATGTTGGACTTATTGAGCGAATAGGTCATGCCAACGCGCTGGAAGGCGTGGCGACGGAGAGGATAGCTGACGGAGAAGTTGAAGCCTTTGGATGCCTGATTGTAGTTCTGCGTAAGCGACTGCTGCGCGGCGGATAGGTTTATGGACTGTCCGGTGGTGGTCTGGTAGTTCTTGGCGGCGTTGAAGTCCTGCTTGGAGTTGAAGACCTGGAAGCCGATGTTGAGCGGCCTGTTGCGCACATATGGCTGCGTAAAGCCGAAGAGGAAGGTGCGGGCAACGCTGCCGAGGTTAGCCTGGACACTGAGCGTTTCGCCGAGACCCAGGAAGTTGTTGGTCTGGTAGTTGGCGCCAAGAAATGCGCCGGAAAGGCCGCTGACGCCACCGTTCAGGCCGATGGAGTTTTTGCCCTTCTCCTTCACCTTGAGGAGGAGCTCGACAGTGCCGGCCTCTGCATCCTGATGGGCCTCGGAGTCCTGGTCGACCTTGAGCGGCTCGAAGTACTCAAGCTGGTTGAGCCGGAGGAGACTGTACTCCCAGAGCTGAGAGTTGTAGACCGAACCTTCGTCGAGCATGAGCTCGCGGCGAATGACCTTGTCACGAGTGATGGTGTTGCCCTGAAACTCGATGCGGGAGACATTGAACTGCTTTCCCTCATCGATGTCGATGTCGAGCGAGACGGTCTTCTTCTGTTCGTCGAAGGAGGGCTTGGGAATTGCGCCGAAGTTGATGTAGCCCGCTCCGCCGTAGGCCTTCTTCAGGTTCTCAATGCCCTTGGCCATGAGAGTTGCATTGAACCAGTCTCCGTCTTTGACGGCAAACTGAGCGCGGAGGGCCTTTGCGTTGGGGATTGCCTTGTTGCCTGTGAAGGTGATGCTGCCGAGGCGATAGCGGTCGCCTTCTTCAACGGGCATAAGAATGTCGATGCGCTTGCCCCTGTTGGGACGGAAGGTGAACCAATTGAGGCCGCCTTCATCGCGAACCTGAGTGCGGGGCTCTTCGATAGCGGTGTTGTAGTAGCCCTTATCGCGGTAGGCCTGGCGGACGCGCTCAGTGTCTTCTTCGAGCTTGGAGGCGTCGAAGGTTTGCGCAAAGAGGTCTTCAAAGATGATGGAGTAAGGAATTCCGATTGGCTTGAGGTTCTTCATCGAGCGACGAAGCTCAAGGCCATTGATGTGCTGATTGCCGACAAATTTGATCTGGCCGACCTTGACGGTGGGGCCTTCCTTGATGTTGAAGTTGACCTGGACAGAGGCCGGAGGAATGTCTTTCACGTCGATCTTGACGGTTGCGAACTGGTGGCCGTGCTCGGATAGAAGCTGCTTGACGATGGCGGTGGCGCGGAGGATCTTGGCCGGGTCGTATTGGCTCTCAACGGAGAGGCCAACCTTCTCCTTCTTGAGCCGATCCAGAATGTCCGATTGCGAGACGGCGTTATTGCCCTTGTAGTTGATTTCGCGGATGGTGGGCTTTTCTTTGACGAAGATGTCGAGGATGATGCCCTTTTCAGAGTCTTCCCGCTCAATGCGGAGGTTTTCGAAGTAGCCCGTGTTCCAGAGCGAGTTAAAGTCACGCTCGATGGAAATGGGGTCGTATGTGTCGCCGGCGTGAGTGAAGAGGCGGGCGGTTACGGTTTCCTTGGGGATGCGGCGGTTGCCGATGACGCGAATGGTCTCGATGGTCTGCGACTGCTGGGCGATGGCCGAGGCCACGGAGGCCGCTGCTACAAGAGCCAGGAGGAAGAGCCGGGCGAATCGAGGTGCAAGGCGGCCCGTGCGGGCGCTCTTAAGGTGGCTGAACTTCACCGTGCTGGAGCCCTCCGGCGAGCACAAGTGCTGGTGCGGTACATAGTTCGCCTTCATGATCGGCTTCACGGGAAAAATATCGACACCCTCATCAATTGCTGAAAAATCTGGACCTGCCCTGAAAATCTGATTCAGCCTCGCGGAAATATTGATTTTATCACCCCAGCGACGAGGTCTCTTCGCCAGGGACCCGGACAGAACCGCAGGCCGGAGGCCCGAAGAGCCGGAGTGTTTGGCGGCACAAAAGCCGCGCGCTTCAAGCAAGTTCGCCGGTGCGCAACCCGGCTTGGGAAGCGCGCAGACCCTGAGCTCCGACCGCGGGATTCCGCGGCGATGAGCCAGCAAAACCCAATACGAGGGGACCCATTATCCAGTCTAACGGACTGAGACGGGGGGAGCCCCCGATGGATGGGGTTTAATGGCGGAAGCATGGCCTTTAGACGCGGACGAAAGAGACATGGCATCCTCAAGAACGAAGGGAATTGCATTGGGAAGTGTGGCGACAGCGACGGTCTATGGATTCTCGGCTTCCCTGCTGGACGGGCGGACGCTGAAACTTGGAGAACTAAGGGGCCGCGTGCTGCTGATTGTAAACACCGCGAGCCAGTGTGGGTTTACGCCGCAGTATGCGGGGCTGGAAAAGCTCTACGAGAGCTACCGGGACCGCGGACTTGAGGTGTTGGGGTTTCCTTGCAACCAGTTTGGCGGTCAGGAGCCGGGAAGCGCCGAGGAGATTGGGACATTCTGCAAGGAAAGCTATGGTGTGACGTTTCCGATGTTCGCCAGGATTAACGTAAACGGCTCAATGGCGCATCCGCTTTATCAGTTCCTGAAAAATGAAAGGCCGGGACTGTTCGGGATTGGACGGATCAAGTGGAATTTTACGAAGTTTCTGGTGGACCGCCAGGGCGTGGTGGTGAGACGGTTCAAGCCAACAACGAAACCGGAAAAGCTTGCGGGGCCTATTGAAGAAATGCTGGCGGGCCAGGACACGCACTGGCAATCGGTCTGAGAGGGATTAAATTCTGTTTACAAGGGCACGGCGGCCGATTGAAACAGGCAAGGCACATGAGGGTTGCGGTATGCTCTTTGCAGATTTTCCCCGGCACTTGTATAGGATGCGGGTTGAGTAGGTCAGAATGACACGAACGACTAATGGAGGCAGTTATGCGCCGCGATCTCCCCATGATGTTGATACGGGTGATGGTCGGGCTTGTCTTCCTGACAGAGGGGATTCTTAAATTCGTGAGGCCGCAGGATCTGGGCGCGGGGCGTTTCGCAACAATCGGACTACCCTTTCCGGAAGTGCTGGCGCCGATTGTGGCGGTGATCGAGATTGCGGGCGGGCTGGCGGTGATGCTGGGCCTTTACGCAGGCGATGCGGCGTTGGCACTGCTGGCCGTGATTGTGGTGGCATTGGTGACGACGAAGTTGCCCATCCTGATCGGGCGGCCACTTGGACCGTTTGCGCCGATCAAGCTGGCCCAATACGGAATTGGGAGCTTTTTGCACGAAGCACGTGTGGACCTGTGCATGCTGCTTGGAACGGTGTCGGTGATTCTTGACGCAGGGCTGAAGGTGGGGCGACGCAGGCCGTGGTACCAGTCGAAAGGACTGTAGGCCGCGGCTACCCATCGGGATTGCAGCACGAAGATAGGAAGACGGGCACTGCTCGTTCAAGAGGCTCGAGGGCATGGGTGATAAAGGCGGCCGGTCTTCGCTGAGAGAAATTGTGGAGCTGTTTCTGCGGCTTGGACTGACGGCGTTTGGCGGACCTGCGGCGCACCTGGGGCTTATGGAACGGGAAGCAGTGGCGCGGCGACGGTGGATGAGCCGCGAGAGCTTTCTGGATCTGGTTGGAGCCTGCAACCTGCTGCCGGGCCCAAGCTCAACGCAGGTGGCCATGGCACTGGGCTACACGCGGCTCGGTTGGCTGGGGCTCGCGGCGGCGGGGGTGTGCTTTATAACGCCTGCGGCGCTGGCAACGCTGGGGCTGGCGTGGGTTTATGTGCGATACGGAAGCCTGCCGCAGGTCCAGGGGCTGCTCTACGGCGCAAAACCGGCAATGGTGGCGCTGATCGCGCAGGCAGTATGGAAGCTGGGCCGGACGGCTCTGAAGAGCATATGGCTTGCGGCGGCAGGAGCGGCGTGCTTTGCGGCAGCGCTGCTTGGCGCGGCCCCGCTTGCAGTGCTGCTGGTTTGCGGGGGAGTGATGCTGGCAGTGGCGTGGGCACGGCGCACGCAGAGCGCTGCGATGGGGCTGGTGTTGTTGCCGATGGGGGTGGGCGGAGCGGGCGCGAGCGCGGTGGGACTGTTGCCGTTGACTCTGGTCTTCCTGAAGCTGGGAGTGGTCGTCTTTGGGTCAGGGTATGTGCTGCTTGCATTTCTTCAGTCGGACCTTGTTGACCGGCTGCACTGGGTGACGCAGGGGCAACTGCTGGACGCGGTAACGGCGGGCCAGGTGACGCCCGGGCCGCTGTTTGCGACGGCGACTTTTCTTGGCTACCTGATTGACGGATGGGGTGGCGCGGCTGCGGCGACGGCGGCAATCTTTCTGCCGTCGTTTGTGCTGGCAGGCGTAGCGGCGATGCTGGCAGAGCGGATCCGGAGGTCGGCGCTGGCAGGAGCGTTTCTTGACGGCGTGAATGTGGCGGCGGTAGCGGTAATGGCGTCGGTAGCAATTACGCTGGGGCGCGCCGCGCTTGTTGATTGGTTCGCGTGGGGGGTGGGAGTAGTGTGCGCCGGTTTGCTGATTGGAACGAAGGTGAATCCGGCGTGGTTGATATTGGGCGGTGCAGTAGTGGGGATGCTGGCGCACGGCCTGCGGTGAGACCGCAAGCCGGCGCCGAAGAATGGATGGTTTTCAGCGCGTGCCGGAACCGCGCTACTGGATGGGGTCGGCGAGGAAATAGACGTAAGCGAGCATGGCGAGACCGACAAATCCCGGAATGAGGCCCACGAGCCATGGCGAGCCAGCCGCGCCGCCCGCAACCGCGCGGAGAAATATGCAAAGACTCACGCCCACGGCAACTGTTATCAGTCCGCCTACCTTCATGCCCTCACGGGCGTTGATGCGCTTGAGGCGGTCCTGCTCGCGGAGCAAATCAACGGCTGCTTTGGCTCCATCGCCCGGAGCATCGGCAAGCCGCTTGAGTGTGTCGGCCCTGTAAAAGGCTTCGCGCTCCTTGCGGCTGCTGTCGACCCAATGGACGACACCGGTGAATGCAAACACCACCACGATAATTACCAGGGGAAACAGAAAAAGCATTGGACCATGCATCACATCCTCCTTGCCGGCGTTGAGTGCGGAACCAGAGTATGCGTGCGCTTGATCTGGTTTCGCTGTACCGGTTGCGATTGGTAGGACCGCAGGTGGGCTGGAACGGTTGCATAATGTTTGCAGCCGCGGGTGCGGCGAGAAAATGCAACCGGAACGGAAGAAGAGCGGTCCCACCTGAAGCGAGGAACGAAGCCGGAGATGAACTCTGCAACGAACGCGCCAGCCATGGGCAAAGCCGCTGATGATCTGGCCGATGTGGAGCGGGTGCTCGCTGGGGATTTGGGGGCGTTTGAGGGGATCGTTCGTCGCTGGCAGGGGCCGCTGGTGAATATGGCCTGGCGCTATTGCCGGGATCGAGGAAGAGCTGAGGAGTTGGCGCAGGAGGCATTCATAAAGGCATGGCGAGGCCTGGCGAGCTGGCGGCGCGAAGGAAGCTTTTCGACGTGGTTGTTTGCGCTGGCGGCGAATGTATTTCGGTCGGAACTGAAGCGGTTTCCGACAGTGACCGTGCCGATGGAAGAGATTGCGGAGCCATCGAAGCCAGCGGCACAGCACGCTGTGTTGAGTGAGCAGATGAGTGCGGAGACCGTGAGGCGGGCGGTGCTGGCGCTGCCGGTTCGCTATCGGGAGCCTGTGGTGCTCTACTATTTTCACGAGATGGATCTTGGCGCGGCGGCACGGACGATGGGACTGCCGGAGGGGACGATGAAGGCGCGGCTTTCTCGGGCGCGGGAGTTGATGCGAAGGCGGTTTCCGGGGCTGGAAGCGGAATTTGATTCCCACCCTTCGCAAAGTGCGCGAAGGATGGGGCACCCGGGCTCTCAGTCAGTGTTGGAGACCCACCCTAGCGACAAAAACGACAACGTCGCGAGGGTGGGGCACCCGGCAGTTAAGGTTGAGGGGAAGGAGGCTTGAAGATGGACAGGAAAAAGATGGATTTGGATGTGGCAGAGATGAGCGGGCTGGATGAAATGCTGGCTTCAGAATCGGAGATTGTGCCGTCTTCAGGGTTTCTGAGTGCGGTGATGGAGCGAGTGAAGGAAGAAGCCAGCGCGCCAGCGCCAATTCCCTTCCCCTGGAAGCGTGCGCTGCCAGGATTGGCGTTGGTGGCGGGGGTGTTTGGCTGGCTGGGCGTGGAGCTGGTGCGGGCGGGGGTGACGGCGATAACTCAGAGCTCGGGGGCTACAGTGCAGATTCCTCCGGGGCTGGTTCAGCCGATGGAACAGGCTGGGTGGGTGGGGCTGGGGCTGGCGGTTTCGCTGGCTTCGTGGCTGCTGACGCGCAGGCTGGCGGGGCGATCGGAGCTGTAGGCGATGGTCTCGTTGATGGGCTATTCGATGGCGAAGACGGCGTAGACGGTGGCGGTGCGGCTGACCTTATGGGGCTCGATGGCAAGAGGGTGGGAAGTTCCGACGTATGCTTCTGCGGCGCCTGCAACCGCGAAATTCGCGGTGGCATAGCCATTCATCGATCGTGGCGCAGCGACCTGGTTCGACACATAGACGAGTGCGCCCAGATGCGCTCCCATCGACGCAGCAAGCACCGATGCATCGGACTTTGCGCGCTCGGCGGCTTGTTTAAGGGCTCGATCTTCGAGTGCGTGAACGTCCTGTACTGTCCATTCGATCTCTCCGCTCTCCGTCGCGCCCGCTGCAATGGCGATGTCGAGAATCTCTGCGGCCCGCTTCGGAGGAGCTTCCACTGCCCAGGACTGGACGAGTTTGAATTTGTGCGCCTTGGCGTCCACGCTCTCCAGGCTTTGGCTCACGCTGCGGATGGATGCTTCTGGAATGCCGGCTTGCTTGAGTGCGGCAACAACATCATTCGAGATTTTTGCGCCGACTGCGTAGGCGGTTTTCGCATCGGACGGCGGGGTCTGAAACCCGACATGCAAAACCGCGATGTCTGGGTCTGCCGTTACACGCTCTTCAGCGCTCACGCTGAGGGTGCGGTTGGTTGAGTCGATTTTGAGTTGAAGCTGATTGGCCTGCTGGGCGACTGCCGCAGATCCCGCGAGAAACGCGAGGGCAACTACTGCTTGCTTTCCATTCATTTGTTGGGAGCCTCTTTCCCCTTGGACGGAAAGCATACAAGATGGGCGCGGAGGGGATTGAGTGAATTGATCGCTGAGGGTTGTGGGGTTAGAGATCGTGTACGGCCGATCTGCCTAGGCGACTGTCCAGTCTTCGGTTTGGAGGCCGTCGACGAAGGAGAAGACGCTGTCGTGGGTGACGAGGGTGAGGCCTTGTGACAAGGCGTGCGCGGCTATCATCACGTCCGTTGTACTCAGTACCAGCCCCTTACGCTTTAACAGATCCCGAGCGCGAGAGTATCTCTGCGCCGCTCCGGAGTCCCACGGCAGGCTTGGCACACGAGCCAGAAAGTCTTCCACTCCGATGCGGGTTCGGGCGCTTCCGGGACGGCACAGGACCCAGAAATGAAGTTCTGCTTCTGTTACCGCAGACACTGCCAGCGATTCAACGGGATTGCGCACGATGTGGTTGCGAACCGCTGGATAGTTTCCACGCACGAAATAGCTGACAATATTCGTGTCAAGCAGGTAGGTGGGGGGCATCTAGAAGAAATCCCTATCGGCTGGCGGAGTCTGATCGCGTTCCAAGACATCCTCGTTGGGCGAACCCAACGCATCCCAGACGTCAAATCGTTGCTGCCAGGAGTTGTCGTTGGATTGAGGCTTGGACGAGAGGAAAACTTCGCCAGTCGTTGGGTCTTGGCGGATTAATACCTCGGTGCCCTCGAAGCGGAACTCTTTGGGGAGGCGGACGGCCTGACTGCGGCCGTTTTTGAAGAGCTTGGCGGTCTTAGGCGCGTCGGTGGAGCGGACAGTCTGGCGGGGCTTGGATTGGGTGGTTGTGGGGTTCATGGGGACCTCCCGAGCATGGTATAGACGGTAGTATATACCATTTTGGATTTTCGGCGGGGTTATTGGACTGTTGTGTGTTGCGCGCCGAACTGGCGGAGTTTTGCGAGGGTGGCGGCGGCCTGGCCGGAGTCGATGGCTTCAGCGCCCATTGCTACGCCCTGTTTGAGGTCGTCGGCAAGGCCGGCGGCGACAAGGGCGGCGGCGGCGTTGAGGAGGACGATGTCGCGGCGAGCGCCGGGGATGCCGGTGATGACGTCGTAGAGGTGGGCGGCGTTGGTGGCAACGTCTCCGCCAGCAAACTGGTCAAGCGTTGAGCGAGGCAGGCCGGCCATTTCGGGCGTAACTCGGGCGGCTTTGAGGGAGGGCGGCTGGCCTGGCTCGGTCTCTTCAACGCGGGCTACGACGGATTCGCCGGTGGTTGTGAGCTCGTCGATGCCATCTGTGCCGTGGACGACAAAGGCGCGGCGCGCATCGAGGGCGGCGAGGGTGCGGGCGACGAGGAGCACGCGGCTGGGGGCGAGAACGCCGATGACCTGGTTGCGGGCCTGGGCGGGATTGGTTAAGGGGCCGCAGAGGTTGAAGATGGTGCGGAAGCCGAGGGCGCGGCGGAGGGGGCCGAGGACCTTCATGGCGGGGTGGTAAAGCGGGGCGTAGAGAAACATGAAACCGGTGACGCGGAGGCACTCGGCGGCGAGCTGCGGGGAAAGCTCGATGGGAACGCCGAGTGCTTCGAGGACGTCTGCTGCGCCGCACTGGGAGGTGACGGCGCGGTTGCCATGCTTGGCGACGAGGGCTCCGGCGGCAGCGGCGACGAGGGCTGCGCCGGAAGAGATGTTGAAGGTGAGCGGGCCGCCGCCGCCTGTGCCGACGACATCGACGAGCTGGGCGCGTTCATCATCGTCAAGGGGCACATTAGTGGCGCGCTCGCGCATGACCTCAACGAAGCCGGCGAGCTCGGGGGCCTGTTCGCCGCGGGTGGCAAGAACGGCGACGAGTGCGGCGATTTCGACCTCGGGCACCTCGCCGGTAAGGATCTCGGTGAGGACGTGGGCGGCCTGTTCGCGGGTCATGGCCGCGCCGTCTTCGGCGAGGGTTTTGAGGAGGTCTTTGATCGAGGCCATATTCATTGATGGTAATGGGTAATGATGTGAACGGGTGAAGATGGCAATCGGTGATTAGGCGCGAATGGGCTCTGCCGCATGGTGGGAAGAGCGAGCTGGCGGGGTTTGCGGGGGCTTCCGTCGGGACGATAGTATTTGGATACCGCACGAAAGGGCAGGTCCGGAAAGAAAGACAGCGGCTCCGGCGGCTCACCTCCTCAAAAAAACCACAGCGGTCTGGCGGACAAATCTTGAAAATTCACGAGTATCAGGCGAAAGAGATCCTGGCGAAGTATGGCGTTGCTGTGCCCAAGGGCGAAGTAGCCAACACGCTGGAAGAGGCAAACGACGTTGCACGGAAGCTGTTTGCCGAAGGCGCAACGGGCGTGGTGGTGAAGGCGCAGATCCACGCGGGAGGCCGGGGCAAGGGCGGCGGCGTGAAGGTGGCGCGGACACGCGAGGATGCCGAACTGCACGCGAAGAACATTTTGGGAATGCAGCTGGTGACGCACCAGACGGGGCCGGAGGGGCAGAAGGTTCAGCGGCTGCTGGTGGAAGAAACGGCGGCGATCGATCGCGAGCTTTACCTGGGAATTGTGCTGGACCGCGCGACGGGAAAGCTGGTGTTTATGGCGTCGCAGGCGGGCGGCATGGAGATTGAGGAGGTGGCCGCGAAGGATCCGGGGGCCATCTACAAGGAGAGTATTGATCCGGCGATTGGATTTGGGGCGTGGCAGGCGCGCAAGCTGGCGTTTGCGCTGGGGCTGAAGCCGACGCAGATCAGCGCGGCGGTGGCGTTCTTCCAGGCGCTCTACAAGGCGGTGCTGGACACAGATGCTTCGCTGGTAGAGATTAATCCGTTTATCACGACGAAAGACGACAAGCTGTTTGCGCTGGACGCGAAAATCACATTCGACGACAACGCGCTGTTCAGGCATGCGGACATCAAGGCGCTGCGCGATACGGCGGAAGAGGATCCGCTTGAGGTGGAGGCGAGCAAGTACGCGCTGAACTATATCAAGCTGGGCGGATCGATTGCGTGCATGGTGAATGGCGCTGGCCTCGCGATGGCCACGATGGACATCATTCAATACGCTGGTGGAAGTCCGGCGAACTTTCTGGATGTGGGCGGAGGGGCGACTCAGGAGCAGATTGAGCACGCATTCAGGATTCTGCTGTCGGATTCGCACGTGAAGGCAATCTTCATCAACATCTTTGGCGGGATTCTGCGCGTGGACCGCTTGGCGACGGGCGTGGTGGCCGCGGCGAAGAACCTGAATGTGAAAGTGCCGATTGTGTTGAGGCTTGAAGGAACGAATGTGGAAGAGGGGCGAAAGATTTTGAAGGAGTCGGGATTGAATTTCCTTGTGGGAGCAACGATGGAAGAGGCGGCGGATCTTGTGGTGGCCGCAGCGAGGTGACAGCCACTAGCTTCTAGCCTCTAGCTGCTAGCTAAAGGCAACTACAGCGGAGATTCACGTTGGCACAGGCATTTCAGGACCTCACAGTATGGCAGCGAGCAATGGAACTCACGGAGTGCGTTTACTGCCTTACGAAGACGTTTCCGAAAGACGAGATCTACGGGCTTACTTCGCAATTGCGCCGCGCCAGTGTGTCAGTGGCAAGCAACATTGCGGAAGGACGACGGAAGGCGAGTTCAAGCAGTTTCTGAGCATCGCACAAGGTTCAACCTATGAAGTTCAAACCCAGCTTTTAATGGCCTTAAAGCTGAAGATCGGCGACGAGGGTTTAGCCCGCAAAGCGGAGAGTCTCTGTATCGAGACATCGAAGATGCTGGGCACTCTCATCGGCTCCCTCGGCAAGAAAGCTAAAGGCTAGAAGCTAGCAGCTAGGAGCATTTATCAATGGCAGTGCTGGTAACGAAAGAGACTCGACTTATTGTGCAGGGCATCACGGGCAAGGAAGGGACCTTCCACGCGATGGGTTGCGCGGAGTATGGGACCAAGGTGGTGGGCGGTGTGACGCCGGGCAAGGGCGGAACGATGCATGAGGGCTGGCCGGTGTTCAACACGGTGGCCGATGCGGTGAAAGAGACTGGCGCGAACGCGACGATGATCTTTGTGCCGCCACCGTTTGCAGCCGATGCGATTCTGGAGGCCGAGGACGCGGGGATTCCGCTGATTGTGTGCATCACCGAGGGGATTCCGACGCTGGACATGGTGAAGGTGTGGGCGAAGGTGAAGACGTCGAAGTCGCGGCTGATTGGGCCGAACTGCCCTGGGGTGATTTCGCCGGGCAAGGCGAAGATCGGCATTATGCCGGGGCGGATTCACAAGGAAGGCTCGGTGGGGATCGTCTCGCGGTCGGGAACTCTGACGTATGAGGCGGTGCACCAGTTGACGCAGCGGGGCATAGGGCAGTCGACGGCGATTGGGATTGGCGGCGATCCGATTATCGGGACGACGCACATCGATGCTTTGCGGCTGCTGAATGACGATCCTGAAACCGAGGCGATTATTATGATCGGCGAGATCGGCGGCGCGGCGGAAGAAGCCGCGGCTGAGTTTGTGAAGCAGCATGTGAAGAAGCCGGTGGTGGGATTCATCGCCGGGCAGACGGCGCCTCCGGGACGCCGCATGGGCCATGCGGGCGCGATCATAAGCGGCGGACAAGGCACGGCGGCCGACAAGATGAAGGCGATGACTGAGGCGGGGATTCACGTGGTGGTTTCGCCGGCAGAGATTGGGGCGACGCTGGCGAGGGTGATTGGGAAAGGCTAGCTTTTGGCTGCTAGCTTCTAGCCTCTAGCTCAACAACGAGGGCCCGCCGCGATGTTGGACCTTTTCGTCGCTGTTCGCTTGCAATTAGCAGACGTTCTTCTCAATCCGCCAAGGCTTGATCTTCTTGCCGCGCGCGAGCGCAGACAAATCGCGTGCGAAATGGTGCGCGCCGTCGTCGAACACGACTTCAGTCGCAACAGCTAGAATCACCTCGACCAGCACACCAAAAAAGACCTCGATTGCTTCCATCCCTCGTGTTCTTTCAATCAGATTTTGGCACGATACTCAGCAATTGATCTTTTGGGCCGTCGCCCGGACTGAAAGATTCCTTTGCCCAACGAAAGATGCCCGGAATGCCTTGAAAGGCCTCCAGCGGAATGTCGTCGACCAGCCAGCAGAGCGCAGCCAGCGCCGCAAGCAACAGGGCAGAAAGAAACAGCGCTGGTAAAACCCAGCCAAGTGTGTCGAAAACGTTCGCTACGAACGCTCCAGCCGCGTTCGAAAAGCCATCGAAGAGTGAGCTCCCGCCTTCAGACAAGGTCGCCTCCGAAAGGACAGAACAAGCTACGCAATCATTCCGTCGGTAGTTCCCTTCACGCAGACGAGACCCGCCGAGACGCACCGGCGGAGTGCTCCCATTACAATCGGAGAGGTGGGCTTACTGGCCTGTGAGGAGATATATCGATGATTCAACGTACATTTAGCATTATTAAGCCGGATGCGGTGAAGAGCGGTAATACGGGAGCAATTCTGGCGGAGATTGAGAAGGGCGAATTCAAGATCGTCTCAATCAGGAAGCAGTCGATCTCGAAGAAAGAAGCAGAGGGGTTTTATGCGGTGCACGCGGCGAAGGGGTTCTTTGATTCGCTGACGACGTTCATGTCGTCGGGGCCACTTGTTCTGCTGGTTTTGGAGAAGGACGATGCAATTGCGAGCTTACGCAAGCTGATGGGCGCAACGAATCCGGCGAATGCGGACGACGGCACGATTCGTAAAAAGTTTGCCGAGTCACTTGAGCACAATGCGATCCACGGATCGGACGCGCCGGAGACAGCCGCGTTTGAGATCTGCTACTGGTTCGCGGGGTACGAGCTGATCTAAATGTAAGGGTAGTCCGACGGTCGTTGCAGACACGAATGAAAAACGGGGAAGACGTGGCCTTCACAAGCAGCGCAAGCGATGCGAAAGCGACAGGACTGAGCAAGGTCGCCGCAGTCACCTTCACCTTCTGGATCATCAAGATCCTATGCACCACGCTGGGTGAAACCGGCGGCGATGCCGTCACCATGTCGATGAATCTCGGTTACCTGACGGGTACGCTGATCTTCGCCGCCATCTTTCTGGTGGCCGTAAGCGCGCAGATCATCGCCAAGCGATTCCACCCTGTTCTTTTTTGGGTCACGATTATTGCCACGACGACGGTCGGCACCACGATGGCCGACTTTGCTGACCGATCGCTTGGACTTGGCTATTTGGGTGGCAGCCTCATTTTGCTAGGCCTTCTGCTGACTTCTCTTGCCACCTGGCGCTGGGCCACAGGGTCAGTATCAGTCGGCACCGTAAGCACACCGAAAACAGAGGCCTTCTATTGGGTGACCATCATGTTTTCGCAGACGCTTGGCACCGCACTCGGTGACTGGGCTGCCGACGACGGTGGGCTCGGCTACCTGGGCGGCATCGGTGTGTTTGGCGGATTGCTCGTGTTGGTTGGTTTGCTTTACTACTTCACAAAGGTTTCGCGCACAGCGCTGTTCTGGGCGGCGTTTATTCTTACTCGCCCGCTGGGGGCAGTGCTGGGCGACTTTTTTGACAAGCCACACGCAAATGGCGGGCTCGCCTTAAGCCGCTATGCCGCGAGTGGGGTGCTGCTCGCGCTGATCGCGGTTTGCATCTTCATCTTCCCGCAACGCGCAGAAAAGCGAAGCGAAGCTTAAGGCGATTCTGCAGTTCACTTGGAGCTTTCTAGTACGTCCCGGCCTTGATTTGGATCAGCTCGAAGTCGGACGGGCTCAAGTGATTGAAGCAGGATTGCCATGTTGTTCCGTTGGCGTCTCCGGCGGCTCTCAGGTCAGGGATGATGGTTGTGGCCCAGGGGCTTACCTGGCCAACGGCAGTGTAGCTGAGCTGGTGCTGGGTAAGCAGAGCCAGTCCGTAGTTGCCCGTGTCGAAGGTATAGGCACCGTAGGTTGCGAGCGCGGTGAGGACGGTTTTGCACTCGGCCGAATAGGAACTGGCGGCGATTTGCGAGGGTGTCCAGAGCAGGTGGATCATGTCGCCGTAGGAAGGCGGCCCGGTGGCGCCGCAGGACTCGTCGGTACCATTTGCGTGCTGGTCTGCCGGATACACGGTGGGGTTGTTAAGGCAGTTCGTGTCCAGGCCCAGCGCATGATCGATTTGGCCGTTCAGGAGTTCCTGGGCTGTGATTTCAAAGAGTCCGGCGGCATACCCTCCTTTGACAGATGTTGAGCCAACGTTTTCAAGGCCAGTGCCGCCAAAGGGGTGATCGCCTCCCCACTGGCAAGCGACGGTTGAAGGAGAAACCGTGCAGGCCCACCCATCCACTTCAAGATTCTGCGTGGTATCGATGACGGCGATGTGTGCGTCGGCCTGTGGCTCGGGAATCGCGCCAGCAGGAATGTGAATCTGGACGTATTTGGCATCGCACGCGAAGCCAGGAGTGCCACAGGTGAAGGTCTTCAGCGGATCGGAGGCTTGAGAAACATAGACCGGGTACATCCAGCTGGTGGGCGAGAGGTCCTCGTTTTGAATGCCCTGACTCCAGAGGGAAGTCATGGCTGTCTGCGGCAGGACGACGGCGCCGTTGGCTTTGAGCGCTGCGACGGCGGTGTGGAAGGGGGAGGCGCTGGAAAAGATCTGGGAGTAGACCCAGGGAAGCGGTGGAGTGATGGTGGATACCGGGGGCGTGGGGACCATCGGCGCGGGGGTGGTGACGCCACTGCCGCAACTGGTAGCGAAGAATGCTGGGATGGCCAGCAAGGCGAAGGCGCTCGATGCTATCCAGTTGGAGTGTTCGGCTCGCTTGTTTCGATTCATCAAACTTCTTCTTTTTGCCTCGACGGAAGTGTAATTCGTGCACCTAGCTGGATGGCTCGCCAGGCTAGCCGCCGAAAAGGTCGTCGAATTTTCTGTTGAGCCCGTCGAGCTTCTGCTCAAGTTCGGAGAGCCGGGCTTCAAGCTGCGCGATGCGTGGCTCGTGGGAGGGGTCGTCGGGAGCGGCGGCCGGCCGGACAAACGCGTGAGCAGCAACGGGAGCAGCGTATGCGGTTGGCGGGGTGTTGGCCGCAACGGACTCAACTGGTCCGCAGAACAGATGCATATAGCGGGACTCCTTTGTGCCGGGCTGGCGGGGCAGGACGGCGACGAGCGAGGGTGTTCGCTCGGCGAGTTTCTGCAGGCCGGCAAGGACGTCGGCGATCTCGGCGAAGGAGTGAAGGCGTTCGGTGCGGCCGCGGAGTTCGCCCGGGGTTTGCGGGCCACGCAACAGGAGAACGCAGATCAGTGCGGATTCGGCGCGGGTGAAGTTGTAGGCTTCGCCGAGCCAGTGCTCGTATTTGGTAACACGGCCGTCGGCAGCGCGGGCACGACCGGCGAGGCCCAGGTCCTCAAGACGGCGCAAGGCGAGGTGGACTTCTTCTTCGTCAAGGTCCGTGACAGGTTCACGGTTTGAGCGCTGGTTGCAGGCGTTGACAAGAGCGTTGAGCGACAGGGGGTAGTAGTCGGGGGTGGTGGCCTCTTTTTCGAGCAGGCATCCGAGGACACGAGCATCGGAAGGGGTGAGGAGGATGGCGTAATCAATAGTCATGCTCCCTCAACATTGCGACATTGGGGCGCAGCCGTCAACGACGGGAACGCAGAGCCGGAGCGAATGGACGGCTGGACCCGCTCTAAGGGTGAACTCCCGGTGTTTCTTTTGTTTCCCCGGGACTTTCTTCGGCGTCTTTGGGACCGAGCAGGAACTGGACGCCGAGGTAGGCGATCCAGCTGGGCTCGCTGTCTTGGCGAGTGACTGCCTGGATGGCGCGGCCACCCATGAAGAGCAGGCGGATGTGGCCATTGCGGTCGAGGGTCTGTCGGCCGCCAAGATCGAGCGTGAGCGAGCGTTGCTTTGACGCTGAGCCAATCTGGTTGATGTCTTGCAGGTCGTAGAGCTCGGCATAGAGTTCAAAGCGGTCGCTGAATTCATGGCCGGCGATGAGACCGCGTCCCCAGCGGCTGGGAACTTGGCGGTTGCCGAACCAGTGGCCGACTTCCCCGTTGAAATCGATAGGACCGGCCTTGGCGGTGAATTCCAGGGGAAGGTAATACTGAGGGCCGTTCTCCACGATGCCTCGGCGGACGGCGCTGGTGGGGTTATTGAACAAGACCTGGGGATAGGTGCCGAGGGAAAAGAGCATGTTCTCATCGGACTTGGGTTGGCCTTTTGTGTGGTACTCCCAGAAGCGCCACTTGACGCCGGGGAAGGACTCACCGAGGCCGGCGCGTGTGGTGTTGTTTGGGTCGGTGGCCACGGCCATGGGCACTTCGTACTTGAGCTGGATGCGGTCGCCCCAGCCGTAGTTCAAGTCGATATCGGGTGTCTGGTAGGAGGCGTTGCCGGGGTTGTGGTTGGCAGTCCAGCCAATGTTTATCTCCCAATGGCGGTTGCCTGGTGTTCCGGGATCATCGGCGATGAAGGGCGGACCGCCCTGGGCTCGAGCAATGGATGCGCCCAAGGCTGCAATCAGCAAAAGAGCAAGAAAGATAAATCTGCTGCTGCGGTGAACCACTCGATGAATCTCCCTGGACATTCGCGATGCGGAATCATATGAGCCTAAGCTAACACTGGCGGGGTGAAGAGATGCTTAAGATCGCTGGGACGAGGCACCGGCGGAAACTGCTGGGGGAAAGGTTGGGACGGGCCCAGAGCGGCCTCACCAAAGTGCCCAGTTGCCATGCAGATTGGGGCAATTTGGCGCCCGCGACCGGCTCGGCTCTGCGATACTGGTTTGTCATGCCAATCGAAGACTTGCAGCTAGCTGCCCAGAAAATTGCCGGATTTATCAATACCCTAAACAAGCTCGGCGGAATGCGGTTGAAGTTCCGGATCACGGCGGGTGACGGAGCGAAAGACCCTGCCGGGCTTGAGGCGCGCCAGATCTACGTGGAGCTGGGCGGGCCGGACACGCCGATGCTGACGCAGCACAACGGCGAGCTGCTGCGCGCGCTGGAGACGATTGCGGCGCAGATGCTGCGGCTGGACCAGCGCGAGCATGACCTGGTGAGCTTTGACGCGGCGAGCTTCAAGGCCATTCGCGCGCAGGAGCTGAAGATGCAAGCGGAAGTGGCGGCGGACAAGGTGATTCGCAGCGGAGTTCCGTTTGCGTTTCCACCGATGAACAGCCGCGAGCGCCGGTTGCTGCACATGTCGTTCCGCGAGATTGAGGGCGTGGAGACGGCGAGCTCGGGCGAGGGACTGGATCGATTTCTGGCGGTGTTTCCGGCGGGGAAGACGAACTTACCTGTGGCAGCGCCGGCGCGACCGCGGAGCTTTGACCGGCCGGAGAGGCACGGCGATCGGCGAGATGACAGGCGGGACCGGAGAAGGTAGAAACTGCCAGTTCACAATTCCTAGTTCACAGTTCTAAATACAGTTCACAGTTCGTAGTTCCCAGATCGCAGCGCTGTGCTCACAGTGCTTGGGGGCGCTGCGTGAGCGAGTTCGAATTGCGGGCGGAAAAGAGTCCAATCTCGCAGTTCATTATTGACGCGGCACTTGGCCGAGCGGGCCGCCGAGGAGGTGCTCGATGCCCTGAGCGAGGACGGCGGGGCGGGTAAGTCCTTGCCAGCGTTGAACGATGGTGCCGTCGGCAGCAAAGAGGAAAGTGGTGGGGAGTTGCTGGACCCTAAGTTGGCGGGCAAGCTGACCATCGTGGTCGAGCAGCAGGGGGATTTGAAGGTGCCAGTCGTAGCTGGCGTTGAGGATGGCATCACGAGAGGGTCGCGAGGACGACGCAGGAGCGGAGTCGTGCGCGAGAGCTGAAGCGGACGCGAGAGCCGAGGAAGGAGCGAGGACCGAGGCATCGACTACGGCGACTCTGAGTCCGCGTGGGCCGTATTGATGGGCCATGCTGGCGAGGAAGACGACCTGGCCGCGCGAAGGAGTGGGCGCAGTGTCGGGGACGGTCTGGAGGAACGCGAGGAGCAGAGGCTGCGTGGGATGGACGCGCAGGAGGAATGCGCCGCCGCGGACGTTTTGGAGAGTGAGATCGGGCAACGTGGAGATGATGGGCGACTCGGGCCGGGACGCGGGCCCGGATGCGGAACCGGATTGGCAGGGGGCAGTGAGGACGAGGAGGAAGACCAAGCAGATGGGAACTAGCTGTGTGCGGAGTTTCGCGTGCGACGCAGTCATGCGCATAACGCAAACCTCATTGATACGCGCCGATGTTCAAGCCCGAGCTACTGGGGAGCGGATTGCCCCAGAAATCCTGCGTGCCCATGGAACATGGGGCGGGAAGGCTGGTGCAGACGTTGGTCCCGACGCCGATGGCGGGTGACCCCGTCAGGAGGGTGAAGGCTGAAACGGGGCGGCCAACAGTGTCAAACGTCGGCGAGTTCATCATGGGATCGGTGAAGAGGCTGTGCGCCTCCTGGCCGGTGGAGGATTGGTAGGAGGCGAGGCTCAAGTAATCGATGCCGTTGAAATTCCATTTGGGCGCTGCGCTGGTGGTGAAGTAGATGTTGTTGTCGAGGGCGAAGTCGGATGTTGTCTGGATGAGATTGGGCACGGTGGAGTAGACGATGTTGTTTTTGAAAATGTTGGGACCGGTGCCGCTGAAATCAGCGTTGATGGTGCTGAAGCCTGGGCCGGGCGTGGCGGGATTGAAATAGAAAGTATTGCTGTAAACCTCGATGCCGTCGAGAGTGCCGCTGACGGACGCGCCGTTGGTGTTCATGAAGATCTCGCCCGTATCGGCGATGTTGGCCAACTGGTCGTTATCCGAGCAGACGTTATATCGGATGATTTGATTGGTGCTGACGATGTTGTACGCGCTGAACACGGAGACGCAGTAGCCGGCGGCATCGTGGCCATAGTTGTATTGGACGATATTGTTGGTGTTCCAGACGTCGATGTCGAAGTCACCGCCGTCGTAGGGGCTCCAGTCTTGAATGTCGTAGGCCTCGTTGTTTTGGATAATGCAGGTGTGGCAATACAAATCCATCAGTCCGCCGGGAGTGTTGGCAGCGCACCCGGGATTGAGAGGGCATTGTCCGGTGTTATGAACGACATTGTTCTGCATGAGGCCGTTGGTGACGACAAAGAGTGTGATGCCTATTCCAGCCAGGTTGTACGCCGAGGAGTTTTGTACGGTGATGTTGTTCCCCAGCATCTCAGGCGATGTCGCAGTCGGGAACACCCCTGCATCGACGAAGGTGCCGTAGAAGACCTGGCTGTCATGAACTGTTACGCCATCGATCACAATGTCGTTGAAAGTTTCGCCGGCATTCCCGATGGTAATAAAAACTTCTCCCGAGTCGTTGCCAGTGGTTATGTGATGGGCGCCATGAATGTTGAGATTGGTGAGCCGGAAGTGAGTGTACGCAGTGTTCGGTTCAGTGCCTGCAATATTGACGCCGTATTAATTGCCGCCGACCACTTCAAGATTGTTGATCTCCCATCCCTGCTGGCCAATCAATTGCACTGCTGCGGTGTTCATGCCGCCGTCAATGATCGGCTGGGGTCCGGTTCCATAGGCATCAATAACGATGGGGGAGGCAGTGGTTCCAGAGCCAAGCGGGGCCACGACGCCGCTGCAGGTCATTCCGCGCTTGAATAGGAGTCGGTCGCCGGGGCTGAAGGTTGTGGCGCTAACCGAGGCGAGAGTGTTCCACGGGCTGGCCTGGGTTCCGTTGCCGTTGGTTGGGGCGGAGCAGTCGACATAGGTGATGGCTGCGGCAGTGGGAGGGGTGGGCGGGTTAGGCGGATTGGGGGTGGGCGTGGGCAGGCCTGAGGAAAGGTGGCTGACGTTGCAGGCCGTGAAGCAGAGGCAGGCTGTGATGCCGATTGAAAACGCCGGAGCGATGAGTTGGCGAGATTGCAAGCGGGACGGCCTTTTGCCACGAATCGACTTTGAGATGACCGGCACGGAACAGAGCGGCCGGATTTCCCGCATAATCGATGGCTCTCGCTGCTCGGCGAGGGCGTCGATTCCGCAGAAAGCCAATTCAAACGATGGCTGAGAGGCAACAATACCTTGCGCCGATTATGCGAAGTTACCTAAGACGCTGTGTTTAGTGGTTGTCTCCGCTTCCGCTGCCACTTCCACTTCCGCCTCCGGGGTTAGGGTCAGGGTTGGGCGGGGCAGTGGGAGTCGAGTACCACTTATAGCCGGCATAGCCGGCAGCGACGATAAGTACAACGACAAAGCCTATTCCAAGCAGTGGTAGGAATCCCATTGATCCTGCCTCCTCGCATGACTCCGAATTCTTCTGTTTCAATTCTTTTCCGATGCGAACTATCGCCCAAGTCTACCCAGAATTGGAGGGTTGTCAATCTATTTAAGGGCCGATCGGGACAAACGATTCTGGTTGAGGCTCACGGTTACTTCCCACCGTGAGGGAGTGCATGACACGCGCTCTTGGGCGCTCACGAACAGCCGCGGGTCCTTCGACTTCGCGCAGGATGACAATTCTGTTGAAAGGATGCGTGCGCGGGTATGGCAGAATAGCCAACTATGAGAGACATTCTTTTCCTGGTCTTTGTTTTTTGGGGGCTAGTATGCCAAGCGCAGAAGCGCATGGTACTGATCGACCAGGATGGGTCGGGGCCGGGCGGGTCGAACCAGATGGCGATGCTGGCGCTGCTGCAATCGCCGCAGGTGGAAGTGCTGGGGATCACGATGGTGACGGGGAACGCGTGGCGCGACGAAGAGACGCTGCACACGCTGCGGATGATGGAGCTGACGGGCCACGCGAATGTGCCGGTGGCGCGGGGGGCGGTGTTTCCGCTGGTGAGGACGGAGTTGGAAACGCGCCTGGAAGAGGCGGAGAACGGAAAGGTGGCGTGGCTGGGGGCTTGGGGCGCGGGGCAGACGACGCTGATGGAGACGGGGAATGGAGTGGTTCCGGTGACGCCGGCGAACCAGCATGCGCATGGGCCGTATGACGTGCCGCCGCTGGCGGAGGGAATGCCGACGATCAAAGCGATTGACGAAGACGCGGCGCACTTTCTGGTGCGGCAGGTGAGGGCGCATCCGCACGAAGTGACAATCTATGCGGCCGGGCCGATGACGAACATCGCATTGGCGATTGCGATCGATCCGGAGTTTGCGTGGCTGACGAAGGGGATTGTGTTGATGGGCGGGAGCCTGAACCCTGCGACGGACGACCCGGAGTTTGCGACGAGTCCGCGGCACGAGTTCAACTTCTGGTTCGATCCGGAGGCGGCGCATATTGTGTTGCGGGCGGACTGGCCGCGCGTGGATGTGACGACAGTGGATGTATCGATCAAGGCTCCGTTTACCGAAGCGATGCTGAAAGAGATTGCGAAGAGCGACAAGCCGACGGCGAAGTATATTGCGGCGTGGAGCCAGGACCGCTACTACCTATGGGATGAGCTGGCTGCGTGCGCGTGGCTGGAGCCGGGGATCATCACGAAGGAGAAGACGGTCTACATGGACGTGGACCTGAGCCACGGGCCGAGCTACGGAGACACGCTGACGTGGGATGAGAAGTTCAAGCCGATGACGGGGGTTAGGCTGGTGCATGCGCAGGTGGATGTGGATCTGGCGCGATTCCAGAATATGTTTGTGGAGCTGATGAAGAGGTAGTACGCCGCAGGGACGCGATTGTGATACGCTTTGTATATACACCATGCGCTACGAATGGGATGAGCGGAAGAACCGGCTTAACCAGCGAAAGCATGATGGAATCTCGTTTGAGTTGGCAACGCTGGCATTCGAGGATGAGTGGGCATTGATCGGCCCGGACCGGGTGGACGAATCAGGCGAGCAGAGGTGGCACCTGATTGGAGCAGTCTCGATCGAGCCAGGGATCAATGCGGTTTTGTTGGTGGTACATGCGTACAGAGAGGACGGCGAAGATGGCAAGATCATCCGTATTATCTCGGCCCGCGGGGCTGAAGAGCATGAGCTCCGCAGATATCAAGAGCAGAGTGTGGAGTGAGAAGGAAAGACAAACGATACGGAAGGCTGGCCGGGCGCAGGCTTCTGGGGGCGCGGTGGATGTGTCTGAGATTCCGCGATTGACGCCGGAGCAGCTTGGAAATCTGGTTCGACTGCGCGCCCGCAAGCGGAAAGTGGCGGTGAGTGTTAGGCTCGACCCGCAGGTGGTGGAGTGGCTGCGCTCGAAGGGCGAAGGACATTTGACGCGCATTAACGATATTCTGAGTAACTTAATGGAAGCAGAGCGGCGCGTTAGCGCGCAGAGGCAGCGATGACAGAGGAATCAATTTTAGGAGCGAGCAAGCTGGTGGCTTTTGTGCCGACGATCGATCCGGCAAAGGCGCGAGCGTTTTATGAAGGGGTGCTGGGGCTGAGGCTGGTGGAAGATGCCAAGCCATTCGCGCTGGTGTTTGACGCGAATGGGACGATGCTGCGCGTGACGACTGTTCGCGAGCTTGTTCCGGACCCGTTTACGGTGCTGGGGTGGGATGTGGAGTCAATTGAGACGACGGTGGACAAACTGACTGCGGCCGGAGTGGAGATGCTGCGTTTTCCGGGAATGAACGATGGCGATCCGCGAGGGATTTGGACAGCGCCGAGCGGGGCGAAGGTTGCGTGGTTCAAGGACGCGGACGGAAATGCGCTGAGCGTGACGGAGTTTTAGTGTGCGGAGCGAGGCTCGAATGTCGTTGGATGGATTCAAGATGAGGCGCTGTGGACGCGAGGCTCCGTTCAAGGCATAAGATCGTCGTAATCTGTGATTGGGATCGACTTTACGTCAGGGCATTTCTCCGTTCCTGATGTTGCCGCAAATTTCGGTGTTTGGTGGCTTGGTTCGTGCATGGAGTGGGAGGCATTGGACTTTGAAGCGACCATTCGCAGAGTACTACTTTGGAATCGACATCGTTCGATTTGTATGCGCGATTTCCGTGGCCGGTTTTCACTTAACCTGGCAAATTCCCGAGATCTCTCAGACGTTGCCTTTCGGGTGGGTTGGCGTCGAGGCGTTCTTTGTGATCTCCGGCTTGGTAATTGCAAACTCTGCGAATGGCGCCTCGGTGCAGCAATATGTGGCGGGCCGGTTTCTGCGGATTTATCCGGGGGCTTGGTGCGCGGCACTTGTTAACTATCCACTCGCATGGTGGGCGCTTGCGACCCCCGGCGTCGATTATGGTCGCGTGGGCTTCAGGTCGTTTTTAAATTCCCTCGCCCTGGTGGAGCTTTTTCCTAGAGGCCGGTTTCTCGCCTCGGCATATTGGACGCTGCCGATCGAGATCGCTTTTTACTTTCTAGTTTTCCTACTCTTCGCAGCTAAAGGATTCCGGCACATTCAGTGGCTTGCTATCATGCTCACGGCTTGGAGCCTGCCATATTTAGTCGCGCTTACCTTGAAGTCCAGCGGGCTCGTGCATTGGACTTGGATCGACTTCGGCTACGGCTGGAAGAACATGTCACTTCTGCGCCACGGACCATATTTTGGGCTAGGTATTTTGGTTTGGCTTTACAAGGAGAAACGAATAACGAGGGCGGGGATCGCTACTGCTGCGCTGGCCCTTCTGCTTGGATTTATGGAAATCTACTGCAGGTCAGTGGAGCTTCTACCGAGATTCAAGGGTCCCGCGATATTGGCACAATCATCCCCGATCCATTTGACCATGTCGAGTTGTGCGGCGTTCTGCTTTCTGATTGCGGCAATCTTAATGTCGGTCAAGTTCAATCAATTATTTCCGACGCAGGTTGCAGCCAGAAGCACGGTCCGGCTTCTTGGCATAGCAACTTACCCATTCTATCTTTTGCATGAATTGGTGGGCAGATTCGTTATCTACAAGATGAGGGAGATCGGCTTGGCTCCCCTTCCGTCGGTGTTTGTCGCATTCCTATGTATTGGGGCGGCCGCCCTGGTTATTGCAAAGTATTTCGAGCCGGCGCTGCGGAGTCTACTCAAGAGGAACATTCCGGCATTGAATCCCGCGCTCGAACCACGATCTCAAGAATCAACACCAAGATAGGCGTTTGGCGCGCTTTTCAGCGCTCCAAACGCTGGGAACTGCGCGAACTCGAAGAAGCTTAGCCGTTGAGCTGTTCCTGGAGTTTGTTGACGGTGCGGTGAAGATCCTTGTCGGTGCGGCGCTGCTCGTCAATTTTGGCGATGGAGTGCATCACGGTGGTGTGGTGCTTGTTGCCGAACTGGCGGCCGATCTCAGGGAGGCTCGCCTCAGTGAGTTGCTTGGCGAGGTACATGGCGATCTGGCGTGGGACAACGACGTTGCGCGAGTTGTTTTTCTGCTTGAGGTCGACGACGCGCATGCCAAACTGCTCGGCGACAGCGCGCTGAATGGCCTCAATGTGATCTTGCGCACCTGCATGTCAATTAACTGCTTGAGGCACTGCTGCGTTGAGGCGAGCGTGATCTCCATGCGGTTCATCTGGCACCAGGCGATGAGGCGGGTCATGGCGCCCTCAAGTTCGCGCACGTTGGTGCGGACATTGGACGCGACGAAGAGCGCGACGTCAGTTGGCAAGTGAACCTGTTCGTTCTCGGCCTTCTTCTGCAGGATGGCGACCTTGGTTTCGAGATCGGGCGGTTGGATATCGGCGATGAGGCCCCACTCGAAGCGCGAACGGAGGCGGTCTTCGATCTCGGCGAGTTCCTTGGGCGGACGATCGGAGGCGATCACGATCTGCTTCATGCTCTCGTGAAGAGCGTTGAAGGTGTGGAAGAACTCCTCCTGCGTGCGCTCTTTCTGGGCGATGAACTGAATGTCGTCGATGAGCAGGACGTCGACGGTGCGGAAGCGATCGCGGAAGCTGGTCATGCGATCGTTGCGCAGCGAGGTGATCATCTCGTTGGTGAACTTCTCAGCCGAGACGTAGCAGATGCTGGCAGTCGGCTGGCGGCGCTTCACTTCGTGGCCGATGGCGTGCATTAGATGCGTCTTGCCCATGCCAACGCCACCGTAGAGGAAGAGCGGATTGTAAGCGCGCGAGGGCCGCTCGGCGACAGCCAGAGACGCGGCGCGGGCAAACTGATTGCCGTTGCCGATGACAAAGGCGTCAAAGGTGTAGCGGGGGTTGAGCTGGGCCGCAGTGGACCAGTCGAACTTCCCCTGCTCGGGCGAGCGCGATGGCGCCGGCGGCGCAGTGGGAGCGTGGGCAGGGAGCGGGCCGAAGCCTCCGTCTTTGCGCGGCGGAGGGATAGAGGGATCCTCTTCAGCGGTGACGAAGCTTACGTCGTCAAACTCAAGCGACTGGAGGTCGATGGCTTCCTGGATGAGGTCGCCATACTTGTCGCCAATGTGTTGGAACTCCGGCGAAGGGACGCGGACGTAGAGCGTGCGGCCTGCAGCGTGGGAGTAGCGAGTGGGCTTGAGCCAGGTCTCGAAGGACTGACGGATCACTTTCTTTTCTAGTGCCGACAGAATCTGGAGCCAGGGGTTGTGCACGGGAGCCTGAGAAGTAGCGAATGCCATCGATTAAGTCCTTGCCCGCGTCACTTGTTTTTTATGCCGAAACGACTTTATCTGCGACTTAAGGCAACGGCTCACTCACGGCGCAAAGCAAGAGCTTTGCGTCCAGACGAGTGCTGACCGGGTGCCTGTTTGCCGCTGGTCTGCCCTTGAAAATTCCTCAGGGCCGAGGATAAAACCGTCCCGCAGGACGCTTGGGAACATTTCTTGAACGGGTCCGATAGTAGCACATTCGGAGATGATTGCAATCCCTGTTTAACAAAGTTTTCTGAGCGCGGTTGGAGTTGCACCAACGTTGGTGAAACTGCCGATTTCGGTTACCAGAGTCACAGGTAAACGAGCTTCCGGAAGGCACCAAATTGGCGGGGAGCGCGAGCGAGAATTGTCGCCTGTGCGCGGCCTGATGATGGCACATGAACCAACTGTGCTGGATTCCTAACCCAACCTACGATACACTTAATACTTGCCGTCGAGGCACAGAAATTAACAGAGGAACAGGAGCGCATTTCGATGCCAAAGCGCACATTTCAACCAAATCGCCGGAAACGAGTGAAGACACACGGTTTTCGGGCGCGAATGAAGACCAAGAGCGGGGCAGCTGTGCTGAGCCGACGCCGCGCGATCGGCCGCAAGCGCGTGTCGGTGAGCGCGGGATACCGCGACTAAGAGCTGAGAGTTGAGGCCGGAGCGAATTGGCTCCGGCAGCAACACCAGCGGCAACGCAGATGAACACCCCACCTCAAAGCTCTCGGCCAGCCAGTCAACGGCCGGAAGCAGCCCTGCAAATTCAAAAGAAGCTGACGCTGACAGGCGCGCGCCTGCAGAACCATGCCGACTATCAACGCGCTTACGCAGCGAGCCGCAAACGGCAGGCTGCATCGATGAGCTGGTTCCTAGCGCCGCAAGGAGCGGAGGTTGCGGCACAGGGTGCGCGCGTGGGGCTGACGGCGGGCAAGGTGCTAGGCAAAGCCCACGAACGAAATCGGATCAAGAGACGCATGCGCGAGGCGCTTCGACGGCACGTGGAACTGCTGCCGGTGGGGTGCGATCTGATCCTGCATCCGCGGCGCAGCGTGCTCACCGTCGAATTCGCGAAACTTGAAGCAGAGATCGTGCGTATTCTTCATCAGGCACAGGCGGAAACAGCGCGGCTGAAGCAGACCCACGGCGAACCCGCCGCGGATAGCACTGAAGTGGGCACGGCGAAGCCTGCATTATGACCAGATTGCTGTTGGGAGTTCTCGGCTTCTATCGTCGCTGGCTTTCGCCGGCACTGCATTCGCTTGGGCCGGGCGGCTGCAAGTATCTGCCGACGTGCTCAGAGTATGCCGAGACGGCAGTGGTAATACACGGACCGCTGAAAGGCTCGGCGCTGGCAGTTTGGCGGCTGCTGCGCTGCCATCCATTCGCGCGCGGAGGACTTGACCCCGTGCCATCGGCGTCGGCGGCAAGACCTTTCCCGCACGAACCGTTACCATAGAAGGGGCGGCGACCCGGCCGACTTGGACAATCTAAAAAATCGGCTATAACGAGTCTCGGCCAGTCCCAACCGATTTCAACCGACAATCCAGAACAACCACGACAGGAAGTATCCTTTGCCCGAAATTCGCAATCCCAATATACAAACGCCGGGATCTCCCGGAGGCAGCGGTGGCGGCGATATGCGCTCAACCTGGGGTTTCGCGCTGCTGTTCATCGTGATTCTGCTCGGTTACCAGTATTTCTTCAAGCCGAAGACGGATACGGCGACGCCAGCGACGACGCAGAGCCAGAGCCAGCAAGCGACGGCGGCAACGCCCACGAGCGCTGGGCCGGCGGCAACGAATGCGGCGGGGGCGAGTTCGGCGGGAACGGCTCCGCAGGCTGCGAAGGGGCAAGCATCCGGCGCAGCGCCAACTCTAGTGGCGAGCACGGAGACCGAAACCACGGTTGAGAACGAGCTCTACAAGGTGGTGCTGACCAATCGCGGCGCTCAGGTGAAGCACTGGATTCTGAAGAAGTACAACGACACTGCAGGCAAGCCGCTGGACCTGGTGCAGCCGCAGACCTCAGCGAAGTTCGGGGACCCGCTTTCGTACTTTACCTACGAGCAAGGGCTGACAAACGAGTTGAACCAGGGACTCTATCAGGTATCGGGTGCGCAGGCATCGGCGACGGGATTGGTTCTGGCGCCGGCAGCAATTACCTTTCACTATGCGGCGAACGGGATTGACGCGGTGAAGACGCTGCGGTTCGACTCGAGCTACGTTGTGACGGTAGAGACGGAAGTGAAGCGGAACGGCTCGCCGGTGAGGGCGCTGGTGCAGTGGCCTTCGGGGCTGGGCGACATGGAGGAGTTTCTTCCTGCATCGACAACGCGCAGCTCGGTCTTCACTTCTGCTTCATCGACCTTTGCCTGGTCGCTTGACGGCAAGCAGGATTACGAAGCCGTCACAAAAGTGGGCAGTGGCGCCACGCTGAACGGGGACTACGGGTACGCGGCGATCGAGGACCTCTACTTTGCGTCAGCTTTCCTGCCCGATAATCCCGCCGGGGCCAGTGTAGTGACACTGCACAACACCATCGATCTACCAGGCGACCTGAGCGATCCCAACAGCCAGAAGAAGCCGGCACATGTGCTGGGTGTGGCAGTTGGGGATACGAGCGGGGACACGAAGCTGAGGATTTACGCCGGGCCGAAGTCTATGGATGTGCTGGCATCGATTCATCCGATCGGTCCGGATGGCAAGCCTGCGAGCCAGTCTCTGGAACCGCTGATCCAGTTCACTTGGCTGGCGGTGATCGCCAAGCCGCTTTACCTGGCACTGCGCTTTCTGAACGAGCACGGCATACCGAACTGGGGTTGGGACATCATCATCATCACGGTGATATTCAACCTGCTGATGCTGCCGACGCGGTTGATGATGATGCGGTCGTCGCTGAAGATGATGCGGATTCAGCCGAAGGTGGACGCGCTGAAGGCGCGCTACGCGCACCTGAAGGTGAGCGACCCGAAGCGGGCCGAGATGAACACCGAGATGATGGCGCTCTACAAGACGGAGAACGTGAATATGTATGGCGGCTGCTTGCCACTGCTGATTCAGATGCCGCTGTTCTTTGCGTACTATCGCGTGCTGGCAAACGTGATCGACCTGAGGCAGGCGCACTGGTTCTGGCTGACGGACCTTTCGGTAGCCGATCCGTCGCACGTGCTGGCGGCGATCATTATTGTGAGCATGTTTCTGGTGCAGTGGCTGACGCCTTCGCCGGGAATGGACCCGAACCAGCGGCGGATGATGGCGATCATGATGCCGGTGATCTTCGGGTACTCGATGTCGCACTTCGCTTCGGGACTCGCGCTCTACTGGTGCACGGGCAACGTAATCAACCTGGGGATTCAGCTGGCGATCAACAAGTCGAAGATGGGCAAAGAGATGCACGAGATTGCTGCGAAACGGCAGGCGCGCAAACTGGGCGGTGGCAAGGGAAAGACGATTCAGGGAAGAAAATAAGGCGAGACGCGAAGAATGCGCTGCTCGCAAACGGAAGTGGATACCCCGCTTCGGCAATTGCCGGGCGGGGGTTTTGTTTGGCGGCATGTTTGGGATTCTTTGCACAGCAGAGATTTTCGTTGAGCGAGAATCTGCAGGAGCTGAAGCCCGCGTTGATTTTGCGGCGTTTGCGGCACGGCTGAAGCCGTGCCCTGATACAAGGCGGGTTTGTCCAGAGCTTCCTTAGCGGAGGGGACTGGGCGGATCGAGACTCGATGAAGCCGGGGGAAATCCTGTATCGTCCAATTCGTATGGTATCGAATCTTAAACACGGCCCCCATCCCGCGCCAGAGGCGGAGGAAGTCTACCGCCGGTGGCTTCAGTTCCTCGACGATGAGTTTGTGCGGCACAGCTCGCCGGAGAGGCGCGCAGAGATTGTGCGCGACCAGTTGTACCAGATCTATTTAGGGCGTCCGCACGGGGGAAAGCTGAATCTGACGCTCACGAGCGAGCTGCCGGGGAACATTATCGGGCTATCGCTCGACCCGACCAATGTGACGCTCGAGGCAGAGCACTTTGCCGACGCGGACAGGGAAAAGTATGAAAGGCGCAAGCCGCTATTGTGGTTCTGGCTGATGTTTGACCGCTCGCCGATTGGGCTGAATCACTGGCTGGGGCTGAGGTTCAGATGCATGCTGGGGCGGCACATCTTCGATCACCTGGGCGAGAAGGTGCAGATCTATCACGGCGTGGAGTTCACCTTTGGGTACAACCTCTCGATCGGAGATGGCGTGGTGATCCGGCAAGGGGCATATCTGAACGATCGCGGCGGCATCAAGATCGGCAAGAACGCGGTGATTGGCTCATACGCTCGCATTTACTCGCATTCGCATTCCAGTGAGAACTTCGACGAAGTAACGCTGGCGCCGACGACGATTGGGGATGGAGCGCGCATTGCGAGCCATGCGATTGTGCTGGGTGGAAGCAATGTGGCGGCGGGCGAGGCGATCGGGGTCTTTCCGCTGAATAAGGCTTGAGGGCGGGTGAAGAAAACGCACTCGGCAAGAATCGTAGAAGCCTCGGCAAGCAGGCACAAATCCGTGAGACCCTCCATGCTAACCTGAAGTTTCCACTCAAAGGAGAGGGTCTTGCAGCTAGAGTTCATGGTCGGCGTGTTCGAGCTTGTGCTGCTGATCTTTTCGCTGAGCTTTCACGAGTGCGCCCACGCGTGGATGGCGTCGCGGCTGGGAGATCAGACGGCCCGGATGCAGGGGCGGGTGACGCTGAACCCGATGAACCATGTGGATCCGATAGGGACGCTGATTTTTCCGGCGATTGCGATCTTTGGTCCGATGATCGGGATTGGCATGTTTGCGGGCTTGCTGATTGGATGGGCCAAGCCGACGCCCGTGATCACGCGCAACTTTAGAAAGATTGTGCGCGACGATAACCTGACGACACTGGCTGGGCCCTTCTCGAACGCATTGATTGTGCTCGCGGCGATTGTGGTGCTTGCGGTGATTTCGCTTGCGGTGCCCGGGGGGCACGAGATGGTGCAGGATACCTTTTTTAGGCGCACCCTGAACATGGACGCGCCGGGGGCTGTGGAGGCTTTGCAGGCGTTTGTGCTGATTGCGATTCTGGCAATTGAGGTGAACCTGAGCCTGTTTGTGTTCAACCTGCTGCCGATTCCGCCGCTGGACGGAAGCCGGATTGTGCGGAATATGCTGCCCTATAACGCGGTGGTGCAATACGACAGGATCACCGGGTGGGTGAGCTGGCTGCTTATGATCTTTTTGGGCCGGTACATCATGGGGCTGTTTCTGGCTCCGCTACATGTGCTGGTGGGCTTTGCGCTGCGGCTGATGTAGTTTAACGCGGTTGAGGCGGATGGGGAAGGCGGGGTTCCCGGCAGTCGCTCCCAGTACAATAGAACGAGCCTGAGACCCGGAATTGATGCGGGAGACGGGCGTACATCCGCGCAAAGGTTCATGATTCACAGCAACGACAGGACCCGGAGCGACGATCAGGATCAGCGAAAAAATGGCAGAACAGGAAACGAAGATCGTGCGACCGCGGGTGCTGAGCGGCATGCGACCGACGGGCAAGCTGCACCTGGGCAACTACATGGGCGCGCTGGCGAACTGGGTGAAGCTGCAGGACGAGTACGATTGCTACTTCTTTATCGCGGATTGGCACGCACTGACGACGGACTATGAAGACACTTCTCGAATAGCCGAGAACACGATTGAGGTGCTGCTGGATTATCTGGCTGCAGGGCTCGACCCGGAGCGCAGCGTGCTTTTTTTGCAGAGCCGAGTGCTGCAGCATGCGGAGCTTTACCTGCTGCTGGGTATGATTACGCCGCTGGGGTGGCTGGAGCGCGTGCCGACCTATAAGGAGCAGCAGGAGAACCTGACGGGGAAGGATCTTTCGAACTATGGGTTTTTGGGATATCCGCTGATTATGGCCTCGGACATATTGATCTATCAGCCGCAGTTTGTGCCGGTGGGCAACGACCAGACGGCGCACGTGGAGCTGACGCGCGAGGTGGCGCGGCGGTTTAACAATTTCTACAAGCTGGATGGTAAAGAGGTGCTGCCGGAGCCGAAGGTGCTGCTGACGCCCTCGCCGAAGCTGCCTGGCACCGACGGGCGCAAGATGTCGAAGAGTTATGGGAACACGATTCTGATGACGGATGCGGAGCCGGTGGTGCGGCAGAAGCTGAAGACGATGGTGACGGACCCGGCGCGGATCAGGCGGACGGACAAGGGCGATCCGGACAAGTGCCCGGTAGGCGATCTTCATAAAGTCTTCTCGTCGGGCGAGACGCTGGCGAAGGTTTATGAAGGCTGCACGACGGCGGGGATCGGGTGCATCGAGTGCAAGGGCTGGGCCGCGGATGCGCTGGTGCAGATTTTGACGCCGATTCAGGAGCGACGGGCCGGGTTCACGCCGGCGCGGGTTGAGGAGATATTGGCGGATGGTTCGCGGCGGGCACGGGTGCGGGCGGAGCAGACGATGGACGAAGTGCGTGCTGCGATGAATATGACGCTTTCGACTGAGCGGTGACGTCGGAACTGGAGTCGGGAAGGCGACGAGACGCAGAGGGCAGAGACGCCAAGCGGGAGCAGGCCTGAACCAAACGCAGAGTGAAGCCCGAGGGGCATACGCAGGGTAAACACTGAGAAACAGACGGGAAATCCTCAAGTTGAGACGTAGACCGGACGCCTCGTGCGGCATAAGCTGCTGAGGGATGGCAATGGCTGAAAAGACAGTCCCGTGGTGGCGAAGGGCGCTCCGGTTTGCGCTGGGAGGGATTCGTTCGGGGTTTGGGCTGTTTCAGCGGGGCGCGAAGCCCAGCGAAGGTGAGGCGGGGGAGAATGCACGCGGAGTTGTGGCGGGGGAGTCGGAGAGCGTGGAGGGTGGGGGAGGGTCGGGGACTGCTGCGGTGGCCCAGGATAAGGCGGTCGAGAGTGTGCCGGAGAGCGCACGCAAGAATGAGGTAAAGGATGTGGCTGCGGAGATTCCTGTTGCGGCCAAAGTGGGTGGGACGAGGGGAGAGACCGCATCATATTTGGTGGAAAGTGAAGCTGCGAGCGAGAGGATTGAGCCTGTAGAGACTGAGCACTCAGCGGCAGAGGCCGGGGGTGAGGCCTTGGCGGGTAAAGAGGCGGTTGAGGTGGTAGAAGAACCGGTTGTAGCGAAGGAGATTCAAGAAGAGCCGGGCGGAGATCCGAAGCTAAGTGATGAGACGCTGGGGGAAGAGAAGGTTGAGATAGAGAGGATCGCGGAAGAGGCGGCTCATGAGGATCTGATCGCGGGGCAGCAGGATAGGAATGATGCGAGCACGGAAGAGGCGATCGCTGCCCAACGGCCGGAAGAGGCTGAAGACCCTCATCCGCTAGAAGAAGCCGCAGAAGCGGAGATGAATGAGCCGATTGGGCTGGCGCAAGCGCCAGGGGAGCGTGTGGTAGGGCCTCCGGAATCGGAAGCTGCCGTGCAGGCGGACGAAGTGGCTTCAGCGCCGGTGAGTGGCGAGGTTGAGGCAGAACGGATTGAGGCGGCTGCGGTGGAGGAACTGAACGAGACTGATGAAGCAGCGATAGAAGAGCCAGTAGATGAGAAACGGGCTGAGGGGTTGGAGACGGTGGAGGCAGAAGCAACTGTGGTAGCGACGGAGGCGAATGAGCCGGCCAATGAACAGGTGGAGGAAGTGAAGGCAGTGGAGGCAGTGGAGGAAGCTGCGGAAGAGCCGGACGCGTCTGTGGAAAGCGCGGAAGCCGGGGCCGCGCATGTAGAGGAGCGGGCGAACGAGAAGGAGATCGAGATTGAGGCTGAGGATGTGGAAGAGCCGGTGATTGTCGAGGGAGTGGCCGCAGAGACTGTGGAAGCACGCGAAGATTCGAGTGATGATTCGATTCAGGCCGAGACTGAAGTTGTGGAAGAGGCTGCGAGCGAGACGCCGGTCCCCGCAGGATCCGCGGAAACAGAAGAAGGAACGATTGCTGTGGGTTTGACCGCGGAGACACATGCATCAGAAGAACAAGAAGAGGTGAAGGAAGAGCCAGTGACCGCAGAAGCTGCGGTGATGGTAGAAGCAGCGAGCGAAGAGGTAGCCGAAACGCACGCTTCGGAAGCGGAAGGGGCGACCGTTGCAGAGGAAACGGCTGTAGAGACGGAAGCTGCGGAACCTGGTGCAGTGTTTGCAGGGGAGACGGACACCGAGGCTCAGGATTCGGAACCTGAAGCCGCGCAACCGGCAAGCGTGGAAGGAACCGGCACTCTCGTTGTAGCTGAAGCCGCAGCGGCGATGAGTGAGGAACGTGAGGCCGCAGCGAAAGCTGAGCCGGAGACCGTAGCAGCAGCGGCTGCGGAAGCCGTGGCAGCTCCGGCGCAGATGGAGCTGATTCCGAAGCCGCCGGTGGATGAGAAGGCGGCGGCAAAGCTGGCAGAACAGCAGAGGCGGCGAAAGCAGGCTGAGGAGGAGTCGCCATTTTCTGTAATGGTGGGCCAGGTGTACGAGGGGCCGCTGGACTTGCTGCTGGACCTGATTCGCAAGCAGGACATCGACATCTACGACATTCCGATCGCGAGGATTACGGCGCAGTTTCTGGCCTATGTGAATCAACTGAAGGCCTCGGACGTGGATGTTGCGGGCGAGTTTATCTACACGGCATCGCTGCTGATTCACATCAAGAGCAAGATGCTGTTGCCACGTACGGCGGAGGCGCCGGGAGAGGCCGCGGAGGATCCGCGCAGGGAGCTGGTGGAGCGGCTGCTGGAGCATGAGCGCTTCAAGAATGCGGCGCAGATGCTGCAACAGAAACAGATGATGGAGGCCGCGAGCTGGAGCAATCCTGGCCAGCGGGAGTTTGTGGACGACGAAGGCGCGGAGCCGGGGATTGCGGCGGACACGGTGGATCTGGTGAGGGTGTTCAGGGAGATTCTGGAGCGGGCACGGAACCGGCCGGTGCTGGACGTGGCGGAAGACACGGTGACCGTGGGGCAGATGATCCGGTTCCTGGGGCGGCGGCTGACGATGGAAGACAAGCCGATTGCGCTGAGGAAGCTGCTGAGCCACACGCGGTCAGAACGGGCGCTGATTGCGATGTTTCTGGCGCTGCTGGAGCTGGTGCGGCTGCAGGCGGTGCTGTTGCGACAGGACAGGCAATTCAGCGAGATTTTTGTCAAGAAGCACGCCGCCTTTGAGACCGTTATGAATGAGGGGCTGGCGGACGCGCGGGACGATTGGCGATGAAGTTATAGTCCAGGTTTGTCGATGATCGATTCAGGAGTTCTCTCATGGCAAAGACGACAAAAGTGATCGCGGTGGGGGATTCGTTGGGCGTGATTTTGCCGAAGGAGATGCTGGGCCGCCTGAAGGTGGACGTGGGCGATAGGGTGTACCTCAGCAAGACCCCGTCGGGCCAGCAATTGAGTCCCTGTGATGAAGAGTTCGCGGCCAAGATGGAGGCTGCGGACAGCATCATGCGCCGGTATGGGGATGCTTTAAAGAAGCTGGCGGAATAAGCGAGATCTGGTTCGCGCGAAATACCAAAGTGCGATAGTCCTTTGTGACGCGTGATTCCCTGCCGGTAGCCTGGTCGAGTACGCCATTCCGGGCTGCTATTCATCTGTCTTTCATTGCGCATTCACACTGGTCGGATATGGATGGTTGAGCCGGAGATTTGCTTCCCTAGCGGTGCCCGGCAATTTACCAGCTGAATCCGGGAGTTCTCGAATGTCAAACCTGGCAACTGCGCTACCCGTACGTCCACCAGCAGCAAAGCTGCTTGAAAAGAAGATGAATAAGAACCACGCGAAGATCAGCGGCGCCGTGGTGATTGCGGCGTTGGTGGTGGGCATCGGCTTCATCGGCTTCCACATTTCGCAGGACTTTATTGGCGTGACCGTTGGAAGCCTGTGGCCCTACCTGTTGCTGGTTGTGGCGCTGTTGATTGCGCTTGGTTTTGAGTTTGTGAACGGCTTCCATGACACGGCGAACGCTGTGGCCACGGTGATTTACACGCACTCTCTGGAGCCAAACCTGGCGGTGGTCTGGTCGGGGATGTGCAATCTGGCAGGGGTCCTTACCTCTTCGGGAACAGTAGCCTTCACCGTGATTACGCTTCTGCCGGTGGAGTTGATTCTGCAGGTGAGCGCCGGCGCGGGCTTTGCCATGGTGTTTGCACTGCTGATTGCCGCAATTGTTTGGAACCTGAGCACCTGGTGGTTTGGGCTGCCCGCTTCGAGTTCTCACACCATGGTGGGCTCGATCATTGGGGTGGGATTGACGAACCAGTTGATGAACGTGAAGACGGGGACATCGGGCGTGGATTGGGACCAAGCGGCGAAGGTGTTCAAGGTGCTTCTGATATCTCCGATTGTGGGTTTCGGGCTGGCTGCCATTCTGTTTCTGCTTTCAAAGTGGCTGATCAAGTACCCTGCCCTCTACGAAGCGCCGAAGACCGACGCACCGCCGCCGTGGCCGATCCGTGGACTGCTGATTTTGACATGCACGGGTGTCAGCTTCTTTCACGGTTCGAACGACGGGCAGAAGGGTATGGGGCTGATCATGCTGATCCTGATCGGCACGGTACCTACCGCCTATGCGCTCAACCACGCGGTCACAGCAAAAGATGCCCAGATGTTTGTTGCAGCGTCAGAACAGGCGGGACACATCCTGGACCGGCACGTGGACAAGAGCGGCATACTGGGCGAAGACGCGCGCTCTGAAGTGACAGAGTACATACGTACGAAGGAGCTTAAGCCGGACACGGTTCTGGCGCTGCGGGAACTGGTGGAGGACCTGAACCACGAAGTGGCTCTCTACAAGGAGTTCAAGGCGGTTCCGGCGAACCAGCAGACCAACGTGCGCAACGACATGTACGTGGCCAGCGAAGCGATCCGGCTGATGGAGAAGAGCCACAACCCAGCCTTCACGCCAGTAGAGACGGCGGCACTGACCACCTACAAGAGCCAGGTGGACGCAGCGACCAAGTTCATTCCAATCTGGGTGAAGGTAGCCGTAGCCCTGGCGCTGGGAATGGGGACAATGGTGGGCTGGAAGCGGATTGTGGTTACCGTGGGCGAAAAGATTGGCAAGGAGCATCTGACATATGCGCAGGGGGCAGCGGCGGAGCTGGTGGCGATGGTGACCATATTTGCCGCTGACAACTTTGGGCTACCCGTGAGCACAACGCATGTATTGAGTTCTGGGGTTGCGGGCACCATGGTGGCAAACGGGAGCGGGTTGCAGTGGGGTACGCTGCGGAACATCGCGGCGGCGTGGGTGTTTACGCTGCCGGCTGCGGCATTGCTGTCGGGAACATTGTTCTATCTGTTCAGCCAGATCACGCGGTAGGGTTGAGGCGGAGCAGAACAGCAGGTTGGGTTGAGGAAGGGTGTCCGCTGCGGCGGGCGCCTTTTCTTTTTTGTGGGTTTTGGGGAAAAGGGGCGTATATCAGGGCCTGGGACTGAGCGTGAGACCCGCAGGAGGACCCCGATTCCGGTACGATAAAAGGAGAGGTTCCGCGCGACTCCACCCTCACGGCTACCAAGCTGTCGGGTGGCTTTTTTGTGAAGGAAGGGCTATCCGGGGGTTTCGGCTCCTGGGTGGTGCATTTTCCGGAGACACGCATAGGAGGAGCCGGGTAAGGATGTCAAAAGCAAGGGTGCCGATCGCAGAATGAGTTTGAAAGCCAAGTTGGAAGCAGTGATTTATGCCGCGGAGGAGCCGGTTACGCTGGCTCAACTTTCCGCTTTGTTTGCGGCAGAGGCGTTGGAATGGAAGGCGGAGCAGGCAGCCGCGCGCGCAGCGGAGACCGAAGAAGAAGCTGAGCTGGAGACTGAAGCACTGCCGCTTGGTCTGGAAGCGGGTGCGGAGTCGGAGGCGGCTGAGAGCGCAGAAGAGAGCGCGATCACTGGCGAAGAAACGGCACCGGCAGCCGAGGAACAGGCAAAAGAGGTTGAAGCGAGCGAGGCTGATGCGCGGAAGCAGGCGCGGCAGAGGGAGCGCGAGATTCGCGGGATTCTGCGTGGCCTGATCGACGAGCTTATTGCGCAATATACGTCGGATGAACGCGGGGTGGAGATCCGTGAGATTGCGGGCGGCTACCGCATGGCAACCAAGGTGGAATGCCACGACGCCGTAAGGATGTTTGTGAAGAGCCTGAAGCCGGCGATGAAGCTTTCGCTGCCGGCGTTGGAGACTCTGGCGGTGATTGCCTACAAACAGCCGGTGACGGCGCCCGAAGTCAATGAGATTCGTGGGGTGGACTCCTCGGCGGTGTTCGGGTCACTGCTGGCGCGCAAGCTGATTGCGACAGCGGGGCGCAAGCAGGTGATCGGGCGGCCCATCCTCTATAAGACGACGCGGGAGTTTCTGCTGCGGTTTGGATTGAAGGACGTTTCAGAGCTGCCGTCGATGGAAGAGTTTGAGAAGATGGCGGCGCTGGAACTGGATGAGCCGGAAACGGCAGGCGAGGCAGCAGCGGAGCCAGGGGCTGCCGCGGAGACAAGGGTCGAGGGCGAGCCGGAGTTTGAGCTGAGCACGGCCGAAGACCCGATAGAAGACCCAGTCAACATTGGCGAGTAAGGGATTGCCGAGCAAGCAATGAAGCCTGTGCCGGGCGCGATGTAAAAACCTTGATGTAAGGCTGTGATGTATAGCAAGGCGGGTTGAACCCCGCAGAGGCCGCGCCTGCTGCGCCTGAACCAAAGAGCAGGCAGAAACTGAGCGCAGCAATGCCTGCCGAGAAAAAGACCGCCGCAAAGAAGACTTCTGTGAAGAAGACTCCCGCAAAGAAGACTGCCGCGAAAAAGACTGCCAAGAATAAGCAGCTTGAAACCCTTGAGCCTGAATTGATCCCAGCGAAGGAAGAAGGCGCGCCGGAGTTGGCGGCGTTGCCGGCGATCGAGGACCCGATAGGCGACGAGACGGACGGCGAGGCCGCGATCTCGATCAGCGAAGATGCAGAAGTTGCGGCACATGCGGAGGCGGAGTCGGAGCCAGACGCGGATGCAGATGCACAGGCCCAGGAAGAGCTTGATGCAGACGCGAAGTCCGATGCAGGGGAAGACGACGAGGCTGAGGCCAGGCCGCCAGTGAAGCTCGAGCGGCTGCAGAAGATTATGGCGCAGGCGGGCGTCGCGAGCCGGAGGGCGGCGGAGGGGATGATCACCGAGGGGCGCGTGCAGGTGAACGGCACCGTGGTGACTGAGCTGGGGACCAAGGCCGACGCGGGGCGGGACCACATTCGCGTGGATGGGAAACTGCTGCACGGGGCGGAACGCCATCGCTACTTTGTGCTGAACAAGCCGAAGGGGTTCGTGACGACCGTGAAGGATCCGGAAGGCCGGCCAACGGTGATGCAGTTTTTTGAGAAGATGCGCGAGCGGCTGTATCCGGTGGGGCGGCTTGACTACCTGAGCGAAGGGCTGCTGCTGGTGACCAACGACGGAGAGCTGGCGAATCGGCTGACACGTGCGGCGGCGGGCGTGGAGAAGACCTACCTGGTGAAGGTGGCGGGGGTACCTACGGAGGAGGAACTGGACAGGCTGCGCGCCGGTTTGTCGATCGACAAGGGAAAGCCTGGCGAGGGACGCGTGCGGACGGCGCCGGCGAGGGTTCGACAGGTGAAGCAGGGGGACAACCCGTGGTACGAAGTGGTGCTGGTTGAGGGGCGAAACCGGGAGCTCCGCAAAATGTTTGAAGAGATTGGGCACTTTGTGGAGAAGATCAGGCGAGTGGGCTACGGGCCGCTGGTGCTGGACCAGGAGCCGGGAAAACTGCGCGAGCTGGACGAGCACGAGTTGACCCTGCTGCGGAAGGCGGCGGACGGAACCCTGCGGACAGGAAAGACCGGGTCGGCGGTGCGGGTGAAGTTTGAAGACTCACTGCCCGCGGAGAAGCCAACGGTTCGGGCCGGTAGTGGAAAGCCGGGGGCCTGGAAGAAGGACTTAGGGAAAAAGGCTTTTGGCGGGACCGCTCCGCAGCGGAGACCGGGAGGGCCAAAGCCGTCTGAGACTGGGGCAGGAGAAGGCCGGGCGTTTGAGGCAAAGCCGTTTAGCAAGGGTGGTGAAGGCAGGACATTCGCGGCAAAATCATTCGATAAGCGGAAGCCGTTTGGTGGGGCGAAGGCGGGGTTTGGCAGGACCGGAGACAGGCCGGGGCAGGGCGCGGCGGCTCGGCCAGCATGGAAACGGGACGACCGGGGTGGGCAAGGCTCGGGAGCTCGGCGACCGGGGCGGTTCGGCCAGGGGGCAGGAGCAAGTGAGGCAGCAGGCGCGGGGTCAGCAGGCGAGGGAGTAGCGGGGCAGATGCGACGGCCAAGCAGCTCATTTGGGGGCAGGTCGTCGGGAGCAAGACCTACCGACGGGGGGGCCAGAGCCGCCGGTGGGCGCACGTTCGGAGGAAAACCGGCGTTTGGAAAGCCGTTCGCGGGCAAGCCGCCAGCTGGGCGCAACTTTGGAGAGAGGCCGAGCGTCGGAGATTTTGGCGACATGCGACGAGGCGGAGGCTTCGGCGAGAAGCCTGCGGCCCGCGGTTTCGGCGATAAGGCTGCTAGTGGCGGCACATTTGGTGCAAAGCCGGCGTGGAAGAAGCCCGGAAACAGGACGACGGGTAATTTTGGCCGCAAGGCCGAGGGAAGCAACCGCCCGCCCTTCAAGCGGGCATTTCCGCCAAGGCCGACGGCGGCGCGCGAAGAGCCTGAGCCGATTCGAGATTTTGAGCCGCGGAAGCCTTCACGGCTGCGCATTGAGCCCATTGAGCACACAGAACGGCGCGAAGATTCAAGACCTGAGCGCAGCAGTGGGCCACGGCAGTTCAAGCCGCGGCCGTTCACGCCCCGCGCAGACGGTGGGCACGGTGGGGCGGGGCGTCCGAGTGGTGGGGCAGGGTCTGGCCGGGCAAGTTTTGACCGGGCGAGTGGCGGTCGGGAGGGCGGAGGCCGCGCTGATTCTTCTCGGCCGCTCCGAGCCGAGGGCGGATTGCCGAGGGCATTTACCACCAGCAGCGGCAAGCCGCGCGCAGGGGGACCCCGGCCAAGCAGCAGGCCGGGAAAGCCGACGGGCGCTGGGTGGAAACCGAAGCCAGGTGGGAGACCGGGATCAAAGCCAGGCGGGAAGGCGGGATTCAAGTCCGGATTCAAAGCGGGGCCGAGGCCGGGTGGGTCATCGCATGGCGGGTTCAAGGGGAAGCCTGGAGGCAGACCCGGTGGGAAGCCAGGCGGGAAGCGAATAGGGTAGGCGAAGCATCGGGGTGAACCGGTCCCGGACAACGCTGATACCGAATGGGATTCAAAAGCATCTGATGGAGCATGAGCATGGAAAAGGCGACATTTGGGGCAGGATGCTTCTGGGGTGTGGAAGCGGCGTTTGCCGCGATACCAGGAGTGAAGGCGACGGCGGTGGGCTACGAGGGTGGAAGTCTGGACCGGCCAAGCTACCGGGACGTGTGCACAGATACGACCGGACACGCCGAGGTGGTGGAGCTTGATTTTGATCCGGCTGAGGTGAGTTTTGAGCGGTTGCTGGACGCGTTTTTTGAGTTGCACGACCCGACAACGCTGAACCGGCAGGGGCCAGACTGGGGTACGCAGTACCGGTCGGCGATCTTCTTTCACTCCCCGGACCAGGAAGCTAAGGCGAAGGCCAAAATTGAAGAATTGACAACTGAGGGGCAATACAAGCCAAAGCGAATTGTGACGAAGGTGGAACCGGCGCAGACTTTCTGGCGGGCGGAGGATTACCACCAGCGATACCTGGAGAAGCGCGGGCAAGCGAGCTGCCACATTTAGAGTTGCTCGCGTATACGGGGGCTACTCGGCAGCGGGCTCGTCAGAAGTAGGTTCGGCGAGTGCTTCTGCTTCGGCTGGCACATCGGGAGGCGGCGAAGGCGCGGAGGGCTCGGCAGTGGCGGCGCCAGACCCGGGTTCATCCATCCAAAGACAGACTATCCACCAGACGAGGACCGCTACATAAAGGGCGCGGCTTGCGTTGAAGAGCCGGTCCTGGAGGTCGAGAACCTTCTGGAGCTCCGGCTGGCTATGCGGAGCCGCGGTCCGGGCGACGAACTGCAAGATGATCTGGACCACGATGCGGCCCAGGGATGCGGTGGAAAGTCCGATCGCGATGCGCTGCGTATGGCTCTTCCACGGGGCCTTGAATTTGCGCCCGAAGATGACCACCATCAGGCCAAGCTCGATGTTGAGCAAGTCAACGAGGAGCTCAGTCTTCTGGGCGATGAGCTGCAGGACCCGCAAAGTAGCCACCTGCGACTCGGCGGTGAGGGTCTTCCAGGAGGGCCAGAGGCCCCACATGGACATGATGCCGGCGGTGACGAGAAGCAGGCCGACCAGGTTGACCAAGAACTCAGAGCGGCGCGCGCCGGCAAATGCCTTGCGGGCAAGTTCGGCGATGACCAGCAAGCCCAGGATCGACACCAAATCGACGAGAACGAGGACGACCGCGATGAACGTGAACTGTGGCAAGCGTTGGTAGAGCTCACGCTCGCATAGTGCCCGAAGCGCCATGGCGACGATGCTCGCGGTAAACCACGGGAAGCGGCGAGCCCGGTCGCGGCCAAGCAGGACCACCATGAGAACCAACTGTGCCGCGAAGGTAAGGGTCCAAAGGATCTGACCTGCAGTAAAGTGCCAATCGAAGTGCATTTGTGCCTTGTCTAGAGCGCTTTAGGGGAAATTTGACCGCCGGATCTGTTGAAGAAGGCCGCCGCTCCTTAAATGTCGCGTCGGCTTGGCTGTTGTGGCCTAGGATACGACATTTTCTAAAGCGCTGTGGGCCGCGCGGTTGGAGTGCGAGCCTCTGTTGCAAGTTTAACTGGCTGAGGGAGCGAGCGGACCTCGGGGCCTGGCCCAACACGAAGAATTCGCGAGTTTGGTGGGTGCGGATAGTTCGCCGGGTGGTCCACTACAAGCCTTCAAATATGAAGAGTGCGTGAAGTCGGCAGCGAAGAGGCCGATAAGCGAGGTGTAATGTCTTCTCCGTTCTCGTTGCTCCTGGACAACGGAGCCGATTCTGCGTGAGAGCAGTCGAGTGTTTGGGGAGCATCCCGCTGCTCTTGCGGAGCGGATTTTGAAAAGGGAAGCAATCAGGAGAGGTCCACAATGAAAAGTCTGACCCTCAAGGCGAAACTCTGGGTGCTTTGCGGAAGCCTGCTGGCGATTCTGGTGATCGTGGGCGGAATCGGCTACAAATCGGCATTGACGACGGAAAAGCTGGTGGACACGGCCAAGTTCAACACGAACAAGCAGCAGATTGCTTCAGCAATCCAATTCGCCGTCGAAAGAGAAAAGGTAGGCGCACGCGATGCTCTGTTGCATGGCGATACGAAGAACCTGATGGATGCGAGAGCAGATGTGCAGGCGCAGCTGGATACGCTCCAGCCCCTTTTGACTTCTACCACCAGCCATCACCTCTTCGAGCAGATTCAGAGTGCCCATGTGAACTATGGCAAATTCGTTGACGAAACTATTCGTCTCCATCAGGCCGGAAACGACGCCAAGGCGCTCGATATCTTTTATGGCGACGGTGCGCAAGGGGTAAGGGCGGAACTGAAGCAGACCACTACGGAATTGGTGGCTTGGTACTCCAAGCTGGCTGCCGACGCAGAGGCCGATGAGGTATCTGCGAGTAAGAGTGCGTCGCTATGGATCCTGGTGATCTCGTGTATTGGAATTGTGATTGGCATCAGCCTGGCCATGGTTTTGATTCGTTCTTTGATTGGCTCCGTGGCGGCAATGGTCGCAGTATTGCAGGAGATTGCCAATCACAACCTCTGCGTTGACGATGTTCAGGTAAACACGGAAGATGAGATCGGCAAGGCGGGCCGGGCGCTGAATGCGATGAAGGCCAATCTGTCGCGGCTGGTGAATGCGATTACAAAGTCAGCGGAGCAGCTGGCGGGCGCAACCCACGAGATCGCACTGGCAGCCAATCAATTGTCGGTGAGCGCACACGCCGAAGCAGATCAGGCAGGGCAGGCGGCAGCGGCTATGCAGGAGATGTCGGCCACGGTTCGCGAAGTAGCGGGCCACGCGCAAAACGCCTCGAATGCCTCGGGGCGGGCGGCGGACGCAGCACGCATGGGTGGAAAGGTGTCAGACGAGACACTGGTAACGATGAATAGCGTTGCGACCTCGACCAGCCACGCAGCGGCCAGGGTGATGGAGTTGGGCAAGAGCTCAGAGCGGATCGGCAATATTGTGGAGGTTATCACTGAGATTGCCGGACAGACGAATCTGCTGGCCCTCAACGCCGCCATTGAAGCGGCGCGCGCAGGAGAACAGGGACGAGGCTTCGCGGTTGTTGCCGGCGAGGTACGGCGGCTGGCGGAACGCACTGCGGCGGCGACGCAAGAGATCGCCAGCATGATTCAGACCATCCAGAGCGAAACGAAGCTGGCCGTGGAGGCTATCGAGAAAGGCAATAAGGAGGTCGAGCTGGGGGTGCAAAAGACTGGAGAGGCGGGGAGCGCGCTGGTTGAGATCATTCGCATGTCAGGCGAAGTGGGATCGATGGTGGCGCAGATTGCAACCGCAGCCTCGCAGCAGGAGGGAGCGACGGAGCAGATCTCGTCGAGCGTGTCTCAAATCTCTCAACTCACCCAGGAGGCCTACGCAAACGCCGATCAGACAGCGAGTGCATGCACACATCTCACCGAACTGGCTTCAGAGATGCATCGGCTGGTGAATGAGTTCAGTGTGGGCGACGGGTGCGCCAAGCAGAATAACGGCCGCCTTTCGAGCCTGGGCGGAGCGCGTCCTTAAGTCGGCAGGATAGAGATCGCCAGGGCGACCCTGGCTGAGGCATTGCGCCGTGAGCGAATTCTGAAGTCGGGCAGAGGGAGCGAGGAGCTCGGCCGTATTCTCAAAGCAAAATGAGCTATTCTAGAGGAGCGCGCCCGTAGCTCAGCTGGATAGAGCGAACGCCTCCGGAGCGTTAGGTCGGGAGTTCGAATCTCTCCGGGCGCACCATGAACTGCTTGAGGATCAAAGAGTCAGCCGCCCTGGAGCGGCTGATTGTGTTTTTGGCTGGCGCTGGGCTGCATCAGGAGCGAGCCTGTTCGCGCTGGGCGCGGATCTCTTCCATCACCGACTGGATGAGGGCTTTGGCACCCTCGATGCCGGCCAGAACGGCCTGAAGGTCGAGGGCAGGCTTGGAGGGGTTGCGGCTGGAGGCGCAGTAGACGCCGTGCTGGCCGACCATGATCAGCGAGTCAGTGAGCAGGTCCATGGCTACGGCGAGTCTTCCCCGCTCTGCGCCCATCATGAATTCGTAGCGTTCGAGCTCGGCGCGCTTTTCATCGAAGATCGTCATGGATCAAGGATAATGGATGAGCTGAAGCCGAGTGTTCCCGAATCGTGATTCATCTCATCCCACCCTTTCCGCAAGAAATGCGGAAAGGATGGGGCACCCAGAGGGTAGTGGGCCATTGACTCCCAGGTCCCCAAATGCGAAGGACCTGGGGCACCCGAAGTGAATGGAGGAGCGATCGGCGCTAGAGGCTGAACTTGCGCATGTAGTCGGCATCGGCGCGGAGGGATTCGATGGGATCGCGGGTGAACTCTTCCTGCTCGATGAAGTAGTGTTTGAGGCCGGTGGCGGCGCGGAGGATGGGTTTGTAGTCGACTGTTCCCTCGCCCATGACGGTGGAGTCCCAAGTGCCATCTGCCTTGTGTGTCATGTCTTTGACGTGGAGCAGCGGGAAGCGCTCGGGGGCCTTGCGAAGGTAGTCGATGGGGTTGCGTCCGGCGGCGGCGACCCAGCCGCAGTCCATTTCAAAAAAGACCAGCTTGGGATCGGTGAGGCGAAGGAGCTCGTCGTAGAAAGTGACGCCGCCCTCGGTGCCGAACTCGGGTGTGTGGTTGTGGTAGCCGAAGGACATGCCGGCAGCCTTGACCTTTTCGCCGATGTGGTTGAGCTCTTCGGCGGTGAAGTGCCAATCCTCAAGTGTGAGCGGGCCGTGAGCGGCAGGGTCGCGGTGCATGGGCGAGGGACAGACGATGTATTCGAGTCCGAGGTTGTGGCCGTACTCGATGAGCTCGTCAGTGTGAGCTTTGAGCGGGGCGAGGGGATGGTGGGTGCTGATGCAGCGCAGGCCGGCCTGGTCCATGGCGTGGCGGAAATCAGGGGCGGTGCGGTTGTAGTAGCCAGCGGCTTCGACCTCGGTGTAGCCGGCATCGTGGACTGCCTTGAGCGTGCCGTCGAAGTCCTTGGGGAGCAGCTCGCGGACGCTATAGAGCTGAAGGCCGATGGGGAGGCCGAGGGTTTTGGCGGCGAGGCGATCGGCGCCGAGAACGGCGGCGGCGGCAACCGCGCTGGAAGCTTGCATAAAGGTCCTTCGTGAAACAGAGCTCATGGTTTGATTCTCCGAGGAAGCGTCAGAGCGGGAGCCTCTGGGTGGTTCGGGGCCTCAGCCTCTGATTGTTTTGGTGGCCGGGTCCCACATGGCCACGTTGTGGTGGAAGTAAGAGTAGTTGGCCATGTGGCAGCCGATAGCGGCGTGGTTGCCGAAGACTTCGTCTTCGACGACGTGCTGGCGGGTTTCGATGGCGCGGAAGAAGTTGGCGATGTGGACGGCGGTGTCGTCGTATCCTTTGGGCAAGGTGAAGGTCTCGCCGGTGGGATCGAAGGGCGGAGGCGGCGCGGGATGTTCCGCGTGCCAATCGTCGATTCCCTTCTGTCGCTGAGCCTGGGTCATGCCGTTCCAGCCGTAGCTCTCGAATTGAGGGGTGACGTTTTGCGGGGTGAAGGTGACGGATTTGCCGGTGATGACCAGCGTGCCGGTAGAGCCGAAGAAACTGAGCCGCTCGTCGCCGTCCGCGTTGTTCTGGTTGCAGTGGAGGTGGAGCTGGAAGCCGCCATCGGCCGAGGGGTAGTCGTAAATGGTCTCGAGTAGATCGGGATAGTCGCGGCCGTCTTTGTAGTGATAGAGGCCGCCGGAGGAGTAGGCGCGGGTGGCGGGGGCGTTGATGCCTGTGATGACCTGCATGCCGGAGAGCAGGTGGACGAAGAGGTCGCCACCGAGGCCGGAGCCGTAATCAGCGAAGAGACGCCAGCGGAAGAAGCGGACTGGATCGAAGGCATGGGGAGGCGCGTCCTGGATGAAGCGGTCCCAGTCGATGGTCTTGGGGCTGGCGTCGGGGGCGATGGGATAGACCCATGCGCCGCCGGGCGAGTTGCGATTCCACTGCGCGTCGACGAAATGGACCTGGCCGAGGCGTCCGGAGGCGTAGATCTGGCGGGCCTTTTCGTAAAGGACGGAGCTGACACGTTGGCTGCCGGCCTGGAAGATGCGATTGCCCGCATGAACCGCATCGACCATGGCGAAACCGTCGGCGACGGTGTGGGACATGGGCTTTTCGCAGTAGACGTCTTTGCCGGCTGCGATTGCGTCGAGGGTGACGCGGCGATGGAGATGGTCGCTGGTGGCGATGATGACGGCGTCAACATCTTTACGATCGAGCAGCGTGCGGTAGTCGCCGGTTGTGGGAAAGTCGGCACCATAGGCTTCACGAGCGGCCGTGTGCCGGGTTTGATAGAGGTCGGCAGCGCCGACGCAGACGCCTGCGGGGACATTGCGCGCGGAACGGAGCAGATCGCAGCCGCGAATGCCCGTGCCGATGGAGACAAAGCGGATTTTGCGGCCGGAGTCGGCGGCGGAGTCCTGTTGGGCGATGAGAGACGACGGGGCCAGAATGGTGGCACTTGCAATGGCGGCTTTTGCGGCTGCGCCCATCGCTGCCGCACCTGCGCTCATGCGAACAAAGTTGCGCCTGGAAATTGGGAATGGGTTCACTTCGAGCTCCGAGGTCCGCAGCCATTCTCTCTCTCGCACTGGCCCTGTGTCCACCACATGAAAACTGTGGCCTGAAGATGCGCACGAGTACGCCAGCGTGCCCAGCGTGGGAAAATGAAGATCGGGACAACCATGACCACTGAGCTGCCGAACGAACCGCTGCCCACCGCCGAAGTTGAAGAAGAAAACACGGAATCCTTCGCCGATCTGCTGAAGGACTTTGAAAAGAGCCACTCGCACCGGGCGAAGGCTGCGCCGGGAACAGCGTCGCGCCAGCTCGAGGGGACGGTGGTGTCGCTGAGCGCCGACCAGGTGTTTCTCGACATTGGCTACAAGACTGAAGGCGTGCTGCCGCAGACGGCGTTTGAGCGCAACGGCGAAGGCGTGAAGGTGGGCGATGCCTTTGGTGTATCCGTGACTGGCCGGAATGCGGAGGGCTATTACGAGCTCTCACGCTTCAAGGTGGCGCAGGTGCGAGACTGGAGCGCTATTGAAGCAGCATTTGCGGAGAAGCTGGCCGTTGTCGGGACCGTGACGGAGGTTCGCAAGGGCGGGGCTACTGTGGACATCGGGGTGCGGGCATTTATGCCTGCGAGCCGCAGCGGCACGAAAGACGCGGCGGAGCTGGAGAAGCTGGTGGGGACGGAGATTACCTGCCGCATCACCAAGCTGGACGTGACGGACGAGGATGTGGTGGTGGACAGGCGCGTGGTGCTGGAAGAGCAGGCGCGCGGGCTGATGGCGAATAAGTTCGCCGAGATGAAAGAAGGCGAGACGGTGACCGGCACGGTGCGGTCGCTGATGCCCTATGGGGCGTTTGTGGACCTGGGCGGTGTGGACGGGCTGCTGCACGTGAGCGACATGGCGCACAGCCGCGTGGGCAAGCCCGAAGACGTGGTAACGGTGGGCCAGGAGGTTACGGTCAGAATTTTGAAGATCGACCCAGAGACGAAGAACATTTCTCTGGGGCTGAAACAGCTGCAAGCGGAACCATGGGCGACGGTGCCGGACCGACTGAGGGTGGGCGAGCGCGTGAAGGGCCCGGTGACGCGGGTGATGGATTTTGGCGCGTTTGTTGAGATTGAGCCAGGCGTGGAGGGACTAATCCATATTTCGGAGATGTCGTGGGGCAAGAAGGTGCGGCATCCAAGCGACGTGGTGAAGCCGGGCGACATGGTGGACGTGGAGATTCTGAGCGTGAAGCCGGAAGAGCGCCGCATAGCGCTGGGGCTGAAGCACGCGCTGAGCAATCCATGGGCAGAGGCAGAGAAGAACTTTCCGGTGGGATCGCAGGTGGAAGGGCCGGTGACCAAGATCATGGCCTTTGGCGCGTTTGTGGAGGTGGCCGAGGGTTTGGAGGGGATGGTCCACGTGAGCGAAATTGTGGCGGATAGGCGGATCAATCATCCGTCGGATTTGCTGAGGGCTGGGCAACGAGTGAAAGCAATGGTGCTGGGTGTGGATACGGCGAAGCGGCAGATGAAGCTGAGCATGAAGCAGCTTGTGCCGACCAGCATTGACGAGTACATTGCCGAGCACAAGGCGGGGGATGTTGTTTCAGGGCGGGTTGTGGAAGTGAATGGGGCTACGGCGGTGGCGGAGCTGGGGGAGGGGATTCGTGCTGTGTGTGGGGCGGCAGCCGTGGCTGCGGCGCAAACCGGGAAGGGTGCAGTCGAAGCGGCGGGAAAGGCTGACCTGGGCGCGCTTTCATCGATGCTGAAGTCGAAGTGGAAGGGCAATGCCCCGTCGTCTGAGGCGAAGCCGGAGCCGTTGACGGTGGGACAAGTGCGGAGTTTCAGGATTGTGAAGCTGGACGCCGAGGCGAGAAAGATCGAAGTCGAGCTGGTGTGAGCTGGCTAGACGCTGAGCGAGCGGGCTAGATGTACGTGTCGTCGATGTAGCACCACTTCCAGTCTTCGCCGCGTTCGGCGGACTGAATGAGAGGGTGCTGTGTCTCGTGAAAGTGGGCGCGGGCGTGGCGATTCGGAGACGAGTCGCAGCAGCCGACGTGGCCGCACTCGAGGCACATGCGCAGGTGAACCCACTTGGTGCCGGCCTTTAGGCACTCTTCGCAGCCCTTGGTTTGGGGTTTCACTTTCTTCAGGTGATCCGCGATGTGGGTGCAAGCCGTCGCCATAAAGACCTCCGCGCTTTTGTTTCGTGCTGCCTTGTCGTATCAGATGATACGGCTCACCGCAAAGTTGCGTTGAGTCTTAGGGCATTGGCCAAACAGACCGGACACAAGCAATCGGATGCGGGGATGGCACCGCGCGGAAGAGGCGGCAGATCGGTACACCAGCACCCGCCCATCTTGCAATCGAAGGTCTGGCCGCACTCGGGGCAGACCTTGATGCGTGTCTGGGGCGGCGTTGCGTTCGAGGTTGAAATCGCTTGAAAAGCATCTGGAGGGCCGGTCCAGTCGAAGATTTCCGGATGAATCAGGTGCGCTAGAAGCTCGGTGCCCTCAACAACACGGGGACCAGGGCGAGCGAAATAAGAGTTCGCGTCGACGACGTAGGCGCGCTGATTGCGGACCGCGGGCAACTCCGACCAGCCGGGCAGATTTTCAAGATAGGGCAACTGTTCGAGAGCCTTCTCCAGATTGAAGCCGCATGGCGCGAAGACGAGGACCTCTGGAGCCCACGCGACAACGTCGGCCCAGGGCATGCGGACTGAATCCGTTCCGCGGCGGGCCAGTTCGTCGCGACCACCGGCGAGCTCGACCATCTCCGGGACCCAATGTCCAGCGCAGTAGACGGGATCGGCCCATTCCATACAGAAGACGCGAGGGCGGGTGGAAGTCTGCGCGGTGCGCGCGGTGACTTGGGCCAAACGGCGGCGGCATTCTTCGACGCAGGCGTCGGCCTTGTTCGCGAGACCGAGGGCATGGCCTAGCTGGAGAATGTTTTCAAATATCTCGGCGAGCGAGTGGGGGCTCATCCAGAGGATTTCGGGAGTGGGCTGCAGGAGCTTCAACGCGGAGGCGAGATCGTTGCCGGAGGTGGCGCAGACCTGGCAGAGGTTCTGGGTGAGGATCAGGTCGGGCTTCAGCGCGGAGAGCAGATCTTCGTCGACTGTATAAAGGCTGGCACCGCTGCGAATTTGCGCGGCAACAGCGACGTCGATTTCGGCAAGGGTCATGGACTCTAACTGAAGTGCGGGGCGCACGACGACGGGCTTCCCTTTTGCGCCGGGAGGAAAATCGCACTCGTGGGAGATGCCGACCAACTGATCGCCGGCGCCGAGGGCGAAGACCATTTCGGTGGCTGCGGGCAGAAAGGAGACAATTCTTGGCGTGGGCATCGTTGGGCTCCAAGGCAATTCTATGGGAGATTTCGAAGTGCCTGATACGGGGACGGTTTCGCTTCAGTCATCCGCGGGCAGCAGATCGCAGAACCAGAATCCTTTGGTCGGGCGCGTGCCGGGTGGACAAACGTAAGTGGAGTTGGAATCGGTGGGGTGGGTGACTTCAAGGGGGCGGTAGACTTTTTCGCTGACCGCGAAGCGAACTCGATTTTTGAAGATCGGGCCCGCGAAGGCAAAGGAGTGGAACTCACCGTTTTCGCCGCAGGGGTCGACTCCGGAGGGGAGTGAATCGATGAAGGAGCGATCGATGTTGCGGCCGACGGCATCTTCGTCGAGATAGGCATCGTTGGCGCAGCAGATGACGGAGCCGAATCCCAAAGCGATGAATTCGTCAATCAGTTCGCGGGAGTCGCCCTTCCAAAGGGGAAAGATTCCACGCATGCCGACGAGGGCGAGGTTTTCTTCGCGCCAGCGCTTGAGGTCTTCGAGGAAGATGTCGCCGAAGACGCATGCCGTGACGCCTTGGTCTTTCAAAGCCAGCAGGCAGGCGGACATTTTTTCCTGGTACTCGTCGTTGGAACTGCGCTGGCTGACGAAGACCTTTTCCAGAGGCAGACCGATGGCCTCGGCCTGGCGATCAAGCAACTCAAGCCGCACGCCATGCATGGAGACGCGCTGGAAGTGCTCGTTGCAGGTGGTGAGCAAGGTGACGACTTCGTAGCGCTCGTCGGCCTGGATCCGATTTAGGGCGAGCGCCGAATCCTTGCCGCCGCTCCAGCAGAAGATGACCTTTTCTCTCAAACGGTGTTCCTCTCGTTGGGGTTTGGGCGCGCGGTCGATCAGTTCTTAGTATCGATGGAAACGCTGGTCAGGCGACGCGGTATTGCTGGGCGAGGGTGGTGAATTCGCTGACCTGGGCGGCGACCCAGGCTTCGTCGTGGCCGAAGTGGGCGGCGAGGATTTTGGCGACGGGCTCGGCCATGGCGATGGCGGCATTGGCGTTGAGGAAGAGGGCGCGGGTGCGGCGGGCGAGGACGTCTTCAACGGTGGCGGCCATCTCAGCGCGTGCGGCCCAGAGAACTTCGGCTCCGGTGTAAGGAAGAGCGGGATGGAGCGGGGCGGCTAGGCTCGGACCCGAAATTGGGTCCAAATTTGGATTAAGGGCGAGCTCGCGGATGGCGTCGGCATCGGTGCCGTAGACGGCGAGGTGTTCCTGAGAGCCGGTGGGCAGCGAGGCTTCAGGGAGATAGCCGTGGATGCGGAGCGTACGGGTGGGGCAGGCGAGATCGGGGAGTTTGCCGAGGGTGATGGCGTGGTCGACGCAGCCCTCGGCCATGTGGCGATAGGTAGTCCACTTGCCGCCGGTGATGGTGAGCAGGCCGTTGGTGTCGACGTGAATGACATGATCGCGCGAGAGGGCGGAGGTTTTGCCGTCGCCCTTGACGAGTGGGCGGAGTCCGACGAAGACGGCGAGAACGTCGGTGCGGGAAGGCGGTCGCGTGAGGAAACGACCTGCGGTTTCGAGGACAAAGTCGATCTCTTCCGCGAGGGGGCGGGGCTCGAGGGTGGGTGCGTCGACGGGAGTGTCGGTGGTTCCGGCAACGGCGTGGCCGTGCCAGGGAATGACGAATAGGACGCGGCCATCGCTGGTTTTGGGGACCATGAGGGCGGAGTCGCCACGGAGAAAGCTGCGGTCGAAGACGAGATGGATGCCCTGGCTGGTGACCATGAGCGGGTCGGCCGCGGGATCGGCCATGCGGCGGATATCGTCGGTAAAGACGCCGGTGGCGTTGACGACGATGCGGGCTTGGAGGTTGAACACTTCGCCGGTGAAGGAGTCGCGGGCGGTGAGGCCGTTGATGTAGCCTTCGGCATCGCGGAGGAGGCCGGTGGCGGGGCAGTAGTTTAGGAGGGCCGCGCCGTGGTCGGCTGCCGTCATGGCGAGGTGAATGAGCAGGCGGGCATCGTCAAACTGGCCGTCGTAGTAGACGACACCGCCGAGGAGGCCTTCGGGTTCCAGGGCAGGAAGGCGCGCGAGAGTTTCGTCGCGGGAGAGAAGCTGGGAGCGGCCGAAGCCATATTTGCCGGCGAGCATGTCGTAGAGCTTGAGGCCGATGCCGTAGAAAGGGGCTTCCCACCAGGAGTAGTTGGGGACGATGAAGGCGAGATCGTGAACGAGGTGGGGCGCGTTTTGGCGCAGGAGGCCGCGCTCTTTGAGGGCCGACATGACGAGGGGGATGTTTCCCTGTTCGAGGTAGCGAACGCCGCCGTGGACGAGCTTGGTGGAGCGGCTGCTGGTGCCTTTACCGAAGTCGTGCGCCTCGACGAGGACGACGCTGAGGCCGCGCGAGGCGGCATCGACGGCGACACCCACGCCGGTGGCTCCGCCGCCGACGATGGCGATGTCCCAGGTGTTTCCGCTGGCGGCGCGGGCGCGGATTTTGGCGAGCATTTCAGCGCGGAGCATGAATCAGTTCAACCTTTGTTCAGGACAAGCTTCAAGCGGTGCGGGCTTTGGCTCAGTGTTGACTTTATTCGGTCCAGGCTTTGGAGCGTTCGACGGCGCGCTGCCACTCGGCACGGCGCGCGGCGCTGAGGTGTGGGTCCATTGCGGGCTCGAAGCGAACGTCGCCCTGACGTTTTGCGGCGAGATCGTCAGGGCTGGCCCAGAAGCCGGTGGCTAGGCCTGCGAGATAGGCAGCGCCGAGGGCGGTGGTCTCAGTGACCTGAGGGCGGACGACGGGAACGCCGAGGATGTCGGCCTGGAACTGCATGAGGAGATTGTTGACGGCAGCGCCGCCATCGACGCGTAGGGCGTCGAGCGGGACGGATTCAGCCTGGACGGCCTCAAGGACGTCGGCAACCTGGAATGCGATGGCTTCAAGAGCGGCGCGGGCTATGTGGCCGGGCGTGGTGCCGCGGCGGAGGCCGATGATCATGCCACCAGCATGAGGGTCCCAGTGGGGCGCGCCAAGGCCGACAAATGCAGGGACAAAGACGACTCCGCCTGTGTCGGGGACGCTGGCAGCAAGGGCCTCGACGTCGGCGGAGGAGCCGATGAGTTTGAGGTTGTCGCGGAGCCACTGGACGACTGCGCCGCCGATGAAGATGCTGCCCTCGAATGCGTATTCGAGGCGCTGGTGGGCACTGGCGGCGACGGTGGTGATAAGGCGGTTCCGGGAACGGGCGAAGTGGGCGCCGATGTTCTGGAGGAGGAAGCAGCCGGTGCCGTAGGTGTTCTTGGCCTGTCCTGGGTTCCAGCAGAGCTGACCGAAGAGCGCGGCTTGCTGGTCGCCGGCGATTCCGGCAATCTGAGCGCCGCCGAGGCCGAGAGTGGTGGTGACTTCGCCGATCTTCTGGCTGGACCAGGCGACTTCGGGCAAGACGCTTGCGGGGATGTTGAAGATGCGGAGGAGTTCGGGGTCCCACTCGCCCTTGACGATGTTGTAGAGCAGTGTGCGCGAGGCGTTGGTGACGTCGGTGACGTGACGATGGCCGCTGGTGAAGTGCCAGATGAGCCACGTGTCGATGGTGCCGAACGCGAGCTCACCGCGGTCGGCGCGGGCGCGGGCGCCTTCGACGTGGTCGAGGATCCAGGCGACCTTGGTGGCAGAGAAGTAGGGGTCGAGGACGAGGCCGGTGCGGTTGGAGACGACGTCGCCGACGCCGGACTGCTGTAGCTCTGCGCATTTGGCGGCGGTGCGGCGGTCCTGCCAGACGATGGCGGGGTGGATGGGCTTGCCGGTGGCGCGATCCCAGACGACAACCGTTTCGCGCTGGTTGGTCATACCGATTGCGGCGAGGTCGCGGGGGCGCGCGCCGGCCTTGGCGAGGACTTCAACGGCGCAGCTGAGCTGGGAGGTGAGGATTTCGTTGGCATCGTGCTCGACCCAGCCGGCCTGGGGATAGAACTGCTGGAACTCGTGCTGGGCGACGGCGACGATGGCGCCGGCCTGGTCAAAGAGAATGGCGCGGGAGCTGGTGGTTCCCTGGTCGAGAGCGAGGATGTAGGCCATAGATGCGGGTCCGCCTTCAGGGGACAAGTCAAACACGGAGGGGGGATGGGCGGCAAGGCGAGGGCTATTCTGTCCAGGGATTGTGGAGCTTGACGGGAATGTCGGCGACATCGCGTGTGTTGCGTGTAACAAACGTCAGTCCGTTGACCGAAGCGGTGGCCGCGAGCAGAGTATCGACAACAGGGCGAGGACGATCACCGGACCAGTCGCCCCAAAGCCGAGCCATGGCTGCATCGACTGCCAGAATGTGACCAGAGAAGCCGAATTCCAGCCCTTCGACCCACGCTGCGAGGCTCTTTGCTGCAACGGGATCGGTGCGCATTTTGGCGGCCACGCCCTTGCGCAGTTCCCCGATGGTCAGAACGCTCAGGAATAATGATGCGGAGTCTGTCGCCTCGAGAAAGGCAAGCACGCCGGGGTCGGCTCTCTTTTTGCGCGTCTCGCTCAAAACATTCGTGTCGAGCAGGTAGGCTGGCCCGGGACTCACAGCACGATCTCACGGCCCATGTCGCGATCGGACTCAATCTCGAAGTCGTCGACCTTCGGGCCGCCAAGGAGATAGTCTTTGAGGCCCGGCTTGTGCGCGGTGAGGGAGCGAAAATCCTCGATCGACAGCACGACGGCACGCTCGGCGCCATGGCGGGTGATGATCTGTGGGCCTTTGCTCTGCGCCTCTTCAATCACTTCACTTAGCCGAGTTTTTGCTTCCTGCACCTGCCAGCGCGCCATACTTGCCTCCCGTTCATTCTGACTAGAATTATAGTCGATCTGGTCTGTTTTTCTCAACTAATGCATATTTAAGGGGCTTAGCGCACCATGCCGGCGGAGGGCGAGAAGACGACGTTGGAGAGAATGGCGGTGTCGGACTTGTCGGGCAGGTGGGAGCAGAAACCGATGCCGACGTAGAAGGGCGCTTCGAATTTCAGGTGGTTGGGCGGGCCGAACTGGCGCATGGGCTCGCCGTCGAGCGAGACCCAAAGCGTGAAGGCGTCGCCGTGCTTTTCGAGGCCGACGCGGCGGGCGTTGATGGTGACAAGGCTGTCGGGCGACTCGCCACCGGGGCGGCCACCTCGGCTGCCGATGCGGTATTCGACGTCGTTGACGCGGAGGCCCCGCTGCGGGCGCTGGGCGATGGAGATCATGCCTGCGCCATGAAGCGAAACCACAACTTCTTTGGAGTCGTCGTCGAGACTCTGGCGGATGACGAGAACGGTCTTTCGGTCGCCGTAACCGTTGGGGTCGGGGAAGCGGACGTCGGCCGCTAGGGAGATGTCGCCTGAGGCGCGACGCCAGAGATAGCGGAACTCATCGCGCACGTACCAGACGTTGTAGCCGGCGGAGTGGATGCTGTATTCGCCTTTGACGGGATCGAAGGAGGAGCTGCCAGGAACGAGCGCGGAGCCGACATCGGACTGGCCCTGGAAGATGCCGATGGGCGTTTCGACGGTGGTGGTGGGGCGGTGAAAGTCGGGGGGCGGCGCGACCTGGGTGTGGGTGGCGGAGCCGGGCTGTGCCCAGGCGGGCGGAGCGGGAGGCGTTTGGGTGGGCGCTTGCGATTGGGCGCGGGATGGATGAGGCGCAAGGATGAAGGCGAGGGCGAGAAGAGATGCGATCAACTGGAGAGATGTGTTGAGGCCGCGATATTGCATAGGAAAAAACTCTAGCAGAAGGCGGCACGACCGAAATTGCTCGGCTTGGAAAATGCGATTGCAACTAAAGTCCCGAGTCTGAAATCCGTTGAAGAACGGCTAAGGGAAACCGCAGGTCCCTCGACTTCCCACCCCCGCGACAGAAGACCTGTCGCCGGGGACCCCGGATTCGTTTGGCTAAAAAACGAGCCAAACTCCGCTCAGGATGACAGCTTTGTCGTATTACGAACATCAGACTGAGGACACTAACGTTCGGGGGCGGAGTCTGAGTTGGACGGCGAAGAGGATGAGGGGGCGGGCTTTGAAACGGATGGACGGCCGAAGTTCTTCTTCATCAGGTTGAAGTCGATTCCGAAGGTGGGATTATCTTTTGTGCCGGAGACGTGGAAGGGGATCTCAGTTCCTGCGCCGTCTTTCTTGAAGAATCGATCGGCGGGCTTGGCGAGAACGCCGAGGAAGCCGCCGAGCATTTGCGAGACAGTGGCATCCATAGCGGCGGTGCCAGTGAAGTTGATTGCCCCGCCATCGAGGCCGAAGGTGCCGCTCACGCGCACTTTGGAGCCGGGAACGGTGTAGGTGAGATCGGGAAGAGTGATGATGCCGTTTGCCAACTGAAAGTCGCTGACGATGGTGGAGCGGATGCTGTTGGAGTCGGTGGTTTTGATGTCTTTGGGGTGGCCCAGACCGCGGAGGCTGAGTTGGCGCAGGCCGTCTTGAATCTTTTGGCTGGTGAAGAAGACCTGGTCGAGGACGAACGAGCCTTTGAGGGTCATGCGCTTCTCAACCGAGTCGGTTCCGGGAGGGATGTGGAGGCGCGCCCTGGTGGTGACGTTGGCCGTAAGGACGGGCGGACCGGAGCGGCTGGTGAGACGGAGGAAGTCTTCGATGCGGGCTCGGTCGATGTCGATGTTGAGGTCGATGTCTTTGGCCTCGCCGAGAGGAACCGGGATTGATGGGGTGGTGGCGGGTTGAGTGGACGAGACGTTTAGGACCTGGGAGTTGGGCTGGCCCGGCTTGACGCGAGCGATGGGGCCGCGCGCTGTGAAGTGGGAATGACCGAGAGTTGCGTCGACGGGATCGAGGACAACGTCGCCATTGGTGGCATCGATTCGCGCGTGAAATGTGGTGGTGAGGGCGAGTGGCTGGCCGAAGTCGGTGAGACGAAAGTCAGGAGTCGAGGTCTTGCCGTCGGCGGTGAGTTGGCGCAGGGTGCCCTGGAATTGGCCGGTGGAGGCAAGGATGCCGGCGATGCCCTTGAAGTCGGAGAGGTCGGCGTGGTCGAAGGTGTACTGGCCGGTGACGGGGCTCTCACCTGGATCCGAGACATTCCAAGGGCCGAAGCTGCCGGTGGTGTGAACATCGCCGTGGGGGAGTGGATTGGTGAGGTCGGCGACATAGTCCATGGGACCGCCGGAGCTCACGTGGCTGAGGGTGAGGTGGGTGATGGGAATCTCAAGGGCAATCTTGCCCGGTTTGTCGGTTTCAAGAACCATTCGCGTGCCGGTGCAGACGATTGTGTCGATCTCCATGGCCGCGACATAGGGGTTGGTGGGTTTTGGCACGGCTTGGTCATGATGCGTGAAGTGAGAATGAGGCGGCAGGTGCAAGTCGAGGCCTTTGAGCTCAACAGTGGAGATGTGAAAAGGCTTGCCTCGCTCGAAGTGCAATGGAGCCTGAAAGCGGAATTCTGCGAGCGAGAGGATGGGCTGATCGGGTGCAAAGTTGGCGGGTACGTTGACGCCGGCGACCTGAGCAGGAGGCCAGATACGCAGGCCGGCGCCTTCGGCCTTGAGGCCGTCTTTGAGCGACATGTGGAAGCTGTCGAGCTCGACGCGGGCATGAAAGTGCTGGGTGAGGCCTTCGACGATGCTGGCGCGGACAAATGGCTCGATACGGTGGAGCAGGAACGCGGCGATGCCGACGAGCGCGACGAGGACGAGAACGGTCGACGCCGCGACCCATTTGATCCACCTGTGTCTGCGCAAAAACGGGGTGCTTAGGTCCGTCAAAAGAGAGCCTCCCGCGCTGGAATCATTCTCGCAGAGCCGGGCATCGGCTCTCGTGGGGTTGGATACGGTTTGATTAGCCCTCATCCCACCCTAGCCGCAGAGACAAAGACGCGGCTAGATGGGGCACCCGCTCTCGTGTGGTTGGATGCCGTTTGATGCGAGCAGTTTCTTGTTAGACGGGGAATGCCGTAGACTTCGTGATACGGATGCAAGAGCACATTGAAAACCTGGTAAAGCTGCAGGGCGTGGAACTGGAGCGCGTGCGCCTCGGTTTGGAGCTGCGAGGGCTTCCCAACGAGATTGCAACGGCCAAGGGCGCGCTGGCCGGGGCCGAGAGGCAGGCTGCTGAGACGAGCGATGCGCTAAGCCGGGAAGAGAGCCTGCGGACGAAGCTGGAGCGCGAGATCGCCGGGCACAAGCAGAAGGCTGCGCGATTCCGTTTGCAACTGGACGACGTGAAGACGCCGGAGCAGGCAAATGCAATCGAGCATGAAATTCGATTTGCGACGGACGAGGTCGACCGCCTGGAGAACGACGAGCTGGCCAGCATGGAGCGGACAGAGTCGCTGGAGGCGACGCATGCGGCCAAACGCGCGCAGGTGGAGACACTGGCGGGTGCACTGGAGAAGACTCGGGAGCGGATTGCGCAACGGCAAAAGGGGTTGAATGCGGAGCTGGCCGCTCGAACGGGCGAGCGCGAGGCTCTGCGCTCAGTGATTGAGCCGGAGTGGCTGACGCGATTTGACCGGCTGACCGGATCACGCGGAACGGCGATGGCCAGGGGCGAAAACCAGCAGTGCAATGGGTGCCGCATGGGGATAAGGCCGCAGGTATGGAATCAGCTGCGCGAGGGCGAACTGCTGAGCTGCGACAGTTGCGGCAGGATGCTCTACTGGGAAGCCGCGATGGCTGCCCCGCCCAAGGAACCGCTGCCGGCTGCCGCACCGCAGACCGGACATTCGGTTCGCAAGTCGCACGCGGGAGATTAGCTGGTGCGACGCATCTGCGTGGACATGGATGAGGTTATGGCCGATACGCTGGCCGAGCACCTGCGCCGCTACAACCAGGCCTTCGATGAAGATGTGACGCCGGAGGATCTGGTGGGCAAGGGGCTGTGGGAAGTGGCTCCTGAGGACCGGCAGAAGGAGTTGCGGGCCTTTCTGGATGCGGAGGATTTCTTCGAGGTTCTGGACGTGATGCCTGGCTCGCAGGTAGTGCTCGAAGAGCTGTCGAAGCGATTCGAGATCTTTATTGCAACGCAAGCCATGACGGTGCCGAATTCGCTCGGGCCAAAGTATCGATGGCTGCAGCGGCATTTTGCGTTTATCCCGCCTACCCACTATGTCTTCTGCGGCAATAAGAGCATTCTGCGGGCTGACTACCTGATCGACGATTTACCGCGCAACCTGGAGCGGTTTACGGGCCAGGGGCTGCTCTATACCGCGCCGCATAACCTGACGGCGAGTGGGTATATGCGCGTGAATGACTGGCAGGAAGTGCTGGCGTACTTTGCCGATGTGCCGGCGTGAGCGAATGGGCGTGGTTTTCTCAGCCAGGGTTTATGAGGTTCGCGCGGGCGGTGGTTGAGCGGCGGGTGCTTGCTCGGGTTGATGGCGGCGCTTGGGACGGGGCTTGGAGTGGGTTTTGGACAGGCGCTTCGCCGGCTCATCTGGCAAAGGCGGCAGCCCGGCCAGGTTGAGCAGCATGTCGTTTGCCTCTTTGAAGGCATTTTGCTTCCAGCCTGTTCCCTCAGCGAATGCAAAGAAGATGGCAGTGTGCCGAGCCGGAAGGATGGCGATGTAGCTCGAGAAGCCCGCGCCGCCGCCAGTCTTCTCAATGATGTGCGAAGGATCGCCGACGGGAAGAAGATGCATCCAGCCGAGGCCGATGCCACTTGGCTTTCCGGCATGGTCGAGTCCAAATTGCTTCTTGAGTTGCGCGGGTTCGAGGTAGACGGCCTGTGCTGCGGGGTCCTGAGCGGAGACTGCGGGGGAACCGGTGCCGAGGAGGTATTTGAGCCAAATGGCAATGTCGGCGGGTGTGGAGTAGAGCCCGGCGCTGCCCTGGGTGGCTTCAGTTACGGCGCAGGGCCCTTCGTCGTGGCTTGAGCGGAGCAGCCGATCACATTGGATGGCGTTGGGGTAGTAGGTTGTTTGCCGCATGTTCAGAGGATTGAGGGTCTGCTCGGCGAGAAGTGCGGCATAGGGCTTGTGGGCGGCGGCCTCGAGTGCGTCGCTGAGCAGGTCAAAACCGATGTTGGAGTAAAGCGCCGCAGAGCCGGGAACCGAGGCGAGACTCTGGCGGGGGAGCCATTGCCAGCGCTCGGTGAAATCGGGGTATGCAAAGGGCGGAATCTTACGTGGCCGCGCCCCTAATTCGCGGGGAAGGCCGGAGGTGTGCGTGGCGAGTTCTTCGAGTGTGATGGGCTGCTCACGGAGGGGCACGAGAGCGCGTTTCGGAGCATAACGCTGGAGGGGATCGTCGAGCCGGACGATCTTCTGTTTGACCATTTTGGTGAGCAGATCGGTCGTGAAGATTTTGGTGACGGAGCAGAGACGAACGACGGAATCTGTGGAGGGAACGGTGTGAGAGTCAGGCGCAGTTTCTCCGTAGCCGTGAAAGAAGACCTGATCGTCGCGGACAACGACGACGACCATGCCAACCGCGCCGGAGTTGGCGAATAGCTGCGCACCAAGCTCATCCACGGTGGAAAAACCAGGTAGCACAGGCTGTAGCGGACTTTGCGCTGTGGCAGTAACCAGAAGGCTGAGGAAAAGGGCAGGGAGAATTTGGCGCATGGGCTTGGATATGGATGGAGGATAACGCGCAGGCCACGGGAAAAGCGATAAAATTAGGCCCTACTCGCGGGGCCGGGCAGGCCGAGCGGCGGCACTGGGGGCAACGCGGCCGGTGGGAACTACACCCACGGGGCGCACTGACAGTGGCTGGACCGAAGGCGGTTGGTGCATGGTGACGATGATGGCTTCAGCCGGCGTTTTGCCCAGGCACTCGTAGGAGTGGGGCGTACCGGAATCGAAGTACACAGTGTCGCCCACCTCGAGGGTGCATTGGTGTTCGCCGTGATGGAGGCAAAGCTCGCCGTCGAGGAGATAGAGGAACTCGTAGCCCGGGTGCATGTGAGCCTTGGGTGGGGTGTCGCGGGTGACAGGAATGAACTCGGCGAAGTAAGGGTCCATGTGGCGGTCGGGAACCATGTAGCCGAGACTTTCAAAGAAGTAGGTGGGCTGGTCGACGCCGGTCTGCGGCAGCCGGACCCGCTCCTTGCGGCGATGAACGCGGAAAAGAGCGGTGGGCTCGGACTCGAAGAAATACGACAAGTCCTTGGAAAAGACCATGGCGATGCGGGCAAGGTTGCGGAGGGTGGGAACGACTCGGCCAGTTTCAAGCTGGGAGAGAAAGCTGGCGGAGAGACCCGTGTGCTTGCCGAGCTCAACGAGGCCCATGGACTTCTTGAGCCGGAGCCGCTTTATGCGCTCGCCAATGTGCTTTTCCGCGATGAAACGCTCGGCGGTTTCGGGGTCGACCTGGGTCTTCTGGGTTTCTTCGATTTTGACCAACGCCGAGTCTGACATCGGGAACCTCCTGAGGTTGTAAATAGGATGCGTCGCCGGTGGATAAGTTGCCAAGGTCAAAATTTCTTCTTGTCTGACTAAATCCATTTAATGGCGAGCCGCTATTGTATTCACAAGGGGGAAAATGCCATCGATCTCACGAATAAGGAGGGTACTGGGGCGCGGGTGCTGTGTTCGGGCAGTTCCGGGATGGTAGGGACGGCGCTAAAGGCGGCGCTGGGCGAGAGCGGTGTTGAGGTGGTGCAACTGGTGCGACGGGCTCCGCGAGGCCCGGGGGAGATTCAATGGGACCCGACGCGGGGAGTGATGGTGTGGGCACGGGAGCGGGGGGCCGAAGGCCCGTTGGAGGGATTGGAGGCGGCAGTTCATCTGGGTGGGGTGAACCTGAGTGAGGGGCGATGGACGCGGGCCTACAAGAGGGAGATTGAGACGAGCCGGGTGGATAGCACAAAGGTGCTGGCGAAGATGTTGGCCGGGCTGAAACGGGCGCCGAAGACGCTGCTGGTGGCTTCGGCGACAGGATTCTACGGCAACCGGGGCGATGAGGTGCTGGATGAGGGGTCGAGCGCGGGCAAGGGATTTCTGCCGGAGATTTGCGAGAAGTGGGAGGCCGCGTGCGAGCCGGCGACTGCGGCGGGAATACGGGTGGTGCAACTGCGGCTTGGAGTGGTTCTGGGGCCAGACGGCGCGCTGAAGAAGATGCTGCCGATCTTCAAGCTGGGGCTGGGCGGGCGACTGGGCTCGGGGCGGCAGTGGATGAGCTGGATCGGACTTGGGGATGCGGTGAGGGCGATGCTTTTTGCGATAAAGATGGAGACACTCAGCGGGCCAGTGAACATCACTGCGCCGCAGCCGGTGACGAATGCCGAGTTTACGCGGGCGCTGGGACGGGCATTGCATCGGCCGGCGGTTATGCCGGTGCCAGCGCTGGTGCTGCGGATGATGTTTGGCGAGATGGCGGATGAGGCGCTGCTGGCGAGCACGCGGGCGCTCCCGGGGAAGCTGACGGCGGCGGGGTTTCAATTTGGGCAGCCGACGGTCGACGAGGCGCTGGCGGCGGGGGTCGGATCGCGGCAGTAGGCAAGGGGTTTCCGGTTCGGGGCCGGGCGAGGATTTGAGGATTTGCGGCCAGTGCGTCCGTGCCGCGAAATAACATCCCCAAGGGCATCCAAAACGCGCACGGAACGCGGGAGCGGAACTCTCGGCCCGATCAATCGACACAGGCTTCCATGACGTGCATGGATTGCCTTTACGCTCGCGAACTACCGGCCAACCTGCGCCGGATCGCTCCAAGGACTCCCAAGACCCCGGTGCCCAGGAGAACAAAACTGCCTGGCTCGGGTGTAGAGCTTATGGGAGAGTAAGGCTGTGCGTCGGCACCCCAACTCACGTTAACCCCAGTGCCTTGTGTGAGCAAGAAGAAATCGACGGAGGAATCAGTGTTGTTAAGCAACTGCCACACCGACGTGAATTCGCCCGGAGTTCCGATCATCCAGGATTCCGTTGTCCCGCAATCAGGACAGTAAAAACCAATGTTCTGAAAACCGAAATCATCTTGGATGCTGGCCTCAGGATAGGTGGGCGCAGTTGGTGAATAGCCAGATAGCAAAAGTGGAGGTGACATGTAATCTCTTAATCCGAATGTGTTAATCGGTAGGCCGTAGGAGTCGAGAGTTGCATCGATGGTTCCATTCGTGTTGAGAGTAAGAATGATCTCTCCTCCCGGTGCGACTGGTTGTATGGGGCCGTTATAGGGGGAGTAGCAGCCTCCAGACGGGCAGGAAAGATTGAAGTAGCCGATTATGGAATCGGCACGGCCTGATGATGCGCCGACCAACATAAAGAAACCAACAAGGGAAATAGCACGCAGCTTGCACATGACAGAAACAATCCTTCCAGGTTCAATGCCCGATATAGTTGTGAGGCGGTGTACCGCATATCCTACTCCTTGATCGGCGTCGGGTTTCTTAAGAGCAAGGTGAAAAAGGAGCTTTTTGCGTATCGAACAGTTTGCCGTAGGCAGATTTCGTGTTTCGGGCATGCGACCAGCAAACCGGGGTGCACCGCGGAGAGGCGGCGCGGTTTAAGCTGGAGAGTCCGGCTGGCTCCTCCGTCATCGCTCGACTCGTGTTCCTTTGCTTTCTGTCTGGCCAACGGTGGCAAGTTGCCGACTTCTGGGGACTATCCTGGGCCTCTCGGCAACAATCAGTCGCCGAGAGGCTGCCAAAGCTCAACCCGATTTCCTTCCGGGTCGGTGATCCAGCCAAACTTTCCGAAGTCATAGGCTTCGCGTTTGGGATCGACGGTTACGCCTTCTTCGATCAGACGGTCGAGCACTCCATCGAGGTCGTCCACCTGGAGATTGATCATTGCTTTCTGGGCCGGAGGGAAGTAATCATTGTCTTGTTTGAAAAGGGCGAAGACGACCTGAGGGTGTTTCGTCGGCGCAGGAAACGAGAATGCTCCGTCGGCCTTCACCAGACCGAGATGCTGCTCGTACCATTGATACAGAGCTTTTGGATCATCCGTTCGCAAAAATATACCGCCAAAGCCGGTGACTGAAGCCATGCAGCCCTCCTATGTGGCACATTCATCCAGAGCTTACGCCAAGTGCGGGCAAGAACTCAACGACCTTCGGCGGCTCGGTTTATGCTGAAGAGTCCGGCCGGCGTTCGCAGGCGCTGGCCTCATGAGGAACCTGTCCATGTCTGAAAAAAGCACAACGCTCGCTGCAACCCGCCCCGATGGAGCCGGCACGACTGGCGCAGAAGCGACTCCTGCCGCATCGCAGGTGCCGCCGCTTGCAACCATTGCCACGCTTGGCCAGCACGAAGGCCAGACGGTGAAGCTGCAGGGGTGGCTCTATAACCTGCGTGAGAGCGGCAAGCTGGTGTTTCCGATCTTCCGCGATGGGACAGGGACGGTGCAGGGCGTGGCACATGTGAAGAGCGTTGCTCCGGAGGTGTTTGAAGCGCTGAAGGGGCTGACGCAGGAGTCGTCGGTGATTGTGACCGGGAAGGTGAGGGCGGACAAACGCGCGCCGGGCGGTTACGAGCTGGACGTTGAAGGCGTGGAGGTGGTGCAGCGGGTTCCGGAGAGCGACCCCTACCCGATCACGCTGAAGGAACACGGCGTGGATTTCCTGATGGAGCACAGGCACCTGTGGGTGCGGACGCCGCGGCAGTCGGCGATTTTGCGCATACGGGCGGAGATTATGCGGGCGGCGGCCGAGTACTTTGACACGAATGGATTCATTCGCACCGATCCGCCGATTTTGACGCCGGCGGCGTGCGAGGGGACGTCGACCTTGTTTCCGGTGGACTACTTTGGAGAGCCGGCGTTTCTGACGCAAAGCGGCCAGCTCTACATTGAGTCGACGGCGCTGGCGCTGGGCAAGGTGTACAGCTTCGGGCCGACGTTCAGGGCGGAGAAGAGCAAGACGCGGCGGCACCTGACGGAGTTCTGGATGATTGAGCCGGAGGTGGCGTACTGCGACCTGGATGGGCTGATGGAGCTTGCCGAGCAGTTTCTGTCGCACATTGTTGGCTCAGTGTTGAAGAATCGCGGACCCGAGCTGGAAGTGATTGGGCGCGACAAGGCGAAGCTGGAGGCGATATTGCCGCCGTTTCCGCGGCTGCGCTACGACGCGGCAGTGGAGATGCTGAACCAGGCACACAAGGATGGGCAGCTGGAAGCGCCGTTCGTGTATGGCAACGACTTTGGCTCGCCGGATGAGACGTGGCTGAGCTCGCAGTTTGACCGGCCGGTGATGGTGAACCGGTATCCGGCGGATGTGAAGGCGTTCTACATGGAGCCGGACCCGAAGGACGCGAAGTATGCGCTCTGTGTGGACGTGCTGGCGCCAGAGGGGTATGGGGAGATCATTGGCGGATCGCAGCGCGTGTCTTCATACGATTTGTTGCTGAGCCGGATTGAGGCGCACAAGCTGCCCAGGGAGGCGTTTGAGTGGTACCTCGACCTGCGCCGGTATGGAAGCGTGCCGCATGCGGGATTTGGGATGGGGATTGAGCGGGCGGTGGCGTGGATCTGCGGGCTTGATCATGTGCGGGAGACGATTCCGTTTGCGCGGACGCTGCATAGGATGTATCCGTAGGGGCGGTTCTGATGCATCAATAGTCCGCTCCTGTGCTTCGGGCAAATAGAATTGCCTTTCGACGCAGATCGGAGGTTGGACCTATGCCCAAAAGGAACGATTGGTCACGGGAGCAGTTGCTTGTCGCATTGAAGCTATATTGCGAGATTCCCTTTGGCAGAATGGACCATCGCAATCCTGAGATCGTGCGATATGCCAAGCTGATTAATCGAACGCCTTCAGCACTTGCGATGAAGCTCTCAAATTTTGCGAGCCTCGATCCGCTGATCACATCAACCGGACGCAAGGGGCTGAGTGGCGCGTCTCGTTCAGACAGAGCAATTTGGAATGAGATGACTTCCGATTGGTCTCAGCTCGCGAGTGAGATTGCAAAAGTTGAACCCGTCGGCGCAGCGCCCCGATTGGAGTTGGATGAATCCGAGAGCGCAACGACGGATTATTCGGGATCGACCAGAAGCGCTACTGTCGAGGTTCGGATCGGCCAAGCGTTCTTCCGAAGGGCTGTCCTGAGCGCCTATGAGTTTAGATGTTGCATTACCGGTCTTCCCATCCCGGAGCTACTTGTCGCAAGCCATATCGTCCCTTGGCGACAAGACAAGGCCTGTCGGCTCAATCCAAGAAATGGGCTTTGCCTTTCAGCCATTCATGACAGCGCGTTTGATCAAGGTTTGATTTCTATTTCCGAAGATTTGCGCGTGATGGTTTCTGAATTGCTTCACAAGAGTGGGACTGACCCGTTTGTCGGTTCCGCCCTATGCGCTTTTGAGGGACGGACGATAAGACATCCACAGAAGTTTTTCCCTGAAGCCGAGTTTCTAAAGCTTCATCGCGAGAATGTTTTCCTTAGATAGCAGGAGCTGTGATGAACATCGAATTCGAGTATCGATACCGCGACTTTGGAAACAATAAGAGGTATGGGGTGGTTGTCTTTGGAAACCGCACGAACATTCTGATCGACCGAATTCGACTGCGGTTGCAGCGTCTGATGATTGGCGATGGCATGACTTTCAGCGCTTCCCATCTGAAAATTCCTGAGATGTTCTTCCCAGACTCTCCGTTCGACCCTGCTCTTGACTGGAGATGCATGAGTTCTGCGACGCCTCTGACACGGATTTGCCGGTCAACGACGTTGGCGGACGAGACATAACTGAAGTAGTGTCGCTACTCCTCGCGGGGCCCGCTATCCGTCCGGGTGCATGATCTTGTGCTCGTTCACGGCGTCGCCATCGCCACGCTTCAAACCTGCAAACACGACAGTCGACGCCAGCGTTAACGCGCCGAGGCAGAGAAGCGCCTTGTGAATGCCGCCGATCATCAGCGCCGAATCCGAGTAAGCCTTACCCGGCACAAAGAACGCGGTGGTCAATCCTGCGAAGGCCACGCCAAAGCTGATGGCCATCTGCTGCATGGTGCTCGCAATCGAGCTGGCGCCTGAGGCGTCCGCCTCTTCTACGTCCGCATACACGAGGGTGTTCATGGTTGTGTACTGGAGGCTGGTGCAGGCTCCATAAAGGCAAGCAATCGCTACGATCTGAACTACCGTTGTATGCAGATGAATCGTTGTGAATATGATGAGCAGCGAGCCTATCGCCAGCGTGTTTGAAATCAGCACGCCCTTGTAACCGATACCTGCCAACAGCTTTCGCAGAATCGCCTTCATGCCCATGGCCGCTATTGCTTGCGGGACAATCAGCAATCCCGACTGGACAGGCGTATAGCCCAAGCCCGTCTGGTAGAGCAGCGGGAGCAGGAACGGCACGCCGCCAATTCCCAGGCGCGTAAAGAAGCTGCCGTTGACCGCAATGCGAAAGGTGCGAATGTCAAACAAGTGGAGGTTCAACAGCGGAAACTGGAGCTGCCGCGCATGCACCCAGTACGCGGCTAGCAGCGCGAAGGAGAGGAATAGCAGTCCGGTCATTTCGGGTCCGCTCAGCTCGTGCTCTCCAAACACTTCCAGGACATATGACAGCAGCGCAATACCCGACCCGAACAGCACCAGGCCAACAAAATCGAGCGGGTGCACATGCTCTTCTCTGAAGTCCGGTAGATGCAGATAGACCATCACCAGGCCCAGCAGGCCGATAGGAATATTCAGGAAAAAGATTATCCGCCAGTGAGCGTAGCCTACGATCAGTCCGCCTGCGACCGGGCCAAGCATGGGCGCCACGAGTGCGGGCACCGAAACAAAGCTCATCACGCGCAGCAGATCGGCTTTGGCGAATGAGCGCACCAGCGTGAGCCGTCCTACAGGCACCATCATCGCGCCGCCCATGCCCTGCACCACGCGGCACGCCACCAGGAGATGAATGTTGCTGCAGAGCCCGCACAGCAGCGACCCCAGCGTGAAGAGTCCGATGGCCGCGGCAAAGACGCGCCGCGTGCCGAACCGGTCCGCCATCCATCCGCTGATGGGAATGAACACGGCGAGGGAAAGGGTGTAGCTGGCGAGCACCGCTTTCATCGACAGCGGTCCCACGTGGAGCGCCGCCGCAACTTTCGGCACAGCAGTGTTGAGAATCGTCGTATCCAACGACTCCATGAAGAAGGCCACCGCCACCAGCCACGGCAGCATGCGGATGCTGGCCGGCGAAAGCGCGGGGCTTTCTGTGAGCGGGATGGGCGTGCCGGGGGAACTCATTCCAGTTGAGCTTATAAGAAAAAATCAACACTCTGCAGAGTGGGACTCATGATTCCGCAAGGCGCAGGTAGCTTGGATGCGCACTTGCGGGGGATGATTCCATTCGCAAGGACGTTGCACAGGATATATCCGTGATCGCGCGGTGAGAGCCAGCCCAAGATGCCGGATCAGGGACGCCTTGCGCCCCATCCTTCCGCGATGTGGCTGCGAAAGGATGGGGCGCTCAGGCGATTGGGTTGGGACGTGGGGTTTGGGAGGGTGGGCGACGAGCCGGAGTCAGAGCCACTTTTGGGCTGAGGTTGATT
>Ga0182015_10000262_pt1 | contig 75585 bp, 59 predicted proteins | sample 712P3MmetaG_FD_120478 | JGI IMG/M metagenome (GOLD analysis project Ga0182015, IMG submission 120478) | Permafrost microbial communities from Stordalen Mire, Sweden - 712P3M metaG | ecosystem: Environmental > Terrestrial > Soil > Wetlands > Permafrost | place: Sweden: Stordalen | collected...
AAAGCAAGGGGAAGGCAGAGACTGCATCCCGCGACAAAAACGTTTCTGGCGCTGCGGACAGCGGTGAATCGAGAAGAGGAGGAACTCGGGCAGTTTCTTTCGCGGACCCCTGCCACTTTAGCTTCAGCGGGACGGTTAATCGTCCTTAGTTACCATTCGCTGGAAGATCGCATGGTGAAACACGAATTCCAGCGGCTCGCGCGCGAAAGAAATTTCCGCGTGCTGACCAAAAAAGTGATTCAGCCGGGAGATGAGGAAATCAGAAGCAATCCTCGCTCGCGGAGCGCAAAGATGCGCGTATTGGAGAAAGTGGCGACGGCGGACAGCTCGGCGCCTGAGGCGTGGTCATGATCGAATATCACACAATAAAACACATCGATAATTCGCGGCTGGTTCGCCCCACTTCGCCGGCGCGTGCGCAGGATTTTTGGCGGCGCGTGGCGGCGGGAGCTGCCATGGCAACCTGCCTGCTGGTTTATACCTGGCAGCATTTTGAATGCATCCAACTGCGTTACCAGGTGGAGCAGCTCGAAACGTTGCGAGCGCAAAGTTCGGTGCTGAACCAACAGCTTCATGTGGAAGTGGACACCTTGAGCGCGCCGGACCGTGTTTACTCGATCGCCTCGAAGGAATTGCGATTGACGGTGCCGGTAGTCGGGCAGGCACCCACGGTGGCAGCTGAGAGCGACGGAGTGTTAGCGCAAGCGCGCCCTGTTTCCCAAAACCAGCGCCCTTAAAAAGTTCGGTGTATGAAATTGGCAGAGGCCCGGCTGACCGGGTCGGAACCCCGCGAAGCATTTCGAACACTCGCGGGGCTAAGTTTTTTGCGGGATAGGCCGGAGCACCATGGAGCAGCGCAGCCTGCGTCGCCGCTGGTTGGTAGTAGGGGTCGTGGCGTTGATTTGGATGGCGGCGGTGCTGTTCCGCCTCAGTTATCTCCAACTCGTCTGCTATGCAGAATACTTCGCGAAAGCCCAGCATCAACAGCGGCGCGTATTTGAAATCAGCCCGAAACGCGGCGCGATTTACGATCGCAAAGGCCGGGAACTGGCCATCAGCATCCCGATGGACTCGGTTTTTGGCGATCCCACCGACATCAAAGACGCATCCCTCGTCGCGGGATTGCTCTCGCGCGTTCTGAATATTCCTGCCGTAGAAATCGAAACGAAAATAAGAGAAGCGAAGACGCCCGTTCGCCTGGCCAAGAAGCTTTCGCCGGAGACGGTCCAGCGTATCGACGACATGAATTTGAAGGGCGTTTTCTTCCAGAAAGAAAATCGTCGGGTGTATCCGCAAAGAGAAAGCCTGGCGCACGCGTTGGGTTACGTGGATACAGACGAAAAAGGAATTGGCGGCATCGAGTACGCGTTTGACAAGCAGATTCGCGGCAAGCCTGGGCGCATGATGGTAATGGCGGACGGCAAGCGCCGCTGGTACGACCGCAGTGAGGCTGCTGCTGATCCCGGTGCAAGCGTAGTGCTCACAGTGGACGAAACCATTCAGTTCATCGCCGAAAAAGAATTGGCGCGCGGCATGGAAGAGACGCACTCGAAATATGGGACCGTGGTGATTCAGAATCCGAATACCGGAGAATTGTTAGCGTTCGCAAATGCTCCGACGTTCGATCCGAATGATGCAGGGAGTTATCCGGACGAGGTCCGCATGGACCGCGGCGTTTCGGCTGCGTACGAGCCGGGCTCGACCTTTAAAGTGATCACTATGACCGGAGCGCTGGAGAACGGAGTCACAAATCCGGATGAAATGATCGACTGTCAGATGGGCTCGATCGTGGTGGCCGGACGGCTGATTCATGACTGGCACCCCTTCGGAATTCTCAGCGTGCGTGACGTGCTGGCGAATTCCAGCGATGTTGGCTCGATCAAAGTGGCCATGCGGCTGGGCGCGCCGAAGTTTTACGATGTGATTCGCTCATTTGGGATCGGGCAGTTGACTGGAATTGAATTGCCGGGAGAAAACCGCGGGATATTGCGCCCCGTGGACAACTGGATTGCCAGTTCCATTGGGTCGCTGGCCATCGGACAGGAAGTCAGCGTGACGCCGGTGCAAATTATTTCTGCGATTTCGGCCGTGGCGAACGGGGGGATGCTCTACAAGCCTCGAATTGTGAAAGAAATTCAAGGCGGGTCGCTACCGCTGGTTGTTTCGCATCCCGCTCCGCAGCAAGTAACGGACGCGACGACGGCAGCGACCGTGCGGGGGATGATGGAGACGGTAGTACTGTCCGGCACAGGCAAGAAGGCCCAGCTTAATGGATACACAGCAGCGGGGAAGTCAGGGACCGCGCAACAAATCGATCCAAACACCGGCCGCTACTCGCCGAATAAATACATTGCTTCGTTCGTTGGGTTCGCGCCGGTGAACGAGCCGGCCATAACCATACTCATCGTATTTGATTCGCCGGCGGGAGCGCACCACGGGGGAGAAATCGGCGGGCCGGTTTTCAAGCGCATCGCAGAACAGGTGCTAGCGTACCTGGATGTGGACCATGACATTCCGGGGCTGTCCACCGTCGAGACCGCGAAGAATGTGAAGCACTCGCAACAGCCGGAAGAGGATAGCAGCGCCGGAATCAATGTAGCGCGTTTTAATGCGGCAAAGGATCAGCCCAATTTTTCGGAGGCGACTTCGGTCGCGGTTAGCGACGAGGACGCCGTGGTGGTCCCGGATCTGGCGGGACAGACAGTTCGCGGCGTGACGGAAGAATGTTCGCGACTGGGCTTGCTGCCGTCGCTGATTGGCAACGGAGTTGCGTTAGAACAGTCGCCCGAGGCGGGCACGCGCGTAGCACGCGGAAGCAGAGTGGCCGTGCGCTTTGGGCGCATGGTGGCGGATGCGCGATCCAAGGATCTGCAAAGGAATGTAAATTGAGATTTGTAATGGAGCAAGGGACCGACGCGAATTCGGGAGGCAGCTCGGATTCGCCGAAGAGGCGCGAAGTAAGCTTGCAAGAATCGTTGAAGGGAATCGAGCGAGTTGGCGCGAGCGGAGCTGCAGACCCTAAGATTTCTTCAGTCGCGTGTGACAGCCGGAAAGTCAGACCCGGAGGGTTATTTTTCGCTTTGCCGGGACAAAAAGCGGACGGTAATAAATTTTTGAGCGATGCGATTGCCCGCGGGGCTATCGCAATTGCGAGCGCTGAGCCGCGAAACGCGGATGCCAAGGCCGCGATTACTTGGGTTCAACTGGCTCCCGGAACGGAGCGCCGCGCCTTGGCTATAGCAGCAGCGAACTTTTACGGGCATCCCGCGAATGCTCTGAAACTCATTGGCGTTACCGGAACAAACGGCAAGACCACCACAACTTTTCTGATCGATTCGATGTTGCACGCCGCGGGATTTATAACCGGACGTATCGGCACCACGGGTTATGAAACTCCACGCGGGACTCGCACGGCGATCAATACCACGCCAGAGTCACTCGAGTTGCAGGAGATGTTTTCGGAAGTCCGCGACGCCGTCGGAACACATGCCGTGCTGGAAGTGAGTTCGCACTCGCTGGCCATGGAACGAGTGTGGGGATGCCACTTTGCCGTCGCGATTTTCACCAATCTGACGCGTGACCATCTGAATTTCCACAAAACTTTCGAACACTATTTCGCCGCCAAGCGCCGCTTGTTTGAAGGCATGGGCGCAGGGGCGCCGGATTTCGGCGTGATCAATGCGGATGATCCATATTCGCCACGTCTGGAAGGCTTGGCGAAGCGCACGCTTAAATATGGCTTTACCGAGGCAGCAGAGCTGACCGCCAAAACATTCTCGCTGCGGTTTGATGGGTTGTCCTTCACCGCGCAAACGCCGGTGGGAAAAATCGAAGTGCGCTCGAAGTTGGTGGGCCGCATTAACGTGTACAACATTTTGAGCGCCATTGGAGGGGCCATCGCCCTGGAAATTCCGCGCGAGAAAATTGAAGAGGGAATCGCGAATCTGGAATCGGTGCCTGGGCGTTTTCAGCAAATTGACGAAGGGCAGCCCTTCCTGGTGGTGGTGGATTACGCGCATGCAGACGATGCCATACGCAACCTGATTACTACCGCGCGTGAACTGAATCCATCCGGCCGAGTCATCACGCTTTTTGGAGCGGGAGGCGAGCGCGACCGCTCCACACGCCCGTTGATGGGCGAAGCGGCTGGAGCGTTGAGCGACCTAGTAATTCTTACCGACGACAATCCTCGCAGAGAGGACCCGCTGCTGATCATGAATGACGTGGTGGTGGGATTGCAGAAAGTCAATGCGAAGTACCGCATTGAGCCGGACCGCGACGTGGCGCTGGAGATTGCCATCGACGAGGCGCAGCCCGGAGACATCGTGTTGCTGGCCGGAAAAGGCCACGAAAATTATCAGATTTTGCGCGACCGCACGTTTGAGTTTGACGACCGCGAAAAAGTTCGAGCGATTTTGCGGCGCAAAGGGTATTCCAAGAAAAGCGCCAAAAAGTAGCCATTTCGGCGCGGAATTTGCAGTGTTCGAAGCTATTTTCGAACAAGTAGTTTCGCGAGCGACCATTAGCCCATTGGAGACGCAATGCGGTGGACAGCGGCTCAAGTGGCCGAAACTCTGGGTGTCGCGCTTCCCGCGGGCCTCGATCCCGTGGCCGGGATGGCCGGCGTCTCGATTGATTCTCGCGCGATTCGGCCTGGAGAACTGTTCCTCGCGATACGCGGTACGCGTCACGATGGACACAACTTTGTCGCTGAGACACTTTCTCGCGGAGCTGTGGCCGGGGTGGTGGCGCGCGAAGGGTTACGGGAATATCCCGAGGATTTGCAGCGAAAGTTATTTGCAGTGGACGACACGCTCGTCGCGCTCCACCGGTTGGCGGCGCGAGCCTGCGAGACTTGGCGGCGTGCGAAACCGGGGCGGCGAATCGGCGCGGTGGCCGGGTCCATCGGCAAAACAACCACGAAAGAAATCTTTGCGGCGCTTCTGGGCGCGCGGTTCCGCGTATTGAAGACGCAGGGAAACTTGAACAACGAGTACGGTCTGCCGCTCACTTTGCTGCAACTGGATGATCGGTACGACGCGGCCGTGGTCGAAATGGGCATGTCGCATAGCGGAGAGCTGGCGCGATTGGCCCAGATCGCTCCGCCTGATGTGGGAGTGATTACCCGCATCGCGGTGGAGCACTTGGAGTTTTTTTCTTCGATTGAAGAGATTGCGCTGGCGGAACGCGAGCTGATCGAAAATCTGGCATGGCCAGAAGCGACCGCGGTGCTTAATGCTGATGACGGGCGCGTGGCGAAGTTTGCAGATGTGGCGCGCGGCAACGTGATTTGGTTTGGAACGAGCGCGACTGCGCGGTTCCGCTCGGAAAAAATTCAGGAACGCGGCGTTGCAGGATCGGCTTTTGAATTTATTTCGCCGGGAGGAAGCGCGCATTTGGAATTGCCGCTGATCGGACGTCACAACGTGATGAATGCGTTGGCGGCATTGGCGGCGGCGAGTGTGTGGGGCATAGGAGCAGCGGAGGCGCGAGAAGTTTTTCCGGCTCTGGCGCCCGCGGACAAGCGTGGCGAGGTAGTCCGATTTGAGAGCGGCCTCACGGTGATCAATGACAGTTACAACTCGAGCCCCACGGCGCTAGACGCGCTGGCGCAACTTCTTGCGGAAACTCCCGGATACCGCAGGCGCGTTCTTGCGGCTGGGGAAATGCTCGAACTTGGAACCAGTTCCGCGGAATTGCATCGCGAATGCGGAAAGTTCGCCGGCGCGTTGAAGGGAATTGATTGGATTGTCGGAGTGCGCGGCGATGCAGCGGCCCTTATACGTGCGGCGATCGAAGCCGGCCATCCAATGGAGCGCACAAAGTTTTTCGAAAACTCCGATGACGCGGCGAAATTCTTGGCGGAATTCGTTAACTCGGGAGATTTGCTGCTGTTGAAAGGTTCTCGCGGCGTGAAGATGGAAAAAATCCTGGAGGCCATCGAAGCGCGGCATAAGAAAATGGGACCGGGCGCCGGCACGGAAGCAATCGAAGCGGGACAGAAAGGCACGCGCTGATGCTCTACTACCTTTTTTATTACGTGCTACGGCCTTACTTCAGCCCCCTGAATGTTTTTCGCTACATCACGGTTCGCACGGCGGTTGCCAGTATTACGGCTTTGTTGCTTTCTCTGGCGATGGGGCCATGGGTGATCGAACGGCTGCGCGCGTTGCAGGTGAAGCAATACATTCGCGAGGAAGGTCCCAAGGCGCATCAAAAGAAAGCAGGGACGCCGACCATGGGCGGCGTTTTGATCGTGGCCGCGATCGTGATTCCTACGCTGCTCTGGGCGGACTTACGCAGTCCTTACGTGCTGCTTGCGATTGGGGCCACCGTAGCGTTCGGCGCGATCGGGTTCGTAGACGATTACAATAAAGTGGTGCGGCGGCGAAATCTGGGACTGTCGCCGAAAAAGAAATTCTTCTTTCAATTTCTTACGTGTGTGGCGGTTGGCGTCGCATTGCTCATACTGCAATCGCAAGGCGCGTATTCAACACAGTTGAGCGTGCCATTTTTCAAACGGTTGCACCCGAATCTGGTGATCGATTCGCTGTTGGTTCGGAATTATGTGTGGCCGCTGGCGTTCGTGCCCTTCGTTCTTTTCCTCGTGCTCGTAATCGTGGGCAGCTCCAACGCGGTGAATTTGACGGATGGTTTGGACGGGCTGGCCATCGGATGCGTGCTGGTTTCTTCCACTGCGCTAACGGTTCTTGCTTACGTCTCCAGCAACGCGCGTATGGCGGAATATTTGGAAATTCAAAAAATACCGGACGCCGGCGAACTCGTGGTGTTTTGCGGATCGCTGGTCGGCGCATCCCTGGGATTTCTTTGGTACAACGCACACCCGGCCGAAATGTTTATGGGCGACGTCGGATCGCTGGCACTGGGCGGCGCAATAGGCGTGGTGGCCGTGATTATCAAGCAGGAAATTTTGCTGCTCTCGATTGGCGGCGTTTTTGTTTTGGAAGCCTTATCCGTCATTATTCAAGTTGGGTCGTTCAAGTTGACGGGCAAGCGAGTGTTTCGCATGGCGCCGCTGCATCACCATTTTGAACTGATGGGTTGGAGCGAATCAAAAATCATCGTGCGTTTCTGGATCGTTGCGCTGGTATTCGCGCTGTTTTCGTTGACTACATTGAAATTGAGGTGAATCGCAGTGAGGCCCGGAATCGATCTAGCGGCAAAGCGAGCGCTGGTGGTGGGATTGGCGCGCACGGGAGTGGTTACGGCGCTGTTCAGCGCGGGTTACGGCGCAACCGTGACGGCAACCGACCAGCGTCCGGAAGCAGAATTGGGAGAAACTGCTGCGAAGCTGAGGGCGGCGGGAGTAAAACTCGAACTTGGCGGACACAATCCGGATAGCTTTCTGAATCAGGATTTGATCGTTGTCAGTCCGGGAGTGCCGGCAAAGCTCCCTGCACTTGAACTGGCGCGTGCTCGCGGCATTCCGGTGTGGAGCGAGATTGAACTCGCTTGGCGATTTCTGCGCGGAAAACTTATTGCGATCACGGGTTCGAACGGAAAGACCACCACAACTTCGCTGGTTGCGCACATTCTTCAAACTGCGTCGATCCCCACGCTGGTTGGCGGCAATATTGGTACGCCGCTGCTAGCTCTGGTTGAAAATTCCATGGACACCAGTGTGACCGTGGCCGAAATCAGCAGCTTCCAGCTTGAAACGATCGAAAAGTTTCGCCCGGAAATTGGCGTGCTCTTGAACCTGACACCGGATCACCTCGACCGCCATGCTTCCTTCGACGAGTACGCGCTGGCGAAGATGCGTATGTTCGAGAACCAGATTGAACGGGACATCGCTGTCCTGAATGCGGACGATCCGGAGATTACGCGTCGCATGCCTACCAAGCCGCATATTTTCTGGTTCAGCCGGCAAAAACGAGTGGCGGCCGGCGCGTTTCTGCGCGATGAACAGATTTTTTTCCGGAATGAAGGATCGGAAGTCGCGCTCGCGCGTCGCGAACAGATTCCGCTGCGCGGTGAACACAACGTCGAGAACGTTTTGGCTGCCTGCGCTGCAGCCTATCTTGCCGGAGCTGATCCCGGAGCAATCGCTAGCGGCATAAGGACTTTCAAGGGCGTCGAACATCGTTTGGAATTCGTGGCCGAAATATCGGGCGTGCAGTTTTATAACGATTCCAAGGCCACCAACGTGGATGCCGCGGTGAAGGCGATTGAAGCTTTCCCGGGTCCATTGATCGTAATCCTGGGCGGCAAGGATAAAGGCAGCCCGTATACTCCGTTGCGAGAGTTGCTCCACGAACGTGCGCACATGGCCATTCTGATCGGCGCTGCTGCGAAAAAAATTGCAGAAGACCTTGGTGATTCGGTTCCGCTAAAAAATGTCGGCACGCTCGACCGAGCGGTGGAAACTGCGATGCAAAACGCGCAAGCAGGCGACACGGTGCTGCTCGCTCCAGCTTGCTCCAGCTTCGACCAGTTTGAAAATTTCGAGCATCGCGGCCGAGCGTTCAAGGAATTAGTCGCGAATCTCGAAAATCAGAATCAATCTGCCGCGGGCGCTTCCGCGCAAAAGGGATGACGAATGCCGCGTAGCCTGCAACCGGACCGAAAATTATTTGGTGTCACACTTGGCCTCTGCCTGATCGGCGCGGTGATGGTTTTCAGCGCGTCGGCCATTACCGCGCGGGAATCGGGCGGCAACGGCTACACGTTTCTGTTAAAGCAACTCGTATGGATCGCGTTGGGCCTGGCGGGAATGTTTTGGCTGATGAACGCGGATTACCGCAAGTTCCGCCAGCCGCGCGTGATTTTCACCGCCGTTTCGCTCACTCTGGTGATGCTGATTTCAGTTTTCTTTCTGGACCGGACGCATGCCACGCATCGCTGGTTCCGGCTGGGCCCTTTGAGCTTGCAGCCTTCGGAAATTGCCAAGCTGGTTTTAATTTTCTTCCTTGCCTGGTTTCTTGAAATTCGGCGCGCGCCCAGAGGTTTTGGAGTGAACGATCCGGTGCGCACACTTCTCCCTGCTCTGGGAACAATCCTGCTGATCGTTGCTTTGATCCTTGCGGAACCGGACATGGGCACCGCCTGCATGATTGTCCTGATCGCCGCGGCCATGCTTTTCGTGTCCGGGCTCGACATGCGTTACATCTTCGGCGCCGCGCTTGCAGCGCTCCCAGCGGTGTACTTATTAATTGCGCGCACTCCGTACAGGCTGGAGCGGTTCAAAGCGTTCATGTCGCCGGGTGCTGACCCGCAGGGGCACGGTTTTCAATTGCTTCAATCCCTGATCGCCATTGGCTCGGGCGGATTTACCGGCGTCGGCCTGATGGAAGGACGCCAAAAACTATTTTTCCTTCCCGAAGCGCACACAGATTTTATTTTCGCCGTGATTTGCGAGGAACTCGGATTTATCGGCGCCGTGATCGTGCTCACGCTTTTCGCGGTGTACGGCTGGCGCGGTTTTGTTGCGGCGATGAAAGCTCCGGATGAGTTCGGCAGGCTGCTCGCGTTGGGAATTACCGCGATGGTGGTGGGCCAAGCGCTGATCAACCTGAGCGTCGTGTTGGGATTGATGCCCACGAAAGGAATTCCGCTCCCTTTCATAAGCTACGGCGGATCGAGTTTGATCGGAATGTTGTTGGCAACCGGCGTGCTGTTGAACATCAGCCAGCACGCGGATGAGACGTGAAGGCAGATGCAAACAGTTTGCTGATTGCAGGCGGCGGCACCGGCGGGCATGTTTTCCCGGCGATTGCTGTGGCGCGTGAGTGGCTCAAGCGCAAGCAACAAGGAGAACGAAGCGTCGTGATCGTTGGAACCGAGCGCGGAATGGAAGCGAGGCTGGTGCCGCAAGCCGGACTGCCGCTCGAAACCATACGAGTAGCGGGCTTGAAAGGAATTGACGGCGCAAAATTTCTGAAGAACGCAGCCATGCTGCCGCTGGCGCTCTCAGACTCGGAAAAAATTATGCGCCGACATAGTTTTGGAGTGGCGTTTGGCGTGGGCGGATATGCGTCGGGCCCCATGATGCTTCTAGCGCGGATGCATTCGATTCCTACGGTGATTTTTGAGCCGAACGTCGAGCCCGGTTTCACCAACCGCGTTCTTTCCACGATTGCCACCCGCGTAGCCGTAGCGAACGAAGCTACCGCGAAGCGTTTGGGACGCAAAGCCGAAATGACGGGCTGTCCGGTGCGCCGGGAATTTTTTGCCGTAGCGCGGAAAGAACTGCGCGAGCCTTTCACAATCTTGATTACGGGCGGAAGCCGTGGCGCGCTGCCCATCAATCGCGCGGTAATCGATTCGCTGGACCTTCTAGCGGCGAGAAAGAATCAGCTTTTCATCGTGCATCAAACCGGTGAACGCGACTATAATGCGGTGCGAGTGGCTTATGCGCGTCGCGAATTCCGAGCGGAGGTTGTGCCCTTCATCGAGAATATGGCGGAGCGGTTTGCCCAGGCGGACTTAATCGTCTGCCGTTCGGGCGCGATCACGGTCGCAGAAGTATCTGCCGCCGGACGTGCCGCCATCTTCATCCCCTTCGGCGCCGCTACTGACGCGCACCAAACCCGCAACGCAGAAGCCATGCAGGATGTCGGCGCTGCGAGGATGTTGCCTCAAACTGCGCTGACGCCCGAACGGCTCACCACGGAAATTTTCTCCCTGCTGGACCAGCCCGGGGAAATTTCAGAAATGCAGCAGCGAGCACGCGCACTGGCGCGTCCGCGCGCGGTCGAGGACATTGTGGACCTGCTGGAATCGCAAGTTAAACAGCCGTTGGAAGGCATGGTGCGGCTATGACCATCACTTTCCGCAATTTTCAACGCATCCATTTGATTGGAATCGGTGGTAGCGGGATGAGCGGCATCGCGGAAGTTTTGCTTTCGAGCGGTTACGCGGTTTCCGGTTCCGATTTGAAAGCTACTCCCGTAACCGAGCGGCTGCGCCGATTGGGCGCCAATATTTTTGAAGGCCACCTTGCCGAAAATGTTCGCGGAGCGCATGTGGTGGTGGTTTCCTCCGCTGTTCATTCCAGCAATCCGGAAGTGCTGGAAGCGCATAAGCTGAAAATTCCGGTGATTCCTCGCGCCGAGATGCTTGCGGAATTGATGCGCTTGAAAACGGGGATTGCCGTAGCCGGCGCGCACGGGAAAACCACTACGACCTCCATGGTCGCGGCGGTACTGGCCGAAGCAGGACTCGATCCTACATTTGTTGTGGGCGGGCGCGTAAACCACGCGGGCTCGAATGCGCGCGTGGGCCAGAGCGAATACATGGTGGTGGAAGCGGACGAAAGCGACCGTTCGTTCTTGCTGCTTGCGCCGGTCGTCGCTGTGATTACCACTATCGACCGCGAGCATATGGACCATTACCGCTCGCTCGAGGAAATTCAGGAAGTGTTTTTGCAATTTGCGAATCGCGTGCCGTTTTACGGGACGGTGATTCTTTGCCTTGACGAGCCGAACGTGCAAGCGATTCTGGCGCAAGTAAAAAGGCCGGTGATTACCTACGGCACATCGAGCCAAGCGGATTTGGTGATTAGCGAGGTTCGCCTCAACGGCCTCGCCAGCGAATTCCGGCTGAAATATCACGACGAAGATCTCGGAATTTTCCGTCTGCCCTCGCCGCCTGGAATCCACAACGTGCGCAATGCAGCTGCGGCGGCCGCGGTCGGACTTTCGCTGAATGTCCCGGCAGACTTGATCCGCGCCGGGCTTGCGAAGTTTTCCGGTGTCGGACGACGTTTTGAGATTAAAGGCGAATATAGCGGCGTAACTTTAATTGACGACTACGGCCATCATCCTGCCGAAATTCGAGCCACGCTGGAGGCGGCGCGCGGATGCGGTTACAAACGCTTGCTGGTGCTCTTTCAGCCGCACCGGTATTCGCGGACCAAATTTCTTTGGGAAGATTTCCGGCGCTCTTTCAACGAGGCCGACATTCTAGTGATTACGGAAATCTATGCCGCCGGCGAATCGTCGTTAGAAGGCGTTAACGGCGAGATTTTGTCCGAAGCGATCAGCACGGCTGGTCATAAAAATGTAGTGTTCACCAGCACCATGCAAGCCGGCATGGAATTTCTGTACAGAGAAGCGCGCTCGGGCGATGCCATTCTCACAATTGGCGCGGGAAGCGTTGGCCGCGTGCTCGACCAGCTTGCCATGCTCCTTGCTTCCAAGGTTCCTAGTCCTTATGCGGATTAGCGAGAAGCCGGCTGCGGCGCGTTTGAAGGAATTGAGAGTGGAATTGAGGACCGGTGTTTCGCTCAGCGAAAAAACTTCGTTGGGAATTGGCGGGACCACCGACGAGCTTTTGTTGCGTCGGTTTGAGACGATTCCCGAGGTGATGCGTTTGCTGGCGAATGAAAAAATTCCTTACCGCTTCCTCGGCGGCGGCACCAACGTGCTGGTTGACGACGGCGAGCTGCCCTGGATCGTTTTGCATTTGCCGACATCGCAGCCGGGGATGAAGGTGGAAGGCAATGCGGCTTACGTCGATGCGGCGGCGGATCTCGGCGGCATGGTCACATTTTGCGCGAAACATGATCTAGGCGGGATGGAAGGCTTGATCGGAGTCCCAGGCAGCGTGGGTGGCGCGTTGCGCATGAATGCAGGCGCCTACGGCACGCAGATTGGCTCGTACGTGCGCGAAGTGGAATTGTATCGCGCGGCCAGCGGAGAAATTGAAACCGTTCGCGGCAACGATATTCGCTTCGATTATCGCCACACTTCCTTCGCGCCGGAGGACGTGATGCTGCGCGTAAAACTTGAACTGCCGTCCAAGCCATTCAAGGAAATTCTGGCAGGCATTAAAGTGTGCAACGAAAAACGCCGCGCAAGCCAGCCGCTCAACCAGAAAAGCGCCGGATGCATTTTCAAAAATCCTCCGGGCGGGTCGGCCGGACGAATGATTGACGAATTAGGCTTGAAGGGCCACCGAGCCGGCGACGCCATGGTAAGCGATCGCCACGCGAATTTTTTTATCAACGCGGGAAGCGCGAGTTGCGCCGAAATGCTTAGGCTGATCGACGATGTTCGCGAGCGCGTGCACAAAAGTTTTGGCGTGGAGCTCGAGAACGAGGTCATTCTCTGGAAAAACTGAGGACCATGGACGCGGACGCCTATCCCCAGGAGCTCCTGGCCGACGAGGAGCCGAAGTATCTCCGTAGGCAGAAGCCTCTGGAGATCAAGCGGCGGAAATTCGGCCGGAAGGCCTGGAAAACGTATTTGCGCGTGACGTTTGGCGTGGGCGTTGGAATTGCCGGCGCTTGCGTGGCATATGCCTTCGAACATTTTTTGCTGGCGTCGCAGCAAATGGCGCTCGTTCATCCGGAACAAGTGGAGTTGGCGGGAAATCATTACGTGACGCGCGCGAACGTGCTCGCGATTTTTAAAGGGGATCATGGCCGAAGCGTCCTGCGCATTCCGTTGAATGAAAGACGGCAGCAGATCCGGGCAATTCCGTGGGTATCCGAATCGATCGTTCGGCGGGCGCTGCCGAATAAAATTGAAGTGGAAATCACTGAACGCTCGCCTATCGCGTTTCTCCGGCAGGGAAGCGATCTGGCGTTGGTGGATATTCATGGCGTGATACTCGAGCGTCCGCTGAAAGCGAATTTTCATTTTCCGGTGGTCACCGGCATTCACGAGGATATGACTTCCGAGGAACGCGAACGCCGGATGCAGCTGTTTGCCGGGTTCTCGCAGCAAGTGGAATTAACTCGCGCGGACGCAATGGAACAGGTAAGCGAAGTGGATCTTTCAGACGCCAGCGACTTGCGCGCCACTATCTCCGGTTTGAACGGTGATAATGTTTTCGGCGGCGGCAGTTCGAATCAATTGTCAGACGGGGCCAGCCATCAGTCCGGCGCGCAAACGGACTCGCCTGTTTTGGTCCACTTTGGCGACAACGATTTCGAAACGAAGTATCGAACATTGCTGGACGGCATCGGTCAATGGCGGGCGAAAACGGGCCGCGTGGAATCTGTGGACTTGCGTTTCAACGGCGAAGCTATCGTGAATCCGGATTCGCCCGTGATATCGCAACCTGCACCACGAACAGTGGCAGCAGCGCGCCCGGCGCCGAAGCCGGCGACAGTTGCGGCCAGGAAACCGACAAAGCCGGTTCATAGGGCGCAAAAGAATTCGAAGAAGACGAAAAAGAAATCACATAGTGGAAATTGATCGGCGGAAATTATAAGGAGCAGATTTGACGAAGAAGGAACGGCATATCGTAGCGCTGGACATCGGCAGCACCAAAACCTGTGCGCTGATCGGAGAGCTGAGTGACGACGGCAGCGTGAAATTCGCTGCGCTGGGCGCAGCGGAATCGAAGGGTTGGCGCAAGGGGCAAATCGTAAATCTGGATCTCGCAGTCAGTTCGATTCGCCGCGCGGTGGAAGAAGCGGAGACGATTGTCGGCGTGCCGGTGGAATCGGCGCTGATTGGCGTGGCGGGTACGCATGTGCGTGGCGTGAATAGCCGTGGCGGAATCACGGTGGGAAGCCGGCCCCGCGATATTCAGCGCGAAGACGTTCGCCGCGCAGTGGAAGCTGCGCGTGGTATCCAGTTGCCGGAAGATCGCGAAGTGTTGCACGTTCTCCCCCAGGAGTTTTTTCTCGATGCGCAAGATAACATCCGCGACTCGATCGGAATGGTGGGGCAGCGCTTGGAAGCCAACGTTCATATCGTCACCGCCAGCGGAACGGCGACGCAAAATATCGTAACGGCGGTAAATCGCGCAGGTGTTCGTGTAGACGACACCGTCCTTGAGCCGCTTGCTTCTGCAGAAGCTTGCCTGACCCAGGATGAACGCGAACTAGGCTGCTGCCTGCTGGACATCGGCGGCGGTACAACAGAATTGCTCGCATATACCGGCGCCGTGGTGCGTCACACCGCGGCAATTCCAGTCGGTGGCGACCATTTCACCAACGATCTTGCCGTCGGATTGCGCACACCCATCGATGAAGCGGAAAAAATCAAGCGCGAGCAGGCCTGCGCGAATCGCGAGCTTCTGAAAGAAGACTTCGCCATCGAGATCGCGAGTGTGGGCGATCGCCCGCCGCGCACAGTTTTCGCCCGTATGCTGTCTGACATTGTGGAACCGCGCTCGCAGGAACTATTGATGCTGGTTCGCGACGAACTTCGCCGTGGCGGCGTTGAGTCTTCAATTCCCGCCGGAATTATTCTCACCGGCGGAGGAGCGCGCCTGCGCGGGTTCTGCGAACTCGCGGAAAAAATATTCAATCTGCCTGTGCGTGTGGCCGTTCCGCGCGGTTTGCAAGGCATGAGTGAAGAAGATTCCCGGCCCGAATATGCAACAGCAGTGGGACTTGTGCTTTACGGCGCGCGTACCAGGCGCGTCGCGGGAGCGCGTCCTACCGGCTGGGTGGGCAAGTTGAAAAGCATGTTTGCAGGAGCGTCTTAAGCATTGAACAAAAATTTCACGAGGGCGAAAGACTGGGGAGGAAGCATGTCACCAAAAGAATCGAGCTTTAAAGTTTCATTCAGCGAAGAAGCGCAGAACGGGGCGAAGATTAAAGTGATCGGCGTGGGCGGCGGCGGTTCCAACGCCGTCAACCGCATGATCCGCGCCAAAGTGGAAGGCGTGGAATTCATTGCGGCAAACACAGACTTGCAGGCACTCAAGCTTTCGCAAGCGCCGGTAAAGCTGCAACTCGGCGCGAAGTTGACAAAAGGTTTGGGGGCCGGCGCCAATCCCGAAGTCGGCCGCAAAGCGGCGCTGGAAGACACCGAAAAAATTCTGGAAGCGCTCGACGGCGCGGACATGGTTTTCGTCACCGCCGGGCTAGGCGGCGGAACGGGAAGCGGCGCTGCCCCGGTGGTAGCGAACCTCGCCAGCGAACTCGGAGCGCTCACCGTCGCCGTAGTCACCAAGCCGTTCGCCTTCGAAGGCAAACGCCGCATGGAGCAGGCCGAGCAGGCTCTTGGCGAACTGATCGGCAGCGTGGACACCGTCATCGTGATTCCGAACGAACGCCTGATGGAGTGCGTTGAACACGGGACCAGTTTTTTTGAAGCGTTCCGCATCGCTGACGATATTCTGCGGCAAGCGGTACAGGGAATTTCCGATATCATCACCATTCCCGGCATTATCAATCGCGACTTTGCTGATGTGAAGACGATTATGTCCGGCCAAGGCTATGCCGTAATGGGCACGGCAGTCGCCTCCGGATCGAACCGCGCCGTTGATGCCGCGAACCGCGCCATCAATAGCCCGCTGCTGGAGGACAATTGCATCCAGGGCGCGCAGGGAATTTTGATCAACATCACGGGATCGTCGAGCTTGAGCTTGCAGGAAGTTCACGAGGCTTCGTCCATCATTCAAAAAGCCGCGCACGAAAACGCGAATATTATTTTTGGCGCGGTGATGGATGATGCGATGAAAGAATCGGTGAAGATCACGGTAATCGCCGCCGGTTTCCGGGAAGTAGCCGGCCGGAAGAGCCAATCGCGTCCTTCCTACTTGCCGAAGACCTGGAAAGCCACGCGCGAGCCGGCACCGGAACAGCCCGCCATGCCGCAACCGCAACATACCAATGTAGTGCAGCGGTTGTCCAGAAACGTCAACGAGGTTATTCACCAAGCGGCGCGCAACGTCAGTCAGGTTCATGAAGTTCCGGCTGACGATCTCGACGTTCCCACATTTCTTCGCCGCCAGGCTCAAAAAGCCTGACGCGCAATTTTATTGAAGATGGGTTGCCGGCTAATTCTGCCGCAGCCCTATATCCTCGTCCGCCGAATAGCGAATCGCAGGCGGGTGTGTGCGCTTTGATATTCCGGGAACTATATTCCGCGCTGTTTCGGGTTAAGATTTCCTATAGATGATTCGAATCAAGAAGCAGATTTTGGAAGAGATGGCAGCTTACGCTTCCGGAAACCCTCAATTGGAATGTTGCGGATTGTTAGCAGGCCATGACGGCGTGATTCTAACGATTTTCGAGGCGAGTAACGCGTTGGCGAGCGCAACGCAGTATGAAATTGCGCCCAAAGAATTGTTTCAGCATATGCGCGAGATTCGCCGAGCCGGACTGGAATTAATGGGGATCTATCATTCGCATCCAAACGGCGACAACGAACCATCACCACGCGACATCGAGCAGGCCTACTATCCCGACGTGACGTACTTCATTCTTTCGCCGCGCAACGACGCGCCAAATCCCCTTCGCGCTTTTTCAATCCAAAGTGGAAAGGCCATCGAACTGGACATTCAGATTGTTTAAAACAAGAGAAGACGTTAAAGAAGCGGAATCTTGAGCGCAACCGCGGTAATGTCGTCGTGCTGAATTCCACCCACGGCAAAATTCTTCGCTCCATGCAGAAGACATTGTAGCGATTCATCTGCGGTAGCTTCCCGGCACTGTCCCCAAATTTCCCCCATTCTCGTCCAGCCAAAATCGTCCCCGCTAACACCACGCAATTCGTGAAGCCCGTCTGTAGCGAACAGCACGGAGTCTCCCGGCGCGAGAGACACGCGGTGGATATCGTAACAAGTGTTGGGAAACATTCCCGACGGCAAGCCGCCCTCTTTTAATTGTTGGCAACCCGCGTGGGAAGCTCGCAGAGGATAAGGCATTCCCGCGTTTAAGAAAGCCAACTCGCGGCTCGTGGGATCGTAAACGGCGTACAGCGTGGTGGCAAACCGTCCCTGCACCGGCCGCACGAGCAGCCGTCTATTTAAAATTGCCAGAACGGTGGACGTTTGCTCATCCGTCTTGGTAATCCCACGCAGCATTCCCATCACCAGCGCGGCATACATGGCGGCCGCAATACCTTTGCCCACCACGTCCCCGATGTAAAGGGCGATGGTTCCATTGGGCAGAGTGAAAAAATCCGCGAAGTCTCCGCCTACTTCTCCAAAGGGAGAGAATCTGTATGCAATTTCGATGAAGGCATTCCGGAGCGTCCCGGAAGGCAGCAGCGAATTCTGGATTTCACGCGCCTCGTCCTTCTCCGCTCCGCAGCTGTGATTGCATGGTGGCGCTTCTATTCCGGGCAACGAACTCATCATGGACTGTTTTTAAAGAAGCTGCAGCAGGCGATTCGCTGGGTAGTGAAGGACTGCAACTCGACATCCAAGCGGGGAATTTTGTCGCCGCCAGAAAGAGCTAAGAAAGGGTTTACCGAGCGAATAAGTTGCGGCCTCGAAGGAATTCAACACGACTGACCCAAAACATAGATGCATGTACCTGATTGAAACAGCCAACCCGCAGCGCTGGGGCGCCAGACTAACTGCTTGCGCGATGACTATGTTGCGCCTCGACTTTGTCCGCGGCCTGCAAACGCCGCGCGTACAGCGGGAACTTTTCCGCAAGGGTTGCAACTTCTTTGCGAACGCGCTGCTCGATAGCGGCGTCTCCAAGATGCGTGAGCACTTCCGCAATCCATCCGGCGATTTTCTCCATTTCCGGCTCGCGCATCCCGCGCGTGGTGACGGCCGGGCTTCCCACGCGAATTCCGCCGGCCTTCATTGGCGGCAGGGGATCGAACGGAATAGCATTTTTGTTCACGGTCATGCCCGAGCGTTCCAGCGCAAGCTCCGCGTCACGCCCCGTAATTCCGCGCGAGTGCATATCAACGAGAAACAAATGATTGTCCGTGCCGCCGGTAACGATGCGGAAGCCCAATTTCGCCAGACCCGCAGCCAGCGCGCGCGCGTTAGCCACTACTTGCTTTTGATAGTCGCGAAATTCCGGCGCCGCAGCTTCCTTCAGGCACACAGCTTTCGCCGCGATGATGTGCTCCAGCGGCCCGCCCTGCACGCCGGGAAACGTCACGCGATCCAAATCCTTGGCATATTTTTCGCGGCAGAGTACCAAGCCGCCGCGGGGTCCGCGCAAAGTCTTGTGCGTGGTGCTGGAAACAAAATCCGCGTGCGGCACCGGGCTCGGATGCACTCCGGCAGCCACCAGGCCGGCGATATGCGCCATATCCACAAAGAAAAGCGCGCCGACCGATTGGGCCGTCTTCGCGATGCGCGGAAAGTCGATGATGCGCGCATAAGCGCTCGCACCCGCCACGATCATCTTCGGCTGATGCTCGCGAGCCAGCCGATCGATTTCATCGTAATCAATCGTTTCGGTGTCTTTCGTAACGCCATAGGCAACAAATTTGTAGGTTTTCCCCGAAAAATTTAGCGGATGCCCGTGTGTTAAATGTCCCCCATGCGCCAGATTCATTCCCAACACCGTTGCGCCCGGTTCCAGCACGCTCATATAAACTGAAATGTTTGCTTGCGTCCCGGAATGCGCCTGCACGTTGGCATGCTCGGCGCCGAAAAGCATTTTCGCGCGTTCGATAGCAAGCCGCTCCACGCGGTCGACGTTCTCGCAGCCGCCGTAGTAGCGTTTACCGGGATAGCCTTCGGCATATTTGTTGGTGAACACCGAACCGGCAGCTTCCAGCACCGCTTCGGAAACAAAATTTTCAGAAGCGATCAGCTCAAGACCGGTCGCTTGGCGTCGCACCTCATCCCGCAAAGCCTCGGCGACTTCGGGATCAACTTCATCAAGCGAACGATTCATTCGTACGAGTTCAGGGCTATCGTTTGTCATTCATTGCACCAGAAAGAATAGAGGTTCGATTTTTCGCACTAAGAACACTGGAGCGTGATTCTATCGGAGCCGCCAGGGTGTTTGCAATGAAACGCGGGAAGCGCGTAGGGGGTCAGTTTCCGCTAGCCCGTTAATCAGGCACGCTAATATAACGAGATGTTATGCTTCGCCCAGACCCGGGATTAGTATTTTCCGTGGAATACTGCCTTATCGATGTCTGGCCAGAATTCTTTTAATACGTTGAAGATTCCGTCCAAGCCCACTTGCGTCCCCCAACGTTGATATGTTTTCACCCAGAGGTTGTGTTCTGCCGGGTAATACGCGTTGCCGATGCCGGCCGCCGCTCCAGCTCCCGCGATCTCTGAAATATTGAAAGTCCTACCCCCCGCGTCGGTCCGCGTGATAATCAAGCGGCTGATTGCATAGCCTGTGCGCTTGAGGAATGGCCCTTTGCCCATGGTGTAGTATCTCGGGTCTTCTTTCGTCAGCGATGGGACGATCGCTTCGGTCATGTAGTTCTCGATGGCGCCGTCCACAAAATTGTGCCAATAGTATTGGCCGTAGCCCGAAGCGCCGTGGCCGAAGCTAGGCTGGGAATTTTGGGCCAATGCGATTCCAGCGATCGCCCCCACCAAAAGGAAATTGGAGTAGTCGAATGTCTCTTGAGTCGCCAGCCAGAATTTCGTCTTGAAAGTCATCGGCGGCAAATAAGTGTTGGCGCTCACCGCGCGGTAATTTGGGACAATTCCCAGGATTCTCTTGGGTTGCTTACCGTAGTCGGTATCCGGGTTATTTTGATCCGTGGGCTTCGTCTGCGGTGGCGTCGCGTTTGGTGATGAGGATTTTCCATTCTGCGTCGCGCCCGATTGCGGAGGGTCCTGCTCAAACATCGAAACAGCAAGCAGCTTCCAACGCGGCGTATCGTCCTGGGATTGTTCTCGCGTGCCGAGTGGTTCCTGGGCTCGAACACGCCCAGCTCCCAATGTCCCGGCCAACATTAACGCCACGCAAAAACATCGAATTACTTTCAAATCTTCCCTCGCAGCCTTGCTTAAACTTTGTGCCTATCCTGCCGTTTTAATCCCTTTCCTCCAAGCAAATCGCTGGCCATTAGTGCGGCAGCGAGCCTTTCTTTTTCATCAAATAGCGGTGAATATCCGGCCAAAATTCCTTCAGCTCATTCCCGAAGGCGTCGATGCCCATCTGCACTCCCCAACTGTTAGCGCTGTTCGCAAAACTCCGGTCGTCGGAGGGATAATAGACGGTGGAAATGGCAATTGCCGTCGCATTGCCCGCGAACTCGGAAATGTTAAATGTATTACCGCCTGAATCTTTACGGGTGACAAAAACTCGGCTTAAAGCGTAAAAAAAACGCTGGCCAACTTTGCCCCTCCCCAGTCGAAAATAGCGAGGATCCGTTTTCAGGATCGAGGGGAAAACACCGCCCACCATGATATTACCATCCACTTGATCGGCGAATGCCGTACCATAGCGCTGCCCATATCCCGACATCCCCTGTCCGAACTCCGGATAAGCATCGTCCGCCTGCCGGATGCCCGCTACAACTCCTACAATCACGAATTCGTACGGATCGAAAGCGCCCTTCGCCGTAATGGCGAATTTCTGTTTCCACGTGAGCGGTATCACTTTCGACTGATCATCCACCGTCAAGTAGTTCGGCATCACGTAAAACATCCGGTCGTCCTTGCCCTTTTCTGGATCTTTCTGAGCCGGAGTAGCCGGAGTAGTCTGACCTGGAGGATTATTGGGTGTGGACGCTTGGTTTCCTGGATTGTCTTGCTTCGGCACCGCTGCTGGAGCCGGAGAAGGCTGCGCCGGTGCCTCCTGGCAGAACGCGGGAAGCGCCAGAAACAAGTAGGCAGCAACGGCCGCCAAGAAGAAACGGGAATAACGGGTCCAGAAACGGCGTTTGAGGATCAGCAAAGGTAAAATCAGATTCGAACCTCTGTGTCCCGGGTCGAGAGGAACCCCTGTAGTGAGTGCAACGTACTTCCGGCTTGAATAGAGTCCGCCGAGATTAGCTTGGAGTCCACGATTCCTTTTCCTTTTTCCTGATCTAATTGGTCCCGACTGCTGGCGTGTATTTGTAATTGATCCCCCAACCGCGCCCAAACGCTCCTATGTCCGTACGAGTTATTATAAACAAATCGGCGTGAACGATGCTCTCTTGATTTCGTTCTTCGTTTCGAAAACGACCCGCTCTGAGCCCGGCTCTTTCTCCGAAAAATGTCACGCAACCGAAAGCATCAGCCAAGATTCTCTCTCTGTTCAGAAGTCATTTTTGACAAAGTGGTTGTACACGTTCTTACAGAAACGGCCTCAGAAACACCCAAGTAAGAAAGGATTCGTTGGATAATCTGAGGACAAAAACCCGTACCGGAGCGGATGCACCAACGTAGAAAAAGAATTCAACTATTGGTTCATTTGCCGGGAACGGCGAGCGCGCGAAAGCGATGAGAATTCGGCCACGAACCTAAGAATGGCTTCGCAAAATCGCTATATTAGTTACTACTATTGGATCCCATTACGCCCGAGACGATAGGCACATGACGGTGGCCCAGCAAGGTATGGGGTCCGCCATAGACGAATTCCAGAGCTACGTTAAAACCGGCTTGTATCAACAGGTTGTAATTGCCCATCCGAAAACCGTCCATCGGACCGAAGCCGCGAGGGCGAAGGCTATCCGCGCCGGGGTACCACAACAGCGCAGCCGCTTCGGTACCCGCATAAGGCGCCGCGATTGCCGGAAAAGAGAAGACACGATGGCCGTCATCTCCTCGGCGCGCGGTGACCGTCGAAATTAGCGCATGCTTCAGTCGCGGCAAGATACCTGAACACTCGCAGCGATAGTACAGGGTGTCTTCGCGGAAGACTTCAGCCAGCGAATATCGCGCGGTCTGTGTAATCAGGTGAATTCCAAAATCGCTCCCCACTCGAGCGCCATATGCGTCCCAGCCTTGTCCCCAATCCGGCGGGATCCCTGAATTGTGTGGCGTAGCATTGGCGGTCTCGGCTTGCTGGATTCCAGCGATTGCCACGGAACCGATGATCGCGTAGGGCCCAAAAGTATCGAAAGCGTAGTTCTTCAGCTTTTCCTTCTCTGTAGGCTTGTGATACGCGTAAGTGATTGGCGGCGGATTACTTGACGAATAGGTGGGAGCAGTTTGTCCCGGCTGCGTTTGCGTCTGATTCGGCGCGCCAGAACCGCTCGAGGATTGCGCCCTAGCCAACGGTTGCAATACAGCGAAACCTGCGATAGCAACAAACAAGGTTACGGCGCGGCACATCTTCATCTGGTTGAACTCCTTTAATTTCGGGCAACTCTGGCGGGCACCAGGCGCGCCGGATAGCCTACCACTGAAATAGTATTTCGTTCACGCGAAAAATGCGTAAAACAGACGTTTGGTTGACTTCGGATGCGCTCTCCCCTAACCTAACCCGATTGCGTCTTCACGTTGCGCCTCTTGGGTACAGCGACGGTTCAATAAGACGCAGAAAAGAGCCCTATAACCAATGTCGGACCAGAAACTTCCCACTCGCGCGGAAGATTATTCGGAGTGGTATAACCAGGTTGTTCTACGCGCCGAGCTGGCGGACTACGCGCCCGTTCGCGGATGTATGATCGTGCGTCCCTATGGTTGGGCGCTTTGGGAAAACATCACCGCAGCGCTAGACAGCCGCTTCAAGGCTACGGGCCACGTAAACGCCGCCTTTCCTCTGCTGATTCCTCGCAGCTTTATCGACAAAGAGAAATCGCACGTGGCCGGGTTTTCGCCCGAACTTGCAGTAGTAACGCACGGTGGTGGAGAGGAGCTCGAAGAGCCTCTGGTTATTCGGCCCACTTCTGAAACCATCGTCGGGCACAGCTACGCAAAATGGATTCAGTCTTACCGGGATCTCCCCGTGCTGATCAACCAGTGGAACAGCGTAGTGCGTTGGGAGATGCGAACGAAACTATTCCTGCGAACGCTGGAGTTTTTCTGGCAGGAAGGCCACACCGCGCACGCCACCTTGGAAGAGGCCGACTTCGAAACGCGCCAGATGCTCGATATCTACACCGACTTTGCCGTGCGCGAAGCGGCTGTGCCGGTAATTCCCGGCCGCAAATCGGACTCCGAACGTTTCGCCGGCGCAGATCAGACATTTTCCATCGAGGCCATGATGGGCGACGGCAAGGCTCTCCAGGCCGGTACTTCCCATAACCTCGGTCAAAATTTCGCCAAGGCGTTCGAGATACGTTATCTGGACAAAAACGGAGTGCATCAGCATTGTTGGACCACGTCCTGGGGGCTCTCCACGCGATTTATCGGCGCGATTATCATGGTGCACGGCGACGATCAGGGATTGATTTTTCCGCCGCGCCTCGCGCCGTTCCAACTAGTTATCGTGCCGATTTACAAAACCGATGAAGAAAAATCCGGCGTTATGGAATGCGCTCAAAAGCTTCGCAAAGAGCTGGCCGCAGCGGGCATTCGCGTCAAGATGGATGAGCGCGAAGGCGTGAGTCCCGGCTTTAAATTTAACGATTGGGAAATGCGCGGAGTCCCGTTGCGCATGGAGATTGGTCCTAAAGATGTGGCCAAAGGTTCGGTGGTGCTGGCTCGCCGCGACCGTCCCGGCAAAGAAGGCAAGTCCTTCGTGCAGCAGCAAGGACTTGCCGCTGCGGTGGCGCAACTATTGGGAGAAATTCAGCAATCGCTGCACGACCGCGCTCTTGCCTTCCGCAAAGCCAATACTTTCGAACCGGCGACGTATGACGAGTTCAAGAAAGTGGTAGAGAAAGGGTTCGCCTTTTCCTGGTGGTGCGGCAGCAGCGAATGCGAAGCGAATATCAAAGAGGAAACCAAAGCCACCATGCGTTGTATTCCGCTGGAACAACCCGGCGGTTCAGGGAAATGCATTCACTGCGGCCAACCTGCCAAAGAAAAAGCTATCTTCGCTCGGGCTTACTAAAATCCGACTTGAAGTAGACAGATGAGGTCGCCGGTAGTTCGGGCGGCTGCCTACCACGGTAAAAAATGGTGCGGGCCGATCTTGGTTCTTATTCGCGTGACTGCTATCGAGACCACGGCGACCACGCCTAGCATCGCCAGGCCGAAGTAGATGTCTATGTAGGAAAACAGCCTGCTCTGGGTAATCACATTGTTTTGGAAAAGCTCAAGCGCTCCGAGCCCGGGATCGCTGCTTCCGCCGCCGTTGCGATGAATCAGATCCGCATATTGCGCGAGGGTAGCTCGAGTGGTGGCGTCCAGGCGATTGGAGACGTCCAAGAGGCGCGAAGAATGCAGCGTCATGCGGCGATCGAACATCACGGTCGCCGCAGTCACTCCAAAAGTGTTTCCGAGCTGGCGCACGAAGAAGTATGTGGTGGAAATGTCATTGACCTGGGCTACCGGCGAATTGGTGGAGACAACGTTTCCGGCAGCGAGGATAACGGGCCCGATGCAAAAGCCTTGCAGGAAAATCACGGGCGCCAGCACTATGGTGGGGGTGGTGGGCGTCCATATATAGCAGATCGCGAGGTACGCCGCCGCCAAGATCATCAAACCGCCGACTAGCGTGCGCAAGGGACCCAAGCGGGGAATCAGCAAATGCAAAGCGTACTGCAGCCCTAACCCAAGGCCGAGCGTGTACATCGAAATGAAACCGCCCGCCTGCAAGGCGCTGTAGTCCTGGACGAAGCGAAGGTATTGCGGCACGACATAAAGGCCGGCACCGAAGAACGCTCCCACGATCAAAATTACCAGGAAGAAGGTGCGCAGGGCAGCGTGGCGAACAATCAGGCGCAAATGCAAGACCGGGGAGAGGTTCTGTGGACGGTAATCCCACCAGAGAAACGTGATAAAGAAGATCGTTGCCGCCACCAGAGCCAGGGTAATCCAGGTCGACTGGAACCACAGATAACGCTCGCCGCGGCTCGTGGCGGTTTCCAGGCAAGCCAGCGAGGCGATCAGCAGCAGCGCGCCCCACACATCAACCTTAGTTTCTCTTCTGCGCACAAACAAATAACCTGGTGGGATGATCTTCCAGACAAGAAAAGCCCCGATGGCCAGAAAAGGAAAATCAACCAGGAAGGCGTAATTCCAGTGAAACGTGTCGGTGACCCATCCCATGACGACCGGATAGGGGACTTCAAAGGCAGCAAGAACGAGGTAAAGGCGGGTGAGCGCGGCCATCCTCGTCTTCCCGGGAAACATCACCCCGGCGAGAATGACGGCGCGCACCAGAAACGCACCGTCGCCGAATCCCATAATCAAGCGTGAAGTCAGAAGTTGCGCCAGACTACCTGTACTGAGCACGCAGCCCATCGCACCCGTGGCATAGATTGCGATGCTTATCAGCAAGTGACGCCTGGTCCCAATGACGCGCGTCATCCAGGACGACAGTGAAATGGAGCAGAGGTAGCCGACGTTATAAAGAATGATGACCCAACTGATTTCATCGGAACTAGCGCCAACGTTGCCCTGCATGTCCGGGAGGAAGACGTTGATGGAGAGGCGGTTGGAGATTTCAATCGCGGTAACCATGCCAACGGTCAGGAGGATGGCCAAGCGACGGCCGTAAGACAGGCTCGACAGTAGGCTGCCGAGGAACCGCTCCTCTTCGCGCTCCCAGGCTTCCGGGGGAGAACTACCGAGATAGCTGATTGCGCTTATTCACCTTTAGCGGGTGTAAATGGTTGCTTCCACGTTCATGCCAGGCCGCAGCACGAGATTCGGATTCTTGTTTGGCTTCACCAGGATTTTCACCGGGATGCGCTGCACGACTTTGATGAAATTTCCGGTGGCGTTTTGCGGCGGCAGCAACGCTTGCCGCGAGCCGGCCGCTCCAGAGATGGAGTCCACCACGCCTTCGAACTCCTGGCGGTAAGTGTCCACGTGGATGCGAACTTTCTGGCCGGGTGCGACGTTGGCCAGTTGGGTTTCCTTGAAATTCGCGGTGACGTAGACCTGATCGAGGGGCACGATGGTAAAAAGCAATTGTCCCGGCGAAACGTACTGTCCCAGATCCACGGACTTCTGGGTGACCTGTCCGGTGATGGGTGCAGTGATGTGGGTATAAGCGAGGTTCAACTCGGCCTGTTGCAACGCTGCCCTCGCGCGCTCGGCTGCGGCAAGCGCCGACTTGTAGGTTGCTTCGGCGATGGGCACTTGCTTTTCGCGCGCTTTGGTCTCCATGAATTGAGATTGCGAGCGCGATACACGGGCCTGGGCGGATCGCGCATTGGCTCGGGAAATCACCACTGCTTGTTGCGCAGCGGTAAGTTGCTGCTCGGCTGCGGCCAAGTCGCTTTTCGCAACGCGCGCGGCAGCGTCAACCGCATCAAATTGGAATTTGGAGACGTCGTCGGTGGAGAGCAGAGGAGTATAGCGAGACAAATCGCTCTGCGCGCGATCGTTGGTAGCGCGCTTGGCTGCCACATTGGCCTCGGCCACTTGCAGATTCGCGGTCGCGGATTGTTCCAGTTGTGCCTGGGAACTCGCATAATCCGCGGCATCGGAATTCTCTTGCGCAACGGCGCCATGCGTACTGTTGGTGGTGGTTTCGCGCGTCATCCCGATCTGGATCTCGGCCGAATTCGCCTGCGCCTCCGCAAAACCCAAATTTGCTTTTGCCTGCTCCACCTCCGCCTGATAGGTGCGTGGATCAATCTGCACCAGCAGGTCGCCCTCTTTCACCGGAGTATTGTCGTTGATGAAAAGTTGCACCACATAACCCGGAACCTGCGGCGCCATCGCGGTGATGTGGCAATCCACTTGCGCGTCGTCCGTGGTCACCCGGCCGCTGTACACGTACCAGGCGACCGCCGCCAGTATCAGGACGGCAACGAAAGCTCCTTTTACCCAGGGATTTCGAAACCATTGACGGAACGAGAAAGGCGCCTGCGGTGCCCGTGGTGCTTGTGCCGTGGCGTCCGGCGCAGCGCTGGCTTGCGGCGTTGGTGTTGGAGGAGCAGAGCTCATAATCCAGTTCGCATTTACTTCGTGTACATCGCTTCTATCTGGCCTGTAGCATGGGCCAGAGCTGCGCGAGACAAATTGAATTGATACAAAGCCCCAATTCGATTGTCGCTGGCGCGCGCCAGGGAGTCCTGGGCGGTGACGACTTCGACGTTGGTAGTCACCCCCGCTTGAAAACGCCGCTGTGCCTGGGCCACTTCCTCTTCCGCCAGTTTGTAGCCTAGATTCGCTACGTCCACCGAATTCCGCGCCGCGGCGAGTTGATCGAGGGCGGACTTTACATCATTCACGATTTGCGCTTCAACTTGACTCCGAATTTCCGCGATATGTTGTTCTTCCAGTTTTGCATGCGCTTCCTCTGCGCGGATTCGCCCGCTCGTGAATAGTGGAAATTGCAGCGAGATTGCGTAAGTGTAAGCCGGAATGCCGTTGTCGAAGCGAGACCCTTGGTAGAACCAGAATCCCGAGAAGCTCAACTGCGGCAGGCGCTGCTCGCTCTCCGAGTCAGTCGTCAACTTGGCTATGCGTTGCTGGGAATTCAGCGATCGAATCTCCGGTCGCGAGCTCAATGCCTGATTGAGCAGCGCGTCTCTTTCGAGTACCGGGAGATTGTAAAACTCCAATTGGTCGGTCACTTCCAGATCCTGGTCGCGGGGTAGGTCGAGCAGTTCCGCCAAGCCGTACTTGGTCGTGTGCGTCAGTGTTTCCGCGTCGATCAGATTCTGGCGCTCATTCTGCAATTCGACGTTCGCTCGCACCGTGTCGATATTCAAACCGATCCCTGTTTTCTGGAGTTCGGTAGCTTGTTCGTAAAGTCGTTGCGCAAGAATGACGCGCGCATTCGCGGCGTCGCGCGTTGCCAGTGCTCGTAGAACCAGCAGATATTGGTCCACCACCGCGTTGACTACCGTTTCGCGCGTGGTTTGTTCGTCCGTGCGCGCTTGCCGTGTTCCTTCCCGCCCGATCTGGTATCCCCGAATCAGCGGCAAGTTCAGGATTGTCTGCGAAAAAGTGGGACCAGCTTCGATGATCTGAAAGGGCCCAGCATCCGTTCGCTGCTTCGAACGCTCGATGCTCTGAAAATTGTACTGGTTCACCGAGCCGGAAGCCGCCATGTTGGCCTGCGGAAGCAGCGCCGCGCGCGCGATCTGGCTATTGCGATCGCTCTCGGAAACCAACAGGTGCGCTATGATGCGCTGTGGATTTTGCTTCAGCGCCAGTTGCACCGCTTGCTTGAGTGTCAGTTGCAGCGCTCCGGGTGGCCCCGTCGGCGCTTGCTGCGCGAAAGAGTGAAGCGGAAACAACACCTCTAGAACTAACAGGAGCAATACTGGTATTCGCCCGAAGCTCTCGGCCATGAATCAACCTCCAAATCTACAAAAAGCAAGGGGTTAAGAAAACGCATTATAACCGAATACTTGATGCGGGCTGGGTGTGCGCGAACCGTACGACAACTCATCGGCGGTAGAAGATCTTTAGCGCTCGAATTTAGTCCCCGGGGTGTTCCTATCTCTCATTTACTCATTCTGAACACGGTTCCGTCGTCAGGCTTCCCCAACATTCCCACGGTGATAGCATAACCATAGCAAGGACCCATTCCTGGGAGGCGTCCCATTTTGAAAGCTGAAAGAGACCGAATCAAGCAGCGAGGTGGAGCTAAGATCAACCTCGTTCTGACCCTGCTAATACTGGCTGGCATGATATTTGTCGGCGTGATGATTGCCCCGCCCTACTTCAACAATTATCAGCTTCAGGATGCGATGAAAACCGAAGCCCGTTTCGCCGGCTACAACCGGAAAACCGACGAAGAAATCCGCGACGACATGTGGAAGAAAATTCAGGAACTCGGCATTCCGGTGAAAAAGGAAGACATCCACGTTGTGAACGAGAACAACACCGTTCAAATTACCGTGAATTACTCGATTCCCGTTGACATGAAATTCACTCAGTTCACCATGGATTTCCATGCCCATGGGGACAACCACTCGCTTTAAGCCGCCAATCTAATATAGTGGAAGTTGGAGTATGGCTCTGGGAATAATCATGCCGACTTGCGGGCTCTGGATGGCTTCAGCCGACCCTCTCAAGGCTCAGCGGAGAAACTGATTGCGGATTCGAATTGCCCCCGGCTTCTGGACCTCTCGGGCTGGAATCGCCGCCCTGGTAGCTGTGTTGGCAGTATTCGTCACAGCGACCTCGATCTTCGCCTATTACTACATACAGTTCGGCCATTTGGTCGACCAGCGTCTCACCGGCCAGATCTTCCAGAATACTTCTCGCGTCTATTCCGCTCCGAGCCGCATTTATACCGGAGAGGAGATAAAGCTGGCTGACCTTAGCGCCTACCTCCTACGCGCCGGTTATCAGGATGGCGAAGTGCCCGGTGCCCCCGGCCAGATACATGTGAAGGGAACCACGCTGGAGATCAGGCCTTCCAAGGAGTCCTATTTCCACGGCGGGAATGCGCTGCGCGTCGTCTTCACCGGCCCGTCCATTTCTAAAATAACGCAGATCTCTGATGGTTCTCCCCGCGATTCCGCCGAGCTTGAGCCCGAAGTCATCACCAATCTTTTTGACAGTTCGCGCGAGAAGCGCCGCATCGTGCGCTTTGACGACTTGCCGAACGTAATGGTCAATGCCGTCCTTTCCGCCGAAGACAAACGCTTCTTCGAACATGGCGGCTTCGATATCGTCCGCGTAATCGGCGCCGGACTCGCGGACCTGAAAATTGGCCATCGCGCGCAGGGTGCCAGCACCATCGACATGCAAGTGGCGCGAAGCTTTTTCTTTACCACCAAACGCGAATGGCGCCGCAAGATCAAAGAAACATTGATGGCCTTCGAAATCGACCAGCGCTTCACCAAGCAGCAAATTTTCGAGCTGTACGCCAACGAAATTTATCTGGGCAATCGCGGCAGCTTTTCTATTCGAGGTTTCGGGGAAGGCGCGCAGGCCTACTTCGGCAAGGATGTCCGCGAAATAAGCCTGGGAGAAGCCGCGTTCCTGGCCGGCATCATACGCGCTCCCAATCGCTATTCAGCCTCCGAACGCCACCTGGATCGCGCGATCGAATCTCGCGACCGCGTGCTAGCCCAGATGGTCGAAAATGGCTACGTCACGCAAGCGCAAGCCGACGCCGCCAAGAAAGAAAAATTTCACTTCGTCAGCGGAGGCATCGAGAGCAGTTCCGCGCCGTATTTCGTGGACATGGTGAAAGACCACCTCCTCGATCAATTCTCTGAAACAGATCTTCAGACCCAGAGCTATCGTATCTACACCACGCTCGATCCCGAGCTTCAGAAAGCTGCCAGCGCGGCAGTCCTATCCGGAATGCAGGGCGTAGATAAGCTTCTCGCCAAGCGTTACGCCGCATGGAAAAAGAAGGGCCAAGCTGTACCGCAAGTACAAGTCGCGCTGGTGGCCTTGGATCCGCACACGGGAGAAATACGCGCCCTAATCGGCGGACGCAATTATGGTGAGAGCCAGCTCAATCACGCTCTCGCGCATCGCCAGCCGGGCTCTGTGTTTAAGCCGTTCGTGTACGCCGCTGCCTTCGAGAATGCTGCGCAAGGCATGCAGCCGGTCGTTACGCCGGTCACCACCGTCGAAGACGTCCCGACCACCTTCGATTTCGACGGCAAAGAATACACTCCGGACAATTACGGCCAGGAATTCTACGGCACGGTTACAGTACAAGACGCGCTGATCCATTCATTAAACGTCGCCACCGTAAAAGTTGCGGAAATGATCGGCTTCCAACGCGTGGTCGATGTCGCCCGTCAGATGGGCCTCGGAAATAATATTCAAGCCACGCCGGCTGTCGCTCTGGGCGCCTACGAGATGACTCCCGTGGACGTTGCCGCCGGCTACACCCCATTCGCTACAAACGGCTACCGCTCCGAGCCGCTGTTCCTCCGCAGCGTGCTGGCTGCCGACGGCAGCGTGGAAGAATCCGCCGGCCCGCGCACGCGCGGAGTCCTCGATTCGCGCGTTGCCTTTCTGGTAACCAGCTTGATGGAAGACGTTATCAACCGCGGCACGGGCGTCACGGTTCGCTCCATGGGTTTCGCGGCTCCGGCTGCGGGCAAGACTGGAACGTCGCGCGACGGCTGGTTCGCAGGATTCACTTCAAATCTCCTCTGCGTCATCTGGATCGGATTTGACGACAATCGCGATCTGGAATTGTCTGGAAGCCAATCGGCTGCCCCCGTATGGGCCGAATTTATGAAACGCGCAGTTGCTCTGCCGCAATATCGCAACACGCAGCCTTTCACTCCGCCCCCCGGCGTGATTGCGGAATCAATCGATCCCCAAACCGGACTTCTCGCCGGGCCAAGTTGTCCTCAGAGCGTGAACGAATACTTCGTTTCCGGCACCGAACCCACTCAAACGTGTGAGCTTCACGGCGGACGTGTAGCGCAGGGAAATTGGCTGTCGCACCTTTTCGGCAAAAACGGAAATCCACCGCCTCCCGGACAACCGTCTGCGGCGTCTAACGCTGCAAACCCACCCACCGCCCCCGGGGAGACTACTCCGCCCGAGCCGGAAAAGAAAAAAGGCTTGCTAGGCAAGGTTTTTGGTATATTTGGATCAAGCAAGAAACCTGCGGACACCCCGAAACCGCAACCGTAGGTCACGCGCGGAAAAGGAGCTGGGAAATGAGTCGATCGACTCTTTTTGCCGTTCCGCTGGCCCTGTTGTTCATCACAACGAGCCACGCGCAACAAACCCCTGTCAGTTACACCAAGCCGGCACAATCTTCCGACGCCTCTTCATCGGCTACTTCATCGATGACGCCGCGCCAGATGGCTGAACTCCAGGGCGACATTTTGATGGCGCGCAAGGAGTACCCCTCGGCCGTCGTCGCTTACTCCAAGATTATCGAGTCGGAGCCAAAAAACGCGCAGCTTCTCAACAAGGTAGGAGTCGCTTATCAGCAGTTGGGCGATCTGAAGCGAGCCGAGCGTTATTACAAGAAATCCATCCACTTCGAGAAGAGCTACGCCAGCGCCATCAACAATTACGGCACCATCGAATACGAGAAAAAGCATTACGGAAAAGCCATCACTGAGTACAAGAAAGCCGTTGTATATCACACGGACCTGGCCACTATTTATAGCAATCTCGGCTATGCCTATTTCGGCAACAAAGAATACACGCTGGCCATGAGCACTTTCGCCAAAGCGCTCGCTATTGACCCACACCTTTTTGAGAAGAAAAGTGAGAACGGTTCGATCATCCAGCAAAGGGAAGCCACCGATCCGGGGATGTTTTATTTCTTCGTGGCAAAAGCTTACGCGCAGAATGGAGACGCCGAGCGCGCCGCCCACTACCTAAAGATGGCGCGCGACAATGGCTACATTGCTTTTATGACCGCGCAGACCGACGTGACCTTCGCGCGCGTGATTAAAGATCCGCGCGTCCAGGAAGTCTTGCAAATGCCTCCGTCCTACGCCGGCACAAAAAAGCCGGAATCCAACTAGCCGCGCTCCGAAGTTAGATTTATCACCGCGTTTTTTGTTGGCCCATCCACGATTGGGAATCGGCAACTCGCGGCACCATTCCGTTAGTCGGTCGTCACTTGCAAACGCCATCTCGCCGGAGAGACTCTACTTGCTGTTTACCGAGCCTCTTGCTTCGATGTACACCAGGTCGTAAATACTCCCGCTTCCGTTCGGTTTCACGCTGACAATGCGTTTCGCCTCTTTCGTCCCCGCCTTTAAAACCGTTTCATTCTCGTCCGCGTGATCATCTTCACAGTCCAATCCGTTCGCGGACTTCTCTTTTGCCGCTGCCGCTGCGCCGTAATCAGAACAGTTCAAAACCTTCCCATATTTAGACAGCGCCTTGCGATAGAACGCCGTAACTTTATCGGGCGCGTCATCCGAATCCATCTTTAGCACCACCAGTTTGAACCCGGACGATCCACCCCACGCGCCGAGCTGGACCGACGCGCTATCGTCCGAGCTGTCTTTGTGCTTCCGCGAGCCTGGATATAGCGGCAGGCCAAGTTCCTTCGCCCCCGCATTCTTGCTGGCGACGAATCCAATGCTGTCGTTATCCTGCTTATCGGCATCCGCGTCCTTCTTGTCCTGCGCCGCCAGTGGCAGCGCCGCAAGCATCAATCCCAACGCGATTGCCGGCGCCGCGTAGCCACGCCACCCGAAACATTTCACCCTTGCGCCAAAAATAGATTGCACCTTTGTCATAAATTCTCCTCACTACAGGATACGCGCTGCGATCGCTCTTTGTTCCGTGCAAGCATAGCGGCGACAATTGTCCTGAAATCACGAATGTTTTGCGGAACATTCGCGAAGCAGCACGATTCTGCTGCTATAATAGCCGCCGGAATGGCTCCCCGTTCATTTCGCTTGCTGATTCTGCTTGTGTGTGTGGTTGTTGGCTCGTTTCTCGGCTTGAATCATGCCGCTGTCGCTCAATCATCTTCCGCTCAATCCTCTGCGACGACTTCCAAAATTGTCGAGCTTCATATCGACGGCGAGATTGAGCCCATCCTTGCCGAATACCTGGTGCGCGGAATTACCGAAGCGAACGACCAGCACGCCAATCTGATCCTGATCACTATAAACACTCCGGGCGGCCTGGACACGTCCATGCGCTCGATCATCCAGACGATTCTGCGCTCGGGAGTGCCTGTAGTCACCTATGTGTATCCCACCGGCTCGCGCGCCGCCTCCGCCGGATTCTTCATTTTGCTCTCCGGCGATATCGCTGCCATGTCTCCGGGAACCGAAACTGGCGCTGCGTCTCCGCTGATCGAACTGGGCGGCCAGCCAGTTAAGATCGACGAAACGCTGCAAAAGAAAATCGTCAATGACGCCACAGCTTATCTCCGCGCCTATACCAGCAAGCGCGGCCGGAACTCCGACCTGGCAGCCACCGCGGTCACCGACGCAAAAGCCTTCAGCGACAAAGAAGCGCTGGACGGCAAACTGATCGATATCGTCGTTTCGTCGCCGGAAGAACTGCTTGCGAAACTCGATGGCCGCACCATCACACGCTTCGATGGCAACACGCAGAAACTCGAGCTGCCGCACCCGGTGATCGTCGCCACCGACATGACTTCGCGCGAAAAATTCCTTTCGCGCATCGTGCAACCCGACGCGTTCTTCATTCTGTTAATCATCGGCGTCCTTGGGCTCTACGCGGAGTTCACCCACCCGGGGATGTTCGCGCCCGGCGTTTTCGGAGTGATTGCTCTAGTGCTCGCTTTATATGCCATGCACATGCTGCCGATTAATTTCGCGGGCTTGCTGCTCATTGTTGTGGCGCTGGTGCTTTTTGTGATGGAAGCAAAATATCCGACGCATGGCGTCCTGGGTGTGGGAGGAGTGATCTCCATGGTGCTGGGCGCGCTGTTTCTAATTAACTCGCCGCTCACGGGAGGGGGCGTCAGCCTCGGCGCTGCGCTCGGTGTGGCGATCCCTTGCGCGATCATCATAATTATTCTGATGCGGCTGGTCTTGCGCTCGCGCACCTGGAAGCAGTCCACCGGAAAAGAAGAACTGATCGGGGAAGTTGGAGAAGTTACCGAGCCGCTGGAGTCTGCAGGTCAAGCAGGCATGGTATTCGTTCACGGTGAATTGTGGCGCGCCATCACCCGTTACGGCGAAGAAATTCCCAAAGGCGCGCGCGTTCGAGTAAAAAAAGTTGCCGGGCTGACGCTCGAAGTCGAGCCCGTGAAGACGCCGCAATCGGCCTCTTCCTAGAAGTATCGAAGGAGACAGCAAATGGATTTTGCGACGATCTTGTTGGGATTCGCCGTACTGATTTTTCTTTTCTGGCTGGTGAATTCCGTGTACGTCATTAAAGAGTGGGAGCGCGGCGTGGTTCTGCGTCTGGGACGCATGCTGCCCGAAGCCAAAGGCGCGGGCCTGCAGCTCGTTTTCTTTCCCATCGACAAGCTCACCCGCATCTCGCTGCGCATCGAGACGCTCGACGTTCCGCCGCAGGACGTCATCACGCGCGACAACGTCTCGGTAAAAGTGAATGCAGTGTGCTATTTTCGCGTAGTGGACGCCAACCTCGCGCTCTCGCAGGTACAGAATTATTTGTACGCCACCTCGCAGCTCGCTCAGACCACACTGCGCAGCCTGGTCGGCCAGTTCGAACTGGACTCCATCCTATCCGAGCGCGAAAAAGTAAATGCCAAGCTGCAACAAATCCTTGACCAGGATACCGAGCCTTGGGGTATCAAAGTAACGAAGGTTGAGGTCAAACAAGTCGATATTCCTGAAAATATGCAGCGCGCCATCGCCAAACAGGCGGAAGCCGAACGCGAGCGCCGGGCCAAAATTATTCACGCGGAAGGCGAATTTGAAGCCTCGCAAAAGCTGGCCGATGCGGCGGAAGTGCTGGAGAAGCAGCCCGCGGCGATTCAGTTGCGCTATTTGCAGACTTTGACGGAAATCGGCGTGGAAAAAAATACGACCATAGTTTTCCCTTTGCCCGTCGACATTATTTCGCAATGGGTAAAACAGGCAGGGAACAAGTAGGAGCCATGGCTGGAAGCGGAAAACGCGGCGGTGGCGAAAGAGTCCTGGAGAGCAGGCATCTGGTCGGTTTGTTTCTCGGCGTTGTGCTCTTGTGCGGAGTTTTCTTTACCCTCGGCTACGTGATGGGCCGCAATCAGTTTGGCGGTTCCGTGCACGCGGAATCAACCACAAAAAACACGGCGGCACCGTCCGCGAAATCCAAAGCCGCTGAGGCTCCTGCGACTGATTGGGATTTCTACGACAAAAACAAAGATACAACTCATCTCGAGCCGCCCGCTGCTGCGGTGAAATCGCCTCCTCCCGCTAACACGCCGGCGAAGGGCGCCGCGAATACTTCGGCTCCGGTTATTTCCGCCAAACCATCGGCAAACGACGCAAAGGCCGCATCACGTTTGCAGCAGCCTGCGATTCCCAAGTCCGCGATACTTCTTCAAGTGGCCGCTCTTCGCCGCCAGAGTGACGCACTTGAAATGGCGGAAGCTATTCAGCAAAAAAGGTTCCCGTGCTTCGTCGCCACGCCCAGTTCGGACAATTATTACCGCGTGCAAGTCGGCCCCTATCAGGACATCGCCTCTGCCGAATCCGCAAAACGCTCCCTCGAACAATTGGGTTTCAAGCCTATAATTAAACGCTGAATGAAATTTAAGCGTCCAACGCGAGTACTGCTCGCCGTGGCGAGCGGTGCCGCCCTGGCTCTTTCATTCCCCGATTACAATCTTTGGCCCCTCGCTTGGTTTTCCGTCGGCATGCTCGTGCTGGCGTCCGTCGGCTCGCGTCCGGGCGAATCGCCGCTCTACGGATTTCTTCACGGCGTAGTTTTCTACCCTGTTTGCGTCCCCTGGATCGACACAGTAATGCGCCAATACGGCAATCTGGACCCGTGGACCTCCGCCGGAATCCTCGGCTTGATGGCTGTCGCAGGCGGCCTACTTTGTTCTTTATTTTCATGGGGTGTCGCCAGAGCCTCCAGAAAAAGCATCGCGCTTGCCTGCGCGCTTGCGCCCTTCCTGTGGGTCACTTTGGAATTCGTGCGCACGCATTTGCCCTACATCGGTTTTCCCTGGAACCTCACGGGATATGCCGCCGTTAAAAGTCTCGCGCTGTTGCAAATCACCACGGTGACGGGAATTTACGGCCTCTCGCTTCTGGTCGCAGCGTTTAGCTCGCTTCTTGCGTTCGCGGTCCTAGCGGATACGCGCCGGGCGTGGCGAATAGTTGTGATAACCACGGCTGCGCTCATCCTGGTCGCGGTGGGCGGCAGGTATCTCGTCCCCAAGGAAACTCCGCGCTTCACAGCTCATCTGGTGCAAACGAATTTTCCGCAATCGGAGCGTTACCCAAACGATTGGCTTCAAATCCACGCAGGCGAACTGGATGAACTCGCGCGCATCAGCATCACTGCCGCCAAAAGAAATCCCGCGGGCCCGGAATTAATCGTCTGGCCCGAAGTGCCCGCGCCATTCAGCTTGCAAGACCCTGCTTTTGCCGCTCGCGCAGTCCGAATCGCGCGCGAGTCGGGCGCATATTTTCTGGTAGGCGTCGTGGATGACAGGCAGGACGCGCAACGAAACTGGTTCTTCTACAACAGCGCGGTACTTCTGGACCCGCTCGGCAGGCGAATTTATACCTATGATAAGATTCACCTGGTGCCTTTCGGCGAGTATGTGCCGTTGCGCCAGTGGCTCACGTTCGCCGGACGCTTGACTGCCGACATCTCGGACTTCACTCCCGGAACGGTATACAGAGTGGGTGAAATCCCCGGAGGTAAATTCGGCACGTTCATCTGTTACGAGGCGATTTTCCCCGGCGAAATTCGCCGCTTTGCAGCGTCGGGCGCGCAACTGCTGATCAATATTTCGAACGACGGCTGGTTCGGACGCTCGGCGGCGCCGGTGCAGCATCTGATGATGTCCCGAGTGCGCGCGGTCGAGAGCCGCCGCTGGCTTTTGCGCGATACCAACAACGGTTTCACCGCCGCAGTCGATCCGTACGGCCGCATCGTAGCCGAGCTGCCCACGGACATTCGCGGTGAACTCGATGCTCCATACGATTTTAAAAGCAACCTCACCCTCTATGTTCGTTTTGGCGATTGGTTCGCGTGGCTTTGCGTGGTAGCTACCGCCGTGATGCTATACCTGGCGCTTAAGCCGCGGTCGGCGCTTGCAGATGAACAAGCACTCCGGTCCAGCGGTAAAGCTGGCAGTTGATTTTGAGGGTGCCGCATCCTTCGGTTTTTGAATGGTGCGGCGGGTTTAGAGTCAATTCGATCCCCACTCCTGAAAATAGAGGCAAAAGAGAATGGCTGAACATATCGAAGACTTGCAGCAACGCTACACCGAGCTTAAGAAACGTATTGAGCTCGTGCGGAGCTTTCTTTGACGCCGGCTCCGCCCGCAAGCAACTCTCTACATTCGAAGAAAAAGTAAGCGATCCGAATTTCTGGCAGGACCAGGAAAAAGCGCAAGCTGTGTTGCAGCAGCGCAAGCAAGTGGAAGATCGCGTCAACGCGGAAAAACTCCTCGAAACCAAATCCAGCGATATCGAAACTTATTTCAATCTTGCGCGCGAAGAATCCAACGACGCGCAGCGCGACTCCCTGCTCGACGATGTCAGCAAAGAGATCGCCTCCGCCGACACCTATTTGTCCGAGCTGGAAACAAAAACTCTTCTCGCCGGTGAAAACGATCGCCTGAACGCCATCGTCACCATCAAGCCCGGCGCGGGCGGCACGGAATCGCAGGACTGGGCCGAGATGCTCCTGCGCATGTATCTTCGCTGGGCGGAACAAAAGGGATTCAACGCCACGGTGATCGACTCAACTCCCGGTGAAGAAGCTGGAATCAAAACCGCCACCGTACAAATAGCCGGTGAGAACGCTTTCGGTATGCTCGCCGGTGAAAGTGGAGTGCATCGCCTGGTGCGCATATCGCCTTTCGACCAAGCCGCCCGCCGCCACACCTCTTTCGCGTCGGTTTTCGTCATTCCTGAAATCGACGACAAAATCGACATCGTGGTCAAGCCCGATGACCTGCGCATCGACACGTTCCGCGCCGGCGGTCATGGCGGACAGAACGTCAATAAGGTTGAATCCGCTGTCCGCATCACGCACCTTCCGTCGGGCATTGTAGTTCAGTGCCAGAACGAACGCAGCCAGCACAAAAATCGCGAGTGGGCCATGAAAGTTCTGCGCTCGCAGCTTTACGAATTGGAACTGGAGAAGCGCAGCGAAGCCCTGCACAAACTCGACGCCTCCAAACCGGAGATCAGCTTCGGCAGCCAAATCCGTTCTTACACCATGCAGCCCTATCAGCTAATCAAAGACCACCGCACAAAGTTGGAGCGCGGCGATGTGGACAAAGTGATGAACGGCGACCTCGACCCCTTCATCCGCTCCTACCTGCTCTACCGGCGCGACAACGAGAGCGGCAACGCGGCATCTGTCGCGAAGTAAAACAGGGAATTTGCGGCCCATTTCGCCATCCGAAGTAGCTCCACCGGTTATGGGCTGAGCCGTTTTAGTGGCATTAATCGCAGTTCGAGCCCGATTTAAGACCTTTCGGTGCATAAGATTGACACACCTATACCCCTATGCTACGTTCGAAAGTCGGCCCAAACTGCACGTACCGCGATTTGGCCCCACAATTGCCCATCAATCCGCTGGAGGATACTTTTTTGGCGCACTCTGACGAAAAATTCCTGTTTACCTCTGAGTCTGTAACCGAAGGTCATCCTGACAAAATTGCCGACCAGATTTCCGACGCCGTCCTTGACGCCGTCATGAAAGATGACCCCATGGGCCGTGTGGCCTGCGAAACATTGGTTACCACCGGGCTCGTCGTCGTAGCCGGCGAAATTACCACCACGACTTACGTTGATTTTTCCGGCCTCGCTCGCGAAGTCATCCGCGACGTCGGCTACACCCGCGCGAAGTTCGGCTTTGACGCGGAAACCTGCGGCGTAATTTGTGCCATCAACAAGCAATCTCCTGACATCGCGATGGGAGTTGATACCGGGGGCGCCGGCGATCAAGGTTTGATGTTCGGTTTTGCTTGCGACGAAACGCCCGAGTTGATGCCTATGCCAATCCAACTCGCGCACAGCCTTACCCACAAGCTTGCCGAAGTCCGCAAGAAGGGAACTGTCGATTTCCTCCGCCCCGATGGAAAATCACAAGTCACAATAGAATATATCGATGGCCGCCCGGCACGTGTTGACACCGTCGTAATCTCCACGCAGCACAGCGACAAAGTTTCTCACCGCGACCTGGAAGAAGCGGTGATGAACGAAGTCATCACCGCCGTCCTCCCCGAATCCATGGTCGATAAGAAAACCAAATATCACATCAATCCGACCGGCCGTTTCGTCACCGGCGGGCCCATGGGTGACGCAGGACTCACCGGCCGCAAGATCATCGTCGATACCTACGGCGGATACAGCCGACATGGTGGCGGCGCGCTTTCCGGAAAAGATCCAACCAAGGTTGACCGCTCCGCGTGCTACATGGCGCGTTACGTCGCAAAAAATATCGTGGCCGCTGGCCTCGCCACCAAAGTGGAAGTCCAGCTCGCTTACGCTATCGGCGTTGCCGAGCCGGTTTCCGTTATGGCCGACACATTCGGCACCGGAACGATTCCGAATTCCCAAATCACTGAGCTGATTCGCGCGTTCTTCAAGCTCACGCCTAAGGGAATTATCGAGACGCTCGATCTCCGGCGCCCGATTTTCCGCCCCACTGCGTCGTACGGCCATTTCGGACGCACTGGGCCGGGCTTCACATGGGAAAAAACAGATAAGGCCCAGGCCATCAAGAAAGAAGCAGGCTCGCGCGGAGTAGTAGCAACATCCCGCGCATAATTTGTTGTGCCGCTTGCGGGGCATCCTGGTATTTCAGGTTTTGTAGCGTCGGCTTACCCTGAGGCTCTGAAGGAGCTTTAGCCGGCGCCGTTTTCTAAATTTTCCGCAAAATCAAAAACCTAAGGGAGTTCTCGTGGAAACGACTGCAACGAAGATGGCTGGCGATGTGAAGGATATTACCCTCGCAGAAAAGGGCAAACGCAAAATTGAATGGGCCAATCAGCACATGCCCGTTTTGCAACTCATCCGCAAACAATTTATCAAGGACCAGCCGCTGAAAGGCATTCGCATGTCCGCCTGCTTGCACGTCACCAGCGAAACGGCCAACCTTGCAATCACTCTCCGCGATGGCGGTGCTGACGTTGTTCTTTGCGCCTCGAATCCGCTTTCCACCCAGGACGAAGTGGCCGCGTCCCTGGTGAAGGATTACAACATCCCGACTTTCGCCATTAAGGGCGAAGACAACGCCACTTATTACGCGCACATTAACGCCGCGTTAGATCACAAACCGCAGATCACCATGGACGATGGCGCCGACCTCGTCACTATTCTGCTCACCAAGCGCCCTGACCTGGTGCAGAACATCATCGGCGGCACGGAAGAAACCACCACCGGCGTGATTCGCCTTCGCGCTATGGCCAAAGACGGCACGTTGAAGTATCCCATCATCGCCGTGAACGACGCGCTTACCAAACATCTCTTCGACAATCGCTACGGAACCGGCCAATCTTCGATTGACGGTGTTCTGCGCGCCACGAATCTTCTGATCGCAGGCCTTCGCGTGGTCGTTTCCGGTTACGGATGGTGCGGCAAGGGCGTCGCTATGCGTGCCAAAGGTCACGGCGCAGACGTAATCATCACTGAAATTAATCCCGTGCGCGCGCTCGAAGCCGTAATGGACGGTTTCCGCGTGATGCCCATGCCCGAAGCCGCAAAAATCGGCGACATTTTCATCACCGTCACCGGCAACAAATCGATTCTTACGCACGATCATTTCGAAAGAATGAAAGACGGCGCAGTCATCTCCAACTCCGGCCACTTCAACGTTGAGATCGATATCCCCGCCCTCGAAAAACTTTCCAGCTCCAAAAGGCCTGTCCGCCCCTTCGTGGACGAATACGTAATGAAAGACGGCCGCAAGCTTTACCTCCTCGGCGAAGGCCGCCTGATCAATCTCGCCGCCGCCGAAGGCCATCCAGCCTCGGTGATGGACATGAGCTTCGCCAATCAGGCGCTAGCTTCCGAATACCTGGTCAAGAACGCCAGCAGCCTGAAGCACCAGGTTTATTCCGTTCCCGAAAACATCGATCGCCACATCGCCAAATTGAAGCTCGACTCCATGGGCATCCAGGTGGATAAGCTCACGCCAGACCAAGAACAGTACCTGGCCTCCTGGTCCGAAGGCACTTAAAACGTAACACCCTTCGGTTTCGTAGAGCCGGCATCTTGCCGGCTCTTGTTTGCAATCTGCTGCACGCTGGAAGGCTTCAGATTTTGACTCGCTTCTGAATTTATAATCTGTCATCCGACAGAGGCCGCCCTTCGGCCGACGAGGGACCTGCTTTCGCCTTGCATTAATGTGGCTCACCTCTTTCGAGGCGAGGCTTTGACATCCTTCGCCGGCCGGTCTTGTTTCAGCGCGCCACCAGAATCGCTTGAGGGAGGATTGAAACTCACGGGACTCTCTCTCCGTTTTCGTAGCCGCGCTTTAGCGCGGCATTTTGCGGGTTACCAGGCGCTTAATCTGCTCGAGCAGCTGCGGTTTCTTACCCATTGGTAGTTAATGCGGCAACTCACGCCGTCCGCAACCCAATCTTCCGAACCGTCCTCTAGGTTGGTTTGTCGCTCGATGTTGAAACATACCGTTTGCGCGTCAGGCGAACACAGGCGCGTTGATCTTGCGCTAGTCGTCGCCCATCGAATCCAGAAATGTGGCCGACGGCGCGAAGAACAAATTCCCGGCGACGGCGCGGCTGTAGTCGAGCAGCCGATCGTAGTTGCCCGGCGGACGGCCGACGAACATATTCTCGATCATCTGCTCCAGCGTGCGCGGCGTACGGCAGTAGCCAATAAAATACGTCCCAAATTCACCTTGCGCGGCGCTGCCGAAAGGCATGTTGTCGCGCAATATTTTCAACTCTTTGCCGTTCTCTTCAATGGTCGTCAACGAGCTGTGCGAGCAGGTTGGCTTCACCGAGGCGTCCAATTCGATGTCCGACAGCTTCTTGCGCCCGATAACTTTTTCCTGATCCTCCGTAGACAGCGCATTCCATCCGTTCATATCGTGCAGATATTTCTGCACCATCACGTAGCTTCCGCCCGCGAACGCGGGATCCTCCTCGCCCACGAGCGCGGCATCGGCCACTGCTTCGCCCCTCGGATTCTCCGTTCCATCCACGAAGCCGACCAGATCACGGTCGTCGAAGTTCTTGAAACCATGTACTTCGTCCACCGGAACAACTGCATTTCCCATGCGTGCCATGATCTGTGTCGCAAGTTCGAAGCATAGATCCATGTACCTCGCGCGGATGTGGAACAGAAAGTCGCCCGGGGTGGACACCGCATGCCGCGTTCCGGCGCGAATCTCGCGGAACGGGTGAAGCTCTGCCGGCCGCGGCTGCCCAAAGAGCCGGTCCCACGCGTCGGATCCAATCGCCATGATGCAGGACAGCACGGCTTCAACGTTGCGATACTCCACCGCGCGAAAAATTCCGCTCAGATCTCCGCAGAACGACCGCAATGTCGCGCGAGTGTCGGTTCCTGGTTTTAGCGTCAACACTAGAAAGATCGCGGCGCGCGACAGCGGTGCAACGATCGGCTGCGCCACAACACGTTCCGCCTTGGGCGCGCTCTTCGAATCGGACTCCATCCTATTTCCTCCTGGTTCTGCTTGACCCGCTGCCCCGGCTGGTCCGTCGAAACACGACCGAACGCGCCTCGACAACTTCGCGAGAAGGTATACTCCGCCCTGTGACCTTTGCAAATAAATATTTGAAAGACTACGAGCGTCATGGCCGCGCAAACAAACGGAAGGGTAGAAGGGGAGGGCCCAAAACCGAGGCCTCCGTGACAATCAGGAACTCCTTTCTCGTAAAATTTTATATGCAGTGTTTCAGCGTGTAAATTAAGTGTGAATGAAATGTAGAAACAATACTTATCGGCGGCCTGGGGTTCCCGGCGTTTTGCTGGCGTCGCTTCTAGCCATAATGTTCGCTTCCGCAGCCGACGCGCAACAGTGCACAGTAAAGCCCGCGTCGATCCCGCTGGGCCAAACCATACGCCTTCGCTGCGAACGCCCCGCAGCAACAGCGCGTCTTAACACGCGCACGGTCCATCTCTTCAAACAAGGAAACGGCGATTGGCAAGGCTTGATGCCTGTTGCCGTAACCGACACACCCGGCACCTACCCAATCGAATTTTTCGCAGCCGACGGCGCCACGCTCGCCTCCGTCAACCTGACCATTCGCGAAACTATTTTCCCCTCGCAAAATGTCACTCTCGCGCCGCAAATTGAAGCGCTCCATTCCACCACGGAAGAAATGCAAACACTCACCACCTTCCGCGACTCCGTATCCAATGTGAAATATTGGGAAGATCCGCTCGTCCCTCCACTTCCCGGTTGCGTCATATCGCCCTTCGGCGTGAAGCGTCTTCATAACGGAAAGCACACGGGCGAAATTCACGGCGGAATCGACCAGCGCGCGTCCGGCGGAACTCCCATTCGCGCCGTCGCAGCAGGCGTCGTAAAAATCGTGCAGCCCTTCAACGTCCTCGGCGGCACGGTAGCCATCGACCACGGTCAGGGCCTCGAAACGATGTATTTGCATATGTCACAATTAAACGTAGAACTCGGCGCTCACGTAAACAAAGGTGACGTAATCGGCTACGTTGGCTCTACCGGCCGCGCCAACGGCCCTCACCTCCACTGGGTCATTTACGTGAATGGCATCCCGCAAAATCCGCAGCAATGGGTCAAACTAAGTTCCTGCGCAGCCGCCAAAAAGAAATCCTAATAGAGAATCCTAATAGAAATCCCCGTGTAAGCGCCGCGACCTGTCAGCTAATGCCGGAGAAAGCTGCCGCCACGTGAATTTCGCGTGAGAATGGCTGCTGTTCATCGGCCGAAAGGGAAGTCCTAAACCACTCGCGCAGGAATGCACATAAGATCATTGAGGCGGATCGAACCGGTACTGTAACGCGAATCGCATCTGAAACGGTTCAGTGGGGTGGAAAACGTCTGTAAATGCCGCCGCGGCACTTCGCGTTATTCGGGAGATATAGGCGTAGTCGATGTCGCTATCGCGACGGTTAAGCAAATTCAAAAATTCGGCCGAAACGCGCCATCTCGCGTTCATTTGATAACCGACCTCCGCGTTGAGCAACGCCGTTAAGTTTGATTGATAAATTCCGTCGGACGTCAAATCGCGCGGGCCAAAGTAGCGCAGGCGCAAACTCGAAGAAAAGCCTTTGTAATCGTGCACTGTGACTCCCGAGGAAATCACCCACCCAACCGCTTCGGGCACACGATAGCCACCCGGGCCTTGCACAGGATACTGGCCACCACCCACGTTGGTGTACGCGGCATCATCTGGGTCTGTTTGGGTAAATCGGGCGCGGGAGTCCGCAACGTCCAAATCAAGAGCCAAATGTTCCAGTGGTGTGTAGTAGTTCGCCCATTCGACGCCATAGCGGTTGCTCGACTGTTCTGAAGCCACCGTGCCTCCGGTGTCGCCATCCTGCTGCAGTTCGGAATTACTGTGGAGATACCAGACTGAAAGGGTGCTCTGCAGATGTGGGACGACCAGAGTACGCATGCCCACTTCCCCGCCTTTGGTTTGGACCAGGGGAGAAATCGGGATGCTGGGCGTGGGGAAAGGATAGTCCGGCGAAATCGGTTGCACCCGTTGCGTTGCGCCACGCGCGTCGTTGCTGTGGAAACTGAATCCGCCCTGTATATAGAACTCAGTCTTAGCCCACGGGCCGAAAATCAAACTTGCTTTGGGACTGGGGAGGAACTTAGTGGCCGTGCCGGAATTGAGCTTCGCAAAGTTGATCACCGGAGCGCCACGCAATTCGGTGGCGACATAAGGGGGAGTCAAGCTGGTGACGTTATATATTGCTTCGTCGCCCCGGACGGCCAGGACCGAGCGGAATTTTTCCGTCCACTGGATTTTATTTTCCACATAAAAACCGATCATAGTGTCGGTAAATTTATTCAAATCGGTGTCGGCGGGGAGGATCGCGGTCAGATTCGGATTGGTAACGCACGCGGGGATGGGTTCGTCATTGCAGGCGTTGATATCATTCTTGTTCGTCCGCACACGGTCCTCCGACCGGAAAAGCCCGTTGTGAACCCAATCGTTGCGGACCTGCAGGCCGAACGTATTTGCCACCCGGCGCCCAAACCATGTGCTGAAAATCGTGTGGTGTGCGTCAAACCCGGCTACCCAGCGTCTGTCCTGCTGTTCGAACTGATCGCCTTTAACGGGGTCATCCAGGAAGTAAGTGAAATCAGAAAATAAATTGAGGTCGTAATAAAATCCGTAGGCCGTGACTTTCGTCTCGGAATTTGCGCTGCTGCGATGCCACTCAGCCTGCAGGCTATAACGCTGTGACTCGCCACCGTCCGTCGGGTTCAGCGTGCCGAAGAAACCAACCACGGGTATGGCGTCAACTGGGATTTGATCGCTGGAGTGCCAGGTTCCACGGTAAGCACGGGCCGTGATGCTGAAACCATTGTCCTCTCCGCCCTGGCTATAGGTTACCAAGCCATTGTATTTGTAAAAATTATCCTCATGTGTGGTCCATGGGCCGTTATCGTGATACACCTCTCCACCGTATAGCAAATTGCCCTTCCTGAGCTTTTTCGATATTCCGAAAACCATCCGCCCATAGCCATACATGCCGCCTTCCACCTGGAAGAAGTTCTGGGGCAGAGTCTTGAAATACACCACATCGGCCGCCCCGGCCGAGCCATAGTTGCCGATATCAGCGTAATAAGGACCTTTCTCGAAATTCACCCGCTCCACAAACTCCGGGATCACGATGTTCATGTCCGAGTAGCCCTCACCGTGCGCGTGCGACGGCAGGTTAAGCGGCATGTCGTCGATGAAAATGGCGAAATCCGTGCCGTGGTCGAGATTGAAGCCGCGAAGAAAATATTGGTTGGCCTTGCCGCCGCCGGCGTGTTGAGTGATGATGAGACCGGGAATCGTCTCCAAAATTTCTCCCGAACGAAGAATCGGATGATCTTGGATTTCCGCTGCGCCCACCGTTCCCTGGGTGGCGGAATCGGCAATTCCGATGAGGCTATCCTCTCGGCCCTTCACATTTACGGTGGTGTTCACGGAGCCCACAGCCAGAGAGATGCGCAGCGGGGCTGGCGCCTCCGTTGTCCCCAGGGTGACGGGGATTTCTTTGGTTTCCAAACCCGGATTCGATACCACGAGTCGATAACCACCTGCCGAGAGTCCGGAAATAATGAAGGAGCCGCTCGCGTCCGTCTGTGTCGTTGTTTGTACGGTACCGTTCGCGCTTCGAACCTGCACGGTAGCTCCGGCAATCACCGCGCCGGACGTGTCAACCACTGTTCCTGATAGCTGAGTCGTTCCTTGTGCATTTGCCACGGACCATAATGGGACTGTGAAACAAAACAGAATGACCAGAGCGAGCATGCACTTGTGCAGTCGGACCATCGGGCGCCTGGATCGCATGGCGTCTCCCCATACGAATGTGAAATACGTGTTACCGAGGCCAAGGAGTGTGTATCACGTTTCTGGAAATCGTGCTATCAGGAATTTCCTATATCCTGGAAGGACGACCGGCTTCCACCCGGTCTTTGGCAAGGAAGTGGAAACGCATCTGCAACTGGCCTGTCGCCCGCCTCGCGTGCTATATACGAAGATTCAACCGGGTAACTGCTTTGGGTTCCCAAACAAAGGATCAACATGTCAGAGCTAGCTAGAACGGGTCTTTCAATAGACCGAGATTTGCTTGCGAAATTTGACCTGGCTATTGCCGGCAAGGGCTATAAGAACCGTTCGGAGGCTGTGCGCGATCTAATCCGCGATCACTTGGTGTCTATAGAGGCCGACCAAAACAAGGAAATCGTCGGAACGCTGACAATCGTTTACGACCACCATCGTCCAAATCTAACCGAGGAATTAGTCGAGGCCCAGCACCACGCAGGCAGCCAAGTGCTCGCCGCCACACACGTTCACTTGGACCATCACAACTGCCTCGAAGTCATCATCATGAAAGGCCGCAGCACCACAATTCGAGACCTGTCGAATCGAATATTGAGCCTGCGCGGCGTGAAACACGGCCAGCTCGTGATCACAACCACAGGCAAGGGCCTCAAATGAATAGCAACGTCAGGGCTTGGAACTTCTAGGCGCGTTAGCGGCTTCGCGGAAATGTGCGAGGCGGGACTGCAGTTCCGTATTATCAGGATCGAGTGCCAGCGCCCTCGTCTCGGTAGCCAGAGCTTCACTGCGCTTGCCGTTTAGAAGTTGCGCTTCTGCAAGAGTGTCCAGAAACGCGGGAACGGGCAACGGTGATGTCTCCACTGCGCGATGAGCAAGAGTGAGAGCCTCGGCGGGATTACGGAGTTTGGGATTCTCGGACGTTGCGTAAACCCACGCGAGATTATTTTCGGCATCAGCCGAATCGGGTTGGAGTTCAAGAGCCGTCTTCAAGTGGCTGATAGCAGCGGAGTCATCTTTCAATTGCATCAGCGCGAAAGCCACGCCCACGTATGTTTCGGGGTTCTTTGGATTTTTTTGAATCGCATCTTGAAACTGCTCCTCAGCCGCTTTCAGATCGCCTTTCTGCCCGAGCGCTGTACCCAGATAAATCTCGGTGTTCAGGTCATTGGGGTTGATAAACAGCGCTCTTCGGAATTCTGCGATCGCGCTTTCGAAATCTTTTTTTTGCTGTAAGTACAAGCCGATATTGTTGTGTGCACCATACATTCCTGGATCGATCCGAATCGCCTCGTAAAATTCGGCGACCGCGGCATCTCCATCGTGCTGTTCTACAAGCACCTGACCGTACTGGTTGTGAAGCGGTGCGTTATTGGGTTTGGCTTGAATCATGAATTGAAACTGCTCTTTCACTGCCTCGAACTGCCGGTCTTCTTGTAAAAGCTCAGCCAAACGCAGTTGGTCCTCGTATCGAGCATTAACAAACTCGCTCTCATTCGTATAGCCCACGGACGCCACCTGAAGCGAGCGCCGAAGTTCTGCAATCGCGGATTTGCGGTTCTTGTTTTTCAGGTAGAGTCCTATGAGCGCTTGGCTGGCCATGACATTAGTGGGATGGACGTCAACGAGCATCTCCAGTTCGGAGATAGCCTCGGGCGTGTGCCCGATCGATTCAAGGCCCGCCGCGAGTGCGATGTGCTCGGTAACTCCAAACGGAACCCTACGCGCTGCTTCACGCAACTCCGAAACGCAAGAATTGCGGTCATGTGTGTCATAAAATAGTGCGGCTAACTCTATATGAAGAGTCGCGTTGTCCGGTTCCAAACGAATTGCTTCTAGAAGCTCACTTCGCGCTTGGTCGAAATCGCGAGCCGAAGAATATAGCTGAGAGAGATGTGTGTGCTTAGCGGCGATTTCCGGTTCGAGCTCGATCTGGTGCAAGACCTGTGGTTCGATTGTAATCGACTCGGGCGCTCCAGCTGCCGGACTCGGTGAATCTTCTTCGATTTCGGAGAAATCAGGAAGCGAGTAAAAGTTGCGGCTCTGCGCAAGCGAAAACTGTTGAGCATCCATAGCGTACGCCCTCTGCGCTTCCGGCGATTCATTTACTCCCGGATCCGGAACGAGCCGACTAATGTGAACTGCCGCCAAATCGGGGGCCAGTACAGCAGCACGGGCCAGAAGCGCATCTCGTTCCGCGCTTTTCGCTTGGTCGGTCTTCGACGGGTCTCGAACGAATTTGGTACTGGGCGACAACTTTGCGGCGATTAAGAGCGGCCACGGACTCACCGGACTCTCGTCAATCGCGGCGCGGCATTCCGCTTCTGCGGATTCTTCGGCGCCATTGTGGAGCTGTTCGGCACACTTCGCGAGATGGTCCACCGGCTTATCCTGCTGAAAGGATGAATTCACAGCGGAAGTATCAACCGAGTTGAGCCGCTCGACCAGAATTCCGTCGCCGCCGGCGAGCTTCACTAGGGACATAAAATCTGCCGCCGGCGCGAAAGATACGCCACGCGTCTCAACCAGGTAGCCCACATAGCTTGGCGAATATGCTAACGCAAGACGGCCAAGAATTTCCGTACGATCCATAGGAGCGCTCTGCGGGTTAGGGCCACTTGGGATGGTTTGCGCAAACGAACAAGGCGATAAAAGCAAAACAACAAGTCCGAAAGATAGGGTGGGTCGTTTCATCCTTGTCAGCCTTTAGACACCGAATCTGGAGGCCGGTGCCCTGAGATTCGATTACAAAGCCGTAGTATGCTTAGCGCCATCCAACTTTCGTACCAGTCCCTATAGAGTAAACACACATTAAGTCTATCGATTCACAAATAGGATGGATGACGTCAGGCTAATGGAAGAGCAACTGAATCGACCGTGCTGAGTTAGACCTCGGAAGTCGTTCTCTTAGAGGTTCAAGCGAGTTGTTCCCGAAAAGGAACTACACAACGTCGTAGTACTAGCCCGTCCACACACACAGCTCCTTGAAATTCTTAAAGTCGCGTGCTACCGTTCGGCGTGATTAAATTAGAAAATTTCAGGTCGCCTCATCGAGCATCGACGCCGCCTACCCGCCCGATTTCAGTAAGGTCTGCTTTCGTCAACTCCCGCCAGTCTGACCACGTCAGTTCTATTCGGCTCTTCCAAACGGAGGCTCCAAAGAGGGTTCGCCACTTTCGAATCTCCCCGCTAACCGCTGGCCATTCGGCAGTAACCGCTAGCCGCGTTTTTGCATTTCTACCCGGTTCCGCAGAAAATATAGAAAGCGACGTAACTCTATCAAAACAAACGACCGGAGAATTTCTACCCGGGGCCACAACCACTTGGTTGCCGTTAACCGATCAGCACGATTTTTCCTCCCATATAATGTCGCATCACGCGAGAAATCGGAGAGCATCGTGAAGAACTTCGCCATTAAATTTGTGATACTGCTTGTTGCTGCGATCGCATTCGTGACTGCAATCTCACCCTCTACCTTCGCCGCCGACTAGCATCCATTCGGCCTCGACGATTATTCCGCACTGCGTTCCGCGCGCGCCGTCGCCATCTCGCCCGACGGCAAAACTATTCTCTACCGCGTCGCATGGGACGGCACTTCCGGCCCCGTCAACAAACACGAATGGCGCTTGATCGATCTCAACGGACAAAACTCCCGAAAACTCGACTTGCCGGAACATTTCGGGCCCTCGGGCTTCACAAAAGATGGCGCGCTTTACGGGATTTATCCCGTTGGCAAATATCCGCAGCTTGCAATCGTCCCGCTGCAAGAAGGGAAACTAATTCAAATCCTCTCGCTGCCTTCCGGAATTCGCTCAGCGACAATCTCGCCCGATGGCTCCCACTTCGCTGTCCTTGCAGACCCGCGCAAGCCAGATCCGCTCGCCGCCATGCGCACCGTCGCCGCTGCGGATGAAACCAGCTTGTACGTTGTCAGCGTAAACGGCGCCGACGGCGGGTGGTGGTGCCCGTCGTTGACGGACGTGGCCGAAACTGCCTGGTCATCCGACGGCTCGCAAATTGGCGTGATTTCGCAGTGGACAAAAATAGGGCACCACGAATTGCATTCTTTCGTGGATGTCTGCAGCGCCGGCGGTCCACGCCGCCTCGCGGAAATTCCAGACGGAACCAGCGGTCTCGCCTGGACCTCAAGTGGAAAAGAACTCGTCTTCGCCAGTACCACCACTGCGGTCCTTACTCCGGAGCACATCTGGACCATCCCAGTGACTGGCGGCCAGCCTGTCGATCGCACTCCCGACCTGCCCTTTACTGCTGTAGCTCTGGAGGGCGATCCGCACGGCAACATCTGGGTCGAGATGCACAAAGGTGTCGTCATCGAGACCTATACCTACCGCGATGGAAAACTCGAGCCTGCCTATCGCTGGCCGGACGGCATTATTCAGGGTTTGCCGGTTTATTCACAATTTTCATCCGCGCCTGATGTGCTGGCATTTAATGTGGATGATCCTTCCCACGCCACGAATATAGCTGTGGTTTCCGGCGCGCAACTCCAGAAAATCACGCATGAAGGCGATGACACGCTTGCCAATGTAAACCTCGGCGAAGCAAAAGCCGTCCACTGGACATCGAAAGATGGAATCAAGCTGGAGGGAATCGCCACATTCCCGGCGGATTATGCCGCAACCAAGAAATATCCGTTCGTGGTTTTGCCGCATGGAGGCCCGGAGGCCAATGACGCCCTCGCTTTCGATTTTATCGTTCGCTCGATTTCAGGGATGGGCTACGTGGTTTTGCAACCGGAATATCGTGGCTCCACAGGCTATGGCGCGGATTTCCTAGCCGCGATTTATCAGCACTTCGGCGACCGCGCTTACAGCGACGTCGATAGCGCCACCGATTTTGCCATAGCTCAAGGCTGGGCAGACCCGAACCGCCTCGCCATTTTCGGATGGAGCGCCGGCGGATTCATGACTGCGTGGACCGTCACGCAAACCAATCGTTACAAAGCGGCGATAGAAGGCGCCGGCATTACCGACTGGCTCAGTTTCATTCCCACGAGCGACTTGTGGCAGGTCGATTTCGACGCCCGCTTGCAGGAAAAAGATCCCACCCCGATGCTTCAATTTTCCGCCGTAATGTTTGTGGATAAAGTCACCACGCCTTTGCTGATTCTCCATGGCGAAGCCGATGCGCGCGTGCCAACGTTCCAGGCCCGCGAATTTTACGTATTGCTCGCCGAGCGCGGAAAAACCGTGCGGATGGTCACCTATCCAGGCTCGCCCCACTTCCCTCAATTAGCCGAGCAGCGCCGCAACGTCGTCACAGAAATAGCCGATTGGTTGAAGCGCTACAACCCATGACAGCCGACAACATCTTTTCGCGACGAGGTCGCTCGCCGCAAGGTTGGCGCCGCAATGGAAGATTCTTCGACGCCGTGTCTTCGTACGCCACGCTGCTGACGGGCCGACTAGTAGTGGAAGCGCCAACGAAACTCGGCGTAGATCTCGCGCGGATCGTTAAAGTGGAACCCACCGAACGTCAGACTGTTGTCGAGCAGCACCCGCCGATTCGCCACGTTCAAAGCCGTCAACGACACGGTGTACTTCTCCCGGAAAGTTTTCCCCAACGAAATATCAAACGTGGTGTGCTGCGGCAAATAGGCGCCGGGATATTGAGAGTCGGGCAACCCGTTCGTAAACCCGGAACCGTAGTACACATTAGTCGACGCGTAGGATTGCCACGGAAGGCTGGCATTGAAGCCGACGTTAAGCGTGTTTCGCTGGTCGTGATCAACCGGAGCGTACGTTGGTGGCGGCTCGCAGGGTGCCACGGGAGGATCGCAGATTAGCCCGCCTGTGAACGGACCTCGGGCCCTTGCGATTTGATTAGAGTAAGACAGATGCAATTGCCCGCGGTTCCACAGCCGCGGCGACCGAACCGTAAGCTCCCAAGCTTGAATCAAAGCGCCATCCCAAGTGAGCGGCCAGAACAAATTCGATTCGCCGATATTGCTGTGGTCGAGCCAATTCTTCGCGCGCGTCTGGAAAGTATCCGCGTCGATAGTCCAACCACGGACGGGAATCGTGACACCGAACTGGTGCTCCTCATCACGTTCACCGTGGATTGGAGCGAACGTTAACCCTTGGCTCTTCCCCAACTCGTTCAGCGCACCGGTGGCAGGAGGAATCGGCGGCGCCTGGTAATAGTCCCCGTAAAAAGCATGAAAGACCCAGTTCAAACGGGGAACTTTGACCGCAACACCGAACCGAGGATCGACCGCGTCTTCCACGACGACGCCGGTGAAGTGGGACTGGCGAACGCCGGCAATCAGCGTGAGCCAGGAGGTCACCTTAAATTTGTCACTGATGAAAGATTCCTGAAGCCCCGCGGTTATTGTGGCCATCGACGGCATGCCGTTCTGACAAGTCGGAGTCACGGGATTGCAAACGTTACTGAAGAAATTGTACTGGTGTTGAGCGAACCCGTAGATTCCGCCCTGAATATTATTTTTCCAAACGGTTGCGTCGAGTGTAGTTTGCAGCCCAGCATAATTGGCGGTTTGAACTGCATTTGAAATGACTGGAGTGTCCGTGTCGGGACTCACGTAGGTCGCGTCGTTGTAGTGGTAAAAGGGGGAAACTGTCAGCAATAAATTGGGATTGAAAGTGTGAATCCAGGAGAAGGCAACGTAACCGTCGCTTTCATGCTGGCCATCGCGAAGACCAATGCTCGGATAGGCTTGGTTTCCCGCCGAATTCGGATTGGGGTCGTAAGGTATCTGGTAATAATCGCGGCGCAAAGAAGTTACGATACGAAATTGGTCTTTGGGATTTGGATTGAAAATAAATGATGCAAATCCTCCATAGCCATTCTGCGCATCGTGAACAACTTGTCCCACGGGTGTCTGCAGTCCGTAATTGCTGCGATTACCGTTTAAGCTGGCGTAGTACGCAAATCTTTCCGTGTGACCGCCGAAGTTCAACTGATCGTTCGTTTGATACCAATTACCAAAGCTCGTGACGAGTTCCGCCTCGTTATTGCGTTCGAATCCACTCCGAGGCACGATATTGAAAATTCCATAAGTTCGGTCTCCTTCGTCCGCCTCGTAGCTTCCTCGTTGCACCTCAAGGTAATCGATGTCCTTCGGATCAATCTGTGGGCCCAGGTTGCTGGCGATATTTGTATTCGGGATGGGCACGCCGTCGATCAACCAGTCCACCTGGTGACCGCCGCGCATGTGCAGCATGTCGTGAGTAACGTAAGCACCTGGAACGTAGTCCGTGATCATCGCGACACTATTCGTCCGATCCGCGCCCGGAGTTTGGGCTATGTCCTGCCGATCGATGAGAGTGGTAGGCGTGGCGGAATCGGGATTCACGATTTCCTGATTTTCGGCCGACACGACAGTCGTCTGATTTACGCTCGCGATTTTCAGTTGAAAGTGAAGCACGGGAGTGGTGCCGGAAATGATCGTAAGAGTTTGTTTTGAAGTTTCGAATCCTGATTGCGTAGCGGTGACGGTGTAGTCGCCGATGGGGACCGAGGTGAAAGAAAATTCACCATTTTGATCTGTCTGGGTAGTTTGGTTCCAGTCTGAGGTCACCGCTTGCAGATTCACCGACGCTTTCGTAATCGGGCGGTGCTGGGGGTCGTGAACAACTCCTTGAACCTTGCCGAAAATAGTCGCATACGTGCTCAGGGCTGAAAAAAGACAGGTAGCGACAAGCAGCGAAAATACAAGCTTCCGCACAAAACCTCCGAGAACTCTAGATTGTCAGATTATGTAATCTTTGGAACGGAGACTAAGGTCGCGGAGGTTGAAGCGGAGTTGAAAGAAAACCGGAGGTTGCAGCTTCGCCCTGCCGGCTGGCGACCGCACGGTGAACGTCAGGAGCGCTGACGGAAGTAATGGCCGAAGGACTAGTGGGAGCTACAGTGGAGATCAGACCGTAGTCGATCCCGTGATGGCCGGGCGTCATGGTGCATTCGAAGAAGTGACCGGGTTCGCCGTGATGACACGGCATCTTTTCGTGAAGCACGCGAGCGGCGTGGGCTCCGTGGATCGGGCAACACATTCCGGCGCAACCGGACATAGTCCCGCCCGCGCTGCGCGCCAGCAATGCCAACGGCGTGGAGAGTAACGCTATGATAGCGAGAATGGCTTGAGCGCGGCGCATGTCGAGCCGTAATCATAGCGCAGCGAAGATGGAGCGCACAAGGCGCATTGCGTCTCTCGCGAACCGTACTCAAGCATTTGAGTTCTGAAAAGCTTCGCGGTAGTCTGGGCGAACCATGCTGCCGTTCAAACTTATATACGATCAGCGATACGATTTGAATTTGGGCGCGCACGTTTTTCCATCGCAGAAATATCGTTTGGTTCACGACAAGCTGCTTGCGGACGGAATCGCGACGCCGGACGATTTTCTCGCGCCAGAGCCGGCATCGGACGCAGACATTCTGCGAGTCCATTCCCAGGACTATGTGTACAAGCTCAAACACGGCTCTCTTACACCTACGGAAATTCTTCGCATGGAGGTCCCTTACTCAAAGGAGCTTGTAAATGCCTGCTGGCTTGCGGCGGGCGGTTCGATTCTCGCGGGGCAGCGTGCGCTCGCGGATCGTTGGTCAGCGAACATCGGCGGCGGTTTCCATCATGCGTATGCCGACCACGGCGAAGGGTTTTGCGTGATCCACGATGTAGCGGTCGCCATACGCCGCTTGCAATACGACCAGGCGATCCAGACCGCCATGGTGGTGGACACGGACGTGCATCAGGGGAATGGCACGGCGTCGATATTCGGCGGCGACGAAGATGTTTTTACATTATCGATTCATCAGGAACACAACTATCCGTATCCCAAGCCGCCATCTAGCGTGGACGTCGATCTACCCGACGGAATCGGCGACGATGACTATCTCATTATCCTTGAACGGAATTTGCGGGAAGCATTTCGGCATTTCACGCCGCAGATACTTTTCTATATTGCGGGCGCGGATCCATATCGCGACGATCAGCTAGGAGGATTAGCTTTGACCATAGAAGGATTGAAGCGTCGCGACGCTCTGGTCTTCGATTACGCGCGTCGTCAAAAAGTTCCGGTGGCGATTACATTGGCGGGAGGATACGCGCGCCAGGTTGAGGATACTGTGCGGATTCACGTGAACACAATTCTGGCGGCTCGCGATGCCGCGCAACAGGATGTAAAGCGCGCGACTCAAGGCGCCTGAATGCTTTTTAGTTTGCCGATGGCTTTGCCGGCGTGAGAGCTTCCTGAATAGCTGTCGTGAGAGATTCCGTGAATCCTTCCGGGGGATATCCGTCCATGCGGAAGGCAATTTTCCCCGCGCGATCGAGAACTATTACAGTCGGCAGGGAATTTACGTTCATAAAATCATCCAGGCCATCGGCAAAGACTACCGGCACATTCCATTTCTCTTTGGCCAGAAATCCCGGCACCAGACTTTCATCTTCGTCGGTGTTGACTGCGTAGAACGCGAGGTTCGTGTTGCCCGTATAGTTTTTCGCGATTTGGACAAATTCCGGCTCCAGTTCGCGACATGGACCGCACCAGGTAGCCCAGAAACTCAGTACGATGACTTTGCCCTTCAATGGCGAGAGAGGAAGAGACGACCCATCAAGATTGCGCAACACAAATGCGAAGGAGTCCTTGGCACTCTTGTTTCGCGCCCAAGGCGCAGCAGCGGCAGGAGTAGCGCCGAGGCTGTCGTAAGCAGCGAGAATTTTCTCGCCGAGTCCTTGATCCGTACTGTGTACGCGCCGCCAAACATTTCCGAGCTTCATTCGCACTTCGTGACGATCGACTTTTCCTGACGGGCCTTCCTCCGGAAGAACAAACGCCAGCGAATATTCTTCAATGGCTTTGGCGTAATCATTTTTCATTTCGGCGATCTCGCCGAGTTGTTCCGCCGCCATGGCGTTGGGATGCAGCGAATAACCCTGCTGAAAATCCTTCGTGGCGGCATCGTAGTTCATCTGAGATTTTTGGATCTGGCCGCGCAGGCTGTATAGAGCCGTCCGGAAGCGATCTTGCTGCGCCTGCCAATCTTTTTGCGATATCCGCGCGGATTTTTCCTCTGGTGGAGTTTTCTCAATGCGGTCGATCACGCGCGTAGCGTAGCCGGCCGCACGAGTGAGACTGGCCTCGCTGCCTTCCTTCTGCAATAGGCCGATGGCTAACAGCATCATTTCAGAATCGTCAGGATGTACGGCCACCAGCCTTTCGGCGTAATCAAGCGCGCACGCAGTATCCTGGAGTTGCTGGCAAGATTCGACGAGCGCACGATATACGCCCGCCTTCCGCGGAGCATCGGGAAATCGAATCAGGTAATTTTTCAAGTTACGCACAAGAGCGGCTCGATCGTTACCGGCGTCGGCAATTGCTTTTTGCAATTGCGCCTCGGCGATTGCATCTTGCTTCGAGTTAGCGCCCGAATCCTTGGATTGCTGCGCGCTGGAAGGTGGTTTTTGAGGAAACGCTGGAGAGCTGAACGCCAACGAGATTGCGAGAATTGAAATGATATGAATCGAGCGCATTCTGTCTACCGCAATTCTAACGCGAAAGAACGCGATAGGTGTGTTTCGAGTCACGATAGATCAGGCTTAATGAAGAGAAATGTCCCCGGAGGATGTCTGGATTTCGACGCGTGCTTTGCCGTCTCCAATGCTCGCTCGCAATTCATGTTTGGCGGCAGTTCCTTCCATCATGATGGGAATAGCGGCGTCGATATCGCCCGATTTTGAATGCGCGTAAAGGCGAAAGCCGGCGTTGGGCGGCACGTGAAGCACGACTTCGCCCGAGACCGTATGAAAATCCCAGTAGTTTGACTCGCCCGGATTTCCTTCGACGTCAATGTCACCGGATGAGGTGCGCACGCGGATGTCCGCTGATGCTTCCTTGAGGGTGACATCGCCGCTGCCAGTGCTCACTTCCAGAGCTTGCGAAGGATTGGTTATTTCGATCGAGCCTGAACCTGTTTGAAGGCGGATTTGACCGCCAATTGTATCGAGACTGATGTCGCCGGACCCGGTGTTGACCTGTACCTGCCCCTTTACTCTAGAGAGCACGACATCACCGCTGCCGCAAACAATTTGCACGTCTTTATTAATTTCTGAAGCGTGGACATCTCCGGAGCCGCTGGTGAAATTTGCGGGGCCTTCGATTCCTTGAACTTCCAAATCTCCGGAGCCAGCGATGCTGCGGAGCTGAGTGTCTTGCGGCACGATGATGGTGTAGTCCACATCAGCGTCGCCTCCACCCTGTCTTCCGCCACCGATACGAATCAGGCTTCCTTCCTGCGAGAGTGGAGGATTTGCTTCGATTTGCTGCAAACGCCGGTGTCCACTTTCGGAGGACCATGCGTTGACGTGAACCTCACCATGAATGCGAACCTCGCCTGGAGAGCCAGTGGTGATGTGCGCGTCACCTTTGCCGCTGGTGAGTTCCAAACTGACTGAGCCATTGACTGTAAATTGGCGATCGAAGCCGCCTTCCACACCTGAATGCGAGGCGCACCCGGCAATTGCACTCATCGAGAGTGCGACGATTGCCAGCCAAGCGTTTCTATTTGATTGCGTCATCTAAATTTGTTTTCGGCGTACAAAGAATAATTACCGAGAACCCTTCCTATCAAGTTATACGTGAAGGTGCAACTGGAAGTTCCGTGAAAGCACGGTGGCGAGAGATCAAACTGCTACCGCGGAAGATTCTGTCATTTAATTTTGAGGAGAGAATTGAGCGAGCCTTGGCGATATCCTTCGAGATCGATGGTTACGATGGGGAAGCCGGCTCGCTTTACACCGGCAAGAATTTGGCGAGTCATTGCAGGTTCTAAGCCACGCGACAATTCATCCTGAGCCAGCTCAATCCGCGCCAACTCGTCGTGAGCGCGGACGCGAAATTGCCGAAAACCGAGATCGCGTAGGGCAGACTCCGCGCGATCGATCTTATCCATCAATTCCGGCGTCACCTCGGTGCCGTAAGGAACGCGAGAGGAAAGACAAGCGGATGCTGGACGGTCCCAGGTGGGGAGCCCGGCGCGTTGCGATAGCGAGCGGATTTCAGGCTTGGTTAGGGCCGCGTCAAGCAGAGGCGCGAGTACGCGATGCTCGCGCGCGGCGCGATGGCCGGGGCGAAAATCGTGGGTGTCGTCCGCATTGATTCCGTATGCGATGGCGCGGAAATTGCGGGCAGTCGCGAGCGCTTCCATGCGGTCGAAGAGCTCGTCCTTGCAGTGGTAGCAGCGGTCTGCATTGTTCGCCACGTAGAGCGGATTTTGGAATTCGTGAGTCTCGATAAACTCATGGCGAATTCCGGTTTCGCGAATGAATCTTTCGGCCTGTTGGCGATCGTGGCGCGAAAAACTTGCGGAAAGGGCCGTAACGGACGAGGCTCGATCACCTAAGGCTGTATGCGCAGCCCACGCGAGGTAGGCTGAATCAGCGCCACCGGAAAAAGCAATCAGCAAGGAATCGAGCGAGCTCAGTGAGTCGATAAGGCGCCGCTCCTTGGCGATGGCGGCTTGATCTGATTGCAGAGATTGCGCTGCGGTTGGTACGGCCGGAATTGGCTCGACATTCATCTCAATTCGAGTATAGCTTAAATTTGCCTACTGAAAATCCAGAAGCACGTCCACCTTGTTGGTACCGGAATTTTCCTGGAGGAAGCGGCCGATTTTTTCGTAGTGCACCGGGGTTCCAGCGAAGGCCTGTTTCACACCGGCGTCTAGAAAATCTTCATACGTTTTTTCATTGAAGATAGAGTCCGGCGGAATTCGCCACGCGGCGCGAATACGTTTTTCGCCGTCGACTGAGAGGCCGCTGAGCACCAAATTTCCCATGCGGTACTGCGGACCTTCGGTAACGGTCACGGTAAATGCGACGCGTCCGCCTGGCTCGTCAAACTCAGTCTGGGGTTCTAACTTGGTGTCGAGATATCCGCGTTGACCGTAAAGAGATCGAGCCGCATCCCAGAGCGCGATGATTTTATTTCCGTCAGCAATCTCACCAGGCCGCAGAGTTATGAGTGAGTTCAACTCCGCTGCAGAGATCACTGTATTTCCGTTCCACGCGACGCCGCCCCATCTGTAGGCGGGGCCGGGGGTGATTGGTATGGTAGCGACAACGGCAGTCAAGCCGGGTTGCGCGCCGGCGCTGGCTACCTGTGCGGCGGGTGGGCCAAATTGGACGTGTAAAAATGCGTGCGTCAAATAGATTGGGCGCACTTGCTCAAACTCGAAAAGCTCGATTGCGCTTCTGGAATAAGGCCTACCGATCAACTGGCTTGTGCTTTGTTGCACGGCGAGATCGTTGGTGGCGAGCGGGTCAGAGAATTCGACGGCTTTGACCTTGATGTCTGCGCCTTCGACCCGAAATTGCATGCGCTGGCCGCCCAACGGGAAATTTACAAGCGTATGCGAGACAGTTCCCAATACGCCGCGTGACTGAACCAGATTTTCAAGCGTGGTGGACATGGCGTTGAGGATCGTGCCGCCTTGGGGCGCATCGCCATCGAAAAGGAGGACCGAGCGCTTCAGAGCGGCGGTTAATTCATCGTCGGTGAACCAGGGAAAATTATCGAATGTAACGGCGACGGTAGTCGCATCGGAAACGTCGTAATTCGCGCGCACTCCTGATTCCACGGTGGTGAAATGATATTGCACGTTGGAAAAAACGCCGAGCGCTGCAAGCTTGTCGGCGGCGGCTTGAAGATCTTCGCGAGTGATGATGTTGCCGGCGCGCAAGCCAACTGCCGCTGCGATCTGCTGCGAAGTGAATTTCTTCGAGCCGGAAATTTCGACGGCATCCAGGTGAGAAGCGCCGCCTTTGGACTGTTGAGCTCGCGTGGCGGGTGCGCGGACAGCGCCGAGGATCAGTATCAAGAACAAAGCTGATGCGCGAGGAAAAATCCGCCGGGATTCGCGACGAAAAAACCTAAAGCTTATCATTTCCTAATTTTAGGGTACCGCGGATAAAAGTGGAAGGCGGACGGCTTATTTATTCAACGGTGACGGACTTCGCGAGGTTGCGCGGCTGATCTACGTCGCATCCGCGGCGCACGGCGATGTGATAGGCCAAAAGTTGAAGCGGGACGATTTCAAGAATCGGCGCGAGAAGTTCGGGCGCAGCCGGAATTTCGACGATGTGGTCGGCGGTATCGCGAGCGAGCTTGTCTCCTTCGGTGACGATGGCAATTACAATTCCATCGCGCGCTTTCACTTCCTGCAAGTTCGAGATTGTCTTTTCGTAACGGATCATCGACGCCGGATCGGATTCGTCACGCGTGGCGATAATGACGACGGGTAAATTCTCATCGATGAGCGCGTTGGGGCCGTGTTTCATTTCGCCGGCGGGATAACCTTCCGCATGAATGTAGGAAATTTCCTTCAGCTTGAGCGCGCCTTCGAGCGCGATCGGGTAGTGAATGCCGCGGCCCAAATAAAGAAAGTCGGTGTGTCGGAAGAACAGGCGGGCAAGTTCTTCGAGCGCAGCGTCGCGTTGCAGAATCGATTCGATTTTGTGCGGGACGCGAGTGAGCTCCTGCATGAGGTTCTGCGCCAAAGCCGGCGTTAATTTTCCGCGTACTTGAGCGAGATACAGAGCTGTGAGCATGAGGGCGGTAAGTTGGCCGGTGAATGCCTTGGTGGAGGCGACGCCGATTTCCGGCCCTGCATGCGTGTAAATTGTGCCATTGGCTTCGCGGGTTAGCATGGAGCCGACCACGTTGCAGATCCCAAGAACCTTGGCGCCTTTTTGGCGCGCTTCGCGCTCCGCTGCTAGCGTATCCGCAGTTTCTCCCGACTGGCTGATGGCAATGGCCAGGCTTTTACTGTCGATGATGGGATCGCGATAGCGAAACTCGCTGCCGTAATCCACTTCGGCGGGGATTTGCGCCAACTTCTCAATCATGAATTTACCGGCTAACGCGGCGTGCCAGCTGGTCCCGCAGGCAATAAGCTTGACGTTATGAAAATTCGCGAATTCGTCTTCGGTGATGTCCATCTGATCGAGGAAGACTCTTCCGGTTTCCTGTGAGATTCGCCCGAGCAAGGTATCGCGCACGGCGCGCGGCTGTTCAAAAATTTCTTTCTGCATGAAATGTTTGAAGCCGCCCTTTTCGGCCATAATCGGGTCCCAGGTTACGTGTTGCACCGGGCGATTGATTGCATGGCTTTCGAAATCCATCAGGCGGACGCCTTGCGGTGTAAGCACAGCTACTTCGCCGTCACCGAGGAAGAAGACATTTCGCGTGTGTTGAAGAATTGCAGGAATGTCGCTGGCGACAAAAAATTCATTTTCTCCCAGGCCTACGACGATGGGCGGACCGAGGCGTGCGGCTACGATTTTCAGCGGATCGCGCGTGGATAGCGCAACCAGTGCGTAGGCCCCGCTCATGACTTTCACGGTTTTCAGAACGGCTTCTTCCAGCGAAGCGTCTTTTGAATATTTTTCGATGAGGTGCGCGATGATTTCGGTGTCCGTTTCGGTGACAAACTTGTGGCCTTCTTTGATCAGTTGATGTTTCAGTTCCAGATAGTTTTCGATGATTCCGTTGTGGACTACAACGATTTCGCCGGTGCAGTCGCGGTGAGGATGAGCATTCTCTTCAGTGGGGCGCCCGTGCGTGGCCCAGCGTGTGTGGCCAATTCCGTAAACGCCATCCAGCGGAGTGATGCGGATGGACTCTTCGAGATTTCGCAATTTGCCAGGTGCGCGGCGGATATTCAGGCCGCCGTTTTCTCCGACCACGGCGATGCCCGCCGAGTCGTATCCGCGATATTCCAGGCGCTTCAGGCCGTCGAGTATGAGCGGCACAACGCGTTTAGGACCGATATAGCCGACAATTCCGCACACAGTGAGAACTCCTAATTAGCCTACAGATTCGAAAACTGGGGCAAGTTCAACCCTTTCAGGTTAGCACAGATTTTGATGAGACAAACGCTACCGGCGATTCGTGTACAAAAGAGGCACCGGTGCCGGGATCACTCAACGATATCAAAGCGGAATTCTTCGATTACGGGGTTGGTGAGCACGTCTTTGGCAATTCGTTCGACTTCCGACTTGGCTTCGTCGCGGGACATTCCGTCTAGCGCGAGCACGAAGAATTTTCCCTGGCGGACGTCTTTAACTTTCGTATGGCCTAGTGAGCCTAGCGCGCGTTGAATCGTCTGGCCCTGCGGATCAAGGACCGTCGATTTCAGCATTACCCAAACATGTGCTTTCATTCGGGGATTATACCAGTCCGGCGGATTTCACCGCGTCACGAAAATCGACAAGCATCTGGCGCTTGTCTTCCGGCGCAAGAAAAGCAGAAAGGAAACTCTGCTCCGCGAGCCGGACGAGTTGTTCGTTCGAAAGGCCCAAAGACGCCGCGTGAGAATACTCAGACAGCAAGTCCGTGTTAAATAGGCCGGGATCGTCGGTGGATAGAGTAACCGGCAGTCCTCGTTTAAGAAACTTCGGCAAAGGATGGTCTGTTAAAGTTGCGGCCGGGTTTCCGGTTTGTTTGGCAAGTGCTCCGGTGCACAAATTGCTGGTCAGGCAATTTTCCAGCACCACGCGCCCGGTGGTGGCGAGCGAGTTTGCCAAAGCTTCATCGCGCATGACGGCGATTCCATGCCCGATTCGCTCCGCCCCTAGCAATTCAATAGCTTCGCGCACGGAATCCGGACCCCCGATTTCTCCGGCATGACAGACGGTGTGTAATCCTTGTTGGCGCGCGTAATCAAATGCGGGACGGAAGTTAACAGCCGGAAAAGCCAGCTCGTCACCGCCCATTCCGAGCGCAACAACTCCAGACGACTGGAGTTTCGCGGCCCAATGCGCGACTTCCATAGCTGCGTCGTGGCCGAATTGGCGCGTGACGTCAAAAATCCAAGCGGTTCTTAAACGGCTGAAGGGAACACTTTGGGCGACCTCACGGATAGCCTGAAAGTTTGCTTCCACATTTTGCGTGCGGCGAAGCATAACGCCGGCGGAAATAGTGATCTCGGCGTAAACGACGTTTTGTTTTACCAGTTCTTCCGCGAGATTTCGCGTAATTAGAGCGTAGTCTTCAGGATCCCGCAGGAAGGAAGTGACCCATTTGAACGTTTCCAGAAATCCACGGAAGTCCGAATAGTTGTAACGGGCAGCGACGTCTTCGGGGGTTAAAGCCACGCCGTGGCGCGCAGCGAGCTTTATAGCTGTTTGCGAACGAATAGCTCCTTCGAGATGCAGATGCAATTCTGCTTTTGGCAGATTGTCGATCGGTGTCAGACGTGGGGTTATTTCCGTAACCATTGCTGGTCTACTGCGACGGAAGTTGCGGACGTCCTGCGTTGATCCACGCGGTCATCCAGTACGAGCCTACGTCGGTTGCTGCGTCGGAAAGCTGACTTGCCAGCAAAGTGCCGGCTTGCGCATAAAAGCGATCGTAATATTCGTCCGTATAACCGGTTAATCCTACGTGAGCGCGACGATCCGCGAGAAGCACGTTTTCAAGCAGGGAGTGAGCGGTCAAACATATTTCAAAAGCATGGTCAGTAGGATCGTGAATGAATACCGCCTCGCCAGGTTTTACGAAGAAAAAAAGTTGGTAACGATCGACCAGCCCGGCGCCGAAACGGTCGTTGACACCAGGCTGGCCGGTAAGTTTACCGTCAAAGTTGATTGTTGTTTTGAAAGGGTCATGTGCCGCGGTGACGTAATGAGCGAGCATTGCCGCGGAGAGCTTCGCTTCGTTCCAGTTGTGATCGTGGAAGGCATCTGTCAAGCGCTTGCTGTAAAGTCCCACGTCCCAGGGAAGTAAGCCGTGTTGCTCAAGTGCGCGGCGATTGAATTTCAAAACGGCGTGACTGTAGTCACGAGGAAGCGCGGAAAAAGGAAAGGGTCCATAGTGGTCAAGCTCTATGAAATCCGCTGAACGTGGATGCTCAAACGGAATCACGCTCTTCGGTATCGATTCTTGAATATCTGTGACGTGCTGCACCAGGAATTGGCGATTCGCTTGGAAAAACGGCTGCATCTGCTCCGGCAAAGTGTCGACAGCTTTATTCGCAACCAGACGGTCAGCGTTCTCGCCCCAACTGAAAGAAGTTGGCGAACTGAATGCCAGAATTAACGTTATAAGCGCCAACGCCGCGAATAGCCGTGTGCGCATTATTGCTTTTTCTCCGCAGCCGCTTGCAAGGCGGCGTTTGAAAGCTGACTGTGCTTATGCCCGTAGAAATAATAAAAAACGAGGCCGATGATCAGCCAGACGATAAACCGGATCCAATTCGTGATAGGCAGTCCAGCCATTAGCAGCAAGCAAGTAAGAATGGTGAGAACGGGAGCGATCGGACCACCCGGCGCGCGGAAAGCACGCGGGCGCTCAGGCTGGGTATAGCGCAGGATTAGAACACCTCCGGCCACGAGCGCGAAGGCGAAGAGCGTGCCGATATTAGAAAGATCCGCCAGCGTACCGATATCCAATAATCCGGCGGGAATGCCGACCAGAAAACCAGCAACCCAGGTGGAAAAATCCGGAGTACGGAATGTCTTGTGCACGTGGCTGAAAACGCCAGGCAGCAATCCGTCGCGCGACATCGCGAACCACACGCGGGCTTGTCCCAGCTGAAAAACGAGGAGCGAGGAAATCATGCCGAGCAGGGCGCCTATCAGAACCACTACTTCCACGTTTCCGAAGTGAAGTCTCTTCATCGTGTTGACGACCGGAGCCGCGTCATCCATAAGCGTGTGCCACGGAACCAGCCCGGTCAAGACGACGACGACAGCGATGTAAAGCACGGTGCAAACCACGAGCGTGGTAATGATTCCGATCGGCAAGTCGCGCTGTGGATTCTTGCATTCCTCCGCCGCAGTTGAAACGGAATCGAACCCGATGTAAGTAAAAAACACGATGGAACCGCCCGTCAGAATTCCCGGCCAGCCATTTGGAGCGAAGGGATGCCAATTACTGGGATGTATAAAGTGCAATCCAAAACCGACGAAGATAAGAATGGCAATAATTTTCAACAGAACCATCACGTTATTTGCTTCTGCTGACTCGCGAATACCGCGCACCAGGATTATGGTGAGCAACATCACAATTAAGAAAGCCGGCCAGTTGAATCCGAAGTGCCAGCCGGGCCCGTAAAGCGTATTTCCTTGGAGGTCTGTCAAACCAGCCGGAAGATAGGCTGGAACGATCCAGCGAAGGGCTGGACGAATGCCGAACCAATCGAGAAGATCCACTACGTGCGCGGAGAAACCAACGCTGACAGCCATGTTGGAAACTGCGTACTCCAGGATTAAATCCCAGCCGATGATCCAGGCAATTAGTTCTCCCATCGTCGCGTAGGTGTAGGTGTACGCGCTGCCGGCGATAGGAATCATCGCGGCGAGTTCGGCGTAACATAGGGCCGCAAATCCGCAAACCACCGCGACCAAAACGAATGAAAGAGCAATCGCAGGCCCCGCCCCGGGACGTCCGAACGAAGCGGAATGATAAATCAGATACTCAAGGAGCGGCGCGTTGAGAACGGATTTGAATTGAAGTGTTTGCCCGGCGATGGCGGTTCCAACGATGGTGAAAATTCCGGAGCCGATCACGGCGCCGATACCGAGCGAGGTGAGGCTCAGCCAGCCGAGGGATTTCTTTAGCCTTTTTTCGGGGTCCTGCGAATCGGTAATAAGCTGGTCAATATCTTTTTTGCGAAAAAGCTGTGCGCCCAATCGCCACCTTCCCGGGGTTAGAGAAAAACTTTACCTTGTGCAGTGGATTCGCGCAACCGCTCTAAACCGATCAACTTAAATGCCATACTTCGTAGTCGGGCGGCGCGCACACATCCTACAGCAGACGGGCTAAGCGGGTGAGAGGAATTCCATTATCGCTAGGCAAGTTGAAGATTGGCGTAACGCTCGATAAGCTTTTTTGCGCCGTAGTTTTGGAAACTTACGGTTAGCTTGCGCTCTTCGCCCTCACCTTCGATTCCAATAATGGTTCCAACGCCGTATTTGGAGTGGCGGACGCGCGTCCCGATCAGTGGATCCTTTGAACCGCGCGGGGGCTTGGGTGTTTGGCCATAGGAAGTGCGGCGCTTCTCAGGCCTATAAGAATATCGCTGGGCGTAATCGGGATCAGGCTCATACCGGCGTGTTTCGCCGGGTTCGGCAAGCGAGCCGGACACGGCTTCAATCAGTTCGCCAGGAATCTCGGCGAGGAAGCGCGAGGGAAGTGAGGCGCGCAATCGCTCTTCACCATAGCTTCGGCGGTAGATAGCGCGCGAGAAACAGAGGGATTGCTTCGCACGCGTCATTCCCACGTAAAACAGGCGGCGCTCTTCTTCCACGTCGGCAGTTTTATCGACCGAGCGACTGTGAGGTAAAACGCCTTCTTCAAGTCCGGCGAGGAAAACCGCATCGAATTCCAGGCCTTTGGCGCTGTGCAGGGTCATCAAGGAAACCGGGATCGTCTCGTCATACTCGTCGGAATCGGCAACTAGGGCTGCGCGGTCCAGAACGTCTTCCAGTGTCTGGCCTTGTTCGGTGGCTTCGGCCATGGCGTTGGCAAGCTCGCGCAAATTGTCAGCGCGAGAAGTGTGTTCAAGATTGTCTTGCTGCTCGACCCAATCGAGATAGCCGGTTTGCTCCAGCACTCTTTCAATCAGATGCGATGGAGGCATCTCGGCGCACTCGGCCTGAAGATCTTCCATCATTTGGCGAAAGTAATTTAGCGCTCCGCTGAATTTTTTGCCGGTAAGGAATTCACCGGAGCGAATCACGTCCCAAAGAGACTGGCTGGTTCCCCTGGCGCGCGACTCCAGCATGGAGACGGTAACGGATCCGATGCCGCGAGGTGGCACGTTCAACACCCGCAGAAGGGCGACATCGTCCTCAGGGTGGAAAAGCAAACGAACGTAGGCGAGAGCATTGCGGACCTCGGCGCGTTCGTAAAAGCTGAAGCCTCCTACGACGCGATAGCGAATTCCGAACCGGCGGAGAACCTCTTCAAACGATCGCGATTGCGCGCCAGTACGGTAGAGGACACCGATACGCACGTCGGAATCGCTGCGCACCAGCGTCGCAATTTCGCCGCATATGAATTCTGCTTCGGCGGGAGCGTCGTGGGCCTCGAAGAAACGCAATTTGCCCCCAGCGCCGAGAGTGGCTTGAAGCGTTTTGCCCAGGCGGCCCGTATTGTTTTCAACGACGGCGGCCGCTGCGTCAAGGATGGTTTGCGTGGAGCGGTAATTTTCTTCCAGGCGAATAATTTTGGTGTCAGGGAAATCTTGCGTGAAGCGCTTCAGGTTTCCGGCTCGCGCGCCACGCCATCCGTAGATGGATTGGTCTTCATCGCCTACCACGCAGACGTTCTTTTGAGTTCCGGCGAGCAGGCGCACGATTTCTTCTTGCGCGTGATTGGTGTCCTGAAATTCGTCGACCATTAGGTAGTGAAAACGGGAGTTCCAGGCTTCGCGAACTTTGGGATGCTCGTGCAAAAGCTCCACGGCTCGCAACAACAGGTCGTCAAAATCGAGGGCGTGGGCGTTTCGCAGCATGGTGTCATACGCGCGAAAAATTGCGGCTACGTCTTTCCGGTCCGGATCGCGAGACCGTTGTGCCTCGGCTTCCATGTCGTCGGCGGTAAAGCCGTTATTTTTGGCATGGCTGATTTGTGCACGGACGCTGCGCGGAGGATAATCTTCCGCCGAGAAGCCCAACTGATCCGTGGCGCGTTTTATCGCGGTTTTCTGGTTGTCGTCATCGTAGATGGCGAAATCGCGAGGAAGGCCCAGATTCTTCGCTTCACGGCGCAGCAGGCGCGCGCAAAAGGAATGGAATGTGGAGACCCAAACATCGGAAGCGTCACGTCCACTGGAACGCAACAGCTCGATGATGCGCTGCTTCATCACTTCCGCAGCTTTGTTAGTGAACGTGACGGCGAGAATCGTGTTGCCGGGAATTCCTTGTTCGAGCAGATGCGCGATGCGATACGTAATGACGCGCGTTTTGCCGGTGCCCGCGCCCGCCAGGACAAGCAGCGGACCTTCGGTGGTGAGTACGGCTTCGCGCTGGCGTTCGTTCAGAGAATTCAGAAGAGTCATGGAGAGGTGCGGAGCACTCAAGTGAAGAATTCTATCTGACTGGAGATGAATCGGCAATTTTCGAATCGTGAGTGCGTGAAGGCGCGGGTCGTTTACCTCTCGACCGAGCTGGCATAGAATTAGCGCGCCCGCAAACTTCTTTTCGAATCGGGAGGCGCCATGGTCGCCCGCATAACGCACTATCGAATTCGTGAGGCGAAAGTCGACGAGTTTGTTGCCATGGTACAGTCGCTTACTGCCGCAATGGATAAACTGAAGGGATTTCGAGTGCTCTTGGTTCTGCACGGCGAAGATAAAGCGAGCCGCGAAGCCATGGCCATTTCTGTTTGGGATTCAGCGGAAGATCTTCGAGACAGCGATAATAATACGTTCTATTATCATGTGCTCGCGCGCGTGTTGAGCTGTTGTGAAAGCTTCTCTCCGATGCATCAGCAGGAAGTGCTAGTCAGCAAATTTGCGGAATCTTGAAATGGTTGGCGGGTTCGCTCAAAAGCCTTCGAACTAAGTCTGTTACAATCCCTGCGATTTGATCGGGAAGACTTCCAGAAATGCATCCACATAAGCTGCCGGTTTGGCTGCAACATCTCGTTGAGACGATGGGCGGCGGGGGGCTGTTTCTGGTCGCATTCCTGGATTCCTCAGTACTTTCGTTTCCGTTTGTTACCGATGCTTTGGTGATTCAGCTTTCGTACGTACATCCGAAGCGGATGCCGTATTACGCGGGAATGGCTGCGATCGGTTCGATCGCGGGATGCATTTGGCTATATTTGCTGGCGAAGAAAAGCGGTGAAGCATTTTTTCATCGCCACGCGGGTGGAAAAGCGGGAAAAATCAAGAATTGGGTAGAGCAAAATGGATTTTTGAGTATTTTTATCCCTGCGATACTTCCTCCACCACTGCCATTTAAACCGTTCGTTCTCGCCGAGGGAGTTTTTCAGGTTCCGTTGCGCACGTTTGTGTTAGGGGTTCTGCTCGGCCGCGGGCTGCGCTACGGAATAGAAGGAATGCTCGCGGTTTTATATGGTGACGCGGCGCTGGATTTTCTGCTGACGCATAGTCGAGCGTTTGCGCTCTGGATGGTTGGGGTCCTTATCGTGCTGTATATCGTGACGCACTTAACGTTTCGCGACGCGCCCACCAAAGAGTAGAAACCGTGTTTAACAATCAAATAAAAACCTAAGGATTTTTTGAAGACGCGAAGCGTAGTTCTTCGTTCTGGATTTGAAAGTTGCGGTTGAAATCCACCCGGGCAACTATGTTTTCGGGGCTCGTATCGCTTGGAGCGAATCGCAGGTCGCGCAGTTCGAAGCGATAGCCATCTTCTTTGCGGATAACGGTGGCGAAGGGAACACGCGCGTAGGCGAGAAATGTTTTCGCGACCTGGCTATTTTCTCCTGCATCCAAGGCTGGAGAAGGTTCCGGCTTGTAGCGAGCGAAACTGCGATCAGGATCGAATTCGCGGCCTGGGAGCAGAGAAACTTCTAACTCTTCAACTGTGGCATCTGTGGAGACCACTCCTCGCCAGGTGAAAGGCGTCCCAGCCAATGGAAAAGCCGCCGATGCGAGAGGCGGGCCGCCGTGATATTCGCGAGAAGAGAGCAAGTCTACAGCTTGCCTCTGCAGGGCAGCGCTAGCTCCGACGTAAAGAACGAGCATCGTGAGCGCAACAATTGCTGCTCCACATCCGCGTGTGATCTTTTTTTGTTCGCCTATTTCCTCGCTAACTAGCTTAAGCAATTGTGGTAACAGAAGCGCAGTCGCCAGCAACGCCAGGATCCACGGGTCAAGACTGGTTATTAACTCGCGGCCGATCCAACTTGCACGAAACGGCCAGAAAAGTTGAATGCCGATTCCGCTGACCAGGTCCAGGAGTATGTGACTGACCACGCCAGCCACGCAAATGAGCAGAGCGACGCCAAAGGCAAATCTTGTACGCATGGCGTTCGGGGGACTCTTGGTGTCTTTCGATTTAGAGATCTCGTTCAGGAAGAAAAATGTCGCCGCGGTCGCGACCGTAATTAGCACGGAGCCAATCAGGGAATGCAGAAACGTGTGATGAAAACGCAAAAATGTAGCCGGGCCGCCGAAGAAAGTTAAATAATCCAAATCAGCCGCGACGCCAGAGACGAGGAGCATTGCAGTACCGTATCGCGGCAAGTGATTTTTGCCGGCACGCGCCAGCGTAAGCGAGGCCAGCGCATGTGTAATCAGATCCAGGCTTGGATCCTCCGAGGAAAGCTATGCTCTCAACGCAGCTGGAGTGACGATAGAGAGCGCGTTGGGCACAATGCGAAAAATCAAAGGCAACGGACCGATGGGTTCGCCATCGACTTGAGCGTAAACGGCCCCGGTGCCGACAGGTTCGCAAGTGATCTCTGTTGCTTTCCAGGAGTCAATTCCGCGCATTTTGCGGAGTTTTCCAAGCCATAGCGCCGGCAAGCAAGTGAGGTAGCGGAAACGGCTGCAAGTGGAATTCGTGACCATCTCGAACGAATCTTCGAACAAACTTGCGCCAGTGGTTATTTTAAACGGACCTCCATAATTTACGGTTCTGCCGACGACGACGATGGAAGCTCGGCGCGTTTGCCCGTCGCAATGGACGTTCATCTCAGGAAAGCCGTAACTGACGAGCTGTTTGAATCCCTGGATCCAGTAAGCAATCACGCCTGCGCGTTTTTTCAATCCTTCATCAACCGCGTGCACAATTGCGCCATCCGGACCGGCCCCGCCGACAGAGAGAAAGTAGCGACCCTCGTGCGGAAGATTAGCGGAATGGTTTCCGTTCGCGGGTATGGCGACTCCAATGGCGATGCGGCGGACGACGCCGTCGGCAATCAGGCGCGCTGCGTGCGGTATGTCCCATGGGATTCCCAGCTCTTTCGCAAGAATATTGGCTGTTCCGGCGGGAAGCAGAGCGAGGGGGACCTGGCTTCCTGCGAGGCCGTTAATGACTTCGTTGACCGTGCCGTCGCCTCCGCAGGCAATTACCATGCCGCGATTTAGTTTGACCGCGTGGCGCGCGAGCTCTTTAGCGTGACCACGCGCCTCGGTGGGTGCTATTTCCACCTTGATGCCTGCTTCTTTCAGTATGCGAACGCTCTGCTCGATCTCAGCGAAGCGCCGATTGCGTCGTCGCCCGCTCGTCGGGTTATAGATCAACAAAGCATCAGTGATGCCGTGGGTCATAGCCCCGTCCAATTATGAGAGACAAGGCCGCATTGTATAATATTTGGATGCTTGAGCCGACTGCATCCGTCCGGGGTTTCCATGTCCAAGAGTAGCGAGGTCGTAAAAGAGATTCAGCACCTTCGCGAGGAAATACGCCACCACGATTATCTGTACCACGTGGCGGATGATCCGGAGATCTCCGACGCGGCATACGACCGTTTGATCAAACGGCTGAAGCAGTTAGAGGCCGAAAACCCCAAGTTGGTTACTTCGGACTCCCCGACGCAGCGATTGGGCGGCGCTCCGCGCGAAGGATTTCAAACCGTCCAGCACAGAACGCCGATGGTGAGTTTGGAGAATGCGTGCTCGATGGAGGATTTAGCGAATTTTGACCGGCGCATGCGGCAAACGACCGGCCGCGAAAAGATTGAATATACGACGGAACATAAATTTGACGGGCTAAGCATGTCGTTGCTGTATGAAAAAGGTTCGCTCATTCGCGGGGTTACGCGCGGCGATGGCAGGACCGGCGAGGACGTAACGGCTAACGTGCGAACGATCCGAACGATTCCGCTGACCTTAGATCCGGCACGGCTAAAGAAGGCCGGGCTACCGGACACTTTCGAAGTCCGCGGCGAAGGCATCATGACGCGCAAAGCCTTCGAGCGATTAAACGAACAGCAGGACGCCATCGGCGGCAAGCGCTATGCGAATGCGCGCAATGCGGCGGCGGGTTCCGTGCGTGTTTTGGACCCTAACGTCACGTCGTCGCGGCGGCTCGATTTTTTTGCCTACTATTTATTGGTGGATGGGCGTCCTCCCAAGAAACGCCATTCCGAGATTCTGGAAGCGCTCTCGGATCTTCGCTTTCAGGTTAGCGAGGATTGGGAAGTTTGCGAGTCCATCGAGGCGGTGGACAAATATATTAATAAATGGGAGTCAAAGCGCGAGAAGCTTCCCTTTGAAATCGACGGAATCGTGGTGAAGGCGAATGAAATAGCGCTGCAGAATGAAGTCGGTTTCACGGCGAAGTCGCCGCGTTGGGCGATCGCTTATAAGTATCCGGCACATCAGGAAACTACGCTCGTGAGGGACATTCTTGTCAGCGTGGGAAGAACCGGTGTTCTAACTCCTTTCGCGGTTTTCGAGCCGGTACAGATCGGCGGAGTCACCGTGGTGAAGTCCACATTACACAACATGGATGAAGTGCAGCGGCTGGGAATTCATGCCGGAGATACGGTGCTGGTGGAGCGCGCGGGCGAGGTAATACCGCATGTGCTGAAAGTGGTGAAGCATGGAACTGAGGCGAAGGAATTCAAAATACCGGACAAATGTCCGGTTTGCGGGATGCACGTCCATCATGTGGAAGGGGAAATTGCTTATCGTTGCGTGAATGTTTCTTGCCCGGTGCGCAGAAGGGAGTCATTCCTTCATTTTGCTGGGCGGCACGCCATGAATATCGACGGTCTGGGCGAGAAAATTGTCGACCAATTGCTTGAGAAAAATGTGGTGAAGGATTTTGCAGATTTGTACAAGCTTGACCTGGAAACGCTCGCCGGCCTGGATCGCATGGCAGCGAAGTCCGCGCAGAACCTGATCGATGAAATTGCGGCTAGCAAAAAAAACAGCCTGGCACGTCTGATTTATGCGATCGGAATGCCGTTCGTAGGGGAACGCACCGCGCAGTTACTCGCGGAACATTTTTGTTCCATGGACAAATTAGGGTCCGCTTCGGCGGAGCAGTTGATGGAAGTGGGAGAAGTGGGGCCGAAAGTCGCGGAAGGCGTGCTGGAATTTTTCTCGGAATCGTCGAATCGGAAGCTCATCGAACATCTGAAAGCTGTCGGCGTAAACATGAAGGAAGAACGTGCCGCTTCGATCAGCGCCAAATTTGCCGGCAAGACATTCGTTTTTACCGGCACGCTCGCGAATCGCACGCGCGAGGCTGCTGAAGCGTTGGTAGCCGCGCATGGTGGGAAAGCTGGCGGATCCGTGAGCAAGAAAACTAGCTACGTGGTAGTGGGTTCTGATCCGGGCTCAAAGCTGACGAAGGCGCAATCTCTCGGCGTTTCGGTCTTAGATGAGAGCCAGTTCGAGAAACTTGTTTCAGCGAAAGGGTAACATCATTAAAGGTTCCTCGCTGAGTGGACACATGCCGAGGTGGCAATCGCTTAGATTCTGAATTGAGCAAAATGAGGACTCTCACGTATACTCTTCCCTGGCGGGTGAGCCGGGTGATCGCCGGTCCGTTTCGCGAAAGCGAGATGGACGGGAGGAAAGTCCGGACTCCACAACCTTGAAGTTGCCATTGGCAGCCTCTCAAGGTGAAGGGCAACGCGCCTGGTAACGCCAGGGGGCTTCGTTTGAGGCGTGCGCAAGCATGCTTGGAGCGCGGCTACGGAAAGTGCCACAGAAAATAAACCGCCGGTGACGCTTGAGCTTCGGCGGCAGGCCACAGGCAAAACCTGGGGCTCGCCTCTAACGGTCGGCGCATTTGGCAAGGGTGAAAAGGTGGGGTAAGAGCCCACCGCCCGGGTGGCAACATCCGGGGCATGGAAAACCCCGCGTGGAGCAAGGTCAAATAGGAGGGGAGGGCTGGCCCAGCCCGTACGCGAACACTCGAAGGAGTTGCTGCGACCCTCGGGTAGGCTGCTTGAGTCCCGGAGCGATTCGGGACCTAGAAGAATGATCATCGCGTTGCGCGTTAGCGAATCTCGATGCGAATCGGGTCCGCTGGCGCACGGCGGACAGAATCCGGCTTA
>Ga0182015_10000263_pt1 | contig 75574 bp, 65 predicted proteins | sample 712P3MmetaG_FD_120478 | JGI IMG/M metagenome (GOLD analysis project Ga0182015, IMG submission 120478) | Permafrost microbial communities from Stordalen Mire, Sweden - 712P3M metaG | ecosystem: Environmental > Terrestrial > Soil > Wetlands > Permafrost | place: Sweden: Stordalen | collected...
AGCCACGACCTCGCCGTCGTCTATTACATGGCCGACTCGATCGGCGTCATGTACCTCGGCAAGATCGTCGAGATCGGCGACGCCGAATCGGTCTTTCGTCACCCGGCCCACCCGTACACCCAGGGCCTGCTCAACGCGGTGCCGGTTCCCGACCCGGTCGAGGCCCGAGCCCGCCACGGTAAGCAGGTGATGGGTGAACTCCCCTCGGCGGTGAACCCACCCTCGGGCTGTCGCTTCCGTACGCGCTGTGAGTACGCCCAGGACATCTGCGCCAACGAAGAGCCGATGTTCCGTGACTTCGGGGCGAACCAGCAGGCCGCCTGCCACTTCCCGCTGCAGACCCCGGTCTCGATTGGCGCAAAAGCCTCTTCGCTCTAAGGGGTCGCGCAACGCGCGCGCCACAGTGAGCGCATCCACAACTTCTGAAGTGGAGTCCCAGACACGCACTACGTCCAACCGTCGTGTGTGGCTGAACGTAGTGAGGTTCCTAGTGGCAGGTTGAGCACACGCCAGTTCGTCGGTCTACTCGCAGACCGGAAGCACCTGTCCACTCAAGGATTGACAAGGTTCCGGAGTGCGGCGAGGAGTTTCCGGTGCGGAAGGTAACTTGCCATGAGCAGGAATCGTGGATCATTAAGGAAGACGACATCGGGATTCTCGGAATCTCCGAACACGACTTCAATCCAAGAGTCCACGAGCGCGGGCAGCCAGACACCATTCTTCTGGTTCTTCCAACCTTTGGCGACGCTTGTGACGTGCTCCATCTCAACTGAAGCGCCGTTCTTCGGCACGAACTCAGCCCTATCTCCCTCGATGCGCAACCAGCCGGTCTTCCAAGTCTTCCACGCGGTGAAAGATGGTCGTGGACTGTCTCGTCTTAGAACGACCTTGAACTGAGTTGCCGCCACGAAGGAATCGTACCAATCGACTTCTTCGCGACCGAAGGTCTAGCGCTCGAGGAGACGGACTTCGAAGGCGTCGCGCAACGCGTCGCCGATGTAGTTGATCGAAACCACCACCAAGATGAAGACCAGGGCGAGGGGGTAGATCTCCCACCAGAAGCCGTTTTGGATCTGCGACGTGCCGGCCTGGAGCATCGTGCCCCAGTCGGTTTGCGGGGCCTGGATCCCCAGCCCCAGGAATCCCAGCGCCGAGAGGAACAAGATCGCGTCGGCCACCGAGAACGTGGCGACGGTGACGATGTTGGAGATCGAGTTCGGGAAGACGTGGCGGCGGATGATGTGCCACTTTCGCGCGCCCATCGACGTGGCCGCTTGGGAGTACTCGAGGTTTCGGATGAGCAGCGCGTCACCGCGGATGATGCGCGCGTTGCCCCACCACAGCGTGAAGCCGATGATGCAGATAAGGAATACCGTCGAGCGGTTGAAGATCGAGATCAGCGTGATGAGGAGGAAGATGTAAGGGATCGAGAGGAAGGCGTCAATGATGCGCATCATGACCGTGTCGGTGATACCGCCGACGAAGCCGGAGACCATGCCGTAAGTGGTGCCGACGACGATCGTTATGAAGCCCGCGACGAAGCCCAGCGTGAGCGAGTACTCCCCACCGTAGAAGATGCGACCCAGCTCGTCGAAGCCCGAGCTATCGGTACCGAGCCAGTGGTGCCACGATGGTGCGGCGTTCCAAACAGTTCCGAACGTGAGCGCCTGGTTGGTCTGGTTCGTCGGGTGCAAGACCGGCACCAGGAAACACGCCAAGATGGTGGTGCCCAGGAATATGACCGACGCGATGGCCAACTTGTTGTGGAGGAAGATGCGCGTGCGCTGCTTCCACATCGGGACGATTTCGTCGTCCGTCGTCAACTTGATCGGGACGTCAGGCGGTTCAGGCACAGCGATGCGTTCGCGTTCAGTGAGGTCGGTCACTTGGCGTTCCCTTCGATTCGAATACGTGGATTGACGAGACCCAGGGCGATGTCAGCCAAGAGGTTGCCCAGCAACGTCAAGATCGCGACCAGCAGAGTGATGCCGAGCACGGTCGGCACGTCGAGGTTCGTTGCGGCGAAGACGGTCTGAATTCCTAGGCCCGCGTAGTTGAAGACGCTCTCGATGATCAATGCGCCGCCCAAGAGAGCGGGAATGGAGAGGCCTAACAGCACGATGATCGGCCCGAGGGCGTTGCGGAAGGCGTGCTTGAAAAGGGTGCGACGACTGCTGCAGCCCTTCGCTTTGGCCGTGCGCACGTAGTCCTGCACCATGACTTCCAGCACCGTGCCACGCATGTAGCGACTCAGTCCGGCCACCCCGAGCATGGTCAACGCGGCGACGGGAAGTATGAATCCCTCGGGACTCGTGAACATGGCCCACGCCTGCACCCCGGAGGGCGGCGAGTTGGGCAGGTGCGGCCAGTGGAAGCTGAAGGCGTCGAGCAACAGCATGCAGAGGAGGAATGACGGCATGGCGTAGAGCACAAAGGCGACGCCCGTGGCGGTGTAGTCACCGACGGTGTTGCGACGCGCGGCCTGGTAGATCCCGAGCGGAATCGCGATGATGGTGGTCAGCATCAACGCGGACGCGGCTAGCCAGATCGTACGCGGAACGTACAGGCTGATGATGCCCCACACCGAGGAGTTCTCCTTGTAGGAGCGACCGAGGTTGAAGTGGAACAACACCTGAGTGGCGTACTGCCAGAATCGGACGAAGTACGACTGATCCATGCCGTGCTGCTTGGCCCATATCGCGACGTTGTACGGCGTCGCTTTGGTACCGAGGACGGTGAAGGCGGGAGCGCGAATGCCGTGGGTCTGGAAGTACGGCAGGCTGAACGTGAGCAGCATCACTATCAAGAGGACGAAGAACGATTGAATGATTCGTCGTATGACGTAGGCGAACACGAGCGCAGTCTACCAGCGCACTGGCCGAGATTTCTTGGCACCGCTCGTGAGAAATCGACCAGATCGCAGCCGCCGAGACCGTAAAAAAGGGCCCCCTTGCGGGGGCCCTTTTTTATTGGACTTTGCGGCCTAATTGAATCTCTACCAGTAGTAGTACTCCGGCATGAAGTTCAGGATTGGGCTGCCGGCGAAGCCGATCTTGCTGTGCAGCGTCTTGATGATCTCACCGGTCGGCGTGCCTTCTGGCTCGAACAAGACGGGCAGGTTCTGCGCCGTGTAGGCCGCGTACGTCGTCAGGTTGGAGTGTCCGAAGTCCGTGGCGTGGATGTCAGCCGTCATGGTTGCGCTGTTGTAGTCACCGACGTTGAAACCACCACCGACGGCGAAGAGAGTCTCACCGGTCGGGAAGTAGTTCGGCACGAAGGTCCAGCCGCCGCCCCACATGCAGAGCTGGAAGCCAGATCCGCTGGAGCAGTCACTGATCACGCTGTTGAACGACTCGGTCGTGGTGGCGACCTGGATGCCGATCTGAGCCCAGTCAGCGACTTCGGCCGTGATCTCTTGGGTAAGAGCCGGCGAACCACTCGCGTAGACCAACTTGAAGTTCAGCGTGTAACCCTGCGTGATGTTCGCGCCGCACTGGCTGGCCCCGGTGCCCGGGTCCGTACAGGTCATCACGCCACCGGTCATGGTCCAGCCGTGACTGGTCAACAGCGCCTCCGCGGTCGTCAGGTTGAACGGATACGGATTAGCGGGTACCTTGCCCATCGCTCCGGGGATGACCGCCGGGAGTGCCGTGTAGGACGGGAAGCCGTAGCCCTTGAAGACGTTCTTGATGACGCCGATCTGGTCAGTCGAATCCTGCATTGCCTGGCGGATGTACAACTGGTTCACTGCGTCAACCTTCGGGTCGTTCGTCGAGAAGTTGAACGGCGCGTAGTTGAAGCCCCAGATGATGCCGGTCGCCAGGTTGTACTTGGCGGCCAGGTTGCCCCAGTTGGGTCCGACCTTGCCGGGCGCGGGCGCCGGCGAGGTGAGAACACCCGGGTCAACGAATCCGAGGTCGATCTTGCCGGCCTGGAGGTCGTTCTCTTCGGCCTGCGTCGTCGTGTAAGCGACTTCCTTCACGAACTTGATCGTCGGCTTTACCGGACCCGAGTACTTCGTGTTCGGCTGGAAGGTCAAGTTGCCTAGGTTGTCGAATGACGTCAACTTCCACGGACCGGTGTCACCGCTCTGCCAGAGCTTGCCGTCGTAGCTGTTCGTCTGGCTCGAGAGGTTGTTCAGGTAGTTGTAGACGTTCGTGCAGGCAACCTTGTTCGATGCCGAGCCGTAGGCTCCGGTAGCGCACGACGACTTCGCGCCCGATGACGTGCGGTCCCAGGTGTCGGGGAACGGCGTGATCTGGTCGAGGTAGTTGTTCGTGATCCACAACGGGTTGATGACGACCTTGAAGTTAATCGTGACCGACATAGCCGTGTGGGTGATGCTGGAAACCTGGTCGGGGATGCCGTAGCCCGGGTTGTAGCCCCAGAAGTCAGCCGGCAGCGCCTTGTACATGTTCAAGAAGAACATCACCGATTGGGCGTTGACCGTCTGGCCCGAAGCGAACTTCCAGCCCTTCAACTTCAGCGTCACCGTCTTGTTCCCGTGGGAATACACGGGGCTGTCCGCCAGTGAAAGCGACGGGACGAGGGCAACACTGTCGCCGAGACCGAACCAGTAGAGAGGTCGGAACATCTCGTCCTGGAACTGGTTGATGTTGTCGACCGAGCAGTACTGGCACGACTCAAAGGGGAAGATCCAGTTCGGATTAGCGCCAGCACCCTCTGCGAACGTTAGAGTTCCAGAAGGTGCGCTCGCACCGCTCACCGTCGGAGCAATGAGACCTAGCGATAACGCGCAGGCCGAAAGACCCACCGTGACCGCTAGTCGAAGTTTGCGTCCAAAATGCATATTTAATATCCTCCCAGTACCACCGAAGTGGTCACATTTGATTTGTCTTTCCATCACAGATGGATTAGTCGCAACTGTATCCGCAAAAATGAGGCAAAGAATGTGCACCCCGGGCGAAAATATGGTATTTCCACCGGAGTTTTTATGCCGTTAACCAAAGGAATCTGGCGCCAAATCAAGATTCATCGTCGAAAGCCCTGATTGCTGGTCGTTTGGGGCCGTACAAAGATGGCCGGAGAGTAAATCACGACGCCAGAGGTTCGAATTCTCGACGAGGCGGCCGATGTGTCAAGAGATCAGGAGAAGTGGTAGTACTCCGGCATGAAGTCACCCAACGGACTGGGCGCGAAGCCGATCGAGCTCCTCAGGGCTCGCGCTACTTCGCCGATCGCATTGGCCTGGGGCTGGTAGAGCACCGGCAGTTGCTGGGCGGCGAATGAGGCGTAGGCGCTCAGGTTCGACGTCCCGTAGATCGAGCCCTTGATCAATGAGGACATCTGCGCGTTGGCGTAGGTACCCACGTTGAAGTCACCGCCCGGCAAGAACAGCGACTCGCCCGAGGGGTAGTCGCTCGGCACGTAGGACCAGCCGTAGCCCCAGGCGCAGATCTCGAAGGGCTTGGCGCCGGTGCAGTCACTGATCACGTTGTTGAACGTGTCGGTCGTGTGCGTGATCAAGATGCCGAGGGACTGCCAGTTCGCGATCTCGGACGTGAGCGTCTGCTCGAGGGCGTTCGATCCGGTCGGCCACACGACGTTGAAGCCGAGCTGGTAGCCCTGGGCGATGTTCGCGCCGCACTGGCCAGCGCCGATGCCCGGATCCGTGCAGGTCTGCACGTTGTTCACCAGCGTCCAACCGTGCGCACTCAGCAACGTGCGCGCCGCCGCGAAGTTGAACGGGTAGGGATTGGCGATCGCCTTGCTGAGCGTGCCCGGCGTACTCGGCGGGAGCGGACTGTCGATCGCCGAGCCGTAGCCCTTGTCGGCGCTCTCGATGAGGCTTCGCTGGTCGACCGCGTACTGCAGGGCTTGGCGAATGTAGAGTTGATCGACGGCGGCGCCGTTGGGGTCCGACGAGGTGAAGTTGTAGGCGGCGTAGTTGAAGCTCCACGATGGTCCCGTGACGATCGAATAGTGCGAGGCCAAGGGAACCCAGTTCGGTCCGACGCGACCGGGCGTCGGTGCCGGGCTCGTGAGGACACTGGGGTCGATGTAGCCGATCGAGAGGTTGTTGTTGAGCAGGTCGCTCTCTTCGGCCTGAATCGTGGTGTAGGCGACTTCCTTCACGAAGCGAACCTGGGCCCTCTGGGGTCCGTGATACTTCGTGTTGGGTTGGAAGGTGGCGTCCCCGACGGGGTTGAAGCTCGTGAGGCGCCACGGGCCGTCGTCGCCACCCTGCCAGAGTGCTCCGGTGAACGTCGACGCCGTCGAACCCTCCTTGGTGAGGTAGGTGACGACGGCACCGCAGGCCGCGTCGGTGCTCGCGGCGCCGTAGGCGCCGGTGGCGCACGTCGAGACTTGTGCACCCGAGGAACGGTCCCAGCGGTCGGGCATCGGGGTTATCTCCGACAGGTAGGTGCCGAGCAACCAGTTGGGATTGACCGACGCGGTGAAGTTGATGCGCACCGTGTTGTCGTGTCCCGCCGCGCTCTTGACTTGGTCGGGAATTCCGTAGCCGGCGTTGTAGCCGCAGTACGCGGTCGGATCGGCCTTGTACATGTTGAGAAAGAACATGACCGATCGCGCGTCGACGACCTGTCCGTCGGCGAAGCGCCAACCCTTCATGGTGATCGTCACGGTGCGGTCCCCGTGAGAGAAGACCGGGGCATCGGCCGGTGAGAGTGACGGCACGAACTTGGCCGACGCGCCCAGGCCGAACCAGTACAGCGGGCGATACATCAGCATCTGGAACTGATTGATGTTGTTGACCGAGGCGTAGGCGCAGCCCATGAAGGGGAAGATGAAGTTCGGATTGGCACCGGGGGCCTCGGCAAAAGTGATCGTCCCCGACGGCTCGGCCGCGACGCTGGCCGATGCGGACGGGCCTATGAGCGCCGCGCTCAGGACCACGAGCGAGGCGAGGGCCAGGCGTAGGGAGTGTCCGACGTGCATAGTGAGATCTCAGCCCATGCCATCGAGATGGCCAAATGTACGGCACCCGCAACGGACGGGTCGTCTCTAACTTACTGGCTGCCCTTTGCGCTCCAGTGGTCAGGCCATCGCCGAGGAGAGGATGGACCGGATGTCGGCGTCCTCGAAACCGAATCCGCTCTCGCGCAGCGCCGTGGGTAGCGCGCGCTGACTCGCGAGGATCGCACCGTCGACGAGTTCACCCCCGAGCGCCAGGCGCAGCGCCGTCGCAGGTATCCGCACTCGCGCGGGGCGGTGCAGTTGACGCGCGAGTGCTCGCGTGAACTCTCGATTCGTGAGCGCCGCGGGGGCGACGAGATTGAACGGGCCGGACGGGCGCCTCTCGAGCACCCACACGATGGCGCGCACCTCGTCACGTAGGGAGATGGGACTGATCCACTGCGTCCCAGTACCGAAACAACCTCCGAGTCCGAATCGAAAGAGCGGCAACTGCTTCTTTAACGCCCCGCCGCGCGAGGAGAGGACGATGCCCGTGCGCAGGTGCGCGACGACCGCACCCGACTGTTCGAGCGGCAGCGTCGCGCGCTCCCACTCCGTGCAGACGTGCGCCAAGAAATCATCACCGGTGGCGGACGACTCGTCCAGCACCTCGCTGCCTCGCGAACCGTAGACGCCGACGGCCGACGCGCTCGCGAGATATGAAGTGGCGGATGATTGACCAAGGATTTGTACGAGCAGCGACGTGGCGTCCGTGCGTGAACGACGAATCTCCTCTTTGCGCGCGCTCGTCCATCGTCGATCGGCGAGGCCCGCGCCGGCGAGATTCACCACGGCATCGAATCCGCCGACCCGTCGAAGGTCTTCGTCGTCGACGAGACCACGCGACGGGTCCCATCGCAGAACTGGTTCGGCGCCGCGTGGCGAGTCGGGTCGAACGAATCGCACGACCTCGTCGCCGCGTTCGCGTAACGCCGCCACCAACGCCGAACCTATGAAGCCCGACGAACCGGTTACGCCGACGCGCACGTGTCGTCCCACAGTTCGGAGATGAGCGTGGCCAGTTGATCCGGGACCGAGAGGTGCGCGCCGTGCGCGGCGTTCCTCACCTGTCGACTTCGGATGAGCGGATTGATGAACTCCAGTTCGACGCTGAGGGTTCGGTAGAACTCCGGCGCGAGTACGTCGCCGTAGACGTACGCAGCCGGAACCGCGAGCGCCGCGATGTCGAAAGGCGGCGGCGCCCCGTGCAGGCTGGTGAGATCGTCCACCAGCGCCGGACCGTCGCGGCGACGCGAATCGCGCTGGAGCTCACTGAGTCGTTCCCACGCACCGTCCGAGACGACGCGGCGAAAGAACCTCTCGGCTTCGAACTGCGGGTCGTCGCTCACGGGAGGTCCGGTGCCGTTTCGGCGCAGGATCCACGGCAGCGGCGCCTCGTAGGTGATGACGAGTCGCGCGATTGACGGCTCGGCGATCGCGGCGCCGTAGGTCACGACCCCGCCGTAACTGTGTCCGAAGAAGATGATGGGACGCCCGACCACTTCCTGGCGCGCCAGCGCGATGAGGTCAAGTTCGTGGTTCGCCAGTCCGAGGGGTCCGAGCGCCCGCGATCCCTGGTACCCGCGCCGGTCGTAGGTGACGAGATCGAACCGATCGGTGCGTCGCGCGAGCCGGGCGAAGGAGCCGCCGCGGTCGAGCCCACCGTGCACACAGATGATCGTGGCCTCGGGCCGCTCGACGCGACGCTCGGCGACCGCGAGTCCCGGCACCGGCGTGTCGGCCACAAAGTGCAGTCCGTGGGGAGTGGAGGCGGAACTCACTACGCGAACCTAGCCTTCGATCGTCGGATCCGAACCTCCGGAATAATGGCCCTCGACCCCTAGGCTGGTAAGCGTGACTACGCCCCCCGAATCAACGTCATCTCGTACTGGTAAAGGCTCGTTCGGACCGAACGCGTGGCTCGTCGACGACATGTACGACCGGTTTTTGGCCGATCCGAACTCGGTCGCCGAGAGCTGGCGGGAGTTCTTCGCCGACTACCAGCGCTCCACCGTGCCGAGCGTGGCGAGCGCGGCGCCCGCGCCCGTGGTCGTCGTCGCGCCCGAGATCGACGCCGAGGCGACACCCCTTCGAGGCGCCGCGGCGCGCATCGTCGCCAACATGGAGGCCAGCCTGGCGGTCCCGACGGCGACCAGCGTTCGTACCGTTTCGGCTCGGCTCTTGGAGATCAATCGCGCGGCGCTGAACGAGTCGCTGTCGCGATCGAGCGGGGCGAAGGTCTCCTTCACCCACTTCATCGCTTTCGCCATGGTCAAGGGATTGGCGCAGATCCCCGCGATGAACGCGACCTTCGTCGAGGCCGTCGATCAGAAGGGTACGCCCGGCATCCGGCGTCACGAACACGTCGGGCTCGGACTCGCGGTGGACGTCGAGAAGCCGGACGGCTCGCGCAACCTCCTGGTGCCAGTGATCCGCGACGCCGACACGATGGACTTTCGAGCGTTCCTCTTGGCCTACGAGGACCTGGTCCGCAAGGTCCACTCCTCGAGTTTCGGTGCGGACGACTTCGTGGGCGCGACGGTGTCGCTCACGAATCCCGGCACGCTTGGCACGGTGCAGTCCGTGCCTCGACTCATGGCCGGCCAGGGAGCGATCTTCGGTGTCGGCGCCTTGGGATGGCCCGCGGGCTTCGAGGCCGCCGACCCGCGAGCGCTCGCCGAACTGGGCGTTGGCAAAGTGTTGACGCTGACGTCGACCTACGACCATCGGATCATCCAAGGGGCCGAGTCTGGTCTGTTTCTCAAATACGTCGCCGAATGCCTCACCGGCCAGCACGAGTTCTACGACGAGGTCTTCACCTCGCTCGGTATTCCGTACGAACCGGCGCGCTGGGCCCCCGACCGCAACCCGTCGATCAGCGACGGCGACGCCGAGCGGATCCTGAAGCAGATTCGCGTTCAGGAGTTGATCAACATGTACCGGGTGCGCGGTCACCTCAACGCGCATCTCGATCCGCTGCACTCTGAACCACCGGCCCTGCACGCCGAACTCGACATCGCGAACTACGGACTGACGATGTGGGACCTACAGCGCTCCTTCGTCGTCGACGGACTCGCCGGACGAAGCGAGGCCACGCTCGAAGAGATCCTGTCGATCCTGCGCGACGCCTACTGTCGCACGACCGGCATCGAGTACGGCCACATCATGGACCCCGAGCAAAAGAAGTGGATCCAACAGCGCGTCGAGGGTGTCGACCCGTGGCTCAGCGTCGAACAGCAGCACCGCGTGCTCGAAGCGCTGAACGAGGCCGAGGTCTTCGAGCGCTTCTTGCACTCACGCTACGTCGGACAGAAGCGCTTCGGCCTCGAGGGCGCGGAGTCGACCATCGTGGCGCTGCAGACGATCCTGGACGTCGCGGCCGACGAAGGTACCAAAGAGGCCGTCATCGGCATGGCGCACCGCGGGCGCCTGAACGTGCTGGCCAACATCGTCGGCAAGTCCTACAACGACATATTTTCTGAGTTCGAGGGGAACCTGGACCCCGAGAGCGTGCAGGGCAGTGGTGACGTGAAGTACCACAAGGGCTCGCGCGGCGAGTTCAAGAACCCCCGGGGCGCGACGATCGACGTCTCGATGGCGTCGAATCCCTCGCACCTCGAGGCGGTCTCACCCGTCGTCGAGGGAATCGTGCGCGCCAAACAGGACGTGGTCATTCGACCGAGCGACGGCACCAACGTCGAATCGGCGATCGAGTCGTACCCGTACCTCGCGGTCTTGATCCACGGCGACGCGGCCTTCGCCGGCCAGGGCGTCGTCGCCGAGACGCTCAACATGAGCCAACTCTCCGGCTATCACATCGGCGGCGCGATCCATATCGTCATCAACAACCAGGTGGGATTCACGACCGCCCCCGAATCGGCTCGTTCGAGTTTCTATCCGACCGACGTCGCCAAGATGATCCAGGCGCCGATCTTCCACGTGAACGGCGACGACCCCGAGGCCTGCATGCGCGCGGCGCGACTGGCCTACGACTACCGCCAGGCCTTCAACCGCGACGTCGTGCTCGACATCGTGTGCTATCGACGCTTCGGCCACAACGAGGGTGACGACCCGAGTTACACCCAACCTCAGATGTACAAGATCATTGATCAGATGCGTTCGGTGCGCAAGATCTACACCGAGACCCTGATTCGTCGCGGCGACATCTCGATCGACGAAGCCGAAGCGGCGCTGAACGACTTCAACGAGCGGCTCCAGACCGTCCTCGACGAGGTGCGAACGGTCCCGGTGCCCGAGTTACGCGGTGTGCCGATCGCCGACGTGCCGCTCGACGCCCCGGCGCCGGAGACCGGCGTCGATCGCGCGACGCTGATCGAGATCGCGCGGGCCACGATGAGCGCGCCCGCGGGCTTCACGATCCACCCCAAGCTGGAACGTCAGTTCGCCCAACGCGGCGCCCTACTCGACGAGGGCCGGGTCGACTGGTCGCTGGGCGAGGCCTTGGCGATCGGTTCACTCGTGAAGTCCGGCTCGAACGTGCGCCTGATCGGCCAGGACTCTCGTCGCGGCACGTTCTCGCAGCGCCACGCCGCGCTGATCGACTACGACAACGGCGCGCAGCACGTGCCGCTCGCCAGTTTGGACTCCGAGGGATTCTTCACCGTACGAGACTCGTTCTTGAGTGAGTACGCGGCGCTCGGTTTCGAGTACGGCTACTCGGTCGAGGCCCAGAACACGCTCGTGGCCTGGGAGGCACAGTTCGGCGACTTCATGAACGGCGCCGAGATCATCATCGACAACTTTCTCGTCGCGGCCGAAGACAAGTGGGGCCAGCTGGCCAGTCTGGTGATGCTCTTGCCTCACGGCTATGAGGGGCAGGGCCCCGAGCACTCGAGCGGCCGCTTGGAGCGATTCCTGACGCTGAGTGCGCGCAACAACATCCGCGTCGCCCAGCCCACGACCGCGGCGCAGTACTTCCACCTTCTTCGATCCCAGGTTCTTCGGACGCACCCCACGCCGCTCATTATCTTCACACCGAAGTCGATGTTGCGCGCGGTGCAGACACGCTCTGCGCTCCAAGAGTTCGAGCACGGATCGTTCCGCAGCGTTCTTGAGGACGCTGCGGCCGACGCGTCGCTCGTCACTCGCGCGGTCTTGGCGTCGGGCAAGGTCGCGCACGAGGCGTTGGGACGTCGTGACGAGAGCGACATCAAGACGGTGGCGATCATCCGCGTGGAGCAGCTCTATCCGTGGCCGCGCGCCGAGATCGACGAGGCGTTGTCGCGATTCTCGAACCTCCAGCAGATCTTCTGGCTCCAAGAGGAGCCCGAGAACATGGGAGCGTGGCCCTTCGTGCACCTCCAGATGCACTCGCAGTTCCGCGGCATGAACGTGGGTCACGTCGCGCGCGCCGAGTCGGCGAGCCCAGCGACCGGGAGCTCGCTGGTGCACATCGCCGAACAGGCCGACCTCTTGACGCGAGCGTTCGCGTGAGTCCGATTCGCTCGACGCGGCTCCGCGTCGTCGTGGACGGTTCGAACTTCGCGACCGAGGGCCGCGTCACGCCCAGCCTCGCGCAGTTGGACGAAGCGGTGCGGGCGTTCATCGAGGAGCACCCGAACGCCGAGATCATCGTGGTCGCCGACGCGAGTTTCGAGCATCGCGTCGCGCCGAACGAACGCGCGCACTTCAAGGCCGCCGAACTGGCCGGCGAGATCGTCACGCCGCCGGCCGGCGCGATCGGCCGCGGCGACGCCTTCATCTTGAAGATCGCCGATCGGATCAAGGGCGTCGTCTTGAGCAACGACTCGTTCCAGGAGTTCCACGACGAGTACCCCTGGCTCTTCGACGAGGGACGACTCATTGGCGGCAAGCCGGTGAAGGGCGTGGGCTGGGTCTTCACGCCTCGCTTGCCGGTACGCAATACGAAGACGACACGGCCGGTGAAGAAACTCTCGGTGACGTTGTCCGGTGGGGCCAAGCCGTCGATCGGTACGACGCTGACGCCCGTCAAGCCGGCGAAGGCGAAGAAGACGTCGACCAAGGTGGCGAAGGCGCCGACCAAGGCCGCGCCGGTACCGACCAAAGTTGCGCCGATCAAAGTCTCTCCGGTACCGACCAAGGAGAAGAAGCCGTCCAAGGTTGACGTCGCCGAGAAGAAGACCGCCAAGGTGTTGAAGAAGTCGCCGGCCAAGGTGGCCAAGGCGTCGGCGAAACCAAAGAAGGTCGAGAACGCAGCCGCGGTGACGCCGCCACCGGCCGTCGCGCTTCGACGGGGCCGCCACCCCGTCAATCCCGAAGCGGACTTCGCGCTCTTTCGCAGTGCGCACCGTATCGGGTCGCGTGTGGAAGGCGAGGTCACGGACTTCACCTCGCACGGCGCCGTGATCAAGGTGGCGCTGAAGAGCGGCCCACTGATCGAGTGCTACGCGCCGACGACCTCGCTCGGCAATCCCGCGCCGGCTCGGGCGCGCGACGTCTTGAAACGCGGCGATCGCCGGACGTTCCGACTCGTCGCCGTCGACGCCGAGCGTCGCATCGCGGAGTTGGCCCTTCTGTGAGCGAACTCTCCATGATTCCGAGTGACTGGCTACCGCACCGACCGCCGTTTCTCTTGCTGGACGAGATGCTCACCATCGAGCCGGGCGTGCGCGCCAGCGGCCTCTGGACGCTGAAGGGCGACGAGTGGTTCTTTCCCGGTCACTTTCCCGGTCGTCCGACGACGCCGGGCGTCTTGCTGCTGGAGTCGCTGGCGCAGTGCGGCGGCGTCGCGGTGCTCGCCGATCCCAAGTACACGGGCCGCCTGCCGCTCTTCGGTGGCGTCGAGCACGCGCGTTTTCGCCGACAGGTCGTGCCCGGCGACGTCGTGCTCCTCGAGTGCGAGATGACGCATCTCTCGGCTCGTGGTGGCAAGGGCCACGGACGCGCGAGCGTCGAGGGCAAGCTCGCGGTGGAGGCCGATCTGCTCTTCGTCCTGGCGGACGCGCCGTGAGGGTGGCGACCTGGAACGTCAATTCGCTGACCGCGCGCTTCGCGCGCGTGGCGGCGTGGCTCGTCACTCGCAGTCCCGACGTCGTCTTGATCCAAGAGACCAAACAGAACGACGTGAAGTTTCCCGCCCAAGCACTGGCCAATCTCGGCTACGAGAGTGCGCACTACGGCCAGGGTCAGTGGAACGGCGTCGCGATCCTGTCCAAGATCGGCATCGAGGACGTCGTGCGCGGATTCGGTGACGACGATCCCGAGGCGCGCATCATCGCCGCCACGTGCGGCGGGGTGCGGGTGGTGTCGTGCTACGTGCCCAACGGCCGGGCCCTCGACAACCCGCACTACGCCTACAAGCTCGCGTGGCTCGAGAAGCTGCGCGAGATGATGGCGACGCGCGACGCCGAGCGGTCCGTCGTCGTCGGAGGCGACTTCAACGTGACCCCGACCGACCTCGACTGCTACGACCCGTCGCTCTTCGTCGGCGCGACCCACGTGAGTGAGCCAGAGCGCGCCGCCCTGCGTGCCCTGGAGGCCACGGGACTGACCGATCTGACTCGCTCGCTCCACCCCGACGAGGTCAGCTACTCGTGGTGGGACTACCGCAACGGCTCGTTCCATCGCGGCTGGGGACTGCGCATCGACCTGCTCTTCGTGAACGACGCCTTGCTCGCGAAGGCCACCGCCAGTTACGTGGACCGTGACGAACGAAAGGGCGAGAAGCCCTCGGACCACGCCCCGGTGATCGGCGAGTTCGAGCTCTAGCCCAACCCTTTGGGCAGAACGGCCTCGATGAACATCGGACCGGGCGTCGCGTAGGAGCGTCGAAGGGCCGTCACCAGTTCGTCGGCGCTCGTTGCGCGCGCGCTCGGCACGCCCAGTCCCCGGGCCAGCGCGCAGAGGTCGAGGGTCGGATCATCGATCTCGAGCATCCGCTGGCTAGCGGAGCCTTCGCGGGTCACGCCGACGCGTTGGCGTTCGAAGTTGAGCACCGCGTAACTGCGGTTCGAGAGCCCTACGACCGTGACGTCGAGGCTCTCGCGCGCCATGGTCCACAGGGCTTGGAGCGTGTACATCATCGAACCGTCGGCCTCGAGGGCGAGCACGCGGCGTCGCGCGCCGACGGCCGCACCGAGCGCGAGGGGCAGACCCATGCCGATCGCGCCGCCGGTGAGCGTCATCCACGAGTGACGGGCGGCGAAACGGGCGGCGCCGAAGAAATGCACGCCGGCGGTGTTGGATTCGTCGCTGACAATGACGTCCTCGGGCAGCGTCGCGGCGAGCGCGTCGGCCAACGACCGCGTCGTGAGTTCCCCCGTCGGCGCCGACGGTGTTTCGCCCGCCGGTGCGGCCACCGGCGCCGCTGCGAGCGCGTCGACGAGGGCTCGGAGTGCGGCGAGTGTATCGGTACCGGGTGGTCCCACGTTGATGAGTTCGCACGCCGGCGGGCGCAGCACGCTCGCCACGTGGGGGTAGGCGAAGAACGACACGGGATCGCGCGCGCCGATCAGCACGAGGGCGTCGAGGTCCTTGAGCTGCGCGGCCGCGAACTCGGCGACGTAGATGAGCCGTTCCGGACTCGCCACGCCCGCACCGCGCTCCATGATCGTCGGAAACGTCTCGACGATGAACGTAGACGACGTGGCGACGCAGACGCGTTCGGCGAGGTTCAGTTGTTCCGCGTCGAGGGAACCGCCCACCAAGAGCGCGGTTCTCTTCGTTCGCAGTACGTCGAGTGCTCTCGAGAGTGCGTGCTCATCGGGCGAGAACAGGGCAGGACGCGACGCGACGGGCCACGTTGATGGCGTCGTGGTCAAGTCGGTCCACGAGACGTCGGCGGGGAGGATCAACGTCGCGACCTGACCGGGCGGCCCGTAGGCCGCGCGAACGGCGTCGGCCGTGTCGGCGGCGACGTCGTCGCTCGAGGCCGTGGTGCGCTGCCAGCCCTCGAGCGCCGAGGCGATCGCCACGATGTCGCTCTGAAGGGGCGCGTCGTGGGTCACGTGGTACGTCGCGTGGTCGCCGACGATGTTGAGCATCGGGACGTGGGCCCGACGGGCGTTGTGCAGGTTGGCCCAGCCGTTCGCGAGTCCCGGTCCCAAGTGCAACAGCGTGGCCGCCGGCCGCTGGGTCACGCGCGCGTAGCCGTCGGCCGCCCCGGTGGCGACGCCCTCGAAGAGGCACAGGATGCCACGAACGTCCGCGAAGTCATCGAGGCCGGCGACGAAGTGCATCTCCGAGGTGCCGGGATTGGCGAAACAGGTCGTGACGGCGTTGGCCCTCAGCGTCGCGAGTAACGCGTGGGCTCCGTTGACGGACGTCATTGATCACTCATGGCGACGCGCGAACGCGCTGACGACTCAGTCAAAGAGTTCGGGGTCAGTCTTTACGATGTCGTCCCACAACGGCTGGAACGAGAACCAGCCCGCGAGGGGGAAGCCGGTCTGCTGGCAGGTGTAGCGCGCGTCCTCGGCGCTCACGAGGATCGGTGTGCCGGCCGCCTCGGCCAACAGCTGCGCCTGGCACGAGCGCTCCATCGTAATGAACCACCACGCCGCTTCGTCGACGGTCTGTCCGACGGTGAAGAGGCCGTGGTTCTGGTGGATGGCGGCCTTCTTGTCGCCGAGTCCCTTAGCGAGGATGCGGCCGCTCTCCTCATCGAGCACGATCCGTCCGCCGCCTTGGGTGACGAGAACGTGGTCCTCGAAGAAGATGCAGGCGTCTTGCGTGATCGGGTCGAGTTCGCGCCCGAGCGAGGAGAAGGCCTTGCCGTAGACCGAATGGGCGTGGGCCGCGGCAACGACGTCAGGTCGCGCGGCGTGCACGGCCGAGTGGATAACGAAGGCCGCGCGGTTGACGGGACGCTTGCCCTCGACGACCTGGCCGTCGTGATTCACCAGAATCAGGTCCGAAACGCGGATATGGCGAAAGTTCATGCCGAACGGGTTGACCCAGAAGTGGTCAAGTAGTTCGGGGTCGCGGGCCGTGATGTGCCCGGCGACGCCCTCGGAGAATCCCAACTTCCCGAAAATACGAAGGGCGCCAGCGAGACGCTCCTTGCGGTGCTGACGTTCGGCCTCGATGGTCGCGAAAACCGGGGGAACGTTGAAGACGAGTTGTGATTGGCTTTCCGTGAATCGATTCACTACGTCAGTCATGTGCCACCTCCGTGTAGTCCCTCGTATGAAGCATAATCCTGGACCCTCAGCGTAGGGTCCGTGGCTGGTCGACGGGCGCGAGGGCGTCAGACGCTTCGAGTTCGGCGCGGATCGCGGCCAGGCGAGCCCGTCGCGCCTCGCCCGTGAGTGGCGCGTTGCGTGCTTCGATCGCCGCGATGGACGATTCGATCGGTGCGAGGAAACGTGACGGAGCGCGGTCGGGGTAGCGGGGATCGTTGCGACCTCGACTCCACGTGATGAGGATGGAGTCTTCGGCGCGACTGAGCGCCACGTACGCGAGGCGTTGCTCCTCGGCCAGTTCGGCGGCGGTGGTGGCGTTGTAGTTGGGCAGCTGGCCCTCGGCCCATCCGATCGCCGCGACGTGTTTGAACTCGAGACCCTTGGCGCGGTGGATCGTCGAAAGCGCGACGGCGTCACTGTGCTCCTCGTCCGCTCGACGCGAGGATGTGTCGGGAGCGACGAAGAGGTCGGACGCCGGTGAGTGTTCGGGTCCGCGACGTTCGTTGGGGATGCCCGCGGCGTCGAGGTAGCCGGCCACGACTTCGAGTTGCGCGTTCGTGCGCGCAAGCACCGCCATCGAACGCCACGTCGTGCCCGACTGATGGTTGGCGGACAGCCACGTGGCCACGTGCTCGGCCTCCTCGGCGTCGGTGTCGTAGGCGCGCACGATGGGCACGTCACCGTCATCCTTCGCCGGCACGATACCGGCGGCACCGTCTTCGAGCAGCGTGCTCGCGACCTCGATGATGTGTGCCGTCGAGCGATGGTTGCGCGTGAGGTCGAGCACGACGGTATCGGGCCACGTGCGAACGATCTCTTGCAGGAGCTGGGGGTTGGCGCCGTTGAAGCCGTAGATCGACTGGTTCGGGTCGCCGACGCAGAAGAGGTCGGGATCGTCGCCGGCCATCTGTCGCAGCAACAGGAACTGCAGCGGGTTCATGTCCTGGGCCTCGTCGACGTAGAGCGACTTCGTACGGTGGCGAAATGACGCGAGCACGTTCGGTTCGTCGCGCAGTAGCGCGATGGCCTCGGAGAGCAAGAGGTCGAAGTCGAGCACCCCGCGCGCGCGACAGAGCCCGACGTATCGGTCAAGGACCTCGGCGAACTGGGACGGCGGCAACGGCGCGTCGCGGCGCAGTTTGCGCACGTTCTTCACGTAGAGCGCGCCATTGAAACCCTGAGAGAGCGCCCAGCCGATCTCTTGTTCGACGCGCGGCAGTTGCCACTCCTCGAGTTTCAGGTCCCCGTTCTCGCGCAACTGCACCGCCAGCGCCGCGACCAATCGTCGTCGGCTCGGCTCCAGCGTGAGCGCCTTGAGGTGATGGTCTTCACGGTATTGCGTCACGATATTGAGCGCCATCTTGTGGAACGTGCCGGCGCGCACGTCGCGGATGCCGGCCCGAACGAGTCGCTTGCGAAGTTCGTCGCCGGCCTTGCGCGTGAAGGTCATCGCGAGTACCTGATCGGCGCTGACCTCTTCGTCGGCGATGCGGCGTTGAATGCGCAGTCCGAGCACGTGGGTCTTGCCTGAACCGGCCGTCGCGCGCACGAGTAGTCGTCGCGAGGGCGACATGACGGCCTCGCGCTGTTCGGGCGTCAACCCGAGGAGTAAATCGCGTGTGAAGGTCGTCTCATCCATGCTCCCTACGACGCTACCGGTACGCCGTGACGTGTCCCAGGGCGCCGCACCAGGTCACTAGCCTGAAGACGTGCTGCGTGCCTACGGCGACGGAACCGTTTTCGGTGAGCCTTTCGGCAGAGGTCCGGTACAGGTGATCTGGCTCCACGGGTGGGCCCGTCGGGGTGAGGATTTCGCCGCGGCGGCGAATGAACTGGCCCACCGTGGTGTCGCGTCGGTCGCACTGGACCTCCCGGGATTCGGGGCCTCGCCAGCACCGACGTCGGCGGGCGGCGCCCGCCACTACGCCGAACTGGTGATGCCGGCCCTCCGCGAGATTGGTGACGGACCCTTCGTGATCGTCGGACACTCCTTCGGTGGGACGGTCGCGTGCGTACTGGCGGCACAACACCCCGAAGTCGTTCGTGCACTGATCCTGACAGGGGCGCCGCTGCTTCGGAGTCCGTCGTCACGGACCTCACCGATCTCGTACCGAGTACAGCGCTGGCTCCACGCGCGCGGCGTCGTGAGTGACACTCGCGTGGAAGCGGCGCGTCAGAGATACGGTTCGAGTGACTACCGCAACGCCGCGGGAGTAATGCGTGACGTCTTGGTCGCGAGCGTCAACGAGAGCTACGAGGATGAACTCTCGCGACTCGACGTCCCCGTGACGCTCCTGTGGGGCGAGGCGGACCGCGAGGTCCCACTGGACGTCGCGACGCGCGCGAGTGCGCTCTTGAGCACCACGCACACGCTCCAGGCGCTGCACGGTATCGGTCACCTCCTCCCCACCGAAGCGCCCGACCATTTGCGGACCGCCGTTGAGGCGTCGCTCTAGTGCGCGTCGCCCTCGACGTCATCTTCGTGATCGCGCTGAGTTGCGCCTACGGCGCCCAGATGCTGCGCTGGCTGCGCGTCTTGCAACGCGAACATTACGAGGCGAGCGCGATGGCCCGATTCGTCGGACGCTGGTCGTCGCCCCAGGTCAGTTCGATCCCCAAGTCCAAGGTGTCCGTGGCCCAACACGACGTCAGCGTGCGCGCCGCGCCTCGCGACGACTTCCAGGGCGCCACGAGCTTCGAACAGGACCAGCGACGACCGAAGCCCGAGCGTGGCGCACACCGGCCGATCACGGTGACCCACGTCTTGTTGTTCGCCTTCGTCGTGGCGCTCTTCTTCAAGAACGAAGTGGCGCTCGTCGCCGTGGCCGTTATCTACGGACTGTCCACGCCGTGGGGCCTCTCCATTAAGGGCCGCACCGGCGCGTTGGTGTGGACGCGCCGCGCCGTCACGACCGCGGTCGTCGCGACGGTGGTGTCCCTCGGCATCGCCTTCGTCGGGCTGGTCGTCTCACGGCCGTGGTTCCCGGCCGCGGTGGTGGTGTGGGCCGTCCCCGTGATCCTCGATCTGACGACCCGGGCGTTGAAGCCGTACGAAGAGCACCGTGCCAGGCGCTTCGTCGACCAGGCCGTCGCGCGACTCAGTCACGTCAAACCTCGCGTCGTCGCCATCACCGGATCCTTCGGCAAGACGTCGACCAAGAATCACGTCGCCCAGCTCATGCGCGACGAGAACGTCGTTGTCACGCCGCGCAGCTTCAACAACCGCGCCGGTCTGTCGCGCGCCATCAACGAGAACCTCGCCGACGGCACCAATGTCTTCGTCGCCGAGATGGGGACGTACGGGCCCGGCGAGATTCGTTCGATGTGTTCGTGGTGCGTGCCCGAGATCGCCGTGGTGACGGCGATCGGACCCGTCCACCTGGAGCGCATGAAACGAATGGACGTCATCGAATCCGCGAAGTTCGAGATCACCGAGCGCGCGAACGTCGTCATCGTCAACGTCGACGATCTGGTGTTGGCGCGTTGGTCGCAAAGACTCGCGAGCTCCGGTACGCGCGTGCGCACCGCGGGTTCGACGAACGAATCAGCGTCGGTACGCGTCATCGTGGACGGAGCGAACTGGACCATCAGCGTCGACGGCGTGGTGATCGGACTGGGTCCGGCGATCGTCGGCGTGCAGCCGACCAACCTGGCCTGCGCCCTCGCGGTGGTCCTCGAACTCGGTGTCGCGCCCACCGAACTGCTCGATCGAGTCCGTCGTGTCAGCGCCGTCGAGAACCGTTCGAACGTCGTGACCGCGGTCTCGGGCGTCGAGGTCATCGACGACACGTTCAACGCCAATCCCGCGAGCGCCGCGTCGGCCCTGAAGGTGCTCACCAACATGGCGCTCTCTGGTCGACGAGTCGTTGTCACGCCGGGACTGGTCGAACTCGGTCGCGAACAGTACGGCGAGAACCTGGCCCTGGCGAGAAAGGTCGCGTTCTACGGTGCCGAGCTCGTGATCGTGAATCGCACCAACGCCGTGCCGCTCACGCTCGGCTACGAGGGACCGGTACGGAGGTTCAACACGCGCGACGAAGCGGTGACGTGGGTGCGCTCGGCACTCGTCGCCGGCGACGGCGTCTTGTACCTCAACGACCTGCCCGACCACTACCCTTGATGCCCATGACTTGGCTGCGGAGAACCCGGTGACCGTTGGCGTCCTCTTCGGGGGACCGACGCCGGAGCACGATATCTCCATCCTCACCGGACTCTTAGCCCTCCACGAACTCGAGCGCTCCGACTCCGACGTCGTCGGCGTCTACTGGACCAAGACCGGCGCGTTCTACAGCGTGGCGTCGGGCGTGGAGGCCGAAGCGTTCTTGGACGGTCTGCCCAAGGGATCGAACGAGCTCAGCCTGCGACTCGGCGACCAGGGCGGCTTCTTCGCGAGCGCCCGGATGGGTAAGGACCGCGGACTTGACCTCGAAGCCGTCGTGCTCGCCACGCACGGCGGTCCCGGCGAGGACGGTACGTTGCAGGCCGCGCTCGACCTCGCCGGCGTCCGGTACAGCGGACCGAGCGTCGCTGGCGCAGCCCTCGGCATGGACAAGTGGTCCTTCGGCGCCGTCATGGCCGCCGAAGGCATCCCCACGCTGGCGCGCGCGTTACTCGACGTCTCGACGACGTCACTGCCGTTCGAGGGTCCGTACATCCTGAAGCCCCGATTCGGCGGGTCCTCGATCGGGATCGAGGTCGTGGCCGATTTTGCGACGGCCACGGCGCGACTCGTCTCGAATCCGCATCTCGCCCTCGGCTGCGTCGTGGAGCCGTACCGCGCGGACCTGTCGGACATCCAGATCGCCCTGCGCACCTATCCAGCGCTCGCGCTCTCGGCGATCGAACGGCCACTACGTCGCAGCGACGACGTCGAGATCCTGAACTACCGCGACAAGTACGTGGGCGGCGAAGGGATGGTGTCGGCGCCACGCGAGATGCCCGCGGTGATGTCCGAAGGTCAAGCGGAGGCCGTTCGTCACTACACCTCCCGAATCGCCGAGGTGGCGTCAGTTCGCGGCGTCGCGCGCGTCGACTTTCTCGCGAATGACAACGAGCTCTTCGTCAATGAGATCAACACGATCCCCGGCTCGTTGTCCAAGCATCTCTTCGTGGACCCGCCGCTCGCATTTTCCCAACTGCTTCGTGACCTGATTTCTGAGGCCGTCGAGCGACCCGCCCATCGCTACAGCGCCGCCGGTGCCGATGGCCTGGTGTTGCGCTCGGCCACGTCGATCGCCGCCAAGCTCGCCTGAGAATCGCGCGGTCGAGAGGTTCGCCTCACTCTTCCCAGGGTGTGACGAGCTGCAGGTAGTTGCCATCGGGATCTTCCAGCGTCGCCAGCAACATCTCTCGATCCGGCTCCGGCTTGTATGGCTCGGCGATCACCTTCGCCCCGAGACCCACGAGTGCCGCGTACGCCGCGTTCACGTCGGCCGCTTCGACCATGACCATCATTCGCTGCGGTGTCGCGTTCTTGCCATGCACCTCGGAGTGCGGGCCGAGCATCAGCCAGGCATCCTCACCCCAGCCGTACCACGAGCCATCGTGCATAGCGGGTTCGCCGAGCACGCTCGTGTAGAAAGAGGCGAGAGCGTCCGGGTCTTCCGATCCAATCATTGCGCCACTGAATTTCATGTTGTCTCCTGACGGTTGACTAAAGCGACCACCAACGTGTCGAGGTCTATCGTCTTGAAGGTAGCCCACGGCGACGCAGGTTGTCCTGAAATTCCTTCGCTATTTCGTGACCCGATTGCTGAAGCCGTTCAGTGACCAACTCATCGCCACCGCGCGGCCAGGGCCGATTGGTTCGTCCGGGGTTCGTCCGCCTTCGTCTTGACCAAACTCGCGCAGTCGCGGGACGCGCGCACTGGCCTCCATCAGGACGTCGCTGTAGGGGTCGATCAGGAGGCCCTGCTGGAGGGCCCAAAAGGCCATCTCGTAACGACCATTGGTGAGGGCGTCGTGGTGCAGCGCCAGCGCGGCCCACTCGCCGTCACGCGAGAGGCGCGCCGCGAAACCTTCGGCGAGGAACCACTCGAAACCGCGAAGGGCGCTGGCGAGCGGCTCGCCCTTCACCATCGCGAGGGCCTGGTGGGTGAGTGGTGCGGCGTCGGCGTTGTCGAGCTGGCGCGCTCTCGAGATCAAGGTCGTGAAGAGCTCGACGTCGCTCGTGATGCCGTGGGTCACGTAGAGACCCGAGGACGTAACGGCGTGCAGGCGCGGTCCCTCGTCGTCGGACCCGGCGCTTCGCCGCACCACGCTCGCGGTGTTGGCCAGTGTGCGTAGTGACGCGTCGACGTCGGCGTGGGTCAAGACGCGCGTGCGCAGCCGTTCGCCGGTGATCGGCTCGTGGCGGTGCATCGCCAAGTAGGCGAGCATCTCGATGCCGCGTCGCCGGAGCGTGGGCGTCAGCGCTTCGCACAGTCCGACGACGTGGGGCTCGGCGCGGAGCAGTTCGACGCGCACGTCGCCGTGTCGTGGCGGCGTGACGACCGCCGACCACGAGGACCCCGGGAGCGGCCGTGGACGCGCGCTATATGGCGCGAGGGTGGTCGAACACGACGCCAGCTCGTCATCGAGTTCGGCGCGGTCCCCGAGATACACCACGAGCGTGGTGCCGACACGTCGAACGGCGAGCGCACGCAGCAGTTCGTTCTCGTTGTCGGCGAAGACCAGCGTGCCGTGGTGAAGCGACACGGCCGCGTCCACGACGTCGCGACTGCTCCACGTCGGCAGTATCGCGAGGGCGCCGCCCTCGCGCGCGAAACTGACCAGCGTCCCCGATGGTGATGGCCCCAGAGCGCATGCGACGTACGCGCCTTCGCCGACGCTGCGGACCACGCCCTCGAGTGCGTTCGGCACGTCAACGACGCCGTCGAGACGTTCACCGATCATCTGTCGCAGGTGGTTTAACAGCGCCGGGTTGAGGGCCCGCAGAAGTTCGATCGTCTCATCGACGTCGTCGCTGGTAACAGTGAACTGGTGTTGTCGGATCAGATCGCTTCGTCGTTTCGCCATGAGCGCCAGGGGCATGAGGCCGACGCCGGACGGCCACGGTGCCGGGATCCGCTTCGGCGACGTCGGCGCTTCGTGGTGTGATGAGATCGGACGTGCGCTGTCGACGCTCGCGCGGTGCGCGGACGAGACCGTCGTCACCGCGCCCGCCGAAGTGGGGATGACGAACGACAAGAGCGCAACCAGGCCGCCGGCGAGCCACGCGCTGCCGCCGCTTCCGGCGCGACCACCCCGACGAAGACGCCAGACGTCGCGCACGACTTGGTAGACGAAGACCAGCCAGAACACCGCGAGCGCGACGAGCAGGACCCGCACAAGCCCACCCTCGTCCTCTCGCGGTGTGGCGTGCCACTTCGTTAGGACCACGTAGGGCAACAAGACGAAGTAGATCGCCAGGGCCGAGCCCTGCAGCGGCCCGGCGAGGCGCTTCAGGTGATCGGTGTCAGTTGCCACGTGGACGTCCCGTCCGAGATCGCAGTGATCTGCAGTTGGCAACCCTGATTCGAGCCCACGACGACCTGATCGACCACCGGACTGGTGTCGGCCCCGCAGTAGAGAGTTTGGTCGGTCGCCGCGCTCGCCGACAGCGTCCAGTTTCCTGGCCCGAGGAGCGGCACGTCGACGGATTCGAAACCCGGGGTGAGCGTTCCGGAGAGCGCGCCGCTCATGGCGTTCGCGTTCGATATCGGCGCGACAGGCTTCACGCTCGAGGTGGTCACGCTCGAGGAGTTGCGCGCGACTGACGACGTAGTCCTCGTCACCCTCGCCGTCGCGATCACCGGGGTCGTCGGCGGCGTCGTCGCCACCGTCGACGTCGTCGTCACCGGTACCGGGGTCGTGACCGGTACCGGGGTCGTGACCGGTGACGTCGAAGAGGGTGGGGGCGATGAAGCCGCGGGGCCGCGGGGCGATGAAGCGCTCAGGGTGAAGACGAGCACCAGCAGCAACAGCGGGCTCGACCACTTCAAAAGATTGGTGCTCTTCATCGAAAAGGGTGTGCGCGACATGGCTTTCGAAGGGTAGCGGTGACGAGTTGAAATAGCGATTCGACATTTTCGGACCCGTGTTTCATTCAGATTAGGAAGCGCACAGCGAAGTGCTGCAGCTCTTTCTGTAACGAGGCCGGCGCCGAATGGTCCTCGGCGGCGACCTCGCGCAGCGAGCGGCCCTCGTAGACGCGGGCGTAGGTGAGGCGCGCGATCCGGTCGTACGGGCTCCCACGGAAACTGTGCAACCGAGCCAGTAACGGCGAGGCATCGCTGGCCGGTTGGTCGTGCGACTCGAAGTGCGAGACCACGCGCCGCGCCGCTTTTTCCTTTAAGAGCCAGCGTCGAAGCCGGCCTCGCAGCGCCGAGAGGATGTCGGGCGCCGCGTACTGTCGAGACTGGCCGGCCCAGTCGTGGAGGAGTTCACTGGCGAGACCGAGCGCCACGCCGACCGTCTCGCTGGCGTCCTCGACGATGCCGTCACCGAAACGCAGTTGGCGACAGACGCTGACGATGCCTGGGATGAGCGTCTGCAGCAGCGCGCGGTGGACCTGGGGATCGCCGGCCTCTTCGAGGAGCGCCCGAACGATTTCGGCGCGTTCGAGGACGGTTCGCCCGCCGCGCGCCTCGAGCAGGGCGACGATGTCGTAGAGGTCGATCAGTCCGCCGAGGTCCAACTCCTGGTGTCGCTCGGCGAGCGACGCCATGGCGCTTCTGGAGCGCGGCGTGTGCCCCACGTGGAGCCATTCGTAGCGCATCTGATTCAAGAGGTCGTGCTTGAGTGTCATGGCGCCCAGTACAGGGGCCCGGACGCATCGCGGGGTCCCTCGACGGGTGCCACGGCACGTTACGTTTTCCACACCGCGCATGATGCGACGGGCCACGCACATGGCGACGCACATAGCCGAGACGTAGGCTTAGGCGCATGGACATCGAATCCTTCTACGAACAAAATGAGGCGCGTCGCGAGAGCGCCGAGTTCGAGTTTGGCGGTGAGTGGACCGACCCGGCGGACAATGAGTACGAGCTGTCGTGGGTCGAAGCGACCGGCGAGCTCTACCTGATGATCGAGCCTGACGCGCACGTCACTGAGGACGCCTTTGGCGACTACCTCGTGGCCCCCGAGGCCGTCACCGACCTGACGGTGGTGATCATTGGCAAGTCCGCGTCACTGACCGCGCTCGAAGACACACTGCTCGGCTGGGAAGACGCGATGCTCGAACCGAACTCCCTCGCCTGGCTGCAACAGCGATTCCCCGCGACGAAGGACTAGGGGTACGGCGTCGACGAGTCGGCGACCTTGCAGAGACGCGTCAACGAAGGCACCAAGTCCTTCAGCGGGACGCGTTCGGACTCATTGATCGTGGTCATGAGGGCATTCCAACTGCCGTCGAGTGACGTGGCGTCGGCCGCGGACGGCGTCGCCTTCAACAGTTCGCTCATGGCCCGGCCTTCGAGGGTGGCGCGCTGGTTGGCGCTCACGTTAGGCGCCTCACTCTGACCCTCGATGGCGATGGCGCGCTTGACCAACACGCACGACCTTCGCGCGTCGGCGACGGCCCCGTTCGTGCTGCACGAACTCAAGACGACACTCGCGAGCACGAGCGCGGTGAGGGGACCGAGGACTCGAACTACCCGAGCCACGAGTCGGCAGCTTGCAACAAGAAGTCGCTGACACTGCGCCCGCGTTCGAAGATGTCGCAGAGCGGGTCCTCACCCTTGGCGACCTGACTCAGTGAGATGGCGCGGCGCGCGACAATCGAAATCCGACGTTCACTGCTCTCGGTCGGCGACGCGAACGCGTCGGTCGCGGTGACCTCGAGGGGCATTTCCAGGCCCCCGATCGGCGCGAGGTCGATGGCGAGACGCAAGAGGTCGGGACCGTGCGGCATGGGCGGGAGGCTCCAGGTCAGCACCAACGGAAAATGAAACTCATCCGGCGGATCGACCTCATCCGGGAGACCCAAGACCGCGTCTTCGAAGGCCAGCAACGTCCTCGGATCGACGTCGAGCTCGATGTGCAAATCGACCGGGCCGCCGCAACCGTCTTCGGGATGAAGGTCGACCTCCCACGCCTGACGCAACGAGTAGGTCTCCACAAAGTGACGCTCGTCATGGACGTGGAACCCGTGCGTCACCGCGTGGTCCTTGAGGTCTGCGACGAATCCAGCGACGTCAATGGCGGCCATTCACATCAGGCTACCGCCCGAGACCAGTACCGTGGCAGCGTGAATGACTCGCATCTGGATACGTTGCGCGCGTGCGCACAAGAGATCGGCGAGGCCGTGACCGCGCATCGCGGACGAGGGCTTTCGGGGGATCGAGCGACCCAGTATCACCTCGACGTCGCCGCCGACGGCGTCGCGCGACGGGTGCTCACTGGCGCCGGTTACCGCGTGATGAGTGAGGAGTCCGGCGTCACCGGCAGCGGAGAGTTCACCGTGGTCGTCGACCCGATCGACGGATCGACGAACTGCGATCGCGGCATTCCCTTTTATTCGACGAGCCTGGCGGTACTGGGCGATCACGACCTCGTCGCGGCCCTCGTGATGAATCAGGCGACGGGCACCGTCTTTGAAGCGGAGAGGGGGAGTGGCGCTCGTCGCGACGGCCGCTCGATCGCTCCGAGCGGCGAGACGGATATCGCGCAGGCGATCGTGGGATCGTCGGGCTATCCCTCGCACAACCTCGGTTGGTCCCAGAATCGTTCGCTCGGCGCGGCGAGTCTGGAGATATGTCTGGTGGCCGACGGCTCCCTCGACGTGTACGGCGTTGCGCAGCATTCGGGACTGAACGTGTGGGACTACCTCGCCGGATTGCTGATCGCTCGAGAGGCCGGTGCGTTCGACGCCGATTATCACGGCGAGGAGTTGGTGACGTCGCACGACGTCATACGCCATCCCGTATTCGCCGCCTCACCGCAACTTCTGACGTTCATGCTCGAGGCCGGAACCATCTAGGCTTTTTGCACTCGGGCGCTTAGCTCAGTTGGTTAGAGCAGCTGATTTACACTCAGCAGGTCGGGGGTTCGAGTCCCTCAGCGCCCACGTTGAAAGAGTTACGAAAGTCCGCCATTCTCGATGACAGGAGTACGGCTCGACGGCACGAGAGTCGCTGTCGCGTCCGAGCGATCCGAACACCGATTGGCGCTGTACCTCGCAGGTCCAGCCGTAGCGGAGGATTCAAGTGTCATGCACGAGGGAGTTCATGAAGCACACAGTGGCACGTCGATGCATTGTGATGAGCCTCCTTGTCGGTGTGCTTCTCCCGCTCAATGGCTCCTCGATCGCGTCGGCGGCTACTCACGGCCATTTCGATGGTCCCGGTGCCGTCGCCGTATGTGCCGGTCGGGTGTGGGTGACCAATTCGTCAGATTCACCCGAGCGTCCCGTCGACAACTCGGTCACCGAGATCAACGAGACCACCGGTGCAGTGATCCGCGTGCTCGACTCGGACTCCTTTGACTTCGCACAGCCCGTTGCATTTGGATGTGGTGGCGATCATCTCTGGGTGGTGGATAAGGGCTTCATCGCCGGGGAGGGTGACGCGGTCACCGAGATCAACGCTACGTCTGGTCGTCTGATTCGGGTCGTCTCGAGCCTGTCCGATCAGTTCGATTCCCCGGACGCCATTGCCCTAGGAGGTTCGCACGTGTGGATCACCAATGGGGCGACCCCTGTCCAGCCACCAGCGTTCGGCGGTGCCGTCGGGAACTCAGTCACTGAGTTGAATGCCACCACCGGCTCGCTGGTGCGGGTCATCAGTGACCCGAAGGACAAGATAAATTACGCCGACGCTGTGGTGACTCTCGGGTCCCACGTCTGGGTTGGCAGCCTCAACGCCCTCAGTGAACTCAATTCCTCAAATGGCTCACTGGTACGGGTCATCAAGGCAGCGGGCACGATCCAGTCGTCTCCCACCGCCCTGACGGTGGCCGGGTCGAACCTCTGGGAGGCGACCGTGAGCTCGGTGACGGAAAGGAGCGGAACCACCGGGGCCAGTTTGCGCACCGTCAGTGCCGACGGCCACCCCCACAATGGAATTGACGGCATCAGCTCGAACAACTCTGACGTGTGGGTAGCCAACATCGATAACTCGGTCTCCGAAGTAAACGCCACCACCGGTAAACGCGTAAGGGTGATCAATGCTGCGGCCGACAAGTTGGACGATTCCCCAAGGCATCGCACTCTCCGCTAAAGACGTGTGGGTGTCGAGCACCTTTTACAACGCCGTCGTCGAACTCAACATGGCCACAGGGTCGCTTGTCCGATTGATCAAGTAACTTTCCTCCTGTCAGGACGTGCGATCGACGGTCTCGGGACCTCTGTACTTGACCGTTTCGCCTGGGAACGACTCTTGAGCGACTTGTTCGTCCGTCAGCGCATCGATGCCGAAAAGTGAGTCACAGGGGTTTTGAGCGTCGATGAAGGTCATGGCGACTGCGAAGATCGTGGCCGCCACGGACGATTGCGATAGCGGCGGTGGCCGTCGGAATGTTTCTCTGACTTGCTAGGAGCCCACGGGCGCCAGGCCCGGAGCGTTGGACATGAAGGCCAGTTTGTTCGCGGGCATCGGTCGACTGATGTAGTAGCCCTGGGCGAGGTCACAGCCCAGTTCACTCAAGATGTCGAGCGTGACGACGTCCTCGATGCCCTCGGCGACGACGCGAAGGCGCATGTCGTGACCGAGTTGGATCGTGGCGCGAACGAGTTCGAGGTCGCGTTCCTTACCGTCCTCGCCGAGACCGGTGATGAAGGCTCGGTCGAGCTTCAGTTCTCCGACCGCGAGGCTGCTCAAGTAGGCGAGTGACGTGAAGCCGGCACCGAAGTCGTCGATGGACACGACGATGTCGTGGTCGCGCAGGTTCTCGATGACGGCCTTGGAGCGTGCGAAGTCGGTGATGATGCTCGTCTCGGTGATTTCGATGACGAGCGCCTCACCGGGGAGGTCATTCTGCTTGAGCAGATCCACGACGAGGTCGGTGAAGCCCTCTTGCAGAAGGTTCGTCGTCGTGACGTTCACCGACACGGCCAGTACGCGGCCGTTCGAACGCCACGCGGCGCATTGGGCCATCGCCTCGCCCAGCACCCAGGTCGTGAGCGCTTGCATGAGACCGGCGTCTTCGGCGAGGGGGATGAACTTCAGTGGGGGGACCAAACCGAGGCGAGGGTGCGGCCAGCGAATCAGCGCTTCGACGGCGATGACCTCGCCGGTGCGCAGGTCCAGCTGCGGCTGGTAGTGGAGGACGAAGGAGCCCTCTTCGACGGCGTCGCGGAGCTCTTCGACCAGGTTCAACTGCTGCTCGCCACCGTCGACGTCCTGGTCGTAGAAGACGTACGGGATGTTGCCCAACTTGGCCCGGTACATCGCGGTGTCGGCGCTCCACATGAGGCCGGTGCCTTCGGTGGCGTCCTGAGGTGCCAGGGCGATACCGATGCTCGCGCCGACGCTGGCGCTCATCTTTTGCAGGTAGAAGGGCTCCACGACCTCATCGATGATGTCCTGGGCCACCTTGGCCGCGCCGTCGACGTCGACGTCGACGAGGAGTACCGCCAACTCATCACCGCCCAGTCGGAAGACCGAGCCGGTCTTGGGGACGGCGCGCATGAGGCGCGGTCCCAGCTGACGGAGGAGTTCGTCGCCCGCCGGGTGGCCGAAGGAGTCGTTGATCTCCTTGAAGTGATTCAGGTCGATATAGAGGAACGCCAGCGTGTGCTCCGCCGTCCACGGGTCGTTAAAGTCCGTGAAGTACGTCTCGATCACGTGCAAGAGGTGGCGGCGGTTGCCGAGTCCGGTCAGTTCGTCGGTCTGGGCCTGGCGGTGACGCTCTTCGGTCACCAGTCGCAGGTCGCGGGCGGAGAGCGAAAGTCGGATGCCCACGACGACGAGGGTGGCGGTCGCGAGACCGAGGGCGACGCGGGTCACCGGGTGCACGGTGCCGGCGACGAGGACCGCGAGACCGGCCACGGCGGCCACGCTCGGCAACATGAATCCCGCCGTGCGTTGCTCGCGCATCGGATCGAGTGTCTTGGGCTTCAGCCACACCGACATCGACATCAGGACGATCGAGGCTGGCCAGGCGAACGCGTTGACGTCAGTGGCGACACGTGAGTCGAGGACGCCGTTCTGAAAGAGGTTGAAGGTGTCGCCGAAGACGTTGAGGCAGATTCCGCCGGCCAGCAAGAACCACGGCGTCGCGCCGCGGCCTGAGAGCAACACCGTGCCGCCGATGACCAAGGAGAGCAACAAGAGGTCGCCGACCGGGTAAGTGAGGTTCGTGGCGGCCGACAGGGCGCTGCCCCCGGCCGCGTGCACGATCGAGTGAAAGGCGAACGCGGCGCACAATGCCGCCGCGCCGACACCGGCGACCAGGCCGTCCAGCCAGTTCGGTCGAGAGAGACGCCCCATCGCCTTGCGCAAGATCTGCACGGCCGCGATATAGGCGAGGGGGTAGAAGCCGATATAGAACAGATCGGCCCACGACGGCGTCGGCGGTGTCTTGCCACCCAGTGATTCGACTGTCAACAACACGTCACCGATCGTCCACGACAACAGCCCGAAGCCCAGGGCCAGGGGGGCGGCCCGTCCGGGGTGCTTGTTGAGTCCGCGGGCAATGCACATGAACGACGCGACCGCTTCAACGGCGCAGGTGGACCACCCGTCGAGCCACGTCCACTGCTGAGTCTCCGTACGCACGAGCAGAGTGATCAAGTACGCCACCATCAGCAGGCTCATCACGGCGTATCCCATCCAAACCAACTTCGTCGTTCTCTCCGAGTTGACCGCCGTGACGTTCGTTTCACTCGACGCTTCGGAATCGTTCGACGTGCGATTCGTGGAGGGTGTAACGACTGCGAGGGGCGATGAGATACGTTGACTTTGGAGATCGTCTCCAATTGCGATGGCCATTGTTCCACCCCCTTGCGTTCGTTATTCGGAAGAACAGTAGGAACAAAGGTAAGACAGCAACGCCAAATCAGGGCCCACATCCGCTCAACAGAGTCCCAACTGCGAGAGGTAATGTATTCTTGATGTATAAATTCTGTGGTGAGCTGGTTTGTTGACGTCACCCTCGGTTCTATAACAGCCCGCCAGTATCTTGAAGCCCAATGACGCCCACGAGCAACCGTCGATGTGATTGACAAGCTGCCGTCCTCCTTCTTCGCACTCACCATCGCTGCGGCCGAGTGCGCTCCGGCCTCACGAAGAAGATCGCCCCGTACAACCCGGTCAGCATCGGCTACCGCGAGTTCGGCGACATCGTGCGCTACGTGCTCGGTCGCTCGGGATGGCGACCGGTCCGACTGAATGACCGGGGCTGACGAGCGGCTTCGCGAACGTGCCGCGTCGACGTTGGCCTGGATCGCGGAATTGGGCATCGTGCTGCAGTCGGCGCGGGGACCGGTGCCGAACGTGGCGCAGTTCATCGCCGGCGAACCGATACGCGGCAGCTGGTGGGGTCACCCGGCTGGCAAGGACATCTACGCGATCTTGAACCTGCTCGACGAGTCGCCCGACATCGTGTCGACGCGGCTCATCAACCACAAGGTCACGCTGGTGCACGCTCGCGTGTGGCCGGGCGTCGTGCGCGTGAGTGACCTCCTGGGCGTCGAGCGGCTCGCAGCGATCCATAGCGAACACACCCCGAGCGGGGCGCATCGCTCCTTCGAGGTCGACTATCCGCACTGGGTGCCGGCGAGCGTCATTCGCGACGCGGCGTCATTAAGCGTCGAAGAGGCGTTCGCCCTCTTGCCGGAGTGTCTTTCGAACGGAGAACCAACAAGACACCACACGGCCTGAACCGCTTCGGTAGTTCAGTGTTGTCGAATCAAGCGGGAGGCGTCGCGTCTAGTCCTTGACGCCGCAGACGTTCTTGTTGTAGGCGTTGATCTTGTCCGTCGCGGCGGTCATCGACTTGGACTCCGCCTCGAACGCGGCGATCTGCGCCTTCGTGAGCTTCTCGAAGTCGAAGTTCGCCTTCGCCAGGTCGGCGTAGAGGGCGTTGACGTCCTTGAAGATCGACTCGTAACTGCTCTTCAGCGAGCCCGGGACCACGCCGAGGATGAGATTCTCTTCCGGCTTCAGGTTCTTGTACGCCAACTCCATCGCGGCCTTCGCGGCGCCGGGCGTCTCGAGTTCCTTGTTGGCGGCGGCCTGCTTCTTGTCATAGGACGTGAGCAGTTTGCAGTACGCCGATCCGTTGGCCGACTTCATGCTGCTGGCGAAGGACGGCGTCGCACTCGACACCATCGTGGCGAGTGAGAGGACCATGACGAGTGACCCTCCGGCGACGAGACTCCTCCGCCACGACGTCGTTCGAGGCAGTCCTTGGGTGATGGTGCGTACGTTCATCGATCTCTCCCTGATTGAGTGGCCACAGCACACGATGGGACGACTCAGTGCCGCGTCGGCCCAACTGTTGTGGGCATCCTACGCAGTTTGTCGTCGGGTATTCAAGCACCCCATCACCGTGTGCCCGATTCGTGACAAACGTCGCAATAGTCCGTTGACGAGGGGTCACGCGATCGAATGCGGTCGAGCGCCCAGCGTCGATTACGTACGAACGTCAAGAATTGGGACCACGTTGGGCGCCACGACGTCCAAAGTTGAAGGTTCAATCGTCCATAATGGATACATGGACTTGATCTCTCGCGCCGAAAGCTGGCTCTGTGACATGGACGGGGTCTTGATCCGAGACGGCGCCATGATCCCGGGTGCCGACAAGTTCCTGGACCGACTGCGAACGACCGGCCGGCCCTACCTGATTCTGACCAATAACTCACTCTTCACACCGAAAGTGATCCGGCTCGAGCTCGCGGAGATGGGCCTCGTCGTCGACGAGGAGCAGCTGTGGACCTCGGCGCTGGCGACGGCGAAGTTCGTGCACACGCAGCGGCCCTTCGGCACGGCCTACGTCATCGGCCAGGCGAGCATGCACGAGGCGATCCACAACGTCGGGTACCGACCGGACGACCGTGCGCCGGACTACGTCGTGCTGGGCGAGACCCAGGACTACTCCTTCGAAGAGGTGACCACGGCGGTGCGCCTCATCGAAAAGGGCAGCCACTTCGTGGCGACCAATCCCGAGCCGACCGGACAGTCGCCGCACGGATCGCTCCCCGGTTGCGGCGCGCTCGCGGCGTTGATCGAGAGCGCGACCGGGGTGGCGCCGTACTTCGTGGGCAAGCCGAACCCGGTCATGATCCGCGAGGGTCTCAACATCCTCGACGCGCACTCGAAGTCGACGATCATGATCGGCGACCGCATGGACACCGACATCCAGGCCGGCGCCGAAGCGGGACTCGGCACGATCCTGGTGCTCTCGGGGGTCGCGCGCGCCGACGAGGTGAATCGCTACCCGTTCCAACCGTCACGCATCGTGGACTCGGTGGCCGACCTGATCGACGAGCTCTAACAGACTTTCGTCGATCCGGGTTGCGAGCGCACTACGACGACGTGAGCGCCAACGCGGCGAGGAAGGCCTTGGCCCAGTCGTAGACGTTGCGGCGAAAGATCATCCGTCGCATGCGCGACATGCGGTCGCGGGTCTCCTTGGGCCCGGCGTTCATCGCCAGGAGTATTGACTCCTTGATGCCGTCGGTGTCGTGAGGGTTCACCATGTAGGCGCCGCGCAACTCGGTCGCGGCGCCGGCGAACTCGCTCAGGATCAGTTTGCCCGTGAGGTCCGAGCGCGTCATCACGTACTCCTTGGCGACCAGGTTCATGCCGTCCTTGAAGGGCGTGACCAGCATGATGTCCGCCGCGAGATAGAGGGCAATGAGTTCGTCGAAGGGAAGGTTCTTGTGGAGGTAGTGGATCGCGGGGTGTCCCACGAGGCCGTGTTCGCCGTTCACCTCGCTGACCGCGCGCTCCAGGTCGTGGCGCTCTTGCTCGTAGTGAGCGTCGGATTCGCGACTCGGCACCGCGATCTGGACCATCACCTGACGTTCGGCGCTGAGTTGTCCGTCGTCGAGCATCTCGGCGATCGCCTTGATGCGCTGTTGGATTCCCTTGGTGTAGTCGAGTCGGTCGACGCCGAGGAGCAGGAACTCGGGATCGCCCAGGCCCTCGCGGATCTCGCGGGCTCGAGCGCGAACGGCGGGGTCGGCGGCGAGTTCCACGATCTGGTCGCAGTCGACCGAGATCGGGAACGAGCCGACGCGGATCGCGCGGCCCTCGAACTCCAGACCCGAATCGGTGCCGGTCGCCGACGTCAGTCGACGAGCCAATCGGGAGAAGTTCGAGGCCGACGAGTGGAGTTGGAATCCTAAAAGGTCGGCGCCCAAGAGGCCGGCCAGTATCTCGCGTCGCCACGGTAACTGCATGAACAGTTCACTCGGCGGGAACGGGATGTGCAAGAAGAACCCGATGTGGACGTCGGGGCGCAGTTGGCGCAGCATCTGTGGGACCAGCTGCAGTTGATAGTCGTGCACCCACACGGTCCCGCCGGGCGCGACGTTCTCGGCCACGGTCGTCGCGAATCGCATGTTGACTTCGCGATAGGTGTGCCACCACGTGCGGTGGAACGACGGTGAACGGATTGCGTCGTGATAGAGCGGCCAGATCGTGGCGTTGGAGAAGCCGAGGTAGAACTCCTCGTACTCCTCGGCGCTGATGGCCACCGTCTTCAAGCGGATGCCTTCGTACGTCGAGGGCGGCGCCTGGTCCTCGGAGGTGCCGGGCCAGCCGATCCACAGTCCCTGGCGATTCTGCAGCACCGACGTCAGCGCCGAGACCAGTCCGCCGGGACTTGGTTGCCATCCGTCGTCGCCCGGGATGCCCGCGTGGCGCAGGGGCAGTCGATTCGCGACGACGACGAACTCGGCCGGTTCGTAGGACGGGTCGTCGAAGGGATCGTCGGGGATGTTCGGCTCGGCCGATCCGATTTGCGTGAAGGAGTGTTCAGTCATGAGGGGTGCCCTGGACCGAGCCTAGGTTGCACGTCACTTTCTCGCGGGGGCCGGGACTACGACGAACACAGGTGCCCTCCTCGTGTTTCGCTGCACAGTGATTCTCTTGGTTCTACCGACTGGCTCAGTGTACGGAACGTTTCTGTGGTGAATGCAAGAAAATTACAGAATGAGAGTAAATAAAGCCTAGCGGGGCGAGTCCTCCGTCTTGATGATCTCGACCGAACCGGTGCTCTCGGTCCAGATCTCATTCGTGGCGATCGTGTTGGCGCTGTTCATCTTGCCCGCGTTCCACCAACTGTGGGAGTGCGCGTTGCCGAGTGACGCCTCGCCCTCGCGCGCTTCGACGCTGACCACGCTCATGATGGCGTTGATGAGCGCTAAGTGCGTGAGCGCCTGGGGGAAGTTGCCGAGGTGGCGCTCGGTCGTGGGATCGAGCTCTTCGGCGTAGAGACCGAGCGTGCTCGCGGCCCCGATGAGCTTCTCGCAGTGCGTGCGCGCGCTGTCGAGTTCGCCAATCGCAACCAGGGCCGAGACGAGCCAAAAGGAACAGACCGTGAAGCTGCCCTCGCCCTCGCCGTCGAAACCGTCGTCGGTCTTCTCCGGTCGGTAGCGGAACACGAACGGTCCGTCCGTGAGATCGTCCGCGATGGCGAAGACCGTCGAGCGGATCCGTTCGTCGTCCGGGGGCAAGAAGCCGAGCATCGGCAGCACGAGCAGGGAGGCGTCGAGTTCGTCGGTCCCGTAGGACTGGGTGAAACACCCCCGTGAGCCCACGGCGTTGGCACAGATGTCGTCGTGGATGACTTGGGACTCGTTCAACCACTGTTCGGCGCGGACCTTCTCACCGCGCAGGAGCGCGAGACGCGCCCCGCGTTCGACGGCGACCCAGCACATGACCTTCGAGTACGTGAAGTGCCGGGGCTCGCCGCGCACCTCCCAGATTCCGCGGTCCGGCTCGCGCCAGCACTGCAGCGCCTCCTCCACGGCCTGGACGACGATGCGCCACGCACGCTCACTCAGCGCGTCGCGCGAGCGCGTGTGTTCGTAGATACAGTCCACGACGCCGCCCAGGATGTCGAACTGCGTCTGGTTGTACGCGCCGTTACCCACGCGCGCCGGTCGGCTCCAGACGTACCCGGTCAGGTGGTCCAACTCGACCTCGACCGGCGATTCACCGCCGTCGACCGGATAGAGCACCTGGAGATTTCGACGGATCCGGATCCCGTTCGTCGCGGCCGATCCGCGCGGGGGCTCGAGGACGTCGCCCAAGAAGGCGAGGAAGTCGTCGGCCTCGGTGTGGAACCCGAGGGCGTGGAGGGCGCGCAGGGCGAAGGCCGTGTCGCGGATCCAGGTGTAGCGATAGTCCCAGTTACGCGAACCACCCAGGTTCTCCGGGAGCGACGTCGTCGGCGCCGCGAGGATCGCACCGGTCGGTGCGTAGGAGAGACCCTTCAAAGTCAGCGCGCTTCGCTGCAAGAGTTCTCGCCACGGGTGGTCCGGGAACGAACCGCCGTCGATCCACCCGCGCCAGAAGCGCGAGGTCTCGCTCTTCAAAAGGTTGACCTCTTCTTGGGTCGTGGGCAGCGGCGCGTCGGTCCAGCTCATGACGACGAAGCAGGATTCGCCCTCGACCAGACGGTGACGAGCGCGCAGCGCCCGGCCCTCGATGCCGAAACGCATGTCGCCGGTCACCGTGATCCGGTTGTAGTCCGCGTTCGTCGTCGAGACGTGGTCGTAGCTCGTACCGGAGTACTCCCACTCCGCGTCCACTCGTCCGTAGTTGAACGACGGCTCGCAGTTGAGGGCGACGTCCACGCTGCCGTGGAGACACTTCGCTGTTCGAACCAACACGTGGCGCGCGTCGGAGTCTCCGGGCGTGCGACGCTGCAGCGTCGAACGTTCGCCCGTTCGGTACCACGGGCCGATGGCGAGGAAGTCGTTCACCTCGAGCCAGCCACTGCGCGTCTGCCAGGTCGTCGAGAGCACCATGGTCCCCGGCAGGTACTGGCGGTGCGCCGGGACCGAACTCTCGATGGGCGCCAAACGGAACGATCCCGCCGATCGGTCCAAGATGGTGCCGAACAGGCTCGGGTCGTGCGGCTTGGGCAGGCACATCCACTCGATCGATCCGGTGGGCGCGACGAGGAGCGTGTTCTCACAGTCCGAGAGGAACGCGTAGTCGCCGATGGGCGGGAAGATGGCCTCGAGCGCTTCGGGCGTCGGGGGCGGCGGCGAACCCTGGTCCTTCAGCGATCGGAACCCGATCGCGGGCGACGGCCCGAGCGAGTGGATGCCGTCGTGGCCGCTGGATGAACTGGAATGTCGAGTTGGTGCCATTGTCGTGTCCCACTCATTCCCGTGTCGTTCGAGGACGGCGACGACGGGCTCGTTGTGGACCTATCGACCTTCGTGGGCCTTCGATCCCGATTTCTCTCTCCTAAGCGTAGTGACCTCGCGCGCCGAAATACACCTCATCGAGCTACATCGTTGCAACGAAGGGGATTTGCGTTGATCCGCCCTACTGTGATCGACCACGTGCGGTGACCTCGATCACGTCCACCACGACGTCGTCGTGGACCAGCCAAATGACGTCGTAGCGATCGACCGTCGGGTCACAGTGCGGCGGTACGAGTTCGAGCCGTTCGCCGCGACGAAACGGATGTCCGGGGGCACCACGCACCATTCCCTGTTCGTCGCCGAAGAACTGATACGTCGCCGTGCGCTCGTGGCCGACGACCAGGGGCACTCCCGCGTCGGTGGCCATGGACTTGAGACCGGCGTCGACAGTGACGTAGTCGTCGTGGTTGGTCGAGATCACCGTCGTGACCAACGTGAGGCTCTGGGCGAAGTGACCCTCGGGGTCCTCGCCCAACGCGTCGCGGTACTCGCGGTCCATGAAGACGTAGCTGCCGGGTTGCAGTTCGTTGAGGACGCCGATCTCGACGTCGAGACCCATGGTCCCCGTACCGCCGCCACTGCGGATCGCCACGTTGAAGCCGGCGGACTCGAGGGCGTCGATTACGAGACGTAGACGCCTCGTCGAATCGATCGTCGCCGTGCGGCGATGTTCTCGACCCGCGATGTGCTGCAGGTGTCCGCCGTAGCCCTGGACACCCCGGAAGCGCAAACGGGTCGACACGTTCACGCGTTGCGCGACGGCGAGCGCTTCGGCCGGACCGACGACGCCCGTTCGACCGAGGCCGACGTCGACGTCGCAGAGGACGGAGATGGCCGACTCGGCGGCGACCGCGGCGGCCTCGAGTTCGTCGACGCCGTCGCAGTGATCGATGACGACGATGAGGTCGCACTGCGCGGCGAGGGCCGCCGCGCGCTCGGCCGAGTGCCGTCCGACCAAGGGCGACGTGAGCAGCACCGATATCGACGGCGCGAATTCGTCGCTCTTCAGTTGCGCCACGACGACTTCGGCCTCGCCCAACTTCGCGAAGGAGAGTCCAACGGCGCCCGCCTCCAGCTGGCGCTTCGCGATGTAGGCCGACTTGTGGGACTTCACGTGCGGTCGTAGGGCCACGCCGGCGGCGAGGGCGTTAACCGCCATCCGGTCAATGTTCGACACCAGCAGCACCAGATCGCACACCAGGGCGGGCGTCGCGATCAGTCGTCGGGAGTTCGCCTCACCGAGTTGATCGAGCACTTCATCGTTCGCTCGTACGTCACTTCGTCGATCGATCACAATGACTTTCGACGTTCGAACGAACCCACCACGCGCTTCCCGCTCATATCGCAAGAGATTACCGAGTGGACCTCATGTATCACGGGCGTTACCGGTCGGTAGGCGCGTCACGCGTCGCTCGCGTGGGGAGAGCCCAGTGTCACGTGCGGTGCGTCGACAGCGGGCGCTCGCTTTTCCCAAAAAGAGCGCCCCGTGCAATAATGGCCCTACATGGCTGATCTCGCGGACTTTGACGCTTCGAGCCCCGAAGACGACCTCGATTCAAGTCTCTTCGGTGAGGGGCACCCGACGGGCCTGCCGGTCTTCATGGAGCCCGTCGGCGCGCACCTGCGTAATCGAAAGAAGGTCAACAGCCCGTCCCAGTTGTTGACGCTCCAAGAGCTCGTCCACTTCAAGGCCAGTCACGGGCGCTGGCGGATCGCCAAGGACCTCGTCGGGCTCGTTCGCCGCGGCAAGGGGAGCGAGGGCGACGAGTCCTACGGTGACAAGTTGCAGCGCGAGCGAGGCAAGGGCAAGACCGAGTCCTCGACCTACGGCCTCGCGAACTTCGACGGACACCCCGTCGTCCTCTACGCGATGAACTGGGACTTCTTCGCCGGATCGCTCGGCGTCGTGTCGGGTGAGAAGTTCCAGGCCGCGGCCGACCTCGCGATCCAGCGGAAGCTGCCGTTCGTCAGTGTGTACGCCTCGAGTGGCGTGCGTCAACACGAGAACTTCGCCGGTCTGACCCAGATGACGAGGATGGTCGAAGCGATTCGCAACTACAAGGACCGCGTCGAGCTGCCCCACGTGGCCGTCCTGCTCGGCAACGTCTGGGGCGGCGTGTCGGCGAGCGCGGTGCCGAACGCCGATCTCATCGTCGCGACGTCGGGGACGAACTTCGGCTTCGCCGGTCCGAACGTCATCGAGGCCTTCGAGGGTCTCTCGGTGCCGACGGACTCCCAGAGCGCCGAGGCCAACTTGCTGGATCGCAACATCGACGTCGTGCTCTCGGACGTGGCCGACGTCGTGTGGTACCTCGGGGCGATCCTCACCTCGACGGAGCGGCCCGATCGACACCACCAGCTCACGCTCGAGACGCCGCCACTCATTCGCAACGTCACCGCGTCGGACCAACGACGAACCTTCGACTTCGGACCGGTCGGGATCTACGGTCCGCGCTTTGACGACATGAAGGGTGCCGAAGCGGTGCCCGCGGCCGCGCCTCGTCAGGCGCACGTCAGCACCGACTCCGACGCCCTCGTCGAGCAGTACCAGGACCTCATGACCGACGCCAACCGCGTCGACCTGGAGTTCATCGTGCGATACTGCTTCACCGAGGCGACGGCCGTTTACAACTACGTGCAGGAGACGGAGTTCAAGCGCTATCCGGCGATCGTGGGCGCGTTCGCGAAGATCGGCGCGCAGCCGTTCGTGATCGTCGGAACCCAGCCGTCGTACCAGCGTTTCGGCGACACCGTCCTCAAGCGACCGTCGAACCCCGCCCCGGAGGACTTCGCCTTCTTGGAGCGCATGCTCGAAATGGGTGAGCGACTGCACCTGCCGGCGCTCTTCATCACCGACACGCTCGGGGCCAAGCCGACGTTGGAGAGCGAGCGGCGCGGTCTGTCGCGCGCGATCGCGCGTTCGATCCTGAAGGGCATCGACTACTCCGAGCCGGTCATCTCACTCGTCGCGGGGGCGTTGGGCAGTGGCGGGGGACTGGCGACCACACCGATGGCCGACCACGTGATCATGTTCGAAAAGTCGATGGCCTACGTCGCCGAGCCGCGCTCGGCCGCGTCGATCCTCTACAAGACCCCGAATCCCACGTACGACGAGGTGCGCATCACGCTCGCCACGATGCGCTCGACCGCCAAGGACCAACTGGATCTCGGGCTCATCGACGAAGTGATCCCCGAGGACCCCAATCCCTTCGTGACGATCGAACGACTGAACGCCGCGATCATGACCTCGTACATAGAACTCGCGCAACTATCCGAGCGCAAACTTCGCGGTCGCCGTCAAGAACGCATCCGGGGTCTACGGGCGTTCGAAATCACGAAGGACTGAGTCATCGCGCGTTGCGTGCGTGCGAAGGTTTCACCCGAACAGCACGGTGCCCCGGTGCACTGCACCGGGGCACCGTGGCGAATCAGTGGATTACTTTAGCCAGGCCGGAATACCAGCGCTCCTGGACTTCGCCACAACAACTGGAGAGGTGTTGGAACTCTCGGTCGTGTAGATGGTGCCCGTGAGAGTCTTTTCCGCCGTGTCGCTGATCACCGTCGTCAAGTAGCCACCGTTGAGCCCCTGGTGGTTACTGGCGGTGTAACGCAACGGCACGAGTGACGGCGTCTGGGTGAAGTTGGTCGAATCCAACGTCTTTAAGAAACTCGCTCGCGTCAGGTTGCGCCCCGCGGCCTTCAGTGCTTCTACGAAGGACACGGCGACGGCCGCGCCGTAGGCGACGTTGCCGTTGATGACGCCGTTGGCGTAGGTCGCTGAAGTGAACTCGGGGTCATCGGCGAGCATCACCTTCTTGATCCACGGGATCCAGGGGCTGCTGCTCGTGGTGAGCGGCAAGTAGCTGAAGGTGATCGCGCCGATCTCGGGGTCAGTCGGGACCTTGCCCACGAACGGGGCGTCAACCGTCTGGGGGTCTGAACCGACGCTCGAGATGATCCACTGCGGCGAGTAACCCAACTGCAGCGCGGCGCCGATCGTGGCGTCGGTGGCCCCGGGAATGGTGTCAAGGACCACCACCGTGCACTTGGCGGCCTGGAACGCCGCGACGTACGGGCCGACCGAGGCGCCGTTCGACGTCACCAAGGCGGGGACGGAGTAGAGGTCCGTCACGGCGAGGCTCACGCCACCCGCGACCAAACCGGCCAAACCGTCGGTGCCGAAGTCGTCATCTTGTCCCAAGAAGCAGACCTGGGCGCCGGGGTACGCGGAGTTGATGTACTTCGCGAAGATCTTGCTCTCCTCGTTGTAGCTGGGCTGCCAGCCGTACAGGCCCGGGTAGGTCTGAGGGTTGTTCCAGTCCTGGGAACCGGAGGCGACGAACGTCTGCGGGACGTCGTCACCGCGCAGCAGCGAGCGTACCGAGTCCTGGGTCGGGGTGCCGAGGGAACCGACCGTCGCGAAGACCGGGAGTCCGAGCAGCGCGTGCGTCTGGGTCGCGGTACTCGGGGTACCAGTGCAGCCACTTCCCGGCGTGCCGTAACAGTCGTCCTTCACGACGAACTTGATCTTGCGACCGTTGACACCGCCATGGGCGTTCACCCACTTGAAGACCGCCGACATGGCCGGCGCGATCTGGTCGTAGCCCGCAGACGCGATGCCCGTCAGGGGCTCCGTTGCTCCAACTGTGATCTGCGTGGCGGTGACGCCGGGAACCTTCTTGGTCGCCGCACCGGCACTGACCATTGAACTGCCGGCGGTGACGAGACCCAGGCAGAGCAGCAGCGCCGTGCCCGTAATCGTCACGCGACGTGTTTTGGATTTAACCATCTTGTATATCTCCCCTGATGTTGAACTGTTGTTGCGTGAGCGTAGGCGTCACTAGGGCCCGTTGCAAGTCACCCCGGGTGACGCGTGCGCACGCGATGCCACAACATTCGCACCGCACCCGCGATACCAAAGGGTGCGAAGAGCATCGTCAGGATCAGCAATCCACCAAAGATGATGCCGTTGAGTTGGCTCGCGAAGTTGCCTTGAGGGTTGAGGCCGGACTGTGACGTGATCCAGGAGATGACATTCGTCGAGAAGGCGTAGATGATGCCGCCGATAACGGCGCCAGAGATTGTGCCGATTCCACCGATCACGATGAGCGACAGAATCGTGACCGACAGAGCGAAGGAGTACGTGGACGGCGACGCCGCGTTGTTGATCAGCGTGAAGAGTGCGCCACCCAGTGCGGCGTAGGCCGAGCTCACGATGAACGCGATGACGCGCGTGCGTGGCAATGAGATTCCTACGAGTTCCGCGGCGACGTCGTTGTCGCGGATGAGGCGCATGGCGCGACCGGTTCGGCTCGCGAAGAGATTCGCCATGAAAAAGAAGGCGACGCCAGCGACGACGATAGCGACGTCGGTGAGGTAGAGGGTCGTCGTCGTCAGTGGGGAGGTGCCGGCGTGGAAGAGACCGTCGAGCCAACGCGGTGCCGTCGCCGCGGTCGGAAGCTGCAGTCCCGAGTCGCCACCGGTCCAGGAGCTGAATGAACTGAGTATGAAGATGAAAGCGACAGCGAAGGCGAGCGTCATGCCCGCGAGGTACGGGCCCCGAAGCCGAGTGGCGGGGAGACCCAGCAAGAGCCCGACCAACGCCCCGCACACCACGGCGATCAAGAGCGTGACGACGATCGGCGTGGTGGCGTGATGATTGGCCCAGATCGCCATGACGAACGCACCCACGCCCATGAACGCGCCGTTGCCCAGCGAGATCTGTCCCGAGGCGCCGGTCAGGAACGAAAGCCCGAGCAGCACGATCGACATCGCCGCGCCCGTGGCCAGATTGAAGTTGGCGCTCGACGGGAGAAAGAACGTGATGAGGATGGCGACGTCGAGCCCGAGCAGGGTCAGCGCTGCGCGCGTCACGACGGGGTGGCTCACCTTGAAACCGGTCTGCGAGAGCGCGCTGAGACACGCGATCGCGAGGTCAATGGCGACGCTAAGCGCGACGCCGTCGCGCGTCCTCGTGGCGCTGACCACAGCGATCACGGTCGCGACGATGGCGATCGCGATCGGCACCAGTTGACGGGTCCTGAGCGTCATCACACCCGCCTCTGAGCGCTCTTGGTGAACACGCCGCTCGGTCGGATCATCAGTGAGACAATCAGTACGACTAGCGCGACGATGATAACGGCGTTGGAGTTCACGAAGTCATCGACGAACTGATTGACGATGCCCAGCACCACGCCGGCGATGATCGCCCCCACGGGACTCTCGAGTCCGCCGATGGCCGCCGCGATGAAGCCGTAGGCGAAGATGCCATCCATGACCTGGGGCGTCAGGCCGGAGGAGAAACCTCCTCCGGAGACGAGAATCGTGGTTATGACGCCCACGACGGTCGCGAGCATCCAACCCAAGGTGAGCAGGCGACCGACTCGTACGCCGAGGAGTCGTGAGACTTCGGGTGCCAACGCCGACGCGCGCAGTTGGAGTCCCAATTTTGTGAACCGGAACAGCGCGGCCACCAAGATCATGACGACCAGGGCGGTGACGATCTCGTACAGCGTGAAGGGTGACAACGTCAGCGGCTTCCCGGCGAGGTGCCAGTCGAACGCGGAGAAGGGGTTGGGCAGGCTTTTCGGCGTCGTCGACCAGATGGCGGCCGCGACCGCTTCGAGGACGATGAGGAATCCGACCATGACGACGATCGGATTGATCTCCGGTTTGCCATACAGTCCCCGGACCAGGAACCGTTCGGTGAGGCCGCCGATTGCCGCGGCGGCGAGAACGCTGATTCCCACGCAGGCCCAGTAGTCGAGATGACCCGCGAACACGACGAATCCGATGTACGTGGCGAACATCGGCATCGCGCCCTGGGCGAAGTTGAGGATCCCGGTGGAACGCCAGATGAGCACCAGGCTCAGGGCCACCATTCCGTAGGTGACGCCGTTCGTCAGTCCGCCCAGGATGTCCGAGACGATGCGCGACGTGAGGAACGGATCCATCACTCCACCAATCCGAGGTAGTACTGGCGAAGATTGTCGTCGGCCGCGACGTTTTCCGCGGTGTCGTTGGCGACCGCCTTACCGACGTGCAACACGACGGCGTGATGCGCGATGCGCAGCGCGGACCGGGCGTTCTGCTCGACGAGTATCACGGTGAGGTCACTCGTTTCGCACAGCGCCTGGATCGTGTGCATCAACTGTGCGGTCACGAGCGGTGCCAGGCCGAGCGAAGGTTCGTCCAACAACAACACCGACGGTTTGGCGATGAGCGCCCGGGCCATGGCCAGCATCTGGCGCTCGCCGCCCGAGAGTTTCGCGGCGTGCTGCTTACGGCGCTCACCCAGGACTGGGAACTGCACGTACTGCTCTTCGAGGCCCCGTTGCAGGTTGACCTTGGCCATCATGGCCCCGAGACGAAGATTCTCCTCGACGGTGAACTCACCGATGACGCCGCGACCCTCGGGGACGTGGCCGATGCCGAGTCGTGCGATGTCCTCGGTGCGCTTGCCGACCAGAGACCGCTCGTCCATTCGAATGGTCCCGGTCTTGGGTTCCTTCAATCCGCTGATCGTGCGCAGCAACGTCGTCTTACCGGCACCGTTGGCGCCGAGCACCGCGGTGATCTTGCCAGTCTCGGCGACGAAGGAGACGTGGCGCAGCGCCTGCACCGCGCCGAAGGAGACCGTGAGGTCGTCGATCGTGATCATTCGTCGACACCCAGGTATGCCGCGATCACGTCGTCGTTCTTTCGCACGTCGGCCGGCGTGCCGTGCGCGATCACCTGACCGAAGTTCAAGACGACGAGCCGGTCGACGAGGGGCATCACGAACTCCATGTCGTGCTCGACGAGCAGCACACCCATGGTCGAACGCAGTTCCACCACGAGCTGCGCGAAGTCGTCGAGCTCGGCCTCGTCCAGGCCCGACGCCGGTTCGTCCAACAGCAACAGCGATGGATCGCTCATCAGCGCTCGGGCCACCGAGACCTTCTTCGCGATCCCGTAGGGGATCGCCGAGGGCAGTCGCTGGGCCATGTCGGCGATCCGCAGCCGTTCCAACATCGCGAAGGCGTCACGTCGCAGTGCGCGTTCGGACCGCACTTCGTTGGGCAGTGACAAGAAGCTCGCGATGAACCCGCCGTTCGGTCGCAGGTGTCCGCCGGCCATCACGTTCTCGAGCACGGTGCAGTGGGGGAACAGACCGACGCCCTGGAGCGTGCGAGCCACGCCCGCGCCGACGAGCTGGTTGGGTCGCAGGTTCGACCTGCCGGCACTGGGGTAGTGCACGTGCCCCTGTGACGGTTTCACGAACCCGCACGCGACGTTGAAGGCGGTCGTCTTGCCGGCGCCGTTCGGACCGATGAGTCCGACGATCTCACCGGTGGCGACGTCGAAGGAGACGTCGTCTAATGCCTTGAGGCCCTCGAAGTGCACCGAAACGTGCTCGAGCTCGAGCAGTGATGTGTCCCCCGGCGCCATAGTGGTCCCAAAGTTACATGTTGGCGCGACGGTCGTGTTCTCATGACGAAGCCACGAGCGCGTCCTCGAACGTGACGTCGACGACTATCGCTTGGCCCGAACGACGCCGTATTCGATCATGGAGTCAGCCATCGACGTCGTCTGCTCGTTCAGGTCCCGGGGCTGCCAACGCAAGACGGTCCGGATCTTCGTGTTGTCGACGTTCTGGGTCCGGTCGAGATCGTTCAGGGCCAGTCGGACGGTCTTGTCGAAGAGCGCCATTGCCTTCACGGCGATCGACGGCAGTCGCCCGGTTGGAATCTTGAACCCCTGGGCGCCGTAGCGGGACTTCAGTATCTGCGCGATCTCCATCATCGAGTGATTCGCTTCGGCGCAGATGAAGCGTTGCCCGGCGGCCTCTGGTGTCACCATCGCACTGAGGTGCGCACTCGCGACGTCGCGCACGTCGACGGTGGCGAAGTTGATGTTGGGGATCGCCGGCACCTTGTGCTCCATGATCCGCTTGATCATCTCGCCGGAGGTACCCCAGTCGCTCGAGAGCAACGGACCGAGCACGAGCCCGGGATTGACAACGGTGAGCTGCATCGAGGACGATGCCTTCACGCTCTCCATGTAGTCCCAGGCGGCGCGCTCGGCGATCGTCTTGGACTTGTCGTACGCGCCGATTCGGTCGCCGTTGAGATTCGACCAATCCGCTTCGGTGAAGCGCCGGGATCGGTCGTTGCCGTAGACGATGGCGCTGAGTGACGACGTGAGGACGACGCGCTCGACGCCGGCCTCGTGGGCGGCGCGCAGCACGCGAAGCGCCCCGTCGCGCGCGGGCACGATCAACTCGTTCTCATCCTTCACGACGCCGCGCGGCAGGGGGCTCGCGACGTGCATCACGTAGCGGCATCCTTCGACGGCGCCGCGCCAGCCTTCGTCGCTCGTGAGATCGGCCGCGACAACGTCGAGGATTTCGAGTCGGGCGCGAGCCGCGTCGTTGAGGTGCGGCGCCAAGACGGCACGCACCTCGGCCGTGCGATCGGCGGATCGGGCTGTGCCGCGAACGTCGTAGCCGGACTTCACGAGCTGCACCATGCAGTGCTGCGCTATGAAGCCGGTGGCGCCCGTGACGAGCACTCGATCAGACATTGGACCCCCCGTCGTTCAGCGAATCTCTCGCCTCCAGGGAGACTAGCGATGTCGCTCAGCGCGAGGTTTCTGTCTCCAGCAGCTCTCGAATTCGTGGTCGCCAGTCAACGCCTTCGGTGCTGGCGCCCGTGGCGTGGAAATCGGCGCGCTCGCGGCGCAGCTGTTGTGCGACGTCGGCCAGGTTGTCCGGCAGTCGCTCGGCGATCATCGTGCGGAGTTCCTGGGCGAGCGCCGGTGACGCACCCTCGGTCGAGACCGACACGATGACGTCGCCGGCTCGGTGCACGGCCGTGAAATAGAAGTCCGAGCGCTCGGGATCGTCGACCACGTTCAACCAGATGTTCTCGCGTCGTGCCTCATCCACCACGCGGTCGTTCACCGTCGGGTCGCCGGTCGCCGAGACGACGAGCGCGTACCCACGTAAATCGCCTTCTCGGTAGCCACGGCGTTCGAACGCAGCGAGGCCCTTCGGCAGTTCGGCGAGCGCGTCGCGCGCGATCACGGTCACGCTCGCCCCGGCCTCGACCATCAGGGCGGCCTTGCCGGTGCCGACGCGACCGGCTCCGATCACGAGGACCTCTTTGTCCTTCAGTTTCAGGGCGAGTGGCAGCACGTTTAGACGTACGCGGAGGTCTCCGCCATCAGTTCGCGCACCGAGAGTGCGGCGCACGGACCGACGACGATGATGGCGGGGGAGGAGACGTTGAGAGCGCCGAGGTCACGCAAGAGCGCGCGCGTCACCGATTCACGCGCGGTCCAGGCGCTCTCGATGACGGCGACGGGTGTCTCGCGCGAGAGGCCCCCCTCGATGAGTTGCGTCGCGATCGAGCGGCGCGCGCTCACGCCCATCAAGACCACGAGAGTGAGTTCGGGGTTGGCCAGACGGCGAAAGTAGCCGTCGTCGTGACTCTCCAGGTGACCGGTGACGACCGTGACGCCGCGCGAGAGACCTCGGTGGGTGACGGGGATGCCCGCGGCCAGTGGCCCGGCGAACGCCGACGTGATCCCGGGCACGACCTCACTCGCCACCCCGGCTTCGCGCAACGCGATCATCTCTTCGCCGCCTCGTCCGAAGACGAACGGATCACCGCCCTTGAGGCGCACGACCGTCTCGTAGCGGCGACCGAGTGAGACGAGCAGGTCGTTGATCATCGACTGGGACGTGAAGCGACCAGGCTCCTTGCCCACGTCGATCAGTTCCGCGTCGCGTCGCGCGAGTTCGAGGACTGAAGCCTCGACCAAGCGGTCGTGGACGACGACGTCGGCCAGGCCGAGGAGTCGTGCCGCGCGCACGGTCAAGAGGTCGGCGTCACCCGGTCCGGCCCCGACGAGGTAGACGGTCACTGCACGCCCACTCGCGTCATGAAGTCGCCGAAGGACTCGTCCTCGTCGCCCTCGGCCTCCCAGCGGTCGAAGAGCGGACCGAGGACTACCGCGATCTCGTCGAAGGAGACCTTCTCTCGGTACAGCGTCGCCAGTCGATCGCCGCGGGGTCCGCCGCCAACGAAGATGTCGTAGGTCGATTTGGTGCGTCCGACGATGCCCACTTCGGCGACGGCCGGTCGAGCGCAGCCATTCGGACACCCGGTCATGCGAAGTTGGAGATTCCTCCGGCCGAGTTGACGACTCGCGAGCGCGCCTTCGATGTTGCCGACTAACTCAGGGAGTCGGCGCTCGGCCTCGGTGAGCGCCTGACTACACGTGGGAAGCGCGGGACAGGCGAGCGCGGTGCGCTCGACGTTGCCGAGTTGTTCGTCGGTGCGAACGGCGTGGCTGGACAAGATACCTTCGACGTCCTCGCGCGCGTCGGACGGAATGGCGCTGATCACGACGTCTTGTTGCGCGGTGAGGAAGAACGTCACCGGGTGACGTTGCGCGATCAGTCGCAGCGCCGAGCGCAGGCGCGCACCTTGGTCGTCGTCGCGGACCCGACCGGCCGAGACACGCACGCCGACTTGGTGGGTCCCGTCATCTCGCGTTCGCCACCCGAGATGGTGGTCGGCCTCGAAGTGCTCGGGTAGGGGCAGCGGTTCGCGCAGTTCTCGTCCGAGTCGAACCTCGATCTCCTTGCGGAACTGTTCGAAGCCCATGTCGGCCACGACGTACTTCATGCGCGCGCGTTTGCGGTCCGTGCGGTCACCGAGCTCGCGGTAGGTGATGAGAATCGCGGCGATGACCTCCTCGACCTCGTCGTAGGTGACGAAGGTCATCGGATCGGCCAGTCGCGCGAACGTGTCGGGATTGGCGTAGGCCCGACCGAGTCCTCCGCCCACCACCAGCGTGAACCCGTCGCCGGCCTCGGGGTGCACGCCCGGGATCAGACCGACGTCTTGGGCGAGGACGTCCACGCAGTTCTCGTCCGGGTGCGCGACGGCGATCTTGAACTTGCGCGGCAGGTACGTCTCGCCGTAGAACGGTCGCTCGTCGACCTCTTCGCGCGACGCGGCCTTGTCGCCATTGACGAATATCTCCCAGTGCGCGTCGGTCGTCGCCCGGAAACTCCGTGTCAGGTGCCGCGAGATCTCTCGCAGGCGCTCGTCGGACTCGTTGCCCTGCAGCTCGGGACAGGAGACCACGTTGCGCACGACGTCACCGCAGGCGCCGAAGGAGGTCATCAGGTGGGCGTCGAGCGATCGCGCGAGAGGTCGTAGTCCGTCCTTCACGACGCCGTGGAACTGGACGGCCTGGCGGGTGGTGAGACGGATGGTGCCGTCGGCGACGTCGGTCGCGGCGGCGTCGAGCGCCAGCCACTGGTCGCTCGTGAGCCGTCCGCCGGGGATGGCGACGCGGATCATGAAGATGTAGTCGAGATCCTCACCCTTGACGGCGCGCTCTCGACGCACGTCCCGGTTGTCCTGGGCGTAGACGCCGTGGAACTTGAGGATCTGCTCTGATTCGTTGGACACATTGGCGACGTCGTTGTCGAGTTCGCGGCTTATCTCTCCGCGCAAGTGGTTACTTGATCTCTTAATGTCCTCGACCGCAGTTTCCTGCTTAGTCTCGGTGCTCAACTCGTTCGCTCCTCCCCGTCGTCCTATTGATGATAAACCTTACCTATTTAGTCAGGTATTGGCAACATAATCTTGGTTTCTCCTGATTGGAGAGGACCGTGGGCGCGGAATTTTCGCACCCCGGCTTCGGCGCGGGACCTAACGTGACGTTCGACGAAGGAGACGCATGGGAAATCGACAGATCACGCTCGCTGAACGACCGTTCGGCATGATCAACGAGTCGACGACGACATTGGTCGAGGCGCCGATGCCGGTCTGTGGTCCCGGTGAGGCGCTCATCAAAGTCGGTCTGCTCTCCATCGATCCCACGATTCGCACCTGGATGAACGACGCGCCGGGCTATCTCCCGCCGATCGGCATCGGCGACGTCATCCGCTCCGGCGGCAGCGGTGTCGTCGTGGAGTCCAACTCCGAGCGCTACCGCGTCGGCGACGTGGTGCTCGGCGTGACGGGTTGGCAGGAGTGGGCGATCGCGAGTGAGTCCAACAAGTTCAGCGTCCTACCCAAGGGAATCGGACTCGACCTCGCGACGATGATGAACGTCCTCGGCACGACGGGCCTGACCGCGTACTTCGGGCTGTTGGAGGTCGGTGCCTTCAAGGAGGGTGACGTCGTGCTCGTCTCTGGCGCCGCCGGCGCGACCGGTTCGGTCGTCGGCCAGATCGCCAAAGCGCGCGGCGCCGCCCGGGTCGTCGGCATCGCCGGCGGATCACAGAAGTGTGCCGAGGTCATCGAGAAGTACGGGTTCGACGAGTGTCTCGACTACCGCGAGTCGGGACTCACGCAACGCATTCAACACTCCTGCCCCAAGGGCGTGGACGTGTACTTCGACAACGTCGGAGGCGCGGTGCTCGACGCGGCGCTGGCGAACATCGCGATGCACGCGCGCATCGTCATGTGCGGGGCGATCTCGCAGTACAACGCTACCGATCGTGAAGGGGTCGCCAACACGTCGATGTTGATCGTGCGCCGCGGTCAGATGAAGGGGTTCATCGTCTTCGACTTCGCGCATCGCTACGCCGAGGCCCACGTGGAACTGGCGGCGATGGTGCTGGACGGTCGTCTCGCGCACCAAGAGCACTTGGTGTCGGGGCTCGAGCACGCGCCCGACGCGCTCAACCTGTTGTTCACCGGCGGCAATCACGGCAAGACGCTCGTGGTCGTCGACGAGAGCGTGCAGCTGGACTGACGTCAGGCCAGACGCACGTCGGCGACGAGGGCTCGATGGTCGCTGCCGCCGTCACTGGCGAAGCCCCCGAGGCTCTCCCACGGACCGCGCACCAAGAGGTGATCGATCTGCGAGTGCGGCGTACGCGCGGGCCACGTTCGCGCGTTCACCAGTGAGCGCCAACCCGGCAACAGCACGCGCAACAGCGGTCGCCAGGAGTTGAAGTCGCCGCCGAGCAGGATCGGTAACGACGGGTCGAGGCGTTCGACGATCTCATTGACCCTCCGGTACTGCCGGTAGGAGCCGTGGCTGAGGTGGGCGCCGTGCACGGCCAACACGTAGAAGGCGCGGTCGCCGTCTTCGAGCGTCGACACGATCAGCGCGCGCGTGACCTTCTCGCGCGCCAAGCGCCCGAGGGACTCGGCGTGGATCTCGCGGATCGGCAGTCGCGTGAGTAGTCCGAGTCCCCACTCGCCGTGCTCGAGGCCCCCGGCGGTCGCACGGCGATTTCGCTGGACCTTGCTGAGCGCGCGATGTTCGTCGAAGAATAGTCCACGTTCGCCGCTCAGGTGGGCGAGGAGCGGTTGCCACGTCCGTCCACCCGTACCGGAGGTGACGCGTTGCCCCGACGCCAACGGCACGAAGAGTCCGTCCATCCCCAATCGAGTCTTGAGTTCGCTCACGAAGTCCTCGCCCGACTCGGCGCGCCATAGTTCCGGCAGTATGAGCACGTCGGCGTTCAGACTCACGACGTGATCGAGAACGTTCGTGGGACGACCCCAGCCGTCGACACCGGCGTGAAGGTTAAACGTCGCGACACGCACGCCAAAACCCTAGGTGGTCTCAGGCGCGGTCGTGGCAGACTTCGTTGGTGGAATCTGTCAACGTGGCCTTCGGTCACCGACTCTGGTGGGTCGACGCCTTCACCGGCGAGGCCGAACGAGGGAACCCCGCGGTCGTCGTGTTGCTCGAGCGCTCGATGCCCGACGACGAACTCCAGCAGATTGCCTTCGAACTGGGCGTGTCCGAAACGGCCTTCGTGCGCCGCGCGGGCGACCAGTGGTCCCTTCGTTGGTTCACGCCCACCGTCGAGGTCGATCTGTGCGGTCACGCGACGCTCGCGAGCCTGCACGTCTTGTTGAACGAACTGGGCGTGCCCGGGGGAGAGATCTTCTTCCAGACCCGGGCCGGTCTCTTGTCCGGCCGCCGGATGAGCGACGGTCTGCTCGGCATCGACCTGCCCCGCTGGACGCTCGAAGACGTCGAACCGTCAATGTTGAATGGCACGCTGGGACCGGTCAGCGAGGTCTACCGCGCCGGGGAGCAGGGCGTCCTCGCCGTCGTGGAGGACTTCGACACCCTGTGCGGACTCGCGGTGGACTCGATGAACCTCTTCTTGGTGCCGAGCTCGATGGTGATCGCCGCCTGCGTCGGCGGACCGGGTGTCGACGTGTCGATCCGCGTCTTCGCGCCGCGCCTGGGCCTCGCCGAGGACAGTGTCACCGGCAGCGCGATGTGCGCGGTGGCGCCGTGGTGGTTGCAACGCGTCGGCGACCCGACCGTGTCGGTCCACCAGGCGTCGGCGCGAGGCGGCGTGATGTTGGCGCGACTCTTCGAAGAGAGCGTGGAGGTGGCGGGCATGGCGCGCACCTTCTTCGGCGGCGACCTTCGCGCATGAGTGACGCACTCGGGCCGGGTCCCAAGACCCGGGTTCGTCGACTGGCGGCCAAGGCCAACTACGAGCGCGACGTCATCTACGCCATCATCGACGAGGCCCCGCTCTGTCACGTCGCCGGAGTCGTCAACGACACGGCGATGGTGATTCCCACGCTGCACGCGCGCGAGGGACAGACCATCTACCTCCACGGCAGTCCCTCCAACGCGGTGATGAAATCGGTCGTCCAACGAGGCGAGGCCTGCGTCTCGGTGACCCTCTACGACGGGTTGCGACTGGCGCGCAGTGGCTTCGAGTCCTCGATCGCGTACCGCTCGGTCGTGGTCTTCGGCGCGGCCACGTTGGTCACCGACGACGTCGAGAAGGCGAGGATCCTCAACATGTTCGTCGACGCGGTGCTACCCGGGCGCGCGAGCGAGGTGCGCGAGATGAGTGACGCCGAGCGACGCCTCACCATGGTCGTCGCCGTGCGCATCGACGAGGCGTCGGCCAAACTGTCCTCGGGGCCGACCGACGATCCCGACGAAGACCAAGAGTTGCCGGTGTGGTCCGGCACGATCCCGGCGCGGATCCACTTCTCCGCGCCGATCCCCGACACCAACGGCGCGATGGCCGCGGGGACGATTCCGGTGCCGGCGTCGGTGGAACGGCTGTTGGATCGTCAGTGAGGTCCTTGGAGACGCTGCGCGCCCAGATCGAAGCGATCGATCCGGTCGACGAACGAGAGTCGAGGTCGATCGCCGCGACGCTCGATCGTCTCGAATGGCCTGGCGATCCCTTCGCCGAGAGTGAGGACCCCCACCACCTGACCGCGTCGGCCTTCGTGGTCTCCCCTCGTGGGATCGTCTTGCATCGCCACCGGCTCCTCGGCATCTGGCTTCAGCCGGGCGGCCACGTCGAAGCAACGGAGAGTCCCGAGGAGGCGGCGCTGCGCGAGACGCTCGAAGAGACCGGTCTCATCGCGCACCACCGCGATCCGGTCGAACTCTTCCAGGTGGACCGACATCCCGGTCCGAAGGGCCACACGCACTACGACCTGCGCTACGTCGTGCTCGCAGCGCCGAACGATCCGTCGCCGCCCGCCAACGAGAGCCCCGAGGTCGAGTGGTTCGACTTCGACAGCGCGCAGGAACGATGCGAACCGACGCTCGTGCCGGTGCTGGCGCGCCTCGCCCGGTCGTACGCGACGTGGAACGTGCGAGACTGACGCCGTGAGTGAGACCGAGGACCTTCGCGCACTCATGGAGGCCGATCGCTGGATCGACCGGGTCGTCGCCCAAAAGACCCACTTGCCCGAGATGGTGGAACTGAGCGCGCTGGAGGTCGATCTGCGCGCCCTCGTGAAGGCGCTGCACGAGGCCGAGGCCACGCTGGCGCCGGTGCGCGGCGCCTACGAGGGGGCCCAACAAGAAGGCGACCGCCTTCGCGCGCGCGCCGAGACGCTCGACCGCACGCTGAGCACTTCGACGGCGAACGCCCGCGAGTTGGCGGCGCTCACGACCGAACTCCAGCACGTGCGCGAGCTGCTCGAACGAAGTGACGACCAAGAACTCGAGTACCTGATCGCCGTCGAGCCGCTCGACGAAGCGGTCAGCGCCATCAAGGCGACGGCGCAACCGGGCGCCGCACGCCGTATCGAGCTGCAAGGCGCGATCACTGCACTCCAGTCCACGCTCGACGACGAGTTGGTCGCCCTTCGCGAGCAGCGTCGCGAGCGCGCCGCGGCCGTCGTGCCGGCCCTGCTCGCGCGCTACGAGGCCGCCTTCGCGCGCGTCGGCACCTCGGGCGCTGCCCAAGTCGCCTCGGGCCACTGCGACGGGTGTCGCATCGCGCTCTCGCCGCTCGACGTGGACCGATGGAAGGCTCAGCCCGAGGGGACCTTCATGACCTGTCCCGAATGCGGTCGACTGCTGCTGCCGTGATCATCCTCATCCGCCACGGACAGACCACGTCGAACGCCGCGCGACTCCTGGTCGGTCAGAGCGATCCCACGCTCACCGAACTCGGCGAGCGTCAGGCCATCGCGCTGCGACCGTACCTACTCAGCGTGCGCGAGGTGTGGACGTCGCCGTTGCGACGCGCTCGGCGTAGTGCCGCCCTGGCGATGCCCGACCTCGGGGCCATCGTGAAAGAGCCTTTCATCGAGGTGAACTACGGCTCGCTCGACGGACAGCCGCTGAGTCTCGTCACCGAGGAGCAGTGGCGCGCCTTCGAACACGATCACGACACGGCCTTCGGCGACGGCGAATCCCTGGCCTCGGTCGACCAGCGGGTCCACTATGAGCTCAACGCGTTGTTGGTGGATCAGACGAGCCTGATGCACGACCCGAACTATCACCTCGCGATCGTCTCGCACATGTCGCCGATCAAATCGGCCATGACGTGGGCGCTCGGTGTCCCGGGCTCGGTCGCGTGGCGGATGAACCTGAGCAACGGATCGATGACCACGATCGGCTCGAGGATGTGGACGCCGTCACTACTTAATTACAACGTCGTGCCGCCGCTCGAGGACTAGCGAAGGGCCACGCCGATCGCGGCGAAGTGCAGACCGGCACCGATCAGCGTGAAGGCGTGGAACAGTTCGTGGTAGCCGAAGACCCGCGGTGAGAGCTTCGGTCGCTTCGTGCCGTAGAAGACCGCGCCGAGCGAGTAGGCGACACCCCCCGCGACGATCAACGAGAAGCACAACGGTCCTCCACCGCGGTAGATCTGGGGCATGACCAGGGCCGCGAACCAGCTCATGACCAGGAAGGGGATGGTGTTGACCCACTTCGGGGCGTTCATCGACAGTTGGCGAATCGCGATCCCGACGAGGGTGCTCGCCCCGATGATGATCAGGGTGACCAGGCGGATCGTGCCGTGCATCGTCAGTCCGGCGATGGCGAAGTAGGTGCCCGTGATCGCCAGGAAGATCGTCGAATGGTCGGCTCGACGCCAGGCCTGACGTTGCGTGGGCGTCCAGTTCACGCGGTGTAGGAGAGCGCTGGTGATGAGCATCGCCCCGACGCCGATGAGGTAACAGCTCACCCAGCCGACCTGGGACCACGTACTACAGCGCGCGAAGAGGATCGGCGAGCACGCGAAGAGTACGAAAAAGGCGACCAGGTGCAGCCAACCGCGCAGCAGTGGTCGCACCAATGGGCTCGTCGTGTCCGAAGGAATCGCCGAACCACTCACGACTCAACATTAGGGGCGCTGAATCTTTCGTCAGTTTCGTGCGTATGAAACAACGAAGCCCGCCTGTTCCGCGTATCCAGAACAAGCGGGCCCTCGATGTTTGGCCCCCCCAGCCAATGACTCAAAAATATAATCGCAACCCAGCCGCTACTCTGTCACGAGATGCTTGCAAACAAAGGGTTGTGAGCAACTTCACATTGAGGAGTCGCGATGAATCGTCGAACGTTGGGTCAGGGTCTCGAAGTCTCGGAGCAGGGACTCGGGTGCATGGGCATGAGCGAGTTCTACGGAGCGGGTGACGACGCCGAGTCGATCGCCACGATTCACGAGGCGTTGGACGCCGGCGTCGACTTCCTCGACACCGCCGACATGTACGGTCCCTTCAAGAACGAAGAGCTCGTCGGACGCGCCATCGCGGGCCGCCGCGACGACGTGGTGCTGGCCACGAAGTTCGGCAACCAGCGCGCCGCCGACGGTTCCTTCATTCGCATCAATGGGACCCCGGCGTACGTTGTCGAGGCCTGCGACGCCTCGCTTCGTCGATTGGGCGTCGACGTCATCGACCTCTACTATCAGCACCGCGTCGATCGCACCGTCGACATCGAGGAGACCTGGGGCGCCATGAAGGGCCTGGTTGAGGCGGGCAAGGTCCGCCACCTCGGTATCTCCGAGGCCTCGTCGGCGACGATCGAGCGCGCCCACGCGGTCCATCCGGTGAGTGCCCTCCAGAGCGAGTACTCGTTGTGGAGCCGAGACCCCGAGGACGGGGTCCTCGACACGTGCCGGCGCTTGGGCGTGGGATTCGTCGCCTACAGCCCACTCGGGCGGGGATTTTTGACCAACGAGGTGAGTAATCGTGAGGGAAAGGGAGAGGGCGATATTCGAAAGAACCAGCCCCGCTTCTCAGGTGAGGCCTACCAGGCGAACCTGGCGCTGTTGGCGAACCTGGAGGCCGTGGCCGAGTCCAAGGGGGCGACCGTCGCCCAGTTGGCGCTGGCCTGGGTGCTCTCACGCGGCGCCGACGTGGTGCCGATCCCCGGCACCAAGCGCCGTAAGTGGTTGCGCGAGAACATCGCCGCCAGTGACATCGTCTTATCGGACGACGACGTCGCGGCGCTCGAGGCCGCGATCCCGCGCGACGCCGTCGCCGGTGAACGCTACGTCGCCGCCGGCATGCGCAACGTCAACGCCTGACCTCTCGCAACGCGGCGTCGAAGAGTTCGAGAACCTCGTCGCACCACGTCATCACCTGGGGATCATGCGTCGCGACGATCACGGTGGCCTCCGTCGAGGCCAGCAGTGACAGCACCGCGGCGGTCTCTTCGCTCCCGAGTCCGCTCGTCGGCTCGTCGAGCAGGTAGATCACTGGACTCGTGACCATCGCTCGCGCTACGGCGATGCGCGCGCGTTCTCCTCGCGAGAGTTCCTCCCAGCGCGTGGTGGCGTCGGTCACGATACCCAGGGCCGCTAAGTCCTCGGGCGCACTGCGCGAGGACGTTCGTCCGAGGCCCACGACGTCGATCGCGTACCCGCGTGTCAACCCCGGCTCACTCGCCACGTAGGCCAGGTGCCGGCGCAGTTCGCCCTCGTCGATGTCGCTGACCACCACGCCGCCCACCGTGATCGCACCGTTCGCCACCTCATCCAGCGCGGCGATCGCGCGCAGCAACGTCGACTTCCCGATCCCCGAGGGACCGGTGAACGCCACCCTTCGCCCGGGCGCGACGTGCAACGTGGCGCTCTCCACGAGCGTCACGCCCTCTTCGACGATTCTGACCTGGTCGAGGTGCACGCTCGAGTCACTCGGCCACGCGTCGTAACTAGGCGTGGCGGGGACGTCGAGCTCTTCGAGACGTTCGGCGCCGGCACTCACCCGGAGCGCGGTATCGAGTGCGTCGCGAACGACGTTGAGCGACTCGTACGTGGCGAAGGCGAGCAGCGCCGCGACGACGATCCACAGCGCCGCGCTCGTTGGTCGCACCACGAGGGCGCCGAGGGCGAGCGCCGTCATGGCGGGCGCGACCGCGTCCGAGAGTTCGTGCTGATTCGCCAGCGCCGACTCCGCGTGTCGCAGCCCCTCGACCGCCGCGGCGCCGCGCCGTTCGGCGAAGTCGAGGCGGTCCAGCAGCACGAGTTCGGGCGTCGCGGCGCTCAGCTCCACCAAGTTCGCGCGGTACGCCGCACGGGCCCGGCGAAGTACTCGGTCGCGCCGCAGCAGCGGACCGACATTGGCGAGCAGCGCCGCGACGCCCACCAGTTGGATCGCGAGGAGGTCCGCGGCGTAGGACCACCACCGTCCGTGGGGCGCCATGAGGCCGATGAAGAGGTCGCCGAGCACCATCACCACGCCCGACGTCACGAGCGGGATCACGCAGCGCAACCAGAGGTCTTGCAGCTCGTCGGTGTCGCGAAGCGATCGCTCGAGGAGATCGCCCGCGGCGAACGAGCGCCACCGCGAGAAGCTGAACGCGCCCACGCTGAGCACGAGCCAACGACGCCAGCGCGAGACCGCGGCAAAACCCAATCGGTGGGCGCTGAGTCGCTCGACGAACCGGAGCGGTGAGCGCAAGAACGCGAACAGCTCGATGACGATGAGTGCCCCGAGGACCGTGCGCAGTCCCGGTCGGGTGGCGCTCTCGACCAACAGCCCGACCGCCCCCACCAACAGCGCGACGTTGACGATCGACGCCACCAGTCCGGCGAGCAGCGCGCGAAGGAGCGTTCCTCGGGGTGGCTGCGCTCGTCGGAGCCAGCGCCACAGGCGATCGACGTCACTCCTCACGGGGCCAACTCGATCCGCACGGCGGCGTCGGTCAAGAGCGGTGTGTCGACGGTCGCCTCGACGAGGGCGAGCGCGCGCTGGTCGTCGAGCACTTGGCGGACGAATCCTCGAGCGTCGTCATCGAGTACCCCGGCCACGTCGTCGATGACCAGCAGATCGGGGTGGGCGAGCAGGGCCCGGGCCAACACCACGCGGACCTTCTCGCCCGTGCTGATCCCCTTACCGTCGGCGAGCAGGGCGGTATCGAGGTCCTCGAAGCGCGGCCCGCGAAGTCCCAGCGACGAGAGGCACCCGAGGATCTCGTCGTCGCCACACGCGTAGCCAAGGGTGAGGTTGTCGCGCAACGACCCCGACAGCAGCGCACTCTCGACGCTCACGTGCCCCGTACACGCGGCCGAGAACGCCACGTCGCCGCTGCGCGCGTCGCGCCAACCCAGCAGCGTGTGCAACAGCGTGGTCTTGCCCGAACCTGACGGTCCGGTGACGACGAGCCTCTGGCCCGGGGCCAGCGCGAAACTGAGAGGTCGGGGGCTCGCGGCCGTCACGAGTTCGGTCGCGACCAGTACCTCGTGCGCGCTCGTCGACGCGATGTTGGGTGCGGCGTCGAGCAGCCCCAGCGAGCGTTCGGAGTCCTCACGACGATGGAACTCGACGCCGTAGCGCCGCACGTGGGTGAAGATCTCGCTGGTGACCAGTACGGCGATGAGGGCGTGTTGCAGCGTTATGCGTCCGCCGAGGAGCGCGAAACCGACCACCATGGCGACGAGTCCGATGCTGACGCCGCTCAAGAACTCGGTGACCAACGATGACTCGAGCGCGACGCGAATTGCGCGCATCGCGATCGCGTGCTCGGAGTCCGATATGGCGGCGATCTCGTTGGCGCCGTACTCGACGGCGCCGAGGGCGCGCAGCTCGGTCGTGTGGTGCAACAGTTCGAGCTGTCGGCTCTCCAGCACGGCTCGTCGACGCTGGTACTCGAGGGCCACGGCCTCGCTGCGTGTCCCGGCGCGTCGATAGAGCGGGACCGCGCCGCCCAAGAGCGCCACGGTGATCAGCAGCGTCAACCAGCCGCCGGCCCAGAACAAGACGGCCAGTCCGAGCAACGCGGCGACGGCGCTCGTTTCGAGCAGGTCGAGCAACGGGGCTTGGGATGCCTGTTCGATGGCGAGCGCGAGGTCGCTTCGTCCGCGCTCGCGCTCGGGCTGGGGACGGGTGAAGTGGCGCACCAAGGTCGCGCGCCAGTGTGCGCGCAACGTCGCGCCCGCGTGCTCGCACCACTGGGCGATCAACGTCGAGAGGGCCCATCGGATCCCGAGGGCGCCGAGCAGGAGCCAGAGACCCGACGCGACGCGACGCTCGGCCAGATAACTGAGTCCGACGGCCACCAAGACCGCGCAGGTCAGCGAGAGCGCGGTGTTCGCCACGCCGAACAGTCGGGCGCCGACTTTGAAGGTGACCGCGCGCGCGGGTACGGGCGTTACCGGGGTCACCGACCAATGCTAACGAGCACGCCCGTTGTTACAGGGGGTCGTCGCGGTGCGCCAGCGACTTGGCCGGACCGTTGAGCCAGTCGCGCAGCGACTTCGTCGCTCGACAGTCGTCTTCGTTGTAGTCGAGGAGGCGTTGGCGCGACGCCGCGGCCTCGTCGTGCTCGCCCCGCGTCGCCACCTCGTACCACAGCATCGACGCCTCGCCACTCGGATTCACGTCGCGCCACTGGAAGCCGGCCGCCGCCGCGAGCTGCTTGAGGCCGAGCGGACCCTCGGTCTGAATCTGCACCTTGGCGAGGTCGTGGAGGTCGATCCAGGCCGGCGGGGACAGTTGGCGAAAGGTCGTGAGGTCGTGCATCGTCGGACCACCGTCGGTCGCCGTCGCGACGGCGCGGTTCATGGCGCCGTCCTCGGCCTGGGCCCAGAAACAGTAGGCCGCGAAACTACGACCCTGCCCCTGGCAGCGCTCGCGCAGGTCGCTCAGCCAGGACCAGAACGCGGCGAAGTTGCGCGCCTCGGACTCACGGGTCAGTTCGCCCCACTCGACGAACGTGGTGTAGCCGGCGCGCGCGCCCTCGACCAGCTGGTTCAGCGTGACGTTCGCCCCCCAGAGGTACGTCGCGTCGTTGTAACTCTCCATGTCGACGTCGACCTCGACGTCGGCGGTCGGACAACCCATCAGCGACGCGTCGAGGATACGAAGCGCGCTGTCGCGAACGTGCGCGCGGGCGCGATAGATCAGTTCGTCGAGGTGGTCGAACTTTCGACCGAGCCGATCCTCCACGTCGACGGCCCCGGCGGCCGGTCGTGATCGCGATGACTTGGCCCGGATGGGATCGAGCTGGGCCAACTGGTTTCGCGTGCGCACGCCACTGTCGCGCAACGCGAACTGTTGATCGATCGACGTGAAGCGCGTCAGGGAGACGTCGTCGAGGGCCTCGAGTTCAACTCGGCAGTGCTCGGAGAACTCACACGTCTCGCACTCGCGATGCCAGTACGGCGACGTCGGGAACGGTCCGCCGATCTCGAACCACTCATCCAGGGCCGCGAGTACCTCGACGCGCTCGCGGTAGAGACCGTCGTAGGCGTTGAGGTTGGTGCGCGAGTACGCGGGGTTCGCCAACTCCAGCCACCAGAGGCGCATGTTGCGATCGACCAGGGCGCCGCGCGTGGAGGGATCGGCGGCCGCAAAGGCCTGGAGGATCCGCGTGGCCCCGTCGAGCAACAAGACGTCGCGCCGCACCGTCGCCGTGGCGCGCAGTCCTAATCCCTCGCGAACCACGACCTCGCCCGGGGTGAGTCGCTCGAGCGAACCCTCGAAGAGCCGGCGCGAGGAGGCCGCTTCGGTGACTTCGTGGTTCTTGATTACGAGCGGTGCGTACGTGAAGCGGTCGTCGACGCGACCGACGCGCACGAAGGCCTGGGACGTGACCGTGCGCCGCGCCCCTATGTCGGCGAGACGAGCGTCGAGGATGAGTTCGGCGCCGTCGTCGATCAACTGCGCGGTATGCTCGTGACCCGTCGCCGTGACCGCGCCCGGATGGAGTTCGATCAGCCGTTCGATCACGCCGCGGCGGTGTTGATCGGCCTCGTGGCGACGCCGCTGGATTTCCGGCGTGGCGAGCGTGCGGTGCGCCATGGAGGGCTCGGCGCGGGCCAGGGCGATTCGGTGGACGCAGGCGTCGATCTCGGCGCCGCGAAGGAGTGGAGTCACCATGCTCCAGAAAGCCTACGACGGCCCGGGCTTCTCGTTCCGCCAGCTACTCCACAGCGAGGCGTACTCGCCGTTGAGCGCCACCAACTCGTCGTGGGTCCCGAGCTCGGCGATCCGGCCGTCGATGACGACGCAGACCCGGTCGGCGTCGTGGGCGGTGTGCAACCGGTGCGCGATGGCCACCACCGTTCGCCCCCGCAGCACCGCGACGAGGGAGCGCTCGAGATGACGCGCGGCCCTCGGATCGAGCATCGCCGTGGCCTCATCGAGCACGAGGGTGTGCGGGTCGCTCAGGACGAGGCGCGCGAGCGCGATCTGCTGGGCCTGCGCGGGAGAGACCTGGTAGCCCGTCGAACCGAGTTCGGTGAGGATCCCGTCGGGCAACGTTCGCACCCACTCGAGTGCGTCGACGGCGTCGAGCGCGCGAACGATCTCGTCGTCGGTCGCCTCGGGCTTCGCGAGCGCCAGGTTCTCGCGCACGGTGCCGATGAAGATGTGGTGCTCTTGGGTCACCAGCGCGACGTGTCGCCGCAACATGGGTAGCGGCATGCTCGCAAGCGCCACGTCACCGACCATCACCGAGCCGCTCCTCGGCGCGTCGATGCCGGCGAGCAGTCGCCCGATCGTGGACTTGCCGGCGCCCGAGGGTCCGACGATGGCCAGACGTTCACCCGGTCGAATCGTGAGCGACAGCCCGTTCAACACGTCGAAGCCCGGGCGGTAGGCGTAGTGGACGTCGTTCATCGTGATGGTCTCGTTGCTCGGCTCGAGGCCCTCGGTCGGTCGGTCGTCGCGCACGACCGACACCCCCACGAGGCGGGCCAGGGACGTCTGTCCGACCTGGAGCTCGTCGAGCCACGAGACGATGCGGTCGATGGGGTCGTTGATCTGCACGACGTAGAGGGTGACCGTCGTCGCGGCGCCGATGGTGATGTCGTGGTGCAGCGCGAGCCAACCGCTCCAGGCGAGCGTCGTGGCGACCGCCAGCGCGAAGGCGCTCTCGATCGTCGGGAACCAGACCATGCGCATCAGGAGCGTGTACATCTCGGAGTAGAAGGACTCGCGGATGTTGCCCTCGATGCGCTTGCCCTGGCGCCTCCCGAGTCGGTGCGCGTCGACCGTTCGCGCGCCCTCGGCCGTCTCGGAGACCGATCCGGACATGGTGGCGTAGCTCATGCGTTCGCGCCGGTACCCGGGCGTGGCGTAGTGCAGGTAGTGGCGCGTCGAGAAGAACAGGATCGGCAGCGACACCAGGCTGGCGATCGTGGCGAGGGGACTGACGATGGTCATCGCGATGAGTGTCAGCACGGCCTGGACGATCGCGACGAGCCACTCGGGCATGGCGAAACGCACGGTGCGCGACAACGCCTCGATGTCGTTGGTCGTTCGACTGAGGAGGTCGCCGGTGCCGGCGCGTTCGACCTCGACGAGCGGGAGGCCCAGCACGCTCTCGAGGAACTCCTCGCGCAGCTGCGCGAAGACGGTCTCACCCAAGATGTAGCTCCGACGGCGCGCGAAGAACGAGAGCCCGGCGCCGAGGATCGACGAGACGACCAGGATGCCGACGTAGAGCGTGATGCGATGCGCCGTCAACTGGTGATCGGCGGCGAAGTTGGTGATCTCGCCGATGATGTAGGCCGGGATGAGCATCATGAACGCGGCGAGCGCGTACAGCGAGAGCATCCGCGCCAAGGCGGGACGATGTTGGCGGATGAGACGTCGAGCGTAGGCGTGGACGGTGGCGGTATCGGCGACGGGGAGTTGACTCATCAGGCGTCCTCGCGCAACACGATTTGGCGATAGGTCGATGACCTCGCGACCAACTCATCGTGCGTACCGTGCTCGGTGGCGCGACCGTTCAGAACGACGTAGACCACGTCCATCTTCTCGAGCATCAGCGGGCTCGTCGTGGCGACGAGGGTCGTACGCGCGCCGCGCACGTCGCGAAGTCGCGCCGCGATCCGGCCCTCGGTGTGCGTGTCGACCGCGGAGGTCGGCTCGACGAGGATCAACACCTCGGCGTTCGTCAGGATCGCGCGCGCCAGGCTGAGTCGCTGTCGTTGACCACCCGAGAAGCTGCGGCCCCGCTCTTCGACCAACGTGTCGAGGCCGTCCTCCAAGGCCTCGAGGATGTCGAGCGAGCTCGTCGCTTCGAGCGCGGGCATGATGTTGCCGTCGGAGACGTCGCCGTGCGGGACGAGTTCGTAGCGCAGTTCGCCCGAGAAGAGTCGTGGCTCGATCTCGCTCACGACGATGTTGCGCCGCGTGTCGCGGACCGAAAAGAGGCCGAGCGGCGTGCCGTTGATCGTCACGCCGGCCACGTCGGACACGAATCGACCCAGACGATCGGCGAGTATCGACGACTCGTTCGGCGTCTCGGTCACGAAGGCGACCAGTTGACCGCGACGAAGAGAGACGCCACTCACGCGGTCATCGATGCGCTCGACGGTGGCGGGCCAGATCAACGGCGACTCGGGCTCGGCGACCAGGGGGTCGATGTTCAAGATGCGAAGGACCCGAGCGGCCCCGACGTAGGCGCGCGTCGTGGCGACGACGTACTCGATCGCGGTACGAAGAGGCGTGGTGAGGAACGTGGCGTAGCCGAAGAACGCCACCAGTTGGCCCGGCGCGAGCGTCCCGTGCATGACGTCCTGGGCGCCCAGGTAGGTCACGATGCCGGTCAGGATCGCGGGCAAGAGGACCTGTCCCGATTCCAGTCCGGCCTGGGGCGTCGCGATGCGATTGCCCGCGAGGCGAACCGTGTTGCTCTGTCGCTTGTAGTTGTTCAGGAAGACCTCTTCGCCGCCGACGCCTCGCAGGATGCGCAGTCCGGCCACCGTGTCCGATCCCAGGGCGGCCAGTCGTCCGGCCGCCTCGCGCTGCGCGGCCTGGGTCGCGTGCAGCGGTCGCATCAGCGGCGTCGTCAACGAGGCCAGGACGGGCACGCCGATGAGCACGATGAGACCGAGTTCGACTGACGAGGAGAGCAGGATGAACGAGACAACGACCCAGGCGGCGATCGCGCCCGCGAAGCGCGCCAGGACGTCGTAGGCGCCGCCGATGCGCATGGCGTCCGAGGCCACGGTGTTGACGACGTCGCCGCTCGGGATCTCGTCGGTCACCGCGGTACCGGTCTTCGAGACGTGGTGGCCGATGACCTGGACGGTCTTGTAGGACGCGTTCATCCAGTTGGTCACGGCCAGTTGGTGGCGAAGCGCGCCACAGATCGCCTGGAAGAGACCGAGCGCCATGACGACGCCGACCCACAGAAAGAGCTCTCCGGTGTTCTTGGGGATCACGCCGTGGTCGATGGCGGCCCCGACGGCCGCCCAGATCAGCGCCTGGCTCACCATCCAGCCGATGCCGAAGACGGCGTTAAAGATCAGGAGGATCTTCTGCTGCGCGGCGATCCATATCAGGTAGCGCAGCGGCGAACGCGTGTCGGGCGTGCCGGGTTCCGCGGTCGGCAGTTCGCGGTAGGGCAGGTGTAACACGGTTCGACTTTCGAATAGGTGGTTGGATGATGAGTCGACCTATAAGCGGGGTTCTGTCCACCTTCCTTGCGGAAGGATGGGCGGCCATCCATCTCAGCGATCTACCTCGGGAGTGCCTTGTTTCCAAGGCATGCGGGCCACGCGCTCCCACGTTTGATCTTGCTCCGGGTGGGGTTTACCAAGCCACCGTGATCACTCACCGTGCTGGTGCGCTCTTACCGCACCGTTTCACCCTTACCTGTACTCGGTTGCCCGAGCCATCGGCGGTCTGTTCTCTGTGGCACTGTCCTGCACGTCACCGCGACTCACATTTCGTGAGCACCTTGCCCTGTGGAGCCCCGACTTTCCTCACCGCCTGTTGCCAAGCGGTGCGGCCACCCAGTCGACTCACCATCCGCGACAATTCTGACACACGCCCGTCGCCCCATCAAGACTTTTAAAGATGTTGTAACGGGCGATTAACCTCGCGACGTGGAAGACGACTCCAGCGGTTCCGACGAAGTCCTCGAGGTCGGTGCCTTCTACCAACTGCTCACCGCGCAACTGGAATCGGCATTCGGACGCCGTCATCCCCACTGGGTCCGCGGTGAGATCGCCAAGGTCTACGAGAAGGGCCACGTCTACGTGGACCTCGTGGACGCCGGTTCCGCGTCCTCCGACGCCAAGCGACCGGTGCTCAACGCGCACTGTTGGGCGACCCCGTGGGCGCCACTGAAGAAGAAGCTCGCGGCCGAAGGCGTGACACTGAGCGCGGGCCTCATCGTCAACCTCTTCGGCTACGTCGACGTCTACGCGCCCCAGGGTCGAATTGGCTTCACCATCACCCAGATCGACGTGCAGGGACTGCTCGGTGACGTCGCGCGACGCCGGGCCGAACTCATCGCGCGACTCACGGCTGAGGGCCTCCTGGAGGCTAATAAGAAGGTGACGATCTCCCCGGTGCCGTTACGCGTCGGCCTGGTCGCCAGTCCCGGCACCGAGGGCTACAGCGACTTCACCGGGCAGTTGCTCCACTCGGGCTACGGCTTCCACGTCATCCTCGTGAAGAGCGCGGTGCAGGGCGAGGCGGCGCCAGCCCAGATCGTCGCGGCGATTCAGACGCTCGACGCGCACGGCGTCGACATCATCTGCGTGGTCCGCGGCGGCGGATCCAAAGGTGACCTCGCGTGCTTCGACGACGAACGAGTGGCCCGCGCCATCGCCGCGTCGTCGACGCCGGTCTTCACGGGCATCGGTCACACCGGCGACGAATCCATCGCCGACCTCATGGCGCACACCCGCGCCATCACGCCCACGAAGCTCGGCGAGGAGATCGCGGGAATCGTCCGCGGTTGGCACGACCGTCACGTGCGACTCCCGTCCCAGCGCGTCCTCGACGCGACCACCGAGATTCTGGACGAGGCGACCGAGTACGTCGCCGAGCGTCGTCGCACCATGATTTTCGCCGTTCGCGACCGGCTCCGCGCCGAGCAACGTCACCTGGTGAGCACCCGCGCCGGGCTCGTGACGCACAGTCGCCACCTCCTGACGTCGAGCGCACGAACGCTCGCGAGTCACCGGGCGCTCCTCAGCGCGTATGACCCGAAGCGGCGCCTCGCGCAGGGTTGGTCGATCGTCACCGGTCGTGACGGCGTGGTCGTGACGTCGCTCGATGACGTCACGGTGGGCGAGACCGTCTCGGTACTGGTGAGTGACGGGTCGTTTGAATCTACTGTGAGTGAAAAGACTGGAGTCACGCCATGAGCGATGTCGGCAACTGGAACGACGCGGCGAGCGAACTCGACGCCATCGTCGCGTCCTTCGACGAGGGAGAAGTCTCGGTCGACGAACTGTTCGTCAAACTCGAGCGCGCGACGACGATCATCGAGTCGCTCGAGGCCCGCCTGGACGCCACGAAGGCGAAGGTCGACGAACTGGCGCCGCGACTCTCGAAGGTCCTCGAGAGCGAATGACGGAGCGCTTCTACTTTCGCCAACTGCTGAGCGGACTGGACTTCGCCCTCGACGATCCGGTCGCCGGAGCGATGGTGAACTTCGTGTACGCCTTCGGTGACCGTGAGACCGGTGAGGCCGTGTTGGTCGACCCGGCCTATCGACCGGGCGAGCTGATCGAACTCGTCGAGGGCGACGACATGCGCGTGAGCGCCGTCATCGCCACGCACTACCACCCCGACCACGTGGGCGGCGTCCTCGGTGGACGCGCGCAGATCGCCGGCATCGTGGAGCTCTTGGAGAAGGTCGACGTCCCGATCCACGTACAGGCCGACGAGGTGGAGTGGGTCACCCGGCGCACGGGTGTCGGCGAGGACTCCCTCGTCGCCCACGACGCCGGGGACGTGATCTCCGTGGGCGCCTTCGATGTCTCGTTGATCCACACGCCCGGACACACGCCGGGCAGCCAGTGTCTCTTGGTCGAAGGGCGCCTGATCAGTGGCGACACGCTCTTCCTCGACGGCTGTGGCCGCACCGACCTTCCCGGATCCGATCCCCAGGAGATGTACCGCACATTGACCCAGCGACTCTCGGACGTCTCGGACGACACCGTATTATTCCCCGGACACCTCTACTCGGCCGATCCGAGCGCGCCAATGCGCGACGTACGCCAGCACAATCGCGCCCTCGTGCCGGCGAGCGCGGAGCAGTGGCTCGCCATGTTCGCGTGATGCTGCAACCCACGGACCACGTCGTCATCGTCGGCGCCGGGTTCGGGGGATGGCGCCTGGTCGAGGCGCTTCGCCGAGACGGCTACGCCGGCGCGATCACCGTGATCGGGGAGGAGACTTACGCGCCCTACGATCGCCCGCCGCTGTCGAAACACGTGCTCGCTGGAAAGTGGGACGTCGAACGCGCCACGCTCGCCACACCCGAACGCGTCGCTGAGGCCGACGTGAGCATGCGTCTCGGCGTTCGGGCGCTCGGCCTTGACATCGAGTCGAACACCGTGCATCTCGAAGACGGGACGAGTATCGAGGGCACGCACCTCGTGATCGCGACCGGAGCTCGGGCCCGTCGACTCCCGTACAGTGCCGACGCCGAGATCCTCACGCTGCGCAATCGTGACGACGAACTGCGAATGCGGCTCGAACTCGAAGGTCGTGCGCCGGGCAGCGTGATCGCCGTGATCGGCGGCGGGTTCATCGGTGCCGAAGTCGCGACGCAGTTGAAGGGCCGCGGGTTCGTGCCGATCGTACTCGAGGCCTTGGAGCGACCGCTCATCGCCGTCCTCGGACCGGAGGTCTCGATGTGGCTCGAGCGACTCGCCGCCGACGCCGAGATCGAACTTCGTAGCGACCAGCACATCAACGACGTCGAACGCGACGGCGATGGATTCACGGTGCGTTTCGAGGACGGGACCGAACTGCGTGCGGCGTCCGTGATCGTCGGCGCCGGGGCGCTCCCGAACTTCGAATGGCTCGAGGGTTCGGGACTGAATTTGGACGGTGGCGTCGTGGTCGACGAGAACCTGTTGGCGCGTGAGAACATCGCCGCGATCGGTGACGTCGCGCGCTTCAGCTGGCCCAACGTCATGGGCGAGGAGCAGGTACGCATCGAACACTGGGAAGTGGCCAACGGACACGCGCAGTCCCTGGCCCATTTCTGGATGACCGGCGAGGGACCCGCGGAACTGATGGTGCCCTACTTCTGGTCCGACCAGTACGGCAAGAAGATCCAGATGCTGGGACACGCCCGGCCCGACGATGAGGTTCATCGCGTGAGCGGCGCTCCGGAGGACGGAAAGTGGCTCGCGCTCTACTCCCGTGATGGCGTCGTGACCGGCATGGTCACGCTGTCCCACCCTCGCGCGCTCATGTTGTCCAAGCACCTGTTGGAATCACCCTCGACCCTGACCGGTGCCCTTCGCGACGCGCCGTGGACGGGCTAGAACTCGACCGCGCTCAACTCGGGAATCGTCTTTTCGACCTTCGCGATGATGTCGTCCCACTGACTGCGAGTTTGTAGTCGCTCGTCATCAGAGATCGACGGCGTCAGGACCGTCGACGGCGACCAGAGATTCTCGACGTCCTCAATACTCACCGCGCCGTGCGCCACGAGGGCCATCAGCCCGGCACCTTTCGCGGTGGCCTCACGCTCCGACGAGACCGCGACGGGTAGTCCCGTGAAGTCGGCGAGGCGTTGGACGAGGAATCGGTTTGCGCTCATCCCGCCGTCGACGCGGATCTCTCCGAGCGTGTGGCCGGTCTCGACACGCGCCGCGTCCACCAAGTCGGCGCCACGCTGCGCGATGCCTTCGAGCACGGCGCGAACGAGGTGCGCCCGGGTTGTGCCGCGCGTGATCCCGAAGAATCCGCCGCGTGCGCCGAAGTCCCACTGCGGCGTTCCGAGCCCCGAGAGTGCCGGCACGAAGGCGACGCCGTCACTCGAGGAGACCGATTCGGCCAGGGTCTCGGTCTCGCGGGCGTCCGAAATGAGTCCGAGGTCGTCACGCAGCCACTCGACGCACGCCCCCGCCGAGAGCACGATCCCCTCGATGGCCCACGTGATCTCGTGGTCGCGGCTTCGTGCGACGACCGGGAAGCAGCCCGATGGAAATCGGGTCATCCGGTCCGGTCCCGTGGTGCCGCGCACCATGTCGAGCATCGCGCCGGTCCCGAACGTGATCTTGGCGCCTCGAGTGACGCACGACTGACCAAAGAGCGACGCCGACTGATCACCCACCAGTGCGCTGATGGCCGGCGCCCCCGCGAGGGCCGCCGCGCCTGCGAGGGTGCCCATCGTGTCGACGATGCTCGGCAACATCACCGGCTCCAGCCCGAGGAGTGCCAGGGCGTGATGGTCCCAGTCCTCGACGCCGAGTGCGACGAGGCCGTTGACGCCGGCGTTCGAGCGATCGGTCACGAAGAGTTCGCCCCGGCTCAAGTTCCAGGCCAGCCACGTCTCGATCGTGGCGAAACGTAGTTCACTCGCAGGGCGTCCCGAGTGGTTCACGAGCCATCGCGCCTTGGTCGCCGACTGGTTCGGCGCCAGGCGCAGTCCCTCGCCCTGGAGAACCAGGCAGTCGATCACCGTTCGCAGGTCCTGCCAACCGAGGGCCGGTCCCACGGGCGCGCCAGTGATCGGATCAAAGACGATCGTGGTCGCTCGCTGATTCGTGATGCCCACGACGTCGACCCCGCCGGCGTCGCTCAGGGTGCGCGTAGCGAGTTCCAACGCGAGGCGTGCGATCTCTGCGGCGTCGAGTTCCACTTCGCCGGGATTTGGCGTGGTCACACTCAGTCGCTGGCGCTGCGTGTTCGTGACCGCGCCCCGCGTGTCGACGACGGCGGTTCGAATCGACGTCGTGCCGACGTCGATGGCGAGCGCCCTCACCACGGCGCGCCGCCGAGACCGAGCACCCCGGGATTCATGATGTTGTCGGGGTCGAGCAGATGTTTCAGATCCCGGAGGACGCCGAACGCGTCGCCGAGGGCGTCGGCGACGAATCGGGCGCGGTTGCGTCCGACGCCGTGATGGTGGCTGAGCGCTCCGCCGTGTGCCAGCACCTCGTGGGTCACGCACTCCCACGAGCGACGATAGAAACCGGTGACGTCGACGTCGGGCTTGCCGGCGAAGGTGAAGTAGAGACAGGCGCCGTCGAGGTAGGCGTGCGACTGGTGCACCGACGCCACGGTGATCTCCGGCAACGCGCGCAGCGCGTCGATGACTGATCGATGCATCGCGGGTAGCGTCGCCCACGCGCCGGCGACCTCGATCGTGTCCACGACGTAGCCGCGCTCCCACAGCGGGGCCAGGGCGCCGACGTCGTTGCGGCGCTCGAGCCACGTCGCCACGTACGAGGGATCGAGTGCAGTTGCCCCGTCGCACTCTTCGGTGACGACGCGCATCGTCGCGTCGACCAGGTGCGCGTCGCCTTCGTCGAGCACGATCAGCGCACAGGCCTCCACGCCGAAGGACCGCTTCGACTCGATCTCGTCGTAGAGGCGCAGCACGGCCGGTCGTGCGTCGCGCTGCATGATGCGACGACAGGCATCGAGCCCGTCAACGAACGTCTCGAAGCTGAACGCCGCCCGCCGTTCGCTCGCCGGCAAGGGGTGCATGACGAGGGTCGCTCTCGTGATCACACCCAGCGTGCCCTCGGAACCCACGAACAGCTGCACGAGGTCCGGTCCCACGGCCTGGCGCGGAGCGCGCCCGCCGAGTTCGAGACGCTCGCCGCTGGCGAGCACGACGCTGAGTGCGCGCACGATGTCTTCGATCTTGCCGTAACGATTGGAGTACTGGCCGGCCCCGCGACAGGCGATCCATCCGCCGACGGTCGCGAGCTCGAAGGACTGGGGGAAGTGCCCCACGGTCCAGCCCGATTCCCTGACCGCCCGCTCGAGGTCCGGTCCGAAGACGCCCGCTTCGACACTCACGGTGCCCGAGACGGTGTCGATGTCGAGGACCCGGTTCAAACCGGTCATGTCGAGCGCGATGGCGCCCTCCGGTGCGACCGCGCCACCGACGACGCTCGAGCGCCCGCCCTGGGCGGTGAGCGCGACGCGGTGCTCGGAGGCGATCGCCAACACCCGGCTCACCTCGTCGCTCGACGTCGGTTGCACGACGACCCCGGGCCACACGGGCACGTGACCTCTTGCAACATCGGGAATCGAGATCGGCCACCAGTCGCGCCCGTGATCCGCACGGATCGCGGCGTCGGTGTCGAAGGCCACGCCCGCGTTGGTCAGGTCCTCGAGCAGCGCGCCGACGCACGGTGCCGGGGCGTTCTCCCACGACTGGGCCGGATACTCATTCGGCATCGTCGGTCGAGTCATCGTTGCACTTTACAAAGTCAGTCCGGCGGCGCTGAACTCACGTCGCACCAGCGACGCGTACGCGTCGAGTTCGCGCCGGCGGTCCTCGTCACTCCAACCGAGCTCCGGACCGACGAGTTGAGCGACGCGCGCGGCGCCGCGCAACGTGGCGCGCGCGTCGTGCAGGTGCGCGCGCGTGCGTCGGGTCAAAAGGTCGATCAACGAGGTCGCCATCTCGAAGCGAGCCGAGTAGAGGAATTCGGCCCCGACGTAGGGCTGACCCTCGATTGGACACTCGCCGAGCTCGGCGTCGGCCGCGATCATGTCGAGGATCACGGTCGCGTCCTCGCCGAATCGTTCGTAGAGGTGCGTCTCTCGCTCACTCGCCGGTCGCCACGGGCCCACACCGTGAAGACGGAGCTTCTTCGTGCGCACGGCCTTGAGGTCGATGACGTAGGGACCCAACGCGTCGACGGTGTCCTCGGCCATCTGTCGATAGGTCGTCCACTTGCCGCCGGTGATGTGCACGACGCCGTCGTGCGAGTCGGTCACCTGATGTCGCCGGGAGAGGTCGGCCGTGCGCTCCGTCACGGCCCTGCCGTCGACGGGTGCGAGCAACGGCCGAAGTCCGGCCCAGACACCGGTGACGTCGCTCGCCGCGAGGTTCGACGACGTCGACGCGTTGACGGCGTCCAGGAGATAGGTGACGTCCTCCGGTGTGCAGTGTGGCTCGTCGAACGCGCCGTCGTAGGCCGTGTCGGTCGTGCCGATGTACGTGTAGTCGGTACCTTCGAAGGGCACGACGAACACGCTTCGTCGTTCGCCCGGAACACTCAAGACCGCGGCCACGTCGGCCGGCAACCGGTCGCGTGCGACGCTCACGTGGACGCCCTTGGCCGGCGTGATCCGGTGCGAGGGGGTGTGCTCGGCGATCGTGAACACGTCGTCCGCCCACACCCCCGTCGCGTTGACGACGGCCTTGGTCGAGATCGTCAGTGCCGAGTCGCCGAGCACGTCGTGACAGACCACCGCGTTCGCTCGTCCCGAAGCGTCGTGGAGTATGTCGACGCAGCGCACGTAGGTGGCGACGTCGGCGCCGAAGTCAAGCGCCGCGCTCTTGGCGAGCGCGAGCGCGACGCGCGCGTCGTCGCCGCGGGCGTCGTAGTAGAGGAAACCGGCCACGAGTCGTTCGGTGTTGAGTGTCGGGAGATAGGCGAGAGTCTGTTCGCGAGAGATCTTGCGATGGCGTTTGCCGATACGCCACCCGCCACTCAGGTCGTAGACGCGAAGTGCCGTCGAGTATCCCTTCACCATCGCGCGCGACGCCACGCCGTTTCGGCCGAAGAGGGGAACGAGGAAGGGGAGTGGGCGCACCAGGAACGGGGCGTTCTCGAGAAGTCGCTGACGTTCGCGCAGGTTCTCGTAGACCAGGCGGAACTCTCGTTGCTGTAGGTAGCGAAGACCGCCGTGGACCATCTTGGAGGACTTCGAGCTCGTCCCCGACGCGACGTCCCCGCCGTCGATCAGGGCGACGCGAAGTCCCCGCGACGCCGCGTCGAGCGCGACGCCGGCGCCGGTCATGCCAGCGCCCACGACGACGAGGTCGTAGGTCGAAGTGGCCATCGTCTCGAGCGCGAGTCCGCGTTGGAAGGTGGCCATCAATCAATGCTGGCACAGGCTCGCGACTACTTTGAAGGGCATGGACTTCCAACTTTCGGACGAGCTGCTCGGGCTGCAACAGAGTGTGCGACGACTCGCGCAGGAGAAGGTCAAGCCCCGGGCTCGAGAGATCGACACGACCGGCGAGTACCCCCTGGACCTCTTCGACGAGTTTCGAAAGGCCGACCTGCTCGGACTGTGCATCCCCCAGGAGTACGGCGGTTCGGGCGCCGGCATCATGGGTCTCGCGCTCACCATCGAGGAGGTGACGAAGTACTCCAACGTGCTCGGACTGATGCTGCTCCTCACCCGACTGCCGACAGGCCCCATCATGATCGCGGGCACCGAGGAACAGAAGCAGCGCTACCTGCCGGGCATCGCCCAGGGAACGCATCGCGCGGCGTTCTGTCTCTCGGAGCCGGGCGCCGGATCGGACGTCGCGGGAATGCAGTCGCGCGCCCGCGAGGACGGCGCGGGCGGCTACGTGCTCAACGGCACGAAGTGCTGGATCTCGGGCGGGATGCAGGCCGACTGGTTCGTCGTCTTCGCCAAGACCGGTGATCCGGCGTCGCGACTGCACTCGGACATCGGCGCCTTCATCGTCGAGGCCGACAGCCCCGGCGTGACCCGACCCCGGGTCGACAAGAAGATGGGCGTCAAGGGCATCGACACCACCGAGATCGTCTTCACCGACGTGAAGGTGCCGGCCGACCAAG
>Ga0182015_10000264_pt1 | contig 75538 bp, 69 predicted proteins | sample 712P3MmetaG_FD_120478 | JGI IMG/M metagenome (GOLD analysis project Ga0182015, IMG submission 120478) | Permafrost microbial communities from Stordalen Mire, Sweden - 712P3M metaG | ecosystem: Environmental > Terrestrial > Soil > Wetlands > Permafrost | place: Sweden: Stordalen | collected...
AACTTCGACACCGAGAAGGCATTGAAGCGCTCGCTCGGCGTCACCCAACAGAGCACCGTCGTGGTCTTCAAGGACGGCAAAGAGGTTGCCCGCTCGACCGGCGATACGCAAGAGCCGCGCCTGTCGGCGCTCCTGCGGCACGCCGTGTCCTGACGGCGCACCGGGAAACCTCCATGGATTTCGGGCCCGCCACCTACGGATTGGGATTCCTGGCGGGCGCGTTGTCCACGCTCTCACCCTGCGTATTGCCCCTGGTGCCGGTGCTGATCGGCTCGGCGGTAAACGCTCACCGCCGTGGGCCATTGGCGCTTGGCGCCGGCCTCGCCCTGTCGTTCACGATCGTGGGCATGTTGCTCGCCACGCTCGGGGCCGAATCTGGGCTCGATCCTTCTGTGCTGCGCACCATCGGGGGCATCGTTCTTGCCGCCTTCGGCGCCATTCTGCTCATACCGAAATTGCAAGATCTGTTCGCTCGCGCCACCGGCCGCTTGAGCGATTCCGGCCATCGGATGTTGTCCCGCGTGACGCTGGACGGTCTGCCGGGTCAATTTCTGGTGGGGGTGCTGCTCGGCGTGGTGTGGAGCCCCTGCGTCGGACCGACGTTGGGGGCCGCCTCGACGCTCGCCAGCCAGGGCAGGGATCTGGGGCAAATCGGCGCGTTGATGCTGCTGTTCGGACTCGGTGCCGCGGTGCCGCTGATCGTGCTCGGCTCTTTGTCGCGGGCCACGCTGATGAAGGCTCGCGGGCGTTTGCTGCGCACCGGGAGCTTCGGCAAGCAGGCGCTCGGTCTCACCATGCTGTGCTTCGGAGTCCTGATCGCCACCGGAACGGACAAATGGGTGGAAGCCTGGATCCTCGATCGAACGCCCGAGTGGCTCACCGCGCTGACGACGAGATATTGACGAGAACGCCGCGTATTCGATGCGCCAGCGCCCCATGGCTAAAATCGCTGCTGGACGCGTGGCCGTTCTACGGGTATGCTGCACCCAGCCAAATAAGGGCCGGTACCCGGTCAGTGCCGCCCCTGGCTCGCAGTCCGTCTTCGACGCACCCGTACTCAATCCCCTCCTCGCTGCTGGCCGCTGCGGACGCTCCAAGCTCCGTCGTGCGAGCCCACACGAATTCATTTCAAGGATAACGATGTCATTTTCCGATCTCGGGCTCGTGCCCGAATTACTCCGTGCCGTTGCCGATAAAGGTTACGACGCCCCCTCTCCCATCCAACTTCAGGCCATTCCCGCGGTACTCGCGGGCCGCGATGTATTGGCCGGCGCGCAAACCGGCACCGGCAAGACCGCGGGCTTCGTGCTTCCCATCCTGCAGCGGCTCGCCGCCGGCACCGCCACTCGCGCGCCGCGCGCGCTGGTGCTGACCCCGACCCGCGAGCTGGCGGCGCAGGTCGCCCAGAGTGCCCGCGATTACGGTAAATACATGCCGCTCAAAGTCATGCAGGTATTCGGCGGCGTAAACATCAACCCGCAGATTACCGGCCTTAGGGCAGGCTGCGACATTTTGGTGGCCACACCCGGACGCTTGCTCGATCTCGCCCAACAGCGCGCGGTGGATTTGTCCGGCGTCTCGGTGCTGGTCCTCGACGAGGCCGACCGCATGCTCGACATGGGCTTCATCCACGACATCAAACGGGTGATCAAGCTGTGTCCGCCGAAACGGCAGAACCTGCTGTTCTCGGCGACCTACTCGGACGATATCCGCGGGCTCGCCGAGCGGCTGTTGAGCAATCCGCTCTCCATCCAGGTAGCGCCCCGCAATGCACCGATCGAGCTCGTGGAACAATGCGCGTACCGGGTCGCCAAGGATCAGAAGCGCCATCTTCTTGTGCATCTGATTCGATCGGGCAGCTGGCATCAGGTGCTCATCTTCACGCGCACCAAGCACGGCGCGAATCGGCTCACGCAGCAAATCGAAGGCGCCGGCATTCAGGCCGCCGCCATCCACGGCAACAAGAGCCAGGCGGCGCGCGTAAAGGCTCTCGACATGTTTAAGCGCGGCCAGATCACGGCGTTGGTGGCCACCGAGGTCGCCGCCCGCGGTCTCGACATCAAGGAATTGCCGCAAGTGGTGAATTACGAGCTGCCGAACGTGCCCGAGGACTATGTTCACCGCATCGGCCGGACGGGCCGCGCGGGCGCGCTGGGGCAGGCCATCTCGTTGGTCTCACCGGATGAGAACGGTCTGCTGCGCGACATCGAGCGGGTGTTGAAGCGCAGCGTGCCCGTGCTGCAAACGCCGGCCTTCGAGGCCGCCCCGGACTCCCGTCCCCCTTCCGCGCGGCTGGAAGGCGCTCATTCGGCATCGCAGGGATCCCACGCCGCCTCGCGCCGGCCTCATTCCGGAGGCGGAAATTCGCACGGCGCCCGGGGCGGGGAACGACGGGACACACGCCAGCATTGGAATGCCGACTCGCGCCAGGCGCGAAGTCAGCGGCAGCGCTCGCGCTAAAGCGAAAGAGCTGGTCTCGGCCGCTATAAGGTGCGGCCGAGTTCCTTCAGATACCCGGCGAAGTCAGCGCCCAAGCTCGGATGCTTGAGGCCGAATTCCACGGTCGCCTGCAAATAGCCCAGCTTGTTGCCGCAGTCGTAGCGTTTGCCCTCGAACTCGAACGCATAGACCGGTTCGCGTTGCATCAGGCGCGCAATGCCGTCGGTGAGCTGGATCTCCCCGCCCGCACCCTTGCCGATCTTGGCGAGGTCGTCGAACAGCGAGGGCGACAATAAATAGCGTCCGACCACCGCCAGGGTGGAGGCCGCCTTGTCGGGCTTCGGCTTCTCGACGATGTGCGACATCTTGCCGATGCGCGGCGCGATGGACTTCTCGAGCGAGACGATGCCGTACTTGTCCGTATCCTGCTTGGGAACGTTCTGTACGCCGAGGACGCTCCCACCATACGTTGCGTGGACATCGACCATCTGCTTGAGACACGGAACTTTGGCGTCGATCAGATCGTCCGCCAGATGCACCATGAAAGGCGCATCGCCCACCACCGGCCGCGCACAGAGCACCGCGTGGCCCAAACCCAACGGCGCCGACTGGCGGATGTAGATGCAAGAGGCCCAGCTCGGCAGAATGCCGTTCAGCAGCTCGAGAAGGTCTTGTTTGCCCTGCTGCTGTAGTACTGCCTCGAGCTCGGGATTGCTGTCGAAATGATCTTCGATGGCGCGCTTCGAGCTGCCGGTGATGAACACCAGCGTCTCCGCGCCCGCCGACAGCGCTTCGTCGACCGCATACTGGATCAGCGGCTTGTCGACGATTGGAAGCATTTCCTTCGGACTCGCCTTGGTAACCGGGAGGAAGCGCGTGCCGCGTCCCGCCACTGGAAATACGCAGGTTTTGACGAATTTGGTCGGCATGCCGCAGATCATAGCGGATTTTCAGCGCAGTTTGACCATCGCGTAGGACTCGAAAGTATCCCACGACTGGCACGCCGGACAGTGCCAGTAGAAACTGCGCCCCGAGAACCCGCACTCGCCACAACGGTAGCGCTCCGCATGCGCGAGGAGCGCACCGAGCTCCTGCGCCGCGCGCTCGAGATCATCGCCTGCAGCGCGCCACATGGCGCCCAAGGTCGCATCCTTCGCGAATACGGTCTCGATGACCGAATGAAGCTGTGCCACGGATGCGAGGTTCGCGCCGACCGCCGCGAATACCAGGTTTTTCAGTTCCCCGATGCCCCGCGATTTCGCGGTCTGCGCCAGCGCCTCGAGCTCTGCATCGCGCCGCTCTTCTCCCGCGAGCGCCAACAGGTGCGGCAGCTCCTCCTGCAGGAGCACGGGAGCCTCATCGAGCGCCAGCCGCAGCAGCCGCAGCGCGAGCTCTCTATGCGATTGCCGCTCGGCAATCTGGGCGCGCAGCAGCGCGGCGCGCGGGAACGGCGAGACCTCGCGGCGCGCTTCGCGTAGGAAATTTCTGGCAACCAATATGTCATCGCGCTCGACGGCGAGCGCGGCGAGCTCACAAAGATAGTGCGCCGCTACGGAGCGCGCCGGCGCGGCCTTTGCGCGGGAAAGTTGACGGAAGGTATCGAGCGCCTGCTGCCACTCGTGCTGGCGCTCGTAGACGCCGCGCAGCGCCGCAAGCGCATTGGCCCGCAACCGCGGCACTTCGCTGACCTGGTGCAGCAACCCTTCCGCGCGATCGAGCAGCCCGGCGCGCAGGTAGTCCTGCGCGAGCGCGAGCAATGCCTGTTCACGATGCTCGCGAGGCAGTGCTTCGCGCGCCAGAAGGTTCTGATGAATGCGGATGGATCGCTCGACCTCGCCGCGCCGTCGATACAGGGCGCCGAGCGCGAAGTGGGTCTCGATGGTGTCCGCATTTGCGTCCATCAACCTGAGAAACATGTCGAGCGCACGGTCGGGCTGTTCGGAGACGAGGTAGTCGAGTCCCGCCAGATAATCCGGATGCAATTCGCCGAAGGAGCGGGTCCAGCGTTTTCCCCAACCGAAGTGGCCGGCGAGGATGCCGACCACCAATGCCGCGACGGCCACGAGCGCCCACACCTGCCACGGCCAGGAGGACAGATCAGGCATGCGGCGGCCGCGGGCTCAGGGAATCGGGCTGGGGCTCTCTAATCCCGAATCGGCTGATCGGCGCCGTCGTTGACGCGTTCGCGCAGATCCTTGCCGGGTTTGAAATGCGGCACATGCTTGCCGGCCAGCGCCACGGCCTCGCCGGTCTTCGGATTGCGCCCCTGCCGCGGCGGACGAAAGTGCAGCGAGAAACTGCCGAATCCGCGTATTTCGATGCGTTCACCGGTCGCCAGCGCATCGCTCATGATCTCCAACAATTGCTTCACCGCGAGTTCCACATCCTTCGCCGGTAGATGCTTTTGCTTTGCCGAAATGATCTCAATGAGTTCCGATTTCGTCATTATCGATCCATGAGCTTCGCTGGACATAAAGATCGCCAGCGGGCGGTTTTTTCAACCGCCGCTGCGCGCAGCCTCCAGTATTCAATCTTGGCCGGAGATTTGCTCTTTCAGCAGATCTCCCAGGCTCGTTCCGGTGGGCGAATCGGTCCGGTAGTTCTGCATGGCCTCTTGTTCTTCGTGAATATCTTTGGCCTTGATCGACAGCGAAATGCTGCGGCCCTTGCGATCCACGTTCGTGAACTTGGCCTCCACTTCCTCGCCGACCTTCAGCAACAGCCGGGCGTCCTCGACGCGGTCGCGCGACAGTTCGGAGGCGCGCAGCTGGCCGTCGACTCCGTTGCCCAGATCGATGATGGCGCCCTTGGCATCCACTTCACGCACCACGCCGCGAACGATGCTGCCTTTCGGGTGCTCCGCGATGTATGCGGAGAACGGATCCTTGGCGAGCTGTTTGACGCCCAAGCTGATGCGCTCGCGCTCGGGGTCGATCGACAGCACCATGGCATCGACCTGCTGAGCCTTCTGGTAGCTGCGCACCGCCTCTTCGCCCGGCATGTCCCAGGAGATGTCCGAGAGATGCACGAGACCGTCGATGCCGCCCGCGAGCCCGATGAAAATGCCGAAATCCGTGATCGACTTGATCTGTCCCGAGACCTTGTCGCCGCGGTTGTAGTTCTCCGCGAACTCCTTCCAGGGATTGGTCTTGCATTGTTTGACGCCCAAGCTGATGCGGCGGCGCTCCTCGTCGATGTCGAGCACCATGACCTCGACCTCCTGGCCCACGTGCACGACCTTGGCCGGGTTCACGTTCTTGTTGGTCCAATCCATTTCGGAGACATGCACCAAGCCTTCCACGCCCTCTTCGATTTCCACGAAGCAGCCGTAGTCCGCGATGTTCGTCACCTTGCCGAACAGGCGCGTGTTCGCCGGGTAGCGGCGCGCGATGTTCTGCCAGGGATCGGCGCCCAATTGTTTCAGGCCCAGGGAGACGCGCTGACGCTCGCGATCGAACTTCAATATGCGGACGTCGATTTCCTCGCCGACTTTCACGACCTCGGAGGGGTGCTTGACCCGCTTCCATGCCATATCGGTAATGTGCAGGAGACCGTCGATGCCGCCCAGGTCGACGAACGCGCCGTAGTCCGTGAGGTTCTTGACCACGCCCTTGACAGCCGCCCCTTCCTGCAGATTGTCGAGCAGCGCGGAACGCTCCGCACTGTACTCCTGCTCGACCACCGCACGCCGCGAAACGACGACGTTGTTGCGTTTCTGATCGAGCTTGATGACCTTGAATTCGAGCGGCTTGTTTTCCAGATACGAGGGATCACGCACCGGTCGCACGTCGACCAGCGAGCCGGGCAGGAACGCGCGCACGTTGTCGATCTCGACGGTGAATCCGCCCTTGACGCGGCCCGTGATGATGCCGATGACCACTTCCTGTTTCTCGAAGGCGCTCTCGAGCCGGGTCCAGGTTCGCGCTCGCTTGGCCTTCTCGCGGGACAACCGGGTTTCACCCGAGCCGTCCTCGACGCTGTCGAGTGCCACCTCGACGGTCTCGCCGACGGTAACTTCGATCTCGCCTTTCTCATTCTTGAATTGATCCGACGGAATGACCGCTTCGGACTTCAACCCGACGTTGACGATGACGTAATCTTGGCCGACCTCGACGATGAGGCCGTTGAGAATGGTGCCCGGACGGATCCGTTGGCTGGCGATGCTCTGTTCAAACAGTTCGGCAAAACTTTCTGTCATGTGTTCTCTATGCGTTGCCCTGGCACGAATCCGGCGTGCGTCAGGGGTTACCAATTAACAACGGCGATCGTTCCCTGATCGGCCGCGACCATAAACTCAATTCCCGCCCGCCGCTTCACGCACAATGGCGAGGACGCGTTCGACGACCGCCTGGACGGGCGTTCCCGTCGTGTCCAAGAGGACGGCGTCGGCGCTTGCGACAAGAGGCGAAGCGGAGCGCGAAATATCACGCTCATCACGCTCTGCTATCTCCAGCGAAAGGGCGGCAAGGGTAGCAGCAACCCCCTTTTCTTTCAACTGGTTATGACGGCGGAGAGCCCGCTCCTCAAGGCTCGCGGTGAGAAAAAACTTCACCCGTGCCCCAGGGAAGACCACGGTCCCCATGTCCCGCCCATCCGCCACCAAGCCCGGAGGAACGGCGAACGCCCTCTGCCGCTCCAGGAGAGCCGCCCGCACCGGGGGCAGCGCCGCGACCTTCGAGGCGTCGTTGCCCGCCACCTCGGTGCGGATATCCCGCGTCACCTCCGCACCGTCGAGCCAGACGATTTCCTCATCCCGGGGCCCCGCGCCGAAGCGTATGTCAAATTCTGCCGCCAACCGGCTCAAGGCGGCGACATCGTTCAAGCCGATTCCGGCCCGCCGGGCGGCGAGCGCCACCAAGCGGTACAGCGCCCCGCTATCGAGGAGGCCCCAGCCCAGGGCGCGGGCGACCGCGCGGCTCACGGTCCCTTTGCCGGACCCGGAGGGTCCGTCGATGGTGACGACCGGCACTTCACTCATGCGCCGTTCCCGGATTCCGTGACGTCGAGGCCGGCCGAGCGCGCGAGCTCGACGAAACCCGGAAAGGAGGTAGCCACATTGGCGGTGTCCCGCACCGTGATCGGGCCCGAGGCGCGCAGGCTCGCCACCGCGAACGCCATGGCGATCCGATGGTCGCCCCGGCTGTCGACCTGGCCCGCGCCGAACGCCGGGCCGTCCGCGCGGCCCCGGATGCGCATGCCGTCGGGCATGACGCTATGCTCCACGCCGAGCGCCGCGAAGCCTGAGGCCATGGCCGCGATGCGGTCACTCTCCTTGACCCGCAATTCCTCCGCTCCGGTGATCACCGTCTCGCCCTCCGCGCAGGCAGCAGCGATGAGCAGGACTGGCAATTCATCGATGGCGATGGGCACCAGGGACTTAGGGACAGCAATGCCGCGAAGCTCCGAGCGGTGGACCCGCAGGTCGCCGACCGGCTCCGCTCCGCTCATGCGCGGATTCTCGATGTCTATCCGGCCGCCCATGGAGCGCAGGATATCCAGCAAGCCGGCCCGGGTGGGATTGAGCCCTACGTTCTCGAGCTTAAGGCCCCCCTTCCCCGCCCCCAGGAGCCCGGCCACCATGAAGAAAGCGGCCGAGGAAAAATCGCCCGGCACGTCCAGGCTCTGGCTCATCAGCCGCTCCGGAGGCTCGATCCGGGTCGTCAGTCCTTCGGTGGTGATCTTCACACCGGCGCTCTCGAGCATCCGCTCGCTGTGATCTCGACAGACGGCAGGAGAGGTGACCGTGGTCGCTCCATCCGCATACAGCGCGCACAGCAAAATCGCGGATTTCACCTGGGCGCTCGCCACGGTCATCCGGTAATCGATGCCGCGCAGCGGTCTCCCGCCGCGTATGTCGACCGGCGGCATCCCGTCTCGCGTACGGACATCGCCGCCCATCTCGCGCAGCGGCTTCGCGACTCGCTCCATGGGCCGCCTCATCAGGGATTCATCGCCGACCAATCGCGAATCGAACCTCTGCGCCGACAACAGTCCCGTGAACAAGCGAATGGCGGTGCCCGCATTACCCATGTCCAGCTCGTGGCCTGGCGCCCCGAGGCCTCTCAAACCCGCTCCCTGCACTCTCACGCATGTCGGAGCGGGACGTTCGATGGCGACGCCCATGGCGCGCATGGCCGCGAGGCTCGCCAGGCAGTCCTCGCTCGCAAGGAAGCCGCGCACCTCGCTAAAGCCGGTCGCGAGGCCGGCGAGCAGGATGGCGCGATGCGAAATGGACTTATCGCCCGGAACCGCGATGGAACCGGCAACTCGCCTCGCCGGCCGTGCTTCAAACGTGCGATGCCATTGGGTGGTGCGCGAGCCGGCCTGCACCTGCATCAGAGCACCGCTCGGGGATAGGATCCCAGTATCTTGAACAGGGATGCATGCTTTTCGAGCGATGCCAGCGCCTTGGCGAGCGGTGAATCGCTCACGTGGCCCTCCACGTCGATGAAAAACACGTAATCCCATTTGCGTTTGTGCGACGGCCTCGACTCGATGCGCGTCATGTTGACGCGGTGCTCGGCGAAAGGCTTGAGCAGCCTGAAGAGCGCACCCGCATCGTCGGTACCCGTTGCCGACACCAGCAGGGTGGTACGATCCACACCGCTCCGGCTGAAGAGTTTCCGCCCGATTACGAGAAACCGCGTGGTGTTGTCGGGGCGGTCCTCGATCTCGTTGGCAAGCAGCGTCAGACCGTACATCTCGGCCGCGGCGCGGCTTGCGATTCCCGCGGTGCCCCGCTCGTCGCGCGCGCGGCGCGCGCCCTCCGCATTGCTCGACTCGGCGATGCGCTCGACCTCGGGCAGATGCTCGTCGAGCCAGCCCCGGCACTGTGCGAGCGCCTGCGGGTGGGCGCAGATCCTCCGCACGTCCGCGAGAGCGCTCATGCGGCCCATCAGGTGATGGTGAATGCGCAACTCCACCTCCCCGCAGATCTTGAGCGAGGAGGCCAGGAACATGTCCAGCGTATGGTTGACCGTCCCCTCGCTCGAGTTCTCGATGGGAACCACTCCGAAATCCGCGACGCCCCCTTCCACCTCGTGAAACACCTCGTCGATCGCCGGCAGCGGGAGCGAGCGCACCGAGGATCCGAAATGCTTGAGCACGGCGGCCTGGGTAAACGTGCCCTCGGGGCCGAGGAAGGCCACCTTGAGGGGCTCCTGTTGAGCGAGACAAGCCGACATGATCTCGCGGAACAAGCGCGCGATTTCCTCGTCGCGCAACGGCCCTTCATTCCGGTCCAAGGCCCTACGCAACACTTCCGCCTCGCGCTCCGGACGGTAGAAGTCGACCGCCTTCCCGCCGGCCGATTTGGATATCCCGACCAGCTGGGCCAGGCGCGCCCGGTCATTGATGAGGGCGTGAATCTGCGCATCGATAGCGTCGATGCGCTCGCGGATGTTGCCGAGGTCCTCAGCGCCCGAGGGCGTAGCTCCCGCGACCGCGGCGCCGCCCTTGCGGGCGCGCGGCTTGCGCTTGATCTCAGTGTCGGCCATTCGATCCCTCATCCCACCACCTCAAGAGTGCCTGCGCTCGAATTCGCGCATGAAGGCGATCAACGCCCGGACGCCGTCGAGCGGCATCGCATTGTAGAGGCTGGCGCGCATGCCGCCCAACACCCGGTGTCCCTTCAGATTATGAAGCCCCGCCCGCGCCGCCTCCTCGAGAAATGCGGGCTCTAGCGCGGGCTTCTCGAGCGTGAAGGTTACGTTCATCCAGGAGCGCGCATCGTGCGCCACATGGTTGCGGTAAAACGGGGATTCGTCGATCGCCGCATACAAGGCGCGCGCCTTGGCGCCGTTCACCTCGCCCATTCGAGCGATGCCGCCGTTTTTCTTCAGCCATTTGAAAACGAGCCCGGCGATATACCAGGCGAACGTCGGCGGAGTGTTCAGCAGGGAGCCCTCCTCGGCCACCGACTGGTAGTTGAACACGGATGGCGTCGAGGGACGGGCGCGTCCGAGCAGGTCCTCGCGCACGATCACCAACGTCAGCCCCGATGGCCCGATGTTCTTTTGAGCCCCGGCGTAGATCAGCGCGAACCGGGACACCTCGATCGGGCGCGACAGGATGCTGGAGGACATGTCGGCGACCAGCGGCACGCTTCCCACCTCCGGTACGTAATGAAATTCCACTCCGCTGATGGTCTCGTTCGGCGTGTAATGCACGTAGGCCGAGCCTGATGCCAGATCGAGCTCGCTCTGCGGCGGCACGCGCATGCTGTCGCCGCCCGCCTCTGCGACGACGCGCACCGTGCAGTAGCGCCGGGCCTCGGCGATCGCCTTCTTCGACCAGTGTCCCGTGTCGATGTAATCGGCGACCGAATCCGGCCGGGTGAGATTCAATGGAATGAGCGCGAACTGCGCCGTGGCGCCGCCCTGCAGGAACAGAATCTTGTAGTTGGGCGGCACCGACATCAGCTCGCGCAGATCCGCCTCGGCTTCGGCGGCAACGCGCATGAAAGCCTTGCCGCGGTGGCTGACCTCCATCACCGACATGCCGCTTCCGTTCCAATCCAGAAGCTCCGCGCGCGCCTGCTCCAATACCTCGTGCGGCAGCACGGCGGGACCGGGAGAGAAGTTGTACGGCCGCATCCCGTTAAGACCGCGACGAGCGGCGGCCGCTACGATTCGCCGGGCGGCAGGCCGGAGCCGCCGTCCGGCGAGCCGCCGTTGTCGCCCGCCTCATCGCCGGACGGATCCGCCTCCGCGTCGCCCTCGGCAGCCTCGCCGCCGAGACCCGCGATGCGGTCGAGGCCGGACAGCTGATCGCCTTCCTCGAGGCGGATGAGCCTCACCCCTTGGGTATTGCGGCCCACCACCGAGATGTCCTTGACGGGGGTGCGTACCAGCGTGCCGCCCTGACTCATCAGCATGATCTCGTCATCCATCGTGACCTGCAGCGCGCCGACCATCCGGCCGTTGCGATCCGTGACCTGCTGCGCGATGACTCCCTGGCCCCCGCGGCCATGAGTCGGAAACTCCTCGAGCGGCGTGAGCTTGCCGAAGCCGTTCGCGGAGGCGGTGAGAATGAATCCCTGCTGCGCCACGATCAGCGCGTTGACGGTCTGATCCTCCGCGAGCTTCACGCCGCGCACACCGGCGGCCTCACGTCCCATGGGGCGCACCTCGTCCTCGATGAAGCGGATGGCCTTGCCGCCCGTGGTGAACAGGAGGATGTCCTTGCTGCCGTCGGTGATCGCGACGCCGACCAGCCGGTCGCCGGGATCCAAAGCCACGGCGATGATGCCGCTCGCCCGCGGGCGCGAGAACAGCGCGAGCGATGTCTTCTTGACAGTGCCCATGCTGGTCGCCATGAACACGAACTTGCCTTCCTCGTACTCCTTGATCGCGAGCATGGCGCTGATGCGCTCGCCCTCCTGCAGCGGCAAAAGATTCACGATCGGCTTGCCGCGCGAGCCTCTGCTCGCCTGAGGCAGCTGGTAGACCTTCAGCCAGTAGAGCTTGCCGCGATCGGAGAAGCAGAGCAGCGTGTCGTGCGTGTTCGCGACGAACAGGTTGTCGATGAAGTCCTCGTCCTTGACCGTAGTCGCGGCCTTGCCGCGGCCGCCGCGGCGCTGCGCCTGGTAGGCGGACACGGGTTGCGCCTTGGCATAACCGCCATGCGACAGCGTCACCACCACATCCTCCGGGGATATCAAGTCCTCGATGGTGAGATCCTCGTGATTGACGAGGATCTCCGTGCGGCGTTTGTCGGCGAAGGTGTCGCGGATGTACTCGAGCTCGGTGCGGATCACGGCAAGCAATCTTTCCGGGCGCGCCAGGATGTCGCTCAAGTCGCGGATCAACGTCAGCAGCTCCTGGTACTCCGCGACGATTTTTTCCTGTTCCAACCCGGTCAAACGATTGAGCCGCATGTCGAGAATGGCCTGCGCCTGAATCTCGGTCAGCCGATAGCCTCCCGCGACGGGCCCCAGGGGCGAGGTCTCGCCGCCGGGCCGCGTATTGATCGCACCCGCCCGCGCGAGCATCTCCGGCACGGCACCCGACATCCAGATCTTGGACACCAGCGCCGACTTCGCGTCCGAAGGCGTCGGCGAGGCCTTGATGGTCGCGATCATCTCGTCGATGTTGGCGAGCGCAATCGCCAGGCCCTCGAGAATGTGGCCGCGCTCGCGGGCCTTGCGCAGATCGTAGACCGTGCGCCGCGTCACCACCTCGCGCCGGTGGCGCAGGAACGCCTCGAGCATCTCCTTCAGACTGAGGAGCCGCGGCTGGCCGTCGACCAGCGCGACCATGTTGATGCCGAACACCTGTTCCATGGGTGTCTGCGCGAACAAATTGTTCAGCAAAATCTCGGGCACCTCGGCGCGCTTCAGCTCGATGACGACGCGCATGCCGTCCTTGTCGGACTCATCGCGCAGCCCGTCCGAGGCGATACCCTCGATGAGTTTCTCGCGCACCAGATCCGCGATACGCTCGATCAGCTTCGCCTTGTTGACCTGGTACGGAAGCTCGGTGATGACGATGGCCTGCCGGTCGCCCCTGCCGACGTCCTCGACGTGCGTGCGGGCGCGCACGTGCAGCCGGCCGCGCCCGGTCTTGTAGGCTGCGACTATTTCCTGAGCGCCATTGATGAGCCCCGCCGTCGGAAAATCCGGGCCCGGCACGATTTGCATCAACTCGGCGAGCGTGAGATCAGGCTTCTCGATGAGCGCGATGCAAGCGGAGACGATTTCTCCCAGGTTGTGCGGCGGTATGTTGGTGGCCATGCCGACCGCGATGCCCGACGAGCCGTTCACCAGGAGATTCGGCACGCGCGCCGGCAGCACCGCAGGCTCGCTCTCCGACTCGTCGTAGTTCGGGTTGAAATCGACGGTTTCCTTGTCGATGTCCGCGAGCAACTCGCCCGCCAAACGCGACATGCGCACCTCCGTGTAGCGCATCGCCGCAGGCGGGTCACCGTCGACCGAGCCGAAATTGCCCTGCCCGTCGACCAAGAGATAACGCATGGAGAAAGTCTGCGCCATGCGCACGATGGCGTCATACACCGATACGTCGCCGTGCGGATGGTATTTGCCGATCACATCGCCGACCACGCGGGCGGACTTCTTGTACGCGCGATTCCAGTCGTTTCCGAGCTCACGCATGGCATAGAGCACGCGTCTGTGCACGGGCTTCAACCCATCCCGAACGTCGGGAAGCGCCCGGCCCACGATGACGCTCATGGCGTAATCCAGATAGGATTTACGCATCTCGTCCTCGAGATTTACGGGCAAAATTTCGCGTGCGATCTCGGCCATGTGCGAGAGTCCGGATGAGCCTTTTGGCTACGGATTAAGAGGGTTGAAGGGAGGCGAGACCTGGTCTCAACATCCGGCAATTCTAGCACAGATCCTCGGAGGTCTTAAGCCCCGGAAAGGCTTTAGCCGATATACTTGACGCCATGCCCGCCATCCCCTCCGATGTGAACATCAAAGCTCGCTGGATCGCCCCGATGACCTCCGCGTGCGAGCTTCTCGAGGCCCATACGCTGGTGATCCGCGACGGCCGGATCCTCGACGTGCTGCCGCACGAAGCGGCCGCTGAACGCTACGCTCCGTGCGTCGAGCTCGATCGGCCGGCTCATCTCGCCATGCCGGGATTGGTGAACGCCCGTACCCGGATTGCGCCGCTCGCCGGCGACTCGTCGGAGGAAGCTTTCTGGGCCGATGGCGCCCTGCTCAGCATCGCCAACATGCTGAAAGCCGGCGTTACCTGCTTCTGCGAAACCGGCTACTTTCCCGGGGAGGTCGCGGCCATGGCCGTTGCACAGGGCGTGCGCGCGGTGATCGGTTTGCCCGTCGCGGAGCACTCGAGTGCTTGGGCGCAGAGTCCCGGCGAATGCCTCACGCGGGCACTGAAGCTGCACGATGAATACAGGGGCCACCCCTCGATCTCCACGCGTTTCGCGCCGCTTCGCGCGGACTTGCTCGGCGATGAGACGCTTTTGCGCCTCGGAGTACTGGCCGCCGAACTCGACGCGGGGATTCTTCTCTCCGTGCATGAGTCGCAGCATGAGGTGGAGACTTCGCTGCGCCTGCGCGGCAAGCGCCCGCTCCGGCGCTTTCAAGATCTGGGACTTCTGGGCCCCGCCTCGACCGCCGCGCACGTGAGGCATCTCGACGCCGCCGATCTCGATCTCGTGCGCAATTCTGGCGCACCCGTCACGCTGTGCCTCACATCGGGGCTGATGCGCGGTCAGGGCGTGCCGCCCATCGATGCGCTCTCTGCCCCGCCGGTGCGGGTCAGCCTCGGCAGCGACGGGGAATACTGCGGTCCGAGTCAGGACCTCTGGTCGGAAATCCGACTCATGGCGCTGCACTCTCGCGGCGCGAGTCCCGGAACAGTGCTCGGTGCGGCCACCCGCGGCGGCGCCGCCGCGCTTGGCCTCGAATCCGAAACCGGCACTCTGGAGCCGGGCAAATGGGCGGACTTGTGCTGCGTCGATCTTTCGGGGCCCGCGACGCAGCCGCCCGGCGACCCCATGCTAAGTCTGATTGCCGCAGGCGGACGTGAGTTGGTGAGCGATGTGTGGGTCGCCGGACGTCATCTTCTCGCCGACGGACGATTCACCCGGCTGGATTGGCCCGAACTCGCCTCGCGCCTCGACCCGCGAGGCACTCCAGCAACAGCCACCCGGCCGCCGACACTCCCAACGGAGACTCATCCATGACCGCATCGACCGCCAATGCCGACCCTGCGGAGCTCGCCAAGTTCTCCGGCCTCGCAGGGCGGTGGTGGGATCCAATGGGACCCTCCCGGCCGTTGCACGAACTCAATCCCATACGCCTTCAATATCTCGAGCGCGCGGCGCCGCTCGCCGCCCGCTCCGTGGTGGACGTGGGCTGCGGCGGCGGAATTTTGTCGGAGGCCATGGCCCGCCGGGGCGCCCGCGTGCTTGGAATAGATCTCGCGCGGCCCGTGCTCGACGTCGCGGAACTGCACGCGCTGCAATCCGGGATCGCGGTCGAATACCGGGAGATTGCCGCGGAGTCCCTTGCGGAGGAACACCCCGGTGAATTCGATCTCGCCACCTGCATGGAAATGCTGGAGCACGTGCCCGATCCCGCCGCAGCGCTCGCCGCTCTCGGGAAACTCGTGCGGCCGGGGGGCGACATCGTCGTGTCGACGCTCGATCGTCACCCGCGCGCCTTCGCCGTGGCCATCCTCGGAGCGGAATACATTGCGCGTGTGTTGCCGCGCGGGACCCACGACTATCTGAAGTTCATCCGGCCCTCGGAGCTCGCACGCTGGGGGCGCACCGCAGGACTCGAGCTTCGCGATCTCGCGGGGATCGGCTATAACCCGTTCACGCGCGCGTTCCGTCTCTCGGCGGACACCAGGATCAATTATCTCGCGCATTTCCGCAGGCCTGCCTGAATGGGCTGGCGCGCCATATTGTTCGATCTCGACGGAACGCTTCTCGACACCGCACCCGACATGGTCGGCGCCCTCGACGAGCTGCGTCGCGAGAATGGTTTGGCACCCCTGCCCTTCCAGGAGGTGCGTGCCTCGGTGAGCCACGGCTCGGCGCGCTTGGTGCGCCTCGGCTTTCCCGATTCAGATGTGGAGCGGCTGGCCGCTTTGCAACGCCGCTATCTCGAGATCTACAGCGCCGCGCTCAGCGGACGGACGCGGCTCTTTCCCGGAATGGATGCGGTGCTCGCCGAGCTTGCCGCGCGGCGCCTCGCCCTCGGCATCGTCACCAACAAGCCCGCTTGGCTCACCGACCCGCTCCTCGAGCAGCTCGGCCTGCGCGAGCGGTTCGCGTGCGTGATCAGCGGGGATTCCTTGAGCGAGCGCAAGCCTCATCCGATGCCGCTGCTGCATGCCGCGAAGCTCGCCGGCGCGACGCCGGATGCCTGCATTTACGTGGGCGACGCTGAGCGCGACGTCCAGGCGGCCCGGGCAGCCGGGATGCAGTCGGTGGTCGCGACCTACGGATACCTGGCCGAGGGAGAGAATTGGCGCGCCTGGCGAGGCGACGGCGCGATCGCCTCGCCCCGCGAGCTGCTCGGCTGGCTCGAGCACGGCGGGACGCAGGCATGATGGCCGACGGCGCCTGGTCGGTACTGCTGGCCGGCGGGATCGGCGGCTGCCTGCTGGGAGCACTCGTTGCGCTTCTCTGGCGCGCGAGGCGCGAACAGGCGCTTCGGATCGAGCTCGAGGTGCTCCGCGCCCGGATCCGGTCGGACGAAAGCACCGCCGCCGAGCGCGACCTTGCGCTCGCGCGGATGCGTGAGCAACTGCAAGCGGTGTTCGGCGACCTGGCCCGCGACAGCCTGAAGAGCAACAGCGAGGTGTTTCTGCAACTGGCGCGCGAGCGCCTGGCCCGGCAGGCGACCGACGCGGCCGCTGCGCTGAAGGAGCGCGAGACGGCGATCGAGTCGCTGGTGCAACCGATCCGCGAGACGTTGGCGCGCACCGAGGCGCAGATTCAAAGCATCGAGCGCGAGCGCATCGACTCCTTCGCCACCATCAAGATCCAGATCGAGAGCCTGGCGAGCGGCCAAAGCGTATTGTCGCGCGAGACCCGCAACTTGGTGACGGCGCTGCGCCGGCCCGACGTACGCGGGCGCTGGGGCGAGATCACGCTCAAGCGGCTGGTGGAGTTGTCCGGCATGAGCGCGCACGTCGACTTCACCGAACAGCACCGCCTGGTGACCGAGGACGGCGCCATCAGGCCGGACATGATCGTCCACATGCCGGAGCGTCGCGACATCGTGGTGGATGTGAAGACCCCTCTCGAGGCCTATTTGGCGGCGGTGGAGGCGCAAAGTGACGAAGATCGCGGGCGCGAGCTCAAGCGCCACGCGCTGATCGTCGCCGCGCGCGTGCGCGAACTCGCCTCGAAGTCCTATTGGGCGCAGTTCGAGCACAGCCCGGATTTCGTGGTGCTGTTCCTGCCCGGCGATCAATTCCTCTCGGCAGCGCTGCAGGAGAATCCCGAGCTGATCGACGAGGCTCTGCGCCAGAACGTCATGCTGGCGACCCCGACCAGTCTCGTCGCACTGTTGAAGGCCGTCGCCTACGGCTGGAAGCAAACCGCGCTCGCCGAGAACGCCGAGGAAGTGCGCCGTCTCGGCGAAGACATGTACAAGCGGCTTGCGGTGTTCGGCGAGCATCTGGCAAGGCTCGGCAAGGCGCTCGGCGGGGGCGTCGATGCGTTCAACAAGGCGGTGGGTTCGCTCGAGCAGCAAGTACTGCCCGCAGCCCGGCGCTTTCCGGAGCTCGGGCTTCGCGTCAATCGCGAGCTGGAGGCGCTCGATCCCATCGACGCCTTGACCCGCACTCCCCGCGCCGCCGCCGAGCCCGCCGACGATGGCACCACCTCCGATACACCTTGAAGAGCCTTACAGGAGCCGCGCGGCGCCCCCGGCGACGGCTCGCTACTGGAGCTGGCTGTTCGCGGCCCCCGAGTCGCGCGACCCGCTGATCGGAATGTACGCATTGAGCGCCGAGTGGCGTGCGTTGGCCGATCCCGCGACCGAGCTCAACGCCGCGGGCATCAAGCTGGCATGGTGGCACGAGGAAATCGCACGTCTCGCCCGGGGCGCGCCCCTGCATCCCATCACACGCTTCGTCGCGGCGCTGCCGCGAGCGGGCTGCGTGGATTTCGCGCCGTTGAATGCCTCGCTGGAGGCCGCAGCACGGCACATCGCGGGCGCGCCGCTGGAGCGCGGCACCGAAATCGAGTCCCACGGCGCGGCGCTCCTGGCATTTCCGCTCCTGACCGCCGCGCATCTCGCGCACGAAGTCACGCACGACTCCGGGCCGGCCTTGCAACGCGCCGTCGGGGCGCTGGGCGCGGCGCAATACCTTCAGGAGTCGATCGCCGATTACCGGCGCGATGCGTTTCGCGGGCGTGTAATATTCCCGGTCGATGAATTGCTCGCGGCCGGTATCGAGAATGCGGATTTGATGGCCTCCCCGGCGCCCGAGCCCTTGCAAGCGTATCTGGAGGGATTGCGCGTCCGGGCGGCACGGCTCTTCGGCGTTGCCGCCGAGTCGCTGCCCGACACGGAGCGCGATTCGCTGCGCCATCTTCTGGTTCTTGCGGCGCTCGGCGCCAGGCACTCTCGCGGCGACGCCCATCGGACCGGCGCCTTCCGGCCGGCGGATTTGTATCAGGCGTGGCGCACGGCGCGCCGCGCATCGAGGAATTGAAGGACGCGATGCCCCTACCCGGAAACTTCGAACCCGCTCCCGATCTGCTTGCCGGACGAGCCGTGCTGGTCACCGGGGCGAGCGGCGGCCTCGGCCGTGCGGTATCGCTCGCGTGTGCGCGCGCGGGTGCGCATGTCATCTTGATGGGCCGCAACAGCGCAAAGCTGGACCGACTCTACGACGAGATCGAGGCCCTCGGCGCACCGCAACCGGCCACCGCGGTGCTCGATCTCGCCGCCGCGACGGCCGCCGACTACGACCGGCTGGCGGAGACCATCGAAAAAGAGTTCGGCAAACTCGACGGACTCGTGCACGCCGCCGCGTTGCTCGGCGACCGGACGCCCCTGGAGCAATACGACGTTCCCACCTGGTGCCGGGTATTGCACGTCAACCTGACGGCGCCGTTCATTCTGACGCAAGTGCTGTTGCCTAATCTGCGAAACTCCGCGGACGCATCGGTCATCTTCGTCAGCAGCAGCGTCGTGCAGCATCCACGAGCCTATTGGGGCGCGTATGCGGTGTCGAAGACCGGCCTGGAGGCGATCCGCAGCATGCTGGTCCAGGAGCTCGAAGGCGACAAGAACATCCGCATCAACAGTATCAATCCGGGGCGGATGCGCACGCCGATGCGCGCCGCCGCCTACCCCGCGGAGGATCCGAACACCGTACCCAACCCTGCGTCGGTCGCGAATTCGTTTCTGCAACTCCTGAGCGCGCAGGGACGTAATATCAACGGCCAATATTTCGACGCGCAATGACTTGGAGCGAGACGCGATGATCAGATTCACCTCCTTTTCCGCCGTGACGATCGGCCTCGCGGCATGGCTCGTGCTCGCCCCGCGGGCCCTCCCCGCCGACGCGCCGTCCGCAGCGGCACTCAAAACCACCGAGGGCGAGTACGTCATCCCCGATTTCCATTTCGCCTCGGGTGAGGCGTTGCCGGAGCTCCGCATTCACTTCACCACGCTCGGCAAGCCCCGGCGCGACGAGCATGGACATGTCAGCAACGCGGTGCTGATCCTGCACGGCACGGGCGGGAGCGGACACAGCTTTCTGGTGGACCGGTTCGCCGGCGTGCTATTCGGCAAGGATCAATTGCTCGACGCCGGTCGGTACTACATCATCCTGCCGGACGGAATCGGCCACGGCTCCTCGAGCAAGCCGAGCGACGGACTACACGCAAGGTTCCCGCAATACGCCTATCAGGACATGGTCGCAGCCCAATACGAGTTGGTGACGCAGGGCTTGCACGTGGACCATCTGCGGCTTGTGATAGGCACTTCGATGGGCTGCATGCACACGTGGATGTGGACCGAGCGCTACCCCGCGTTCATGGACGCCGCGATGCCCCTCGCCTGCCTCCCCGTGCAGATCGCGGGGCGCAACTGGTTGTGGCGCGACCTGGTCATCGAGTCGATCCGGACGGATCCACAGTGGCTGCAGGGCGAATATCGGACCGAGCCGATGGAGGCGCTGCGCGCGGCAGCGGGTTATCTGCTCATCGCGGGAAGTGCTCCCATCCAAATGCAGATCGCGTTGCCCACGCGCGATGCCGCGGACGACTTTGTGAAGGTGTACATGGATCGGCAGCTGCCCGAGCTGGATGCCAACGACCTTCTCTACCAGGTCGGCGCCTCGCGCGATTACGACCCCTCGGGAAGCCTCGACAAGATTCAGACCCGCATCATGTGGATCAATTCAGCCGACGACTTCATCAATCCCCCGGAGCTCGGAATAGCGGAGCGCGAGGTCAAGAAAGTGAAGAATGCCCGTTTCGTGCTGCTGCCCGCCTCCGATCAGACCCATGGCCATGGCACGCACACCTGGGCGGCGGTATGGCAGCAATACCTGAGCGAGCTCTTGAGCTCGAGCGATCCGTCGAAAGCCGCCGCAGCCCCGGCCAAAGGCGGCGGCTAAGCGCGGCTTTGCGGTGCCGCCTCGATCTCGTGCATCAGTGCGCTGCGCTCGCCGGGCGCCATGACGCGCGAGTGTCCGCGCGGCAACTCACGGGAAAGGTGTACCGGCCCGAAGCGGATGCGCATCAGCCGGCTGACGATGATGCCCCGCGCCGCCCACCAATGTCGCACCGGAGCCGAACGCGTGGCACGCACCGTGACGTTCAGCCAGTGATTGAGGCCCTCTCCATACTGCGCATCGGCTCTTAGAATGCTCAGAGGCTCGCCCTCGACGTCGGCCGCTGCGCGAAACTCCTCCATCAATCCGTCGGTGAGCGGCCCGCGAACGCGCAGCACATAGTCGACCGTGATTGCATGTGACCCCCGCGACACTTTGTCCGCCCAGGTGCCGTCGTCGGTGAGGATCTCGAGGCCCCCGTCCACGGGCGGCATGGGCTGGATGGCGAGCCATCGCCCGGCGCCGCGCCCCTTGAGCCACTGCTCGGCCGCCCGGGACGTGGCCGCCTTCAGATCGAGAGCGGTGCCGGGAGAGCGGTGAAAGAGCAGCACGCGGGAGTCGCCCGGCTTGGACGCTGCGCCCAATCGCACCAACCGCCCGTCGAGGGTAATGCGGTCGCGCGCCGCCAGACGTGCGCCCAGCTCCGGAACCTCGCCGTTGATCTGCAGGCGTCCTTCGCGAATCCAGCGCTCCACCTCGCGGCGCGAGCCGATTCCGGCGGCCGACAGCAGTTTCTGCACGCGGACCGAGGAATCCGCTTCTTCGGATTTGCCGGCCTTGGCCCCGGGCGGCCGCTCGCGTGGCCGGCGCGTCCGCATCAGTCGGCGTCGTCGCCGGCGCCCCGGGCGACCAGCCCTCGGGCTCGCGGCTCGGGCTCGGCGGCATCGAGCTCGTCCTCCTCCGAGGCCGAATCACCGTCGGCGCTCGGCGCCGCCGCCGCGCCGGCATCGGCCGCTGGAGCTTCCTCGACCGCCGCCTCCGCTCCGGGCAACGACAACTGCACGCGCAGGTCCTCGAGCTCCTTGAGCTGGGCGAGCGTGGGCAGATCATCGAGTTTCTTCAGGCTGAAATAATCCAGGAATTCCCGTGTCGTTCCCAAGAGCTCGGGCTTCCCCGGCACGTCGCGGTGCCCGATCACACGGATCCAGCTGCGCTCCAAGAGCGTCTTGATGATGTTCGGGTTCACCGCCACGCCGCGAATCTGCTCGATCTCGCCGCGCGTGATCGGCTGGCGGTATGCGACCAGTGCCAGGGTCTCCAGGAAAGCGCGCGAATATTTCGCCGGCCGCTCCTGCCAGAGTCGCGATACGGGCTGCGCGACCGCCGGGCGCACCTGCACCCGCAATCCGCTGGCGACTTCCACGATCTCGATGCCGCGCGAATCATATTCGGCGCGCAGCGTCTCGAGCGCTGCCTGCACGGCCTCGGCGCCCGAGCCGTCTCGCTCGTCGAACAGGCTGACCAGCTCATCGGTGGTCAAGGGCCGGCCGGAGGCCAGCAGCGCGGCTTCGATCACATTGCGTACGTATTGGTCGTTCATGGGTCTCTCGTAGGATCTACGCTGACGGTGGCATCATTCGCGACGGCATCATTTGCGGCCGCGTCCATGGCGTCGTCGGTCACGAGCTTCAGCCGCTTGGCCGGATTACCGAGGCGCACATGCAAGGGGCCGTAGGCTTCGGACTGCACGATGTCGATCAGCCCCTCCTTGAGGAGCTCCAGGATCGCAACGAAGGTGACCGTGACGCCGCGGCGCCCTTCCTCCGGCTTGAACAGACGGACAAAATCCATGAAGGCGTTGCCGGCCAGGAATGAGAGCACGTCGGTCATCCGCTGGCGAACCGAGAGCGGTTCGCGCTGGACGTGGTGATGAGCGAACATGTCGCTGCGCGACAAAACCTCCTGGAACGCGAGCAGCATTTCCTGCAGCGTGACTTGCGGGGGAATGCGCACCACCTTGCGATCCACGAGCTCGGCGGATGCAACCCAGGTATCGCGCTCGAGCCGCGAGATGCGATCGATGCCCTCGGCCGCACGCTTGAAGCGCTCGTATTCCTGGAGGCGGCGCACGAGTTCGGCACGCGGGTCGGCCTCCTCGGCGTCCGGGGTGTGGACCCGGGGCAGCAGCATCCGCGACTTGACCTCGGCCAGCGTCGCGGCCATCAGCAGGTATTCGCCGGCGAGCTCGAGCTGCAGCACCTGCATCAATTCGATGTAGCGCGTGTACTGGCGGGTGATCTCAGCGATGGGAATATCGAGGATGTCGAGGTTCTGGCGCCGGATCAGATAGAGAAGCAAGTCGAGAGGACCCTCGAAGGCCTCCAGAAACACCTCGAGCGCCTGCGGGGGAATGTACAGGTCCCGGGGCATCTCGGTGATGGGCTGCCCCTCCACGACCGCAAACGGCATCTCCGCCTGCTCTTGCATCGAGGCGTGCGCAGCGGCGTGCGCAGCGTCGGGCGCCGGCGCGGCGGCCGATTTCGGCACGAGCGTGAGGTCTGGTTTCATCGAGCCTCCGGAGGCTTCAGCGGTAATTCAAGCCCATGGCCTGCCGCACGGCATCCATGGTCTCGCGCGCGGCATCACGTGCGCGTTCGCAGCCTTCGGCGATGATACCTCGGACCAGCTCCGGATTCTCCTCGAACTCCTGGGCACGTTTGCTGATCACCGAGATTTCCTCGACGATTTTTTCGATCAGCGGCGCCTTGCAATCCAGGCATCCGATGCCCGCCGAGCGGCAGCCCTGCTGTACCCACGCCTGAGTGTCGGCATTTGAATACACCTTGTGCAGGTCCCATACCGGGCACTTGTCCGGATCGCCGGGATCGGTCCTGCGCACCCGTGCCGGATCCGTCTGCATGGCTTTCAATTTCTTTGCCACCGAATCCACGGATTCGCGCAGGCCGATGGTGTTGTTGTAGGACTTGGACATCTTGCGCCCGTCCAATCCAGGAACCTTGGGCGTGGAGGTGAGCAGGGCTTCGGGCTCGGGCAGAATCGCGATCCCGCTCCCTTCGAGGTAGCCGAACAGGCGATCGCGATCGGCGACCGTGAGGCGGGCATTGGATTCGACCAGAGCCCGCGCTTTCGACAACGCCTCGGCGTCCCCCTTCTCCTGATAGTCCTTTCGCAACGCCCGATAGATCGCTGAGTTGCGCGTGCCCAGACTCTTGATCGCCTTCTCGGCTTTCTCCTGGAACTGCGGCTCGCGTCCGTAGATGTGATTGAAGCGCCGCGCAATCTCGCGCGTGATCTCCACGTGCGCCACCTGGTCCTCACCCACCGGCACATACTGCGCGCTGTACAGCAGGATGTCCGCGGACTGGAGCAGCGGATAGCCTAAGAATCCATAGGTGGTCAGATCGCGGTCGGAGAGCTGCGTCTGCTGATCCTTGTAGGATGGAACGCGCTCCAGCCATCCGAGCGGAGTGATCATGGACAGCAGCAGATGCAGCTCCGCGTGCTCGGGCACCCGCGATTGGATGAATAGCGTCGCCACGCCCGGGTTCAAGCCCGCGGCGAGCCAGTCGACCGCCATCGTCCAGACGTTCTCCTCCAGGCGCGATGTATCCTCGTAACCGGTCGTGAGCGCATGCCAGTCGGCGATGAAGAAATAGCATTCGTACTGATACTGAAGCTCGATCCAATTCTTGAGAGCCCCGTGGTAATTTCCGAGATGCAGCATGCCGGTGGGCCGCATCCCGGAGAGCACCCGTCGATTCTGAATGGGCCCGCTCATAGCCGGCCGCTCAACAGGACGTTGATCAAGCGACCGACCATGCGGAAGGCCGGCTCGAACAACCATCCGAGCATTCCGAGCACGGACAGACCGAGCACCACGAACAATCCCACCGGCTCGATCTTTTCCACGCGCGCACCCCATCGCGGCGGCAACAGCGCAACCAGCATGCGTCCGCCGTCGAGCGGAGGCACGGGCAGCAGATTGAACACCGCCAAGATCACGTTGGTCAAAATGCCCGCCTGCGCCATCAGCACCATCCAGCCGCCGAGGGTTTCATTGCCGCGCAGGTGAAGCGCCGCCGCCAGGATCAATGCCCAGGCGAGCGCCATGAGTATATTGGCGGCCGGGCCGGCAAACGCCACGAGCACCGTGGCGATGCGTGGGTTACGCAGCGCCTGCGTCGCGACCGGAACGGGCTTCGCCCATCCGAACAGCATGCCTCCCATCGCCAACAGGATGCCCGGCACCAGCACCGTACCGACCGGATCGATGTGCCGCAGAGGATTCAAACTCAGACGCCCCAGTAGCTCGGCGGTGCGATCGCCGAAGTACCGGGCAGTCCACCCGTGGGCCACTTCATGCAGGGTGATCGCGAAAAGCACTGGGATTGCATAGATCGAAATATTGCGTAAAAATTGGGATAAATCCAACGGTTGCACTCGTTACTTATAGAACAACACGAGCTTGTTTGCCCGCATCGCGAAGTATTATACGGGGACCACGCCGCCAAATGGCGCCACGTCGCCCCGGCCAATCCGCATCACTTCGGCGCGGTTACCCGAGAGGTCGATGACCGAGGTGGGGACGAGGCCGCAGTTGCCGCCGTCGAGCACCATATCGACCCGCTTTTCGAGCCGTTCGTGGATTTCTCGGGCATCGGTGCGAGGCAAATCCTCTCCGGGCAGCAGAAGCGTTGAGCTCATCACCGGTTCCCCGAGCTCGGATAGCAGCATCTGGGAAACCGGATGATCCGGAACGCGCAGTCCGATAGTGCCTCGCCGTTCATGCTTCAAGCGGCGCGGCGTCTCGCGGGAAGCCTTTAGGAGGAAAGTGTACGGGCCGGGGGTATGGGCGCGCAGCAGCCGATATTGCCAATTTTCCAAGAGGGCATACTTGCCCACTTCCGCTAGATCCCGGCATACGAGGGTGAAATGATGATGACGATCGGTCTCGCGTATGGCGCGGATGCGCTCGAGCGCCGTCTTGTCGCCGATGTGGCAGCCGAGCGCGTAGCAGGAGTCGGTCGGATACACGATCACGCCGCCATTGCGTAGACAATCGGCCGCCTGGCGAATGAAGCGCTGTTGCGGAGACACCGGATGAAGTTGCAGATAGATGCTCATGGGTCAAAGGTATGATACCCGCATGAACCAAGTCCTCGAATGGTCGCCGCTCATCGTTTTCTTCGTGGTTTTCGAACTCTTCGGGATCTATTGGGCCACGGCAGCGCTGATGCTCGTCTGCACCGGGGTCATGTTCGCGCATCGGATGCGCGCCGGGCGGTTCAAGCCGATGCACGTGATTACGGTTGCCGTCGTGCTGGTACTCGGCACCGCGACGCTCCTGCTGCATGACAGGCGCTTCATCCAATGGAAACCCACGGTATTACTCGCCCTCACGGCCGTCGCGTTTCTCGGCAGCTCCATCATCGGCCGCCAGCCGCTGGCTCGGCGCATGCTCGAGGGCGTGTTCAACGAGCCGCTGGAAATCTCGACGAGGACGTGGTTGCTCATCAATCTCGCATGGGTGGCGTGGTTCGGGGCGCTCGCCGTGGCCAACATCTACGTGGCGCAGAATTATCCGGAAGGAATCTGGGTGAAATTCAAGGTATTCGGCATTTCCGCGGCCATGCTGGTGTTCATGATTCCTCAGGTGGTCTGGCTGAACGGCAAGGTGAAGCCCGCCGCCCAGTCGGACGCTGCGCCGCCATGAACCGTGCGACCCGCGAAGAGCGGCTGCGTCAAAGGCTGGTCGCCGAGTTCAGGCCGCTGGAGTTATCCGTCGAGGATGAAAGCCATCTGCATGCCGGCCACGCGGGGGCGGTGGGTGGAGGAAGCCATTTTCGGATCCGCATCGTCGCGGAGGCTTTTAGAGGCAGGCCCCCGCTGGCGCGTCACCGGTTGATCTATGCCGCGGTCGGGGAACTGATGAACGGGGAGATCCATGCCCTGACGATCGATGCCTCGCCGCCCCCTGCATTACGTCCAAATGCCTGAGGGAACGCTCATTTTTTAGCCAAGGGCGGAGAATTATCTTAAACTGCCGCCCCCGGGCGCATCGGCCATGTCGGCCAAGTCGCTTTTTGCGTAAAGGACCCCAATGAGAGCATTTCTTCGAACGCAGGCGATCGCGGTATCGACCGTGGTTACCCTGGCCTCGCTGGCCGCGTGCAACAAGACACAGCAGGCAGCCGGCCCGCAGCCGGCGGCAACGGCCACGACGGCGCCCGCGCCGGTCGCCACCGTCAATGGAACGGCCATCTCGCGGACCGAGTACGACCTCTACGTCAAGAATCTCCTGCAAGGCAAGCAACAGGAATTGACCGACGATCAGAAGAACCAGATCTTGGACGACCTGATCAATATGCAGATCCTCGCGGAGCAGGCTGATAAGGACGGGCTGCAGAACGATCCCGACACCCAGGCGCAACTGCATCTGCTGCACATGCGGGCCATGGCGGACGCAGAGTCGCAAAAGTTCATCAAATCGCTGCAACCCTCCGATGCCGATCTGCATGCCGAGTACGAGACCGCCATCGCATCCATGGACAAGACCGAATACAAGGCGCGTCACATCCTCGTTGCGAGCAAGGAGGACGGCGAGCAGATCATCAAGAAACTCAAGGGCGGCGCCAAGTTCGAGGATCTCGCAAAGACTCAGTCGACCGATACCGGCTCCAAGATCAACGGCGGGGACCTGGGCTGGTTCACGACATCGCGCATGGTGAAGCCGTTCGCGGATGCCGTCGCGGGACTGAAGAAAGGCGAGATCACACCGCAGCCGGTGCAAACCCAATTCGGATGGCACGTGATCCAGCTGGAGGACACCCGAGAGAAGACGCCGCCGCCCTTCGACCAGGTCAAGGCGCAACTCACCAACCAGGTGATCCGCAAGAGGCTGCAGGCGTATGTCGCGGACCTGAAGAAGAACGCAAAGATCGAGAAGAAGCTGTAGGCGAGTTGCCCGGCAATCGAATCGAGCGGGCCCCGGCGGCCCGCTTTTTTTGGCGGACTCGCGCCGCGCGCCGGGCTATTCCTTCAGAAGCTCGACGAGCGCGGCCTCGTCGATCACTTCGATTCCGAGAGCGCGCGCCTTGACGAGCTTTGACCCGGGATCGGCTCCGGCCACCAAGTAATCGGTCTTTTTCGACACGCTGCCGCTGACTTTCCCGCCGCGTTGCACGATGGCATCACGCGCCGCCTCCCTCGTCATCTGCGCCAGCGTCCCGGTCAACACGAAGCTCTTCCCCGCGATGTTTCCGGTGGACGCCGGACGCTCGATGGCCGGCCAGTGTATGCCGCTCGCCAATAGGCGCCGGAGCAGCGTGCGATTCTCCGAGCTCTCGAAGTAGGCGCGGATGTTGCGGGCAACGACCGGTCCCACATCGGGGACCTCGCGAATCTCTTCCTCCGAGGCATCGCGCAGCGGCTCCGCGCCTCCAAAGTGCTGCGCGAGCGCGAGCGCCGTCGCCTCGCCCACGTCGCGTATGCCGAGGGCATACAGAAATCGCGGAAGCGTGGTGTTCTTCGCAGCGGCGATCGCCGCCTGCAGCTTCCCGGCGGATTTCTCGCCCATTCGCTCCAGGGATTCGATCTGGCCGGCCTCGAGGCCGAATAAATCGGCCGGCGTCTTGACCCAGTCGCGCTCCACCAGCTGGTCGACGAGCTTGTCGCCCAGTCCCTGAATATCGAGCGCGCGACGCGACGCGAAGTGCTTGATCTCCTCCTTGCGTTGCGCAGGGCAGCTCCGGCCACCGGTACAACGCGCGATGGCCTGATCCGATTCACGCACCACCGAGGAGCCGCATACCGGGCAGCGCTTCGGAAGCCTCACGAGCTCGGCGCCCGCGACTCGGCGATCGGGCAACGTCCGCACGACCTCAGGAATCACGTCCCCGGCGCGCCGTATGACCACCGTATCTCCGGGCCGCACATCCTTGCGCTCCATCTCGTCCATGTTGTGCAAGGTGGCGTTGCTCACGGTAACGCCGCCGACGAATACCGGCTCGAGCCGCGCCACCGGCGTCAGCGCGCCCGTGCGGCCGACCTGGAACTCGATGCCGCGAACAGTGGTGAGCGCCTCCTCGGCGGGAAATTTATGCGCGATGGCCCAACGCGGAGCCCGCGATACGAAACCGAGCCGGCGCTGCAACTTGATGTCGTCCACCTTATAGACCACACCGTCGATCTGGTACTTGAGCTTCGCGCGTGAGGCGCCGATCTCGCCGTAGTAGTAGAGGCATCCCTCGATCGACTCGACGGTGCGGGATTGCGGGCAGATCTTGAAGCCCCACCCGCGCAACGCCTTGAGCACCTCGCTATGATGCCCCGGCAAGTCTCCGCCCTCGACGTAGCCGACGCCGTAGATAAAGAGGTCGAGCGGTCGCGCCGCGGTCATGCGCGGATCGAGCTGCCGCAGGCTACCCGCAGCCGCGTTGCGCGGATTCACGAGCGCCTTATCGCCTCGAGCCAGTGCCTCCTTGTTGAAGCGCTCGAAACCGGCCATCGGCATGAAGACCTCGCCCCGCACCTCGAGCTGGCGCGGTACGTCGCTTCCGCGGAGCTTGAGCGGCAGCGCCTTGATGGTGCGAAGATTTTGCGTAATGTCCTCGCCCGTCTCGCCGTCGCCGCGAGTGGCGCCCTGCACGAAGGATCCATTTTCGTAGCGGGCGCTGATTGCGAGGCCATCGAGCTTCGGCTCCGCGGAATAGCGGATCGACTTGGTCTCGGGCAGACGCTCGCGGATGCGCCGGTCGAAATCCCGCACTTCCTGCTCGCTGAATGCGTTGTCCAGCGACAGCATGGGAACGCGGTGCTTGACGGCGCCGAACGCGGCGACGGGTGCCGCCCCCACACGCTGCGTGGGCGAGTCGGCAGCGAGCAGGTTGGGATGCTCGGCTTCGATTGCGCGCAGCTCGAGCATCAGCCGGTCGTATTCCGCGTCCGGTACTTCCGGATCGTCCAGCGCGTGATAGCGGTAGTTGTACCGATCCAGGAGCTCGCGCAGCTCGGCGGCTCGCGCGGCCGCATTGCGCTTGGACTTTCCCGCCTGCTTTGCCGAGCCCATGATCTAGGCGCGAGCCCTAGGCTGCCGGACCACGCGCCGATTGAAACCGCACCACATCCTCGCGAAGTGTGGCGATGCGCTGCGGCGAGAACGGCATCCCCTTGGCATCTTGCAATGTGCCCGAAAGGTCGCGTGCCAGCTCACGTGCCGTCGTCAACAATGCGTCGACCGCCTGCAGCGGCTCGATCGGGCCGGGCAGCACCGCGAACATGCTCACACCGCGAAAGTCTTCCTCAGCCATGCGGCTGGAATCGAAGGTCCCGGGCTCGATCAGGCTCGCGACGTAAAAGATGCTGCGTCCGTCCACGTGCTTTCGGTGATAGACCTGATACCGGCCGTAGGCGAGCCCGTGACCCTCGAGCACGGACATCAAAATGCGGCCGGACCAGCGGGCTTCCCCGACCGCGCAGACGCGCAGGGTAACGATCTTCTGTTGCTCGCTGACGTTGGGAGACGGGGGCTCGACCGCCGCGAGTCGATCGCTGTTCTCCTTGCTCGAACCGAGATCGAGGGTCGCCTGGGCAGCGGATGTCCCTGCCGCCGGCGCTGCGGTCACCGGCGTTGGTGCCGCCGCTGTCGCTTGCGTGGCCGAGCCGATTTCCGCCGGCTCAGCGTCAACGTCGCCGAAGTGCGGATCCATCGCCGACTCCGGCATGGACGACTCGATGTAATCCGCCTCCTCGATCGCAGCCGGCTCTGGATCGGCCATCATCGGCAGGTCGAGTACCGGGACGCCCTCGAAATCCGCCGTGCGAATGCTCAAAGGTTCCAGGGGAGCTATGCTGCGCTCGCGGCTCTCCGGCCGGTCACGCGGTTCCGGCCGGTCACGCGGTTCCGGCGGCCTGTCGCGACCGTCGATGGCCGGCGTGAGGCTCTGGACCGGCACAACAGTGGATTCGCGAAGCTCGGAGTTTCCGGGGGCTTGGCCGGAACGGCGCGTGGACCACCACCAAATGGCGGCAATCGCCACCACGCCCAGACCCGACAGTATCCAACGCAACTCCGCCAACTTGAAGTCCTTGGTTGCCTACATCGCAGCCATGCGCACCGCCTCGTCCACGTCGACCGCCACCAGGCGTGAGACGCCCGGCTCGTTCTGCGTGACGCCCACCAATTGCGAAGCCATTTCCATGGTGGTTTTGTTGTGCGTAATGAAGATGAACTGAACGTTGCGCGACATCTCGCGCACGATGTCGCAGAAGCGGCCGATGTTGTTGTCGTCGAGCGGCGCATCGACCTCGTCCAGCAGGCAAAATGGCGCCGGATTCAGGTCGAAGATCGAAAATACCAGCGCGACGGCGGTGAGAGCCTTTTCGCCGCCCGACAGCTGGCTGATCGTGCTGTTGCGTTTGCCCGGCGGCCGCGCCATGACGGAGACGCCGGACACCTCTCCCTCCTCGCCGGTCAACTCCAGATAAGCATGGCCCCCGCCGAACAAACGCGGAAATTTCTCCTTGAGGCCGGCATTCACCCGATCGAACGTGTCCTGAAAGCGCGAGCGCGTCTCGCGGTCGATTTTGCGCATCGCGGTCTCGAGCGTTTCCAGCGCGTCGGTGAGATCCTTGCACTGGCGGTCGAGGTATTCCTTGCGCTCCGACTGCTCCTTGAATTCGCCGATCGCGGCAAGATTGACCTGGCCCAAGCGCTCGATCTTGCCCTTGGTCTCCTCCAGATTTGCTTCCCAAATCTCCGTCGTCGCCTCGGTACCGAGTCCGGCGAGCAGATCGGCCAGCTGGAAGGCGGTGGCCGCCAGTTGCTCGGCAATGCTCTCGCGGCGCACGCGCACCTGCTGCGCCGCCAAGCGCGCCTCGTCCAGGGCCGCGCGCGCGGACTCGACCATCGCATCGAGCGTGGCGCGCCGCGCGTCCCGCTCCCGCAGCAGCTCGTCGAGTTCCTCGCTCGCGACTCGTGCCGCGTGCAGCTCCGCCTCGACCTGTGCGCGGATCGTCAGCGAGCTTTCCAGTTCCGCCGCCAGCGCCGCGAGGGGCTCCTCGCCCTCCTCCAGTTGCCTGACTAGATCGTCACGGCGCTGCCCGAGCTCCTGAAGTTGCTTCTCCAGGCGCGCGATTGACGTTTCCAGCGACGCGTGCCCGCTGCGCCGCGATTCAACCTGAACCGCCAACTCCCGCGCACGCTGCTGCGCGGCCTGCATCGCCGTGCGCGCCGCCGCGAGTTCGGCGCGCATGCGCTCGCGCTCCTGTTCGAGATCGATGCGCTGCGGCTCGAGCGCCGCCAACCCATCGATAGCCGTTTCCATGCGGGCGCGAGCCGCACGCAGTTCGGTCTCGGTACGCTCCAGTTCGCCGCGCACATCGGCAAGACCCGTCTCGAGCTGATGCAACCGTCGGGCGGTATCCGCCTTGCGCGCCTCCGCCGCGTCATGCTCGGCCCGGCGGTCCACATGCTCGCGATGCAGCCGATTCACCTCGCCCTGCAACCGATCGCGCCGATCCTCGTACTCATGCACCCGTCCGCGGCTGATCTCGAGCTGGCGCTCGCCGTCCTTGACTTCCGAGTCGAGCCGGGCCAACTCCCCGCGCAGCGCGCGGAGCAATTCCTCGCGCTCGATCACGCCGGTGTGCGGCTCCCGATCCCGAGACAATCGAAGCCAATCCGGTCCGAGCCAGATTCCGTCGCTCGTTACCACCGATTGTCCGGAACCGAGGCCATGCCGGAGACGTAACGCATCGGCAAGACTGTCGGCCGTGAACACCGAGCTCAAAACGGATTGGAGATAGTCGCCGCCCTGGACCTTCGCCTGCAAACTCCCGGAACCGGCCTCGGGCAACGGGGCCGGCGCTCGCGGCGCCGCCCCGCCGGCGCTGACCACCGCGAGATGGCCGCCATCGAAGCTTCCCAACAGATCGGCGACCGTGTCGAGCCCTTCCACACAGACGGCCTCGAGGTAGGAACCGAGTACGGTCTCCACCGCCTTCTCCCAACCATGCTCGACGCGTAACTGCTGGGCAACCCGCGGATTGGCATCGAGCGCCTGGGACTTCAGCCACTGCGTCACCTTGCCCGACACCTTGCCGAGCGCGGCCTGTTGCAGCGCCTCGGTGGAAACCTGGCGCCCGAGCGCTTGTTGCCAGCGCGCGCGCAGAGCATTCAACCCTTCGGTCTGCTCGCGCTCCTTTTCACGGGCTGCCGTCAATTCGCTGAGCAACTCCGACAGCTCCCCCGCCGCTTTCTCGCCGGCGTCGCGCGCCGCGGCCGCCTGCTCCGCCAGGGCTTCCAGCGAGATCGCGGGTTGCGATTGTGCGAGCGCGGTGCGTTCGGTGTCCTGTCGCTCGCGCTGGTGCAATAAACGATGCTGCTGGCTCTCGAACTGTTCGATGCGCGCGCGCTCGACCTGCGTTTCGCGCTGGCCGGCCGCGACCGCCTGTGCATGCGCGTCGGAGGCCACCTGCCAGGTGGCAAGAGCCTGTTCGCAGCGCTCGAGCCCTGCCGCCGCCGAGCCTTCCTCGTCGTGGGCGGCGTGCAGGCTCGGAATCATGGTGGCGAGCTCGCCGGCAAGCGACTCGAGCTGACCGCGGTCGCGCTCGACCACTCCGATGAGCTCCTGCACCTGCGACTGCGCCTGGTCCGAATCCGCGCGCTGGCGTTGCTGCAGCTCGCGCGCGTGCCGAATATTCTGCTCGATACGCGACACCCCGGAACCCGCGGCGTAGAACCGCTCCTGGATGGTGCCGAGCGTCTCCGCCTTTTCGGACTGATCGACCCGGATCCTCTCGATCTCGGATTCCGACTCGCGCAGGTCCGCGATCGCTGCCTGCATCGCCGTCTCGCAGCGCTCGGTGGTCGAATCGCGTACGCCGGCTTCCAAGTCCAGGCTCTGGAGGCGCAGCGCGAACACTTCAGCCTGAAGTTTGCGCTCATCCTCCTTGAGCACCTGGTATCGGCGGGCCGTGGCGGCCTGGCGCTGCAAGTGGCGGATCTGCTTCTCCACTTCCTCGCGCAGATCGTTCAACCGGTCCACATTCTCGCGGGTCTCGGCGATCCGGCTCTCGGTCTCCCGGCGCCGTTCCTTGTAGCGGGATATTCCCGCTGCCTCCTCCAGAAACGCACGCAGGTCGTCGGGCCGCGCCTCGATGATGCGCGAAATCATGCCCTGCTCGATGATGGCGTAGCTGCGCGAGCCCAGTCCCGTGCCGAGGAAGAGCTGAGTGATGTCCTTGCGCCTGACCTTCATCCCGTTGATGAAATAATCCGAAGTGCCGTCCCGGCTCACGGAGCGCCGCAACGCGACCTCGTTGTACGTCGCGTAGGCTCCCCCGATCTTGCCGTCCGAGTTGTCGAACACCAATTCCACCGACGCGTTGCCGAGCGGCTTGCGCGCCGAAGAGCCGTTGAAGATCACATCCGCCATCGACTCGCCGCGCAGATGCTTGGCGGAGATTTCGCCCATCACCCAGCGCACCGAGTCGATGATGTTCGACTTACCGCAACCGTTCGGGCCGACGACGCCGGTCAGGCTACTCGGAAAAGTGACCGTGGTCGGGTCGACGAATGACTTGAAGCCTGCAATCTTGAGTTTCGTAAGGCGCATCAGTTATGGCCAGCCTCGGGTTTGACGGGAGTGAATCGGCATCGGCGTATCCGTCGGGCCGTGCCGTGAATGTGGCGCGTAGTGTAAAGTAAACGCCATATTCGTAAACCCCTGCCGCACGATGACGACTACCCTCGAGACCTTTGCAAATCCAACCTCCGAACGTGACTACACCATTCGGATGAACATCCCGGAATTTACCTGTCTGTGTCCGAAGACCGGGCAACCCGACTTCGCCACACTGAAGCTCGAATACGTTCCGGATCAGCGTTGCGTCGAGTTGAAATCCTTGAAGCTGTATGTCTGGTCATTCCGCAATCGGGGGACGTTTCACGAAGCCGTGACCAACGAAATCCTGGGTGAGCTGGTCCGCGCCACGGCGCCGCGGTTCATGCGCTTGGTAGCCGAATTCAACGTGCGCGGCGGTATCTACACGACGGTCGTGGCGGAGCACCGCCAGCCCGGATGGACGCCGCCGCCGCCGGTGATCCTGGATTAAGCCTGTTCGGCCCTTCTCCTCGAGGCCGCCACCTTGTAGGACTGGCGGCCCTCAGGGGCCCTCCCGGCCCAGCGCTCGACGCGAGTCCGGGCGCCCGCGGGTCCACCGCCGGGATTTATCGCCGAATCAGCGACTTATATTGCTTCAAAGATCCCTGATTGCCGCCCTGTACAGGCCGCAATGCGTCGGTATAATCGCGCGCTCTCTCTTTGGAGGCGGAGACTCTTAAATGCCCTCGAAAAAACCAATTAAAGCGGCTAAGAAGCCAGGAAAGGCGATAACGAAGAAAGCTGTCCGCAAGACAGCCGTAGCCAAAAAGGCAACGCGACCGCCACCGAGCCCCAAGCTCCTCACATCGAAGGTACCAGTGAAACCGCAGAAACCAGCAATCAAAGCGCCGGCGGCGAACCCTGCCGCGGCCCACGCCAATCACGTGATACACCCGCCTCGCGCCAAGGCCTCGGCCAAGGCACCGGTCTCGGCCAAGGCACCGGCCTCAGCCAAGGCACCGCCGATGGTCAAGGCACCGGCCTCTGCCAAGGCCTCGTCAGGGGTCAGGGCCGTGCCGACGGCCAAGCCGGGATCGGACGGCCACTCCATGGGTTCCTCCGAAAGGTTGGGTTCCTCCGAAAGGTCAGCCCCCATCAAATTCGATCCGCGCCCGTTGGTGCTGCCGACGCGCGCGACGACGCCGAGCGACGACGATGCCGATGGAGAGTCCGGCGGAGCTGCAAGCCTCCTCGCGGGGCCGCGCAATGTGAAGCCCTATATTGCTCGCCGCGGCGAGCAATACATGAACAAGGAGCAGTTGGATCACTTCGCGCTCATCCTGCAGAACTGGAAGCGGGACTTGATGGTCGAGGTCGACCGTACGGTCTTGCACATGAAGGACGAGGCGGCAAATTTTCCCGATCCGAACGATCGCGCCACTCAGGAGGAAGAGTTCAGCCTGGAGCTGCGCACTCGCGACCGCGAACGTAAATTGATCCGCAAGATCGACGAGGCCCTGAAACGGATCGAGGACGGCTCCTACGGTTATTGCCTGGAGACCGGCGAGGAAATCGGCATCAAGAGGCTCGAAGCACGCCCCGTGGCCACTTTGTCGGTCGAGGCGCAGGAACGGCGCGAACGCCGCGAAAAGCAGTACGGCGACCGAGACGACAGGTACCGATAGGGGCGCTCCGGGCGGCGAGGCCCCGACTCGGGGCTACGTCGGCCGATTCGCACCGTCCCCCACGGGCGACCTCCATTTGGGGTCGCTGTACACCGCGGTGGCCAGCTATCTCGACGCGCGTACACACGGCGGCCGATGGCTGGTCCGCATGGAGGATGTAGATCGATCGCGCGAGGTCGCCGGTGCGGCGGCGGGCATACTGCGCACCCTCGAGACATTCGGCTTCGAGTGGGACGGCAGCGTGATTCGACAATCGGATCGGAGCGAGCTCTACGCCGGCGCCATCGAGACTTTGCGATCACGGGGGCTGACGTTCGAGTGCTCCTGCAGCCGGCAAGATCTCGCCGACGAGGAACGCTATCCGGGGTACTGCCGCCAGGGTGCTAGAAATCCGGGTGCGGTCACCGCCACTCGATTGCGGGTCGAACCGCTGACGATAGACTTCACCGATCGTCTTCAAGGCGCATATGCCGAGGACGTGGCATCCGTCGCCGGTGATACGATTTTGAGGCGCCGCGATGGTTTTTTTTCCTATCTCCTGGCGGTGGTCACCGACGATGCCGCGCAGGGCGTTACGCACGTCGTGCGCGGCTCCGACCTCTTGGCCGACACTGCGAGACAGATATACCTGCAACGCGCGCTCGCTCTGCCCACCCCCCAATACGCACACGTCCCCGTGCTCGTGGAATCGGACGGATCGAAGCTCGCGAAGTCCGCGCGCAGCCTCCCGGCGGATAAGACAGCGCCTGAAACTGAGCTTCTAAAGGTCCTACAGCTCTTGGACATCGGACCGCCGAATGTGCTCGAGGGCGCGCCGGTTCGGGAGATCTGGGAGTGGGCGCGCGTCAATTGGGCCATTAATCGCCTCGGCGCGCGTCCCAAGTTGTATATGCAGGGCTGAAAAGGCGTCCGGTCCCTCGTCGGAAAACCGAGCTTGCCTTAGCGCTGCATTGCGCTATCCTTGAATTGCAGTATCAAACGACTGGTCATGGTTCAGGCACGAGCCGGCATCTTCCGGTCACGCGTCGGCACCAACACGAGCGAGGAGCCTATGAGCGATCCGCGAGTGATCAAAAAATATCCCAACCGCCGCCTCTACGATACCGTGGAAAGCCGGTACATTACGTTGGCGGACGTGAGGCGGTTGGTGGTCGAAAAAATCGACTTCATTGTCGTGGACAAGAAGAACAATGCCGATATCACGCGCAGCATCCTTCTGCAGGTGATTGCCGAGCAGGAGCATCTTCCCGAGCCGATATTGACGCAGGACTTCATGGTCAATGTCATCCGTTCGTACGGCAGCGGCGCGCAGAGTGCAGTGAGCGGCCATCTGGAACAGACTCTGGGGCAGTTCCTCGGCCAACATCAAATGCCTCGAGAGCGCACCAAGCCATTTTCGGGATCCGATGCGCAGCCGCGGCCGCGCACCGCCGAAGAGGGCTACAAAGCGCTTGCGTCGCCGGCAAGGCTCCGCGACAACGAGAAAGAGCGGGAGGACTCAAACCTCAACAAGTAGGGCCGGCCTCCCCAGACGACGCGACGGCGGGCGTCAAGAGAGCGCCGCCACTGCTTTGCGCGGCGTCGCTCGCAAGCTACGGCTTAGCGGCCGTCCTCAGGCCGCGTCGACATTGCGCATGGAGAGGCGGACGCGGCCCTGGCGGTCGACCTCGAGCACTTTCACGCGCACGACGTCCCCCTCCTTCAGCTTGTCGCCCACACGCTCCACCCGCTCCTCGGAAATCTGCGAGATGTGCACCAAACCGTCCCGGCCCGGGAGAATGGTCACGAACGCGCCGAAGTCCATCAGCCGTGCCACCCGGCCCTCGTATATGCGGCCCACTTCCACGTCGGCGGTAATCAGCTCGATCCGGCGCTGCGCTTCGCGGCCCGCCGCGCCCTGAACGGAGGCGATCTTCACCGTACCGTCGTTCTCGATGTCGATGGAGGTGCCGGTTTCCTCGGTGATCTGGCGGATCACGGCGCCGCCCTTGCCGATCACGTCCCGGATCTTCTCGGGATCGATCTTCAAGGTGATGATGGTGGGAGCCCACTCGGACATATTTTCGCGCGGCTTGGAGAGAACCTTGTTCATCTCGCCCAAGATGTGCAGGCGTCCGGCGCGCGCCTGATCGAGCGCCACCTTCATGATCTCGCGCGTAATGCTCGTGATCTTGATGTCCATTTGCAGCGCTGTGATGCCATCCTTCGTGCCGGCAACCTTGAAATCCATGTCGCCCAGATGATCTTCGTCGCCGAGGATGTCGGTGAGGACAGAAAAGCGCTCGCCCTCTTTGACGAGACCCATCGCCACGCCGGCCACCGGCGCCGAGATGGGGACGCCCGCGTCCATCAGTGCGAGACTCGTGCCGCACACCGACGCCATGGAGCTCGAGCCGTTGGACTCGAGGATCTCCGAGACCACGCGGATCACATAGGGAAACTTTTCCAGATTCGGCATGACCGCCTTGACGCCGCGCTTGGCGAGGTTCCCGTGACCGATCTCGCGGCGCTTCGGCGAACCCATCATCCCGGTCTCGCCGACGCTGAACGGCGGAAAATTGTAATGGAGCATGAACGGCTCTTTGCGCTCGCCGGTCAGTCCGTCGATGATCTGCGCATCGCGCCCGGTGCCGAGCGTGGTCACCACCAGCGCCTGGGTCTCGCCGCGAGTGAACAAAGCCGATCCATGGGTGCGTGCGAGCACGCCGGTGCGGATGTTGATGGGGCGCACGGTCTTCGTGTCGCGGCCATCGATTCGCGGATGACCCTGCAGGATCCGCTCGCGCACCAGTCGATATTCCAGATTGAAGAATTCGTTGCCCACTTGATCGGCAAGCGTTTTCGCATTCTCGCCGGCCGCGAGCTTCTCGAGCGTGGCCGCCTTGATCTCGCCGATCTTGGCGTAGCGCTGCTGCTTCTCGGTGATCGCGTAGGCGGCGGCGAGATCCTTCTCGGCGAGGGAGCTCACCGCGGACTTCAATTCCGTGTTGCCTTCCGGCACCGACCACTTCCACTTCGGCTTGCCGGCTTCGGCAGCAAGCTCGTTGATGGCCTTGATGGCGACCTGCATCTGCTCGTGACCGAACATCACGGCGCCCAGCATGGTTTCCTCGTCCAGGCCCTTGGCCTCGGATTCGACCATGAGGACGCCTTCGGCTGTCCCGGCGACCACGAGATCGAGCTTCGACTCGGCGAGCTGCGAGGCCGTCGGGTTCAACAGGTACTTGCCGTCGCGGTATCCGACGCGCGCCGCGCCGATCGGGCCTAAGAACGGCATGCCGGAAATGGCGAGCGCGGCGGATGCGCCGAGGAGCGATGCGATGTCGGGGTCCACTTCGGAATTGACGGACAGCACGGAGGCGACCACTTGCACGTCGTTGATGAAGCCCTCGGGAAACAGCGGCCGAATCGGACGATCGATCAATCGGGAGGTCAGCGTTTCCTTCTCCGTGGGGCGGCCCTCGCGCTTGAAGAAGCCGCCGGGAATGCGGCCCGCGGCATAGGTCTTTTCTTGATAGTTCACCGTGAGCGGAAAGAAATCGCGGCCCGGCGTCGGCTTCTTCAGGCCCACTGCGGTTACCAGCACCACCGTATCGCTCATCGACACCAGCACGGCACCGTCGGCCTGACGCGCCAGCTCCCCGGTCTCGATGGTTACGGTGTGTTCCCCATATTGAAAAGTCTTCTTGGATTGGCTCACGTAGGCCCCTTCTATCGAATGTGATGACGACGCGCCGGCGGCGGCGCCGCGGCGGTCAAAGATCCTCGCAAGTCTGCGCTTATCGGCGCAGCCCCAATTGCTCGACCACCTGAGAATATCTGTCCGGCGTGCGGCTCTTCAGGTAATCGAGAAGCTTGCGGCGCTGATTGACCATCTTGAGCAATCCGCGGCGTGAAGCATGATCGGCTTTGTGCGTGGTGAAATGCTGGCTCAAGCCGTTGATGCGCTCGGACAGCAGGGCAATTTGAACCTCGGGAGAACCGGTGTCGCGCGCACTGCGCTGAAATTTACCGACGACTCCGCTCTTTTCTTCGCGAGTAAGTGGCATGGAAATCAAACCTCAATCAATAACTTAGACCCTTTAGGAAGGCGCGCATTGTACGCGCCGCGAGACTTGCTCTCAAGCTCGATTCGTCGACGCCGAAATAAGCCTGAGAGGAACCAGTCGCCCGGCGCCCTCCACGGCTCCCAACCCGAGAAATCCCAGGCCCGGCGCATAGATACGCACTTTACCGGCCGCCTCTCGCGGCGCATCGATGGTGCGGCCCTGCCGAAAAGCCTGAGCACCTTCAGCCGCCAGATCGACTCGCGGCCAATCGCTGAGCGCTGCATCGACCGGCAAAAGCAGAGCCGAGCGCTCATCCCGCGACATCCGCTCCAGGGCTTCGAATGTCCATTGCGGTGCGTCGGCGAAAGGCGCCACCCCCAGCCGCCGCAATGCGGTCAGGTGTCCGATGGTGTCCAGCCGGGCGGCTAAATCCTCCGCCAATACCCGGATATAAGCTCCTTTCGTGCACTGCACATCGAAGGACAAATCGGGGGGTCGCCACTCGATCAAACGCATGGCGAGAATCCGGATGCGGCGCGGCGCGCGCTCTCGCGTTTCGCCCGCCCGGGCGTACTCGTATAGCGGCTTGCCGTCCTGCTTCAGGGCCGAATGCATCGGCGGCACCTGGGAATAATCGCGCGGAAACTCCTCGAGCGCTCTTTCCATCCGTACCGTCGAAAAAGACGGCAGCTCGCGGCGCTCGATGACGGCCGATTCCAGATCCGCGCTCGGCGTGCGCTCCCCGAGGCGGACCGTGACCCGGTACGTCTTGTCCGCATCCAACATCAGAGCTCCGAACTTGGTCGCTTCGCCGAAACAGATGGGCAGCATGCCGGATGCCAGAGGGTCCAAGGAGCCGGTGTGCCCCGCCTTGCGTGCCTGGAATAGGTATTTGATGCGGGCCACGGCACCCGCGGAACTCACACCGAGCGGCTTGTCGAGCAGCAAGATCCCGTGCACATCGGCGGGCATTACTCCCCGTCCCCGCGCTTGTTGACCGAATCGATGAGCTGGGTCAACCGCACGCCGTGCTCGATGGAGGTATCGAGCTCGAACGTCAGCGTCGGGGTGTAACGGATCATCAGCGACTTGGACAAGGCGTTGCGCAGAAATCCGGCCGCGCTGGTCAGCCCGCGCTGCACGGCCGGATCCGGCCCTTCCTTGCCGAAGATCAGATAATAGACACGGGCGCTGCGCAGATCGCCGGTGACCTGCACGGCCGTGATCGTGACGTTGCCGATGCGCTCATCCTTCACGTCGCGCCGGAGGAGCTCCGTGAGCTCCCGCTGGATCTCGGCACCGAGCCTTCGAGCGCGCGGATTATCTTTGGCCATTGGGGATATCCGCGCCGCGCACGCGCTACAGCGTGCGCGCCACTTCCACCCGCGAATAGCACTCGATCTGATCGCCCTCGCGCACGTCGCTGTAGTTCTTCACGCCGATGCCGCACTCGGTCCCGGCGCGCACTTCGTTCACGTCGTCCTTGAAGCGCTTCAGCGACTCCAACGCACCTTCGAAGATCACGACGTTGTCGCGCAGTACCCGGATCGGGAAATTACGCCGCACATAGCCGTCGATCACCATGCAGCCCGCGACGGTGCCGAACTTGCTCGAGCGGAAAACGCTGCGGACCTCCGCGAGGCCCACGATCTGTTCCTTGACCTCGGGCGCCAGCATGCCGGTGAGCACCGCACGGATGTCGTCGATGGCCTCGTAGATGATGCTGTAGTAGCGCACGTCGACGCCGTGATCCTTGATTGCGATACGCGCGGCTGCGTCGCCGCGGACGTTGAAGGCGATGATCCGCGCCTTGGAGGCAGCGGCCAGCGTGACATCGGACTCCGTGAGGCCGCCGACGCCCGAGGCCACCACGTTGACCGCGACTTCGCCGGTCGACAGCCCGTTCAACGCGTCGCGCAAGGCCTCGACGCTGCCCTGCACGTCAGCCTTCACCAGCAGCTGCACCAGATCCGGCTTGTTCTCGCCCATGGAGGAGAACACGTCCTGCATATTGGCGCTCTTCTGCGCGAGCTTCACGTCGCGGGATTTCGCCTGGCGATGGGTCGCGACTTCTCGTGCCTTGCGCTCGCTCTCGACCACCAGCAGCTCGTCGCCGGCATTGGGGGCTCCGGAAAGCCCGAGCACCACCACCGGGATGGACGGTCCCGCGGATTCCACCGGCTTTCCCGCCTCATCGAACAAGGCGCGCACCCTGCCGAATTCCTGGCCGATCAACAGGGGATCGCCGAGCTTGAGCGTGCCGCGCAGCACGAGGACGGTGGCAACAGCGCCGCGGCCCTTCTCCAGGCTCGACTCGATCACGTAGCCCGCCGCGAGGCCCGCGGTCGGCGCCTTGAGCTCGAGGACTTCCGCTTGCAGCAGCAAGCTCTCGAGCAGCTGATCCACGCCCTGGCCGGTACGCGCCGAGACGTTCACGAAAATATTTTCACCGCCCCACTCCTCGGGGATGACGCCGTGTTTGGTGAGCTCCTGTTTGACCTTCTCCGGATCCGCTTCCGGCTTGTCGACCTTGTTGAGCGCGACGACGATGGGAACCTTCGCCGCCTTCGCATGCTGTATGGCCTCGATGGTCTGCGGCATGACCCCGTCATCCGCGCCCACCACCAAGATCACGATATCGGTCACCTGCGCGCCGCGGGCACGCATGGAGGTGAACGCGGCGTGACCCGGCGTATCGAGAAAGGTCACCATGCCGCGCGCGGTTTCCACGTGATACGCGCCGATGTGCTGGGTGATCCCCCCGGCCTCCCCCGCCGCCACCTTGGTTCGCCGGATGTAGTCCAGAAGCGAGGTCTTGCCGTGATCGACGTGACCCATGACGGTGACAACCGGCGGGCGCGGCAGTACTTCCAACGAGGTATCGGTCTCGCCCTGCAAGTCCTCCTCGATGACGTTGTCCTTGCGCAGAACCGGCGTGTGGCCCATCTCTTCCACCACCAGCATGGCCGTATCCTGCTCGATGGTCTGATTGATGGTCGCCATCACTCCCATGTTCATCATGACCTTGATGACCTCGGTCGCCTTGACCGCCATCTTCTGCGCGAGCTCGCCGACCGTCATGGCCTCGCCGATCGCCACTTCACGTACGACGCGCGCGGTCGGCATCTCGAATCCGTGCTTGGCGTCCGCATCGTTGCCCATCGAGCGGCGACGTCCGTCGCGGGATTTCTTCTTCTTGTGGCGCGAGCTCACGTCGCCGACGATGTGCAGCTCCTGACGGCCGTAGCGGGTTCCCTTGTCGTCCGCTTCGCGGGCGGCCTTTCCCGGCTTCGCCGGCGCGGTGGTAGCGGCCTTACGCTCCTTATCGGCCTGCTCGCGCGCCTGGGCCTCCGACTGGCGGCGCGCCTCTTCCTCGGCGGTGCGTTTGCGATTCTCTTCATCGCTCCGGCGGCGGTTCTCCTCCTCGAGCCGCTCGCGGTCGAGCCGCTCCTTCTCGATGCGCTCGTGCTCGGCGCGCTCCAAGGCCGCCTTCGCCTGTTCCTCGGTCTCGCGCTGGCGGTCTATTTCTTCTTGCTGATGCCGCGCCTGGTCCTCGAGCACCTCGCGCTTGACGTAGGTGCGCTTGCTGCGGACCTCCACGTTGACTGTGCGCGCGCGGCCCTGGGGGCTCGCGAGCTTGAGCTCCGACTGGGATTTGCGGCGCAAGGTGATCTTGCGGGGGGAGGCGTCTGCCTGCGCATCGTCGCGGCCGTGGCTGCGGCGCAGATGCGTCAGCAGCTCGTGCTTTGCGTCCTCGCTGATCATGTCCTCGGCGCTGTCCACCCTGATTCCAGCCTGGTCGAGCTGCTGGAGCAGCCGATCGACCGGGACCTTCAGGACTTCGGCGAACTGCGCGACTGTTACATCTGCCATGCGAGACTCCTAAGCCTTCTCGGCCTTCGCTTTATCTTCTTCCGCGAACCAATGCTTGCGCGCGTCCATGATGAGCTCCGCGGCCTTCTTCTCGTCGACGCCGCACATCTCGACCAATTCGTCGACGGCGAGGTCGGCCAGGTCGTCGCGGGTGCGAACTCCCTTTCGCGCCACGGTCTTCGCCAGCGCTTCGCCCGCGAGCTCGATGAGATCCGCCGACGGCTCCGCACCGTCCATCGACTCTTCGCTGGCGATGGCTTGCGTCAAAAGCACGTCGCGGGCGCGCGTGCGCAGCTCCTTGACGATCTCCTCGTCGAACTCCTCGATGGCGTTGAGCTCGCTCGCCGGGACATAGGCAATCTCCTCGATGGTCGAGAAGCCTTCCTGCACCAGGATGCTCGCCACGTCCGCGTCCACGTCCAGCTGCTGCATGAACGTCTCGCGCAGTGCGAGCGATTCGCTCTCGCTCTTCGCCTCCGCCTGCGACTCGCTCATGACGTTCAATTCCCAGCCGGTGAGCTCGCTCGCCAGCCGGATGTTCTGGCCGCCGCGGCCGATGGCCTGCGACAGCTTGTCCTCCGAGACGGCGATGTCCATCGAGTGCGAGTCCTCGTCCACCACGATGGAGGTGACCTCCGCCGGCGCCATCGCGTTGATGACGAACTGCGCGTTGTTGTCGTCGAACGGGATGATGTCGACGCGCTCGCCGGCGATCTCGTTCGACACTGCCTGTACGCGCGAGCCGCGCATGCCGACGCAGGCGCCCACCGGATCGACCCGGGGATCGTTGCTGCGCACGGCGATCTTCGCGCGTACGCCCGCATCGCGCGCGGCCGCCAGAATGTTGATCAGCCCCTGCCCGACTTCGGGCACTTCCAGCTTGAACAGCTCGATCAGAAATTCTGGCGCAGTGCGCGACAGAAAGAGTTGCGGCCCGCGCGGCTCGGAGCGCACCTCCTTGAGGAAGGCCTTGATGCGGTCCTGGGAGCGCACGGGCTCGCGGGGAATCATCTCCTCGCGTGCGATGTACCCTTCCGCATTCGAGCCGAGATCGACGTAGATGCCGTTCCGGTCGACGCGCTTGACGATGCCGCTGACCAGCGTGCCGGCGCGGTCCTTGTACGCATCGACCACCTGCGCCCGCTCCGCTTCGCGCACTTTCTGCACGATCACCTGCTTCGCGGTCTGCGCAAGGATGCGGCCGAAAGGCACCGATTCCATCGGCTCCTCCACGAAGCCGCCCACCTCCACGTCCTTGTCGATGTCACGCGCGTCATCCATCCTCAGCTCGCGCTCGGGGACCTCGAGCTCGCTGGAGTCGTCGGCGAACACCTTCCAGCGCCGGAACGTGTCGTAAGCGCCCGTCTTGCGATTGATGGCCACGCGCACGTCCAGCTCCTCGCCGTGCTTCTTGCGTGTGGCCGATGCGAGCGCCGCCTCGAGCGCATCGAAAATGATTTCCTTGTCGACGCCCTTCTCGTTCGATACGGCGTCGACCGCCATCAGAATTTCTTTGTTCATAGCCCAAGACTCCTGGTCATTCCGGCCGTAATCTGGCCTTCTGTATCCGATCGAGGGGCAACTCGTGCGCCCGCCCGTCGACCTCCACCACAATTGCTTCGCGAAGCACCGATTTCAACGTCCCCGCGAAGCGCCGCCGCCCTTCTATCGGCAGCTTCAACTCGACGAATACCCGTTCGCCGGCGAACCGTTCAAAGTGCGCCCGCTTGCGCAGCACTCGCTCCAGACCGGGCGACGACACCTCCAGCGTGTAATGGCCCTTGATCGGATCCTCCGCATCGAGGATCTGACTCACGGCATGGCTCACCGTCGCGCAGTCGTCCACCGAGATTCCGCCCTGGCTGGGAGAATGCCGGCTCAGCGAATCCTCGCCCGGTTGGCTCAGCGGGCTCAGCACTTTGTCGTCGTCGTCCGCCTGACCGCCCGCGCGGTCAATGTAAATTCGCAGTGTCCCGCCGCGTCCGGCCTGAGCAAACTCGATCTCGAGCAATTCAAAGCCCAGCGCCTCGATCGGCGGCTCCAATAAGCGCATCAAGGTGTCACGCATGACCCGAAACCCCCGCAAACGCGCTTTGCCGACTCGTGCCTCGCGCTAAAACAAAAAAGGGGACCTTCGGCCCCCTTTGTCTCTCAACGAAAAAGCCCCTTCGAGGGGCTCTTCAATTCAGCGTACTTTACCGAACGTTCCCTCAAGAACCGTTCGCTCTGGGTCGAGACGCCTCGATCCCATGCCGAGGGCGGCGATTATAGGCAAGTCGGCGCCGAGCGTAAACCCTATTCGACGGCATTCACGCGATCATGCCGGCGCTTCACGCCGCCGGTCGGGGCGCGATCTCGCAGTAGATTCGACCGCCCCAAACAACTGGGGCCGCATCACTGCGGCCCCAGTACTTGGTCAATTCAAAGCCTTTTACCAGCGCTTCGGACCACGCGAGCCGCCGCCACCACCACCACCGCCGCCACCGCCACCGCCACCGGTGCGCTCCTGCGCTTCGTTCACCTTCAGCGCACGCCCTTCGACATCGTGGCCATTCAAGGCCTGCATGGCACGCGCCGCATCGGCGCTGGCCATTTCAACGAAGCCGAAACCGCGGGGCCGACCGGTATCGCGATCGTTGATCAGCGCGACCGACTGGACGGGGCCGTGCTTCTCGAACAGCGCACGAACCGCGGACTCGTCCATTGAGAACGGGAGATTGCCAACATACATTTTCGTCATGTGAAGAATACCTACTACAAAAGAAACAATCGGCGGGTCAAAGAGCCCCAGTTTAAAGGGGATTCGCCAGCCACCTTGGATCGAGGAAACCTGCTTTGTGGGTTGTGGCCAAGGTGACGCCGGAGCGGCGCGCTGACCAGAAACGGACCAAGTAGTAATTCACGAACCGCGGGGTATGCTACAGCAAATCCCTGAATAGTACGAATATTATTGAGGCGATGTCTCCACTGCCGGCCTTCCGGAACGGCGCCACCAAGATACCACCGGCGGCAGCATGCGCCCGCGGGCGAGGAGCGACGGGGTCGGCCCCTGCCGGATGAGCTCCAATCCTGCTGCGCTGCATAATCGATGCGCCGTCTGCGCCTCCTCGAGGCCGTGATTGACCATGACGAAGCTTCCGCCCGGATTCAGATTATGGTGAATCTGCCGGATCAGCGGCTGAGGCCGGAGGAGTTTCAAGGGCAGCCGCCACGCCAGGATGGCATCCGGCGTCAAGAACGGAAACCATGCCGTGATGAGATCCGCGGGCTCCGCAAAGGTCGCGTAGTCCGCGACGACGAACCTGGCATTCGGCCGCTGGCCCACATATCCGGCGGCGTAGTCGCTGCGCGTGCGGCCGTTCCTGAACAGACGGTACCCCTCCACGTCCACGCCGATCAGCGTGCGGGGCGCGAAAAAAGCGTCGAGCGCGGCCGCATACCAGAAGCTGGCGCACCCCACATCGCAGAGCACCTCCATCCGTTGCGGCCGCGCCGGCGCGCTGCTCTGCCACGCCTGGTCGAGAATGTCGAGATACTCGTAATTGTTGAGACTCGTCTCTGCGCCGAGTTCGGACTCGAACCGGACCTGGTAACGATCCTGCAGGGCCGCTATCCTTCGCGACTGTTCGGTGGGTAGCGCTGGCAATCGCAGGGCGGGAGTTTCGCGAAACGTCCCGCGCGACCAGCGCACACGTTCGGACACGCCGTACCAGAAGCGGTTGCGCAAGGATCGTATTCTTTGAATCACCGAGTACACGCCTCAAATGCTATGCGGCCCGCCAGGCAGCGTCGAGGGCGTCTGCATGAGCGGTGAGACGAGGCGCTCGACGGCGTTGGTCGCCCACGAGCGATATTTCTGGCACGACACCGGAAGCGGGGCCGGCTTCTCGAGCACCAATGAGTACATGCAGCCGGACCGCCACCCCGAGGCACCATCCACCAAGCGGCGCCTCCTCGCACTCCTGGAGGTGAGCGGGCTCGCCGACCACTTGGTGCGCATCAAACCCCGCGCTGCCGAGCGCGAGGAATTGCTGTATTTTCATACGGCAACTTATGTCGACGAGGTCCGAGCGTTGTCGGCCGGTAACGGCGGTCCGCTCGGAGACAGCGTCACGATCGGCCCGGGGAGCTATGAGATCGCGCTGCTGTCCGCAGGCGGCTGCCTCGAGGCTGCCGATGCGGTGCTCGAGGGGCGGGTGAAGAACGCCTATGCTCTGGTGCGTCCGCCCGGCCACCATGCCGAAGCGGACCGGGGCCGCGGGTACTGCGTATTCGGAAATCTCGTGCTCCTGGTCCGCCATGCGCAGCGCATCCACCGTCTGGGACGTATTGCGGTCATCGACTGGGACGTGCACCACGGCAACGGCACGGAAAGCGCCTTCATCGACGACCCATCGGTGCTCACCCTGTCGATCCATCAGGAGCGGTGTTATCCCATCGACTCGGGCGACCTTGCCGTGATCGGACGTGGCAAGGCCTCCGGCACGAATTTGAACATTCCGCTGCCGCCGGGCTCGGGTCACGGCGCCTACCTCGCCGCCTTCGACCAAGTCGTGTTGCCCGCCCTGCACCGCTTCCGGCCCGATCTCATCGTCGTCGCCTCCGGACTCGATGCGAGCGCCATGGACCCGCTCGGGCGCATGCTGTGCACCAGCGAGACTTACCGTGAAATGGCCTCGCGCCTTACGTCCGCCGCGGACGATCTATGCGGAGGGCGCGTCGTCGCCACGCACGAGGGCGGATATTCGAACGCTTACGTACCGTTCTGCGGACTGCCCATTCTCGAGGCATTCTCCGGCATGCGCACCGGCGTGACCGACCCGTATCTCGAGGAGCTGATGCAGATGGGTGGGCAGCGGCTGCAACCCCATCAAGCGTCCCTCATCGCGGATGCGGCGGCGCTGGTCCGGGGCGTTCCCGCGGGAACGTGAGCGGCGCCGTAGCGCTCAGCCCCACACCGATATCTCTGATCAAGATGTTGACTGCGCATCGCTGCGGCTCATGGGCATATCGAGGGTAAACGTCGCCCCGTGGCCCGCGCCGCCGCTCTCTGCCTGAATATGGCCGTCGTGCACGTCCGTCAGCTGCTTTACGAGGGCCATTCCGAGGCCCAAGCCGCCGTAGCTTCGGGTCTTTGTGCCGTCCTGCTGGCTGAAGCGCTCGAAGATCGTCGGCAAAAACTCGGGCTCGATGCCCCGGCCGTAATCCCTCACGACCAGCCGAAACGCATCGCCGATTCGTCCCGCCTGGATATCCACCGCCGCACCCTTCGATGAGAACTTGATGGCGTTGCTGAGCAGGTTCCAGACGATCTGTTGCAAGCGCGCAGCGTCGGCCTCGATGTGAATGGACTCCTCGTCGTAGGAGGCGCGCAGCGCGACTCCCGCGGCCAGTGCCATATCGTTGACGCTCTCGATCGCGGCTTTGACAACGGGATACGGATCGATGGTCTCGATCATGAGGCGCACTTTGCCGAATATGATTCCAGCGGAGTCAAGAAGATCCGAAATCATGCGCGCCTGAATGCGGGAATTGCGCTCGATCGCCCGCAGGCCTTCCGTGACCGGCTCCGGCAGGCCGGGCTGGCGGTTCAGCACCGTCGCCCAACCGAGAATGGCATTCAGGGGGTTCCGCAGCTCGTGCGACAACGTCGCCAGAAACTCCTCTCTGAGCCGGTTGCCGCGTTCCGCCTCGGCGCGGGCGGCACGCTCGCTGGCCAAGAGCCTCTCCCGGGCGCGCTCCGCCTGGATCTGGAGGCTCACATCCTCGGCCACCAGGACGCGCGCGCCAGATACGCTTTCCCGCGCGACCTGCCCTTGGATCTCGGCAAGGCTTCCATCCTTGCGCTTGAAGTTGAAACGACCGGAGTGGCGGTCGTTCATCCCCGATTGCATCGCCGCCAGCTCCCGTTCGTTCTCGGGTGCTTCGCTCAAACACACCCCAAAATTCCGGCCGACCAACTCACCCGACGAATAGCCGCTGAGCGCACAGAAGGCCGGATTGACGCTCTCCAGCTTGAGGCCATCGTCCAAATGGGCGATGGCCACGGGGGCCAGCTCGAACATCGTCCGGAACCGGGCGTCTATTCCGCGCCTGATCAAATCGGCTCCGCGCCTACGTAGCCGGCCGAGCGCATCCTGCTGGGCCCGGGTTCCGCTTGCGCCGACGATTCATCATAAGGGCACATTCAGTTCTTCCCGATTCTTGGCCCTCAACGCGACTCCGTAGATGAGGCCCACGGCGAGCCAGGTCGTGCCGACTTTAACAGCAAGCCCGCTCATGCCGGAAAATACCGCGGCCACGACCACAAATCCACAGATGGGCACCATCCAATGCGCCACGATCTGCCGCGAGCGACGCTTGATTGCGAACCGCACCAGCACGGAGACGTGCAGCAGCATAAAGCCGCTCAGGGCTCCGAAATTGACGATCGACGCAAGATCGTCGAGCCGGTTCTCCATCACCAGCCCCACCGCGAGCGAGATTGCCGAGGTGACCAACATACCGACGTATGGCGTGCGGTAGCGCGGATGCACGCGGGCAAATGCTCGCGGCATTTGCCGATCGCGGCCCATGGCGAACACCACCCGCGCCACGCCCACCTGCATCGGCAGTGCGTTCGACAGCCCGACGACCACGGCATTGGTCCAGGCGAGCACGAGCGCCGTCCAAGGTCCGGTCGCCCAGGCGGCGAGTTCGTAGGTCGCCGCGGCGGAGTCCTTGATGACGATGCCGGGCAACAGGTTGCCTAGCACCCAGGTGACCGCCACGAAGAACGCCGCCGACAGCATCAGCACCGCCATGATCGCCCTCCCCACCACATGCCGGTCGCCGCCTTTGACTTCCTCGGCGAGCGTCGAAACGGCGTCGAATCCTAAGAAAGACATCACGCAAATCGAAGTCGCACCGAATACCCTGCCTGCGTTGAAGGCCGCTGGATCGAAAAGCGGTTTCAACGTCAGTGCGCCATTGCCCTTGCCCGAGTACAGCGCCACGATGGCCAGCACCACGAAGCCCACCAGCACCAGAACCTGCAGAGCCACCGCGACGAAGTTCGCCCGTGCGGTCACGCTGATGCCGAACCAGTTGACGCTCGTCGTGATGATGGCGAGCAGGACGATCCAAACGCCGCGGTCGACGCCGGGGATCAGGGTCTGGAGCGCGACGGCGACAAGCACGTACACGAACGCAGGTATCAGCAGGTAGTCGAGCAGGATCATCCAGCCCGCGATGAACCCGGGAAATTTGCCGAGACTGTGCCGCGCGAAGCCGTAGACCGAGCCCGCGGACGGAAAAACCTCGGTCATCATCGCGTAGCTACGTGCCGTGAAATACATGCACACGCCGCCCAACGCATAGGCGAGCACGATCAGGCCGTTGGACTCGTTCCAGACGAAGCCGAGCGTGGTCAGCGGCGCGAAGGGCGCGATATAAGCGAGGCCATAGAGAACCAGATCCCAATACCCGAGCGAGCGGTGCAGCGTCGCGCCGCCGGAAGCCTCGACGCTCATCGGGACAGAGCCTCCACCATCACCTCCACGCTGTGCACCGCCGTGCTCTCGCCCATGTCGCTCTTGGTCCCGGGATTCAGGACATTGACGTTTGCATACGCCGTATCCTGCGTGAGCCACCGGCCTTTGTGAGCGACGGCGACGCCGCGCGGAATGTCGCTCGATACGACGACCTCGAGATCGAGGCGTCCGCAGCGATTGTGGACCCGCGCCGTGTCTCCTTCGCGCAGGCGCCGCTCCGCTGCATCCGACGGATGCAGCAGGATGGTGGCCCGGCCCAGCCGAACGGCGATCTTTTGGACGTTGCCGAATGTCGTGTTGAGGAGCCACGCATGCGCCGGCGACAGCAGACGTAGATTCCCCGCCGCCGGACGAGCGTCGCTCCAGCATTGCGGAACCCTCGGCAAACCGTCCGCCTCGGCGCGGGCACTGGCGACTTCGATGCGGCCGCTCGGGGTGTCGAACACGCCATCCGCGAATTGCAAGGCCGGGTCCTTCGGAACCCAAATCATTCCCTTGGCCTTCAACGACTCGAAGCTTTCGCCGAGACCGCTGCGGCTCATCAAGGTCTCCAGGATGACCGCATCGCTCTCATGGAATTCCGGCTCCTCGAAACCCATGGCACGTCCGAGGCGGCGAAAGATCTCGAGGTTGGGCAGCGAGTGACCCATGGGCTCCATGACCTTCGCTTGCGCAGAAAGGCTCATATTGAAATACGGGGCCACGATATCGTCGAATTCCAGAAAACTCGCCGCCGGCAGCACATAATCGGCCAACGCCGTGGAATCAGTGCGGAAAAGGTCCGCCGCGACCATGAATAGATCGTCCCTCTGCAGTGCGCGCCGCAAACGCTCCTGGTTGGGGCATGAGCCCAAGGGGTTCATGTTCCAGACGAACAGCGCCTGCGAGCGTTGCCGATCCTCCAGAACATCCGCGAGATCCATATGGCTCACGGCGGAAGGCGCCGCGGCCGCGCCGGCATCGCGCCTCCACGCCTCTGCCAAATGGGCGCCGGACAAATAGGCCTCATCCATCCCGCGCTGGGATAGATTGCCGTTCAAGTACAAAAAGCCGGCACCCGGCTTGCCGAGATTGCCCGTCAAAGCGGGCAGCAGCGCGCAGGCGCGCATCACGTTGCCCCCCGTCGTCTGTCGCTGAAAGCCCTGACCCAGCCAAAGAAGCGATGGGCCCTCTGCATACAAATGCGCAACTTCTTCGATCAGCGGAAGAGGAACACCGGTTACGGCGCCCAGCCGATCGAGGTCGCAGGCCGCGATGACGGGTTTCAGCTCCTCCCATCCATGGACGAACCGCGCCACGTATGGTTCGTCGATCAGTCCGTCTCGATGGATCACATATAAGAGCGCGAAGGCCAGCGCGGCATCGCTGCCGGGGAAGGTTTGCAAATGAATGTCGGCCCGGGCCGCGGTCGGCGTACGGATGGGATCGACGACGACGATCTTGCCGGGCGCCTCCGGCAGCCAATGGTCGTGCGCATGGGGCGCCGAGGCGTGAGGGTTCGCTCCCCAGACGACGATGCATGCCGCATCCTTGGCCGTCCGCGGGTCGAAGCCGTCGACCGAGGTCCCATACAGATAGCGGAGTGCAACATGGCCCGCCATGTTGCAAATCGTGTCCGGAGCCACCTCAACGGCTCCGAGACGATTGAAGAAGCGCATGGGCGCAACGCCCGCGAGCAAGGAGATCGTTCCGGTGTAGTGCGCGTTGAGGATCGACTGCGGTCCATGCGAACCCACGATCGACCCGAGGCGTTCGGCGATCTCGGCGATCGCCGTGTCCCAACTCACGGGCTCGAAACACGCGTCGTCTCCGTCGGGGTCCCGTTCGCGACGGCCTTTGGGCCGCACGCGCTTCAGCGGCTCCATCAAGCGCCGGCGCGGATCGAGCCATTCCCGGTTATAGGCCGTCGAGCACTTGCCGCACAATGCACCGCGGCTCACGGGATGATGCGGATCCCCGCGCACCGCCGAGATCACGCCGTCGCGCTTGATGACGGTGATTCCGCAGGAATCGTAGCAGTCCCGCGGGCAGGTGGTGGTGAGTACTTGCTCGCGCGGCGCGGGCCCCGTCACGGCGGCCCGGACGCTTCGGCTTTTCTCAACAGATCGCTTCGCATCCCGGCAGCTTCGAGACGCAGCGGTCGCGATCTCAGCGGGCCCATTTCAGCCGCCGTGAACGGCCGAAAGTTGGAAGACAAATGCTCCTTGTCGTAGCGCCACAGCATCCAGTTCATGACCTCGGCGAGATCCGCATCGGACAACGGAGAGGTCGCGACGCCGGGCACGCGCACCAGGTACTCGCGGCCACCGGGAGCCCATAGGAACTTGGCCACCGTGCCCGCGAGGCTCGGTGCCGTTGCGTCGGAACCGCTGCCGTCCAGCCGATGACACCCCTGACAATTGAGCACCCAGTTCTGCCAGGCGAGCTGGACGTTGGTCACGCCGGCGGGCGCTTGAGGAGGTTGCGCTCGAATCGCCGATGTCAGGCACAGCGGTGCCAGGGACATCACGGCGCCGAGCACGGCGCCGTGCATCGTTCCGCCGCCGGTCCGCGCGCTCATCCGCCGGGCCGGCCGATGCGACCGGACCTGCACATCGGTTTATTTCTTCTCAATGGCGACGCCCAAGATCAAGGCGACAGTGCAGGTGTACGACTGACTCTTGGTGCCGAAACACCAGGTCACTTCGTTATTGGTTTGCGGCCGCACGACCGGTCGATCGCCGTTATTGTTCTGACAGGCGCAGCGCCCCCAGGCCACGCCGCCGCAGCAATCGTTGTACGAGATGATGTAATTGCGCTGATCCGCCGGGTTGCGGCAGGTGCCGATCCAGGTGATCGGTGACATCTCAGTACCCGGCGGACAATTCGTGACGCTGCCGCCGTAGCAGGCACAGAGCGACCCGTCGATCGCACAATAGCGCCAGTAATCGCACTTGGTGCGGTCGCCCGGATCCTGCGGATTGCCCGACAGCTGCGGCGCACGTTCCCCGGAATTGGGATCGTCGGGGTTCTCGCCCCCTGCGTCCGCCGCTTTCGCCACCGGCAGGAGAGGCAGGCTGACGGCGCCCGCCAGCGCACCGCCGAGGATGCTGAACATGCTGCGCCTGGAGGTCCGGCTCGCTATGCCGCGCAAAACTTTTTCCGTCAATTGATCGAATTGAGCCACGCTATTCTCCCGAAGACACACGCCTCTCGACGCCAGACCTTAGGAACTCTTGAATGCTGCCGACGCCCTTTTCCTTGGCCACGAACAAACTCTCCAAATGTTCCCGGGTATTGACCAGCCCTGTCGCCGAGAGCTTTCCGTTTTCATCGATCAGCACCGCGTAGGGGAGCTTTGCGACGCCGAAGCTGCGCCCCAAATGTTCTGAAATGACGTAGGGGAATCTGCCGAGCCCCTTTTCACTAACGAACTCGGCATGCGTCGCCGATTCGCCGTCGCTCGCGAGAATGATATCGAGCCAGCTGCGCTCCGCTCCTTGGGCCGAGCGCACCGCCGGCAACAGCGCCTCGCATACCGTGCAGTCGGGAGAAATGAACAGCACCAACTGGCTGCGGCCTCCGCGTACACCGCCGATTCTCACCGTCGAGCCGTCCAATCCGTTCAAGCTCATCTCCGGCGTCGGCTCTCCGAGCTTCAGCGGCTGTCGCAGCGAGAGTGCTCCGGCAGGCGCGATGCGCTGATGCAGCACGCCGATCTGGCGCGCGAGCGCGATGCAGATGACGCCGAGGATGAGCACCGCCGCCCAGAGTGCGACCTGCGAAGCAATGACGAAGCTCATGAGTGCAGGTCGATCACAGTACTGCACCCTTGCGCATCGGCCTGAGCCCGACCACCTGTTCGAGCGCACCGAGGAGCGCGAGCAGCGCAGCCGCCGCCAGAACCTGAGACGCCGCAATCGCCGGACCGCCGTGCACCGCCGATGCCGCCACGAACAACGCCATGGCCGCGAGCACCGCGTTGCGTCCCACCTCGAAGCCGCCGAGGCCGTGCCGTGCGCCTCCGAAACTGCAGCCGCAATCGACATCGCGGCGGCCGGCGATCAGCGCACGCGCGATCAGCGCCAGGTACGCCGTCATGAGCGAGGCTGCGAGCAGCGCCCCGAGCACTCGGTAGGCGGGCAGAAACAGGAGTGCGGCCGCCAGCCCTTCCATCAAACCGGCGATCAGTGCCGCGACCGGCGCAGCGCCGTGCGGCACGCCCGCAAAATTGTGCACGACCGCCCGGGTATGTTCCCAGCGCAACCCCTTGTGCAGAGCCGAGGCAGCCAGCAACAACGCGAGGAACGCCGCGAGTTGCGCTCCCAAAATCTGGTCGACGCCGGGCATGGACGCCACGGCGCTGGAAGCTGCGGCCGTCATCAATGAAACGTCTCCATCTGCATGCGCGTACGAAACCCGGGCAGGTCCATGCTGCGCACCAGGCTTCCGCCTTGGGTCTCGTACACGTCGAGCCGCTCTCCCGCCTGAACCAGCATGAGCGCCTCGGGTCCGTGGGTCAGCGCCACGGAGGAGCCGGGCCGCGCGAGGCGCATCCGCTTCACGCGCGTCCTCGTGGCGGGGTTGAACACCCACACTTCGGTGGCGGGGTTCTTATGCGTCCCCTCTTCGGCGTTCGCCTGCATCAGGATATACAGCAGCGACTTCTCGTCGCTCGCGAGAATCTGCCAGCCGCTCGGCCTCCAATGCGCCGCCTTCTCCTCCGCGGACACCAGCGACCACTCGGGCAGCACCTTCACGTCGTCGGTTTTCATGTCGATCGGCTGGATGCGGCCATGCAAGCTCGGAAAATACCGGATGCCGTTCAGCACGGCGCTCGCGGTGAACAGGGGGTCGGTGTCGAGCGGGTTGAACTGTTTCGATTCGCTGCGGCCTGCGACCTGGCCGTTGGCGTCCAGCTTGATGGTCAGTACCGTTCCGCTCGAGCACAGTGTGGAGAATGCGCGGGAACCCGCTGGATACACCAGAGAACAACCCGGAATAGCGATCTCTCCCAGCGGCTGCCGCTTGATGAGGTCCACCACGGTCACCGAGGAGGCCGGAGTGAAGTTGAATACCAGCGCCATCCGCTCATCGTCGGTAAAGGCGAATAGCCCTTCCATGGCCGTAATCAGGGCGCGCTTGGTGCCGGGTAGGACGATCTCCCCCTCGACGTTCAGGTTTTGGGAATCATAGATCGTGATGAAGTCGGTGCGGGTGCCGCGCACGCCACGCGACCACACCGTGTCCGCCGTGTAGATCTCCGGCCTCTTGTCCGAGACCAACAGCGTGGTCGAGTCGCGCGCCTGCAGCTCAGCCTTCACCTCGCGCGAATCGGCGCCGACATTGCGCAGCTCGATGCGATCGCCCGCGTAATTTAGAAACGCCCACCCTGAGGGATACTTCGCGGGCAATTTCGCCACTTGCAGGGTGGGATCCGCGGCCAGGGGATTCGGAAACTCCGCTCCTCGGGCAACCCGGCCGGCCAAGGTCGCGGACAGGAGGACAGGTGCACACAACAGGACGGATATCGCTCGTGGAAAAGTCATGGTCATTTCGTTAAGCCTCGCTGCGCATGCGGAGCGCGCGCCTCTTCGAAGACAGGAAATCTTATGAGAAAAATGAGCGGCCGGCCGGCGGCCCGAGCCGCAGCTGCCGCGCATCCCGTTTTGCACCCCGGGTGATGGAGTGTACGTGAAGCGCAGCAAGCTGAATACTCCGGCGAAGCTTATGGGTAAAATGCCGCGGACATGAATGCCGCGCAGATCATCGCACTACGTCCGGCGACACGCGCCGACATCCCGCGGCTCTCCGAATTGATCGCCCGCTCCGCCCGCGGCCTCAGCACCGGGGAGTATCGTCCCGAGCAGGTCGATGGCGCGCTGCGCGGCGCCTTCGGCATCGATACCCAACTGGTAGACGATCGAACGTACTTCGTGGCCGAGGAGAACGGCGAACTGGCCGGATGCGGCGGCTGGAGCTTCCGGTCCACGCTCTTCGGCGGCGACGCGCGCTCCGGCCGCGACGCCTCCTTGCTCGATCCCTCGACCCAGGCAGCCAAGATTCGCGCGTTCTTCGTCGAGCCCACGAAAGCGCGGCGCGGCGTGGGCTCTGCGCTCTTGGAGCGTTGCGAGAGGGAGGCGCGTGCCCGCGGCTTCTTGCGGGCTGAAATGATGGCCACGCTGCCGGGCGTTAAACTGTACGCCGCCCGGGGGTACGTCTGCGGCGAGCGGGTGCGATACGACCTCGGCGACGGGGAGAGCATCGAGTTTGTTCCCATGACCAAGGATCTTTAGATGACGCAGCCGATTCCCGCCACCCTGATACCCGGAGACGGCATAGGTCCCGAAATCGTCGAGTCGGTACTCGCAGTACTCGATGCGCTAGGAGCGCCCTTCCAGTGGGATCGTCAAGCCGCCGGCCTGGAGGGCGTCAAAACCGCGGGGGATCCGCTCCCCCCTCAAACCATCGCGAGCATCCGCCGTACGCGCCTCGCGTTGAAGGGGCCGCTCGAAACTCCCTCCGGCGGCGGCTATCGGTCGTCAAACGTGCGCCTCCGCGAGGAATTCAAGCTGTATGCGAACCTTCGCCCGGCCCGAACGCTGATACCCGGCGGCCGCTTCGACAACATCGATCTCGTGGTGGTGCGGGAAAATCTCGAGGGCCTGTACATCGGCCACGAACATTACATCCAGATCGACGATGACCCGCACGCCGTCGCCATGGCCACGGGCGTCAATACGCGGCAGGGGAGCCGCAGACTTCTGGAGTTCGCGTTCCAGCACGCCGTCAACACCGGCCGCAAGAAAGTCGCGATCGTACACAAGGCCAATATCATGAAGGCGCTCACCGGGATCTTTCTCGAGACCGCCCTCGAACTGTACGAGCGCAATTACAAGGGACGCTTCATCCTCGATACCATCATCATCGATGCCTGCGCCATGAAGCTCGTGCTGAATCCCTGGCAATTCGATGTCCTGGTCACAACAAACCTGTTCGGCGACATCCTGTCGGACCTCGTCGCCGGTCTGGTCGGCGGCCTCGGGATGACACCGGGCGCGAACATCGGCGCCAATGCCGCCATCTTCGAGGCGGTTCATGGCTCGGCGCCCGACATCGCGGGCAAAGGCATCGCCAATCCGATCGCACTCCTGCTCGCGGCCGCCATGATGCTCGATCACTGCAAGCTGCCGAAGATGGCCCAGAGACTAAGGACCGCGATCGGCGAAACGCTGAACACCGATCTGGTCAGAACGGGCGACATCGGCGGCAAGGCGGGTACCTCCGAATTCACCGCGGCGCTGATCAGGCGCATCGCCCATGCTTGAGCGGCCGCGCGCGGATCTGACGCCCATGCCGGCCATCATCTCCATCGAGAACGTCACGAAGTCTTATGCATCGGGAGTGCACGCGCTCCAGCCCGTGAACCTCGAGATCCGCAAGGGTGAGATCTTCGCCCTCCTCGGCCCCAACGGCGCAGGCAAGACCACGCTCATCAACATCATCTGCGGCATCGTCACGGCGACGAGCGGCCGCATCGTCGCCGATGGTCACGACATCGTGCGGGACTATCGCGCGGCACGCTCGAAGATTGGCCTGGTACCCCAGGAGCTCACGACGGATTCTTTCGAGACGGTCTGGGCCACGGTCAACTTCAGCCGCGGACTGTTCGGGCGGCCGCCGAACCCGGATTTCATCACCGGCCTGCTGCGCGACCTGTCCCTCACCGACAAGCGCGACAGCAAGATCATGACGTTGTCCGGCGGCATGAAGCGCCGTGTGATGATCGCCAAGGCGCTGTCCCACGAGCCGGACATCCTGTTCCTCGATGAGCCGACCGCCGGCGTGGACGTGGAACTGCGGCGGGACATGTGGAACCTGGTGCGCGCGCTGAGGGCGCGCGGCGTCACCATCATACTGACGACGCACTACATCGAGGAAGCCGAGGAGATGGCCGACCGGGTCGGCGTGATCAACAAGGGCGCCATCATCCTGGTCGAGCAGAAGGAAACGCTGATGAAGCGCTTCGGCAAAAAGCAGCTCACGCTGCATCTGAAATCGACCATGAGCCGCGTTCCCGACGAACTGGCGGCGTGGGGGCTCGAGCTCAGAAACGACGGGCAGGACCTCGTGTGCACCTTCGACGGAAACAGCGCGTTCGACATTCCCACACTGCTCCAGCGAGTCGACGGCCTCGGGATCGCGATCGGCGACTTACAGACTCATCAAAGCTCGCTGGAGGATATTTTCGTCAGCTTGGTGAGCGAACGCCCATGAGCCGGAGCCAGCCGCACTTCAACCGCCACGGCATCTGGGCAATCTACAAATTCGAGGTATCGCGCGCCTTGAGGACGCTGGTCCAAAGCCTGGTGACTCCCGTCATCACCACATCGCTGTACTTCGTGGTGTTCGGCGCTGCAATCGGTTCGCGGATGACCGCCGTGAGCGGCGTGTCCTACGGCGCGTTCATCGTGCCCGGCCTGATCATGCTGGCATTGTTCACCGAGAGCCTGGCCAACGCCTCGTTCGGGATATTCTTCCCGAAATTCATCGGAACCATCTACGAAATCCTGTCCGCGCCCATCTCGTATGCCGAGATCGTCGTCGCCTATGTCGGCGCCGCCGCTTCCAAGTCCTTGGTGCTGGGTCTTGTCATCCTGGCGACGGCATCGATGTTCGTCTCGATCAAGATACAGCACCCCATACTCATGGTCGGATTTCTTCTGGTGACCGCAGTCAACTTCAGCCTGTTCGGCTTCATCCTCGGCCTCTGGGCAAAGGGCTGGGAACAATTGCAGCTGATTCCTACGCTCATAGTCACGCCGCTCACGTTTCTGGGAGGAGCGTTCTACTCGATCAGCATGCTGCCCCCCGCTTGGCGCTCGTTCAGCCTGTTCAACCCCGTGGTGTATCTTATCAGTGGATTCAGATGGTGTTTCTACGGGACCTCGGATGTGAATATCGCGGTAAGCTTTGGGATGACTGCAGGTTTCTTCGCCGTTTGCCTGTGCATCATCGGATGGATTTTCAAAACCGGATATCGACTGAAGAACTAGGGAATACCGAATGATCTTGCTTCGCACGATGGTTGCCTGGGCCACGATTCTCGGATTGCTCGCCGGTTGCGGGCAATCCACCGGCACGTCGGATTCACCGCGAATAGCCTCACGGCCCGACGTCATCGTCACGTTTGACGGCAAACGCCGCAAATGCTTGGTGGCTCTTTCCAGCGAATCGCAGGGAAGCGCTATTGCATGTGACGAGGTGGTGCCTTTCGTCAAGGACGAGCTCAGGCTTCCCAGCGGATCCATATACGACATCGGGCCGGCCTCCGGGAGCGGCGAAGCCGAGTTGGCCAAGGTCCGTGCGAGCTTGACCGGCGCCGGCTACCGCTTCATCGGCGGCCCACACCCATGACCGCCGGCGGACCATCGAGCCCCACGTCCGCCGCCTCCGCTTGCCGCCGATCCGCCTCCACGTCGAAGGAGCGGCAGGCCCATAGGTAAACCACCGTCGCGACCGGCAGACCGACGAACATCGCGATGTCCGCGCCGCCCAGCATCTTGGCAACCGGACCCACGTACATCCCCGGGACGTTGAAGAACGGAATCATCGCCCCGAAACCCACGCCGTAAGCGAGAAGTCCGCGCCAATTCCATCGCCCGTACATGCCGTGCGGATTGAAAATCTCGCGAACGGAATAGTGTCCCCGGCGCACCCAGTAGAAGTCGACGAGATTGACCGCCGTCCAGGGTGTGAACAGGTACAGCAGCACCGCGAGGAATTCGCCGAATTTCCCGACGAAGTCGTCCGTGGATCCAAGTGCCAGGGCGATCGCGGCCAGCGTGGCGATGGCGAGCGTCAGCACGCGGCGCGCGAGCGTCGCTCGCGAGGGTTTGAATGAATCGATCACGCTCAACAAGGTGAGCGAGGCCCCATAGAAATTGAGGGTCGTGATGGTAACCAGCCCGAGCAGGGTGCAAAGCAGCAGCGGCGCGCCGAATCCGGGTACGGCGGCATCCGCCGCGGCACGCAGCGCAGCCACGAACTCGAGCTTCGGATACAACGCCGCCGCCACGGTTCCCACGAGCATGGCCCATGACCCGCCGATGAAGGCGCCGAGGTACGTCCACCAAAACGAGGCACCGACGCCCACGTCCCGCGGCAGGTAGCGGGAGTAATCCGAGACGTATATCGACCAGGACACTTGATAGGCGGCGGCGGCAAAGAACTGCGCCAGGAAGGGAATGGGGCGAAAACTGCCCAACGAAAGCTGGTCCGCCGGGAAGTCGACCCTCACTGCCACGGCGACCGTGAATATCAGCAGAAATATGATGGTCACATACGCAACCCATCGCTGCGCGACGTGGATCGGATCGTAGCCGAGCACTGCCAGCGACACCGACAGCAGAGCGAAGATCACCATGGTCGGACTGGACGGGGCACCGTAGAGCAAATGCAGCGTCTGCGCCGCGAGTATCTGGTTGAAGGCGTTGAAGCCGATATAGGCGATCAACGCCACCCCCCACACCAGGAGCGCTCCGACATATCCGAATTGCGGCCGCGACTGGATCATTTGAGGCAATCCGAGCTGCGGCCCCTGTGTGGAGTGGAAGGCCATGAAGAAGGTACCGAGCGCGGCGCCGAGCACCACCGCGATCGCCATCCAGATCAATGTGCCGCCGAGGGCAGCTCCGACGACGCCGGTGACGACGGTGGCGAGATGGGCGTCACCGGAAAACCACACCGGCCAGAGATGCCAGACCTTGCCATGGCGCTCGGTGAGCGGGATGTAGTCGATCGATCGTTTCTCGATCAAACCGTCGCCGAACTGTGGTTGCATCATCCGTTCCCGTGCCGGGAGCTTGAGAGTTATTGGTCGATATCGCCCGGACGGCTGCGGAGGTTAGCATAATCGGCCTGGCCTTCGAAGCGGATGCTTGATAATATTTAACCACTTCGTTAACATTTATCAATCTCGTTAACAACCATCGACCTAGGGAGCACCGCCCGGCGCCCTTCCCATGCAACGCTCGACACCCACCAACCTCGACGCATCGTTCTTTGCGCTCTCCGATGCGACGCGCCGGGAAATGATCCGCATCCTTCTGCAGAAACCCCGCCGCGCGGGCGAACTCGCCGAGAGCGTCTCGATGAGCCCGCAGGCGTTGAGCCGGCATTTGAAGGTTATGCGCAGGGCGGGATTGATCGTCGAGGAAGGCTTGGAGAGCGACGCACGGGTCAGCCTCTACCGCGTGCACCCGGCCGCGTTGCAGCCGGTCCAAGAATGGCTGTCGCAAGCAGAGGATCTATGGCGCCGTCAACTGCAGGCGTTCAAGGCATACGCGGAGAGCTCTCTCCGGACTCGCCGCGGCAAGCCCTGATGGATGACACCGCCCGAATCAGCGTATCGGTCGCGGTGCCGCCACACGTCGCCTTCGAGATTTTCACCCATGTGGGCGGGCGCTTGTTCGAGTCCATCGACGGGGATGCGGGGCCATTGTTCGAGGTCGGCCGGGTCCGTACCTGGGACCCCGCGAACCAGTTGACCTTTCGCGCTGTCCCATGGCCATGAACCTACCATCGCCCGCCAAGGAAAATCTCCAGTTATTATCGAAGTTCGATGACAGCGCGGACGCGGAAGTCTCGGCCGCGCAGCGGGTCATCGAGCGAATCAGCGCCATCTTCGGGAGCCCGGCGTACTTCGTGTTCAGCACCGCCTTCATCGCCGGCTGGGTCCTGGTCAATGCGTGGGGGCTTCATGCCGGGTGGCGCCACGTCGATCCGCCGCCCTATTCCTGGCTCCAGGGAATCGTGAGCTCGAATGCGCTCCTGCTGACCGTTGCAGTCCTGATCCGGCAGAAACGCATGGCTGCGCTGGCGGAACATCGCTCGCATCTCGACCTGCAGATCAATCTGCTGACCGAGCAGAAGGTGACGAAGATCCTGGAGCTGGTCGATGAGATGCATCGCGGAGTGAAATATTTACACGGTGCGCCGCCGGAGCATGCGCGAGAGCCCATGGAGGAGATGACGAAGCCGGCGGACCCGCACGCGATTCTGGATGCCATCAAGGAGAAAAAGGGCGGCCCTTGAACGAGCCTTGAGGCAGCGAGGCTCAATATTCGATCTGGTATGAGAGCCCGATGCTGCTCCCCGGGTCATTGTCGGGCGTAGTGCCCTGAATGGCGGTACCGTTGCCGAGCCGAGTTTGGAGCTTCAGGTGCTTGGTGAGACCGACATCCACCTGGACCTGGCTCGTTCCGGTCGTGGTCTGCTTGCCCTCGACATAGACCCGCTTGGAAATGTAGCGTCCAGCCTGGATGGCAGCGCCCTGGTTCTCCGTACCCCCGGTCGCGGTCGGCACCGTATTCGCTCCCAAGGACAGCCGGTCGAGCCCCAGGCTCTTCTGGATTTTGGTCAGCGGACTGCCGCCGCTGCCGCCGACCCCGCCCAGCGTCGCAAGCGCCGCGCCCACCTGCGCGACTTGCAGCGCGGTCAATTGCGAGGCGGGCTGTCCGAACAACAAGAGCGCCATGATCTCGTCCTGACCCAGCCCCGTCGTGCTCGTGAACTCGAACTTGGGCGCGTCGGCGTACCCGGATATCTGCAGAGTTACGGTGGTGTTCTGGATCGTGCTGGTCGCCTTGAAATCGAGTGTGGGATCGAGATTGCTCTTCTTGAGGCCCGCCCCATCGAAGCTCACCCGGCTCGAATTGTCGAAGGTCAACGTCGAGCCTGCGAACGAGAACGTGCCTCGCTGCAGGTCGAATCCCGGACCGCTGACCAGTGGTGCATCGGTGGTTCCGCGAATGCGCAAACTGCCCCCGAGCTCGGCATCCAGTCCGCGCCCTTGCACCAGAATATCCCGCGGCGCATCCACCGTGACGTCGAGCCCGATCTGCAGCCGCTTGGCGGCAGCCGGCTGAACGTGCTGGCCTCGGCGCCGAACGTCGAGCACCGCGACGTCGGGCGGCAGCGAATCCGGTATGCCGATCACCGCCCGGTTCACGTGGATCGTACCGGCGATGGCGAGCTGCTCGAGGGCGGTGCCTTTGACGCTGAGATCCGCGTTCACATTGGCGGTCACCAGCGTGCTCGTCACCAATTGCGCCTTGGTCGCGGTCAGCTTGAGGTCCAGCGGAATCTTGGGCTGAAGGACCCCGATGCTGCCGCTCATGTTCATCGACCCCGACGCGGCCGTCGCCCTGAAAGTCTTGATCTGCAGGGTTCCCTCGCTGCCGTCGACTTCCGCAGTGATGGCGGTCAAATTCGTTCCGCGCACATAGTCGCGGAAATTTCCGGCCGCGAGCTTGACGGAGCCGGCAATCTGCGGCGTCTCGAGTTTCCCGCCCACGGTCGCATCCACCAGAACGTCCCCTCCCACGTGCATGCCGCGCGCTTCGAACAGCGGATTGGCCACTGCGAGATCGAGCTTTCCGTTCAGTTTAAGGTCGTAGGCGCCGTCTGCATTCAGAGGCGTGTTTCCGGTCATGTTGAAGTTAGACCCCGTGCCGGCGCTCAAGCGAACGTCGAGCGCCGCCGTATTGCCCGCAAGCTCGGCGCCCGCGGCGAGGTTCACGGCTGGCAGCCCGAGCGCTTGATCGCTCGCGAAACGAATGTCGTGTGCGTTCAGGCTGACGTGGCCCGTGGGCGCGGAAAACGATCCCTGGATGCGGGCGTTCCCGTCGATCGTGCCTTCCGAGATCATGTCCGGCAGAAATACTCCGATGAGCTTAGGATCGACATGCTTGAGTGACGCTCGCGCATCGAGAGTAGGCAGAATTTCCCCGTCGATTTGCAGAACGGCGTCCTGCGCCCCCAACTTAAGGTCGTCGATCTTGAGTCCTTCTGCGTACGAAATTGCCGCCGGCGACAGCAATCGCAGCTTCTCCCCGCGATAAGTCATCGTGGCCTGGTCCATGCGCACCCGATGTGTGTCGAGATTCACGACCGCGCTCGCCGAGAGGTCTGCAGGGAAGCCGCCCAGATTCGGCGTTTGAGCCTGGAGTTTCGCCGCGACGGACCTCGTGTCCCCCTCGCCGGCGAGGTGGATCGTGCCCGACAATTGACCCGCGGACAGATCCTTTCCGTCCACCTGGAATTGCGCATGAGTGTTCCCGCCTGAGGGCGTAAAGTCGACGTGTCCGTCGAGGCTTCCCTGAAGTTGCGTGCCCAGCAACCGCTCGAGGTCGGCGAGGCGGCCGATCTCGACGTGCACATGGCCCCTCGCATCGTCGATGCCCGAAACAAACGATATCTCGCCGTCGGCATGCGCGCTTTTCCATTCGCCGCGTCGAATCGAACCTTGAAATCCCTGGCGGCCGTTGCGCTGCAAGGAGGCTGCCAGCGTCAGCGGTGAGCCATCGAAAGTGCCCCGCACGTCGAGGGTGGCGCTGGGCGTGGACGGCAGACCTCGGGCATGCAGCTCGGCCGATACTTCCCCCGGCGCAGATCCGCGAATCGACAGCGTACTCCTCAATACGGCATCGCTATTGAAGGCCGTCGGCATCCCGTTCAAGCCGCCCGAGGCCTGCAGGGAGCCCGCCAGTTGCGGGCCCAGGATGCCGAGATCGGAGACCCGCAGATCCCAATGCGCCTGAATATTCCGGACGTAGGCTTCGGCCCCGCCGGCGGGCGTGGGCGGGGAATTTGCGGCGACACCCCCCGATGGCGGACGGGTCGCCACCCCGCTCGCCGATAAAACCAGCGATTGGCCGTCGAGCTTGGCGCGCTCGAGCGTGAAGGCCTGATCCGAGATCGCGCCCGCGACTTTCAGGACCGCGCGCTTCCCCAGCATGCCGATCCACGGAGCGCTCCCTCCGGTAAGACCCGCCGCGGCGTCCAGCGTCAAGCCGATATCGGCATCACGGAAGTCGATCTGTGCCTTGATGTCGGCATCGCCGGCTACATCCTCGCCCGCCAAGGCGGCGAAAGGAGCGACGTTCGGAACGCGCACATCGAGCGAGACGCTTCGGTGGCCGGCGGTGATGGCTTGGGCCTTGACTGACAACAGCCGATGCGTCGCCTCCACGGTGAGCGGCCACGTATCGTCCGAGACTCGCATCGACGCGGTGATCTTGACCGGATCCTTTTCGAAGAGCGCGGCTTGAGGGCCGGGGATGCGGAGCCCCTCGATCGCGCCTTGCAGCGAAATCGAGCCTTGCCTCGCCTCCAGATCCGCATGAAGTTGAGCGATCGCGGCATTGCCCGGAAGCTCCAGATGCTCCGCCTGCAAGCGCCCCTGCGCCGTAGGATCCTTGGGCGTTCCCTGCCACCGGCCCTTGAGAGAGAGTCGTTGCCACTTGAGGTCGGGCCGCGGACTCACCGCCGCCGAATCCACGGAATAATCCAGGTCCATCGACCCCCGGTTCAGATCGATGCGGCCGTCCACCGCCGCGGTGAGCCCGCCCGCCGTCAATTTGAGATCGATGCGTTCGGCCTCACGAGGTCCCTCGATGGTGCCGACGGCGGACAGCGCACCTAAGCCCGGCACCTGCAAGATGTTCTCCAAAGGCCCGCTCGCCGGCTCGTGCACGGTCAAGGTGCCATCCATGCGCTTCGAGTCGAAGCGCAGTCGCACGGTGTAATCCCCATCGCCATCGATGCGGTGCGCGGCCACATCGGCACGCGCATCCTCGAGAGACCTGAGATCCAGGCCGCCGCGCAGCGAAAGCCTGGCCTCTTTACCGGCGAGCTGCGCTCCGAGCCGCACGTCCCTGAGATCAAACCGCCTCACCTCGATGTGCGGGATGGAAACGCTTCCCCCGCCCCCTTCCGACTGCGGCGTGCGCTCCATGTCGAGATGCGAGACTTCGAGGGCGTCCACGGAAATTCGCCGATCGAGGAGCGACAGCGGCGACCAGGTGAGCGCGATTCCATCGGCGCTCAGCCAGACCCCACGCTTGTCGATGAGCTCGAGCTTGCGAAGCGTGAGGCTCGCCGGAAAGGAGCCTCCCAGGCCGGAGAGCTTCACCATGCCTCCGGTGAGCTTAAGCGTGATGCGCTCGATCATTGCCCGGCCGGAAGTCGTGTTGCCGGCCACGAGCACGGCAACGATCAAGAGCGCGGCAAGCGCCGCGATCGACCCCGCGACCCACACGCCGATCTTGAGCGCCTTTCGCGGCATCAGAATGCCTGTCCCAGGCCGATGTAGACCTGGAAGCTCTGGTTCTCGATCGCCGTGTGCTTGGTCGGAACCGCCAGATCCAGACGGATGGGCCCGATGACCGTGTAGTAGCGCACGCCCGCTCCGACGCCCACGAAGACGTCGCTTGGGGTGAGAGTCAAGGTGTTGCTCACCTGGCCCGCGTCGACGAAGAATGCCGCGCCGAAGTTCTGCCCGAATCGCTGGCGGTACTCGATGGCGCCCGCGACGAGCGCAGTGCCGCCCACCGGATAGCCGGTGTTCGGAAAATTGGGACCGACCGACTGATAGGCGTATCCCCGGATACTGGCGCTGCCGCCCCCGTAAAACCTTTGATCGGGCGGCAGACTGCATTCGCCGGGCGGCGGACTGCACTCACCGGCACCCTGGGCGAGGCCCACGAGCATGCGCGCCGCGAGGACGCTTCGCCCAGCGCTCGTAGGCAGGAAATGATCGAGATCGAAGTACGTCGCGACCGTGATCTGATCGATGAGAAAGGTCGCGCTGCTCGCGCCCAGGGAGTGCGTCGGCGTGATGCTCAACGAATCGCGCATGCCATGGGTGGGATCGTCCAACGGCGAGGCGAGGTCGGTCGAGTCGAACTTGGCGGCGAAGGGCAGCTGGATGAGCGTGTAGTAGTAAGTCTTGTCGATCGACAACGTTTCGGTCTGAGGGTCCGCCAGCGGGCACTGGGTCGGCAGCGGCTTCGGGCCGCATACCCCGACGACTTGAATGATCTTCTCATTCACCGTCGACACGCCCACGCTCACCGTCCAGCGGCGGTTCAACTTGCGGCTGAGCGTCAGCCCCGCGGTCGTGGCGGTCTGATCGTAGGCGTCCAAGTACTGCTTGATCGCGCCGACCGATAGCTGCAACGACTGATCGCGGTGACCGAATTCCGGCAGCAGATACTTGACGTTGGCATCGTAGCCGAGGCCGTTGGTGGAGCTTCCGCCGGCGTTGAGCAGCTGCGTGGTGACGGTGAGCTGCTCGGCGTTGCCGAAGACATTACGGTCACCCCAGGTGACGCCGCCGCTGCCGCCTAAGTCGGTGGAATATGCCGCGGTCACATTGATGAAATGATGCAGCCTCTCGCGCATCTTGAACGTGATCGGCACGCCTCCCGTAGCGTCCACTTCGGACCCCACCTCGATGCTGACCGCGGCGAAGACCCCGAGGTTCAACAGATCGGCGCGCGCCCGCTCGACCGCGGTCGCATTGTATTGATCACCTGTATGCACCAGGAGTCTCTGCCGCACGAGCTTCTCGTGGACCCGCTTCAGACCCCGAAAGCGGATCTCCCCGATGCGCACCTTGGCGCCCGCTTCGACGTGAAAAGTGACGTCGAGCACCGGATCCGTCTTGTCCTCGTAGGCCACCGGCGCATCCACTTTGGCGAATGCGTATCCCTGCTCGCCCAGCACCGAGAGCAGCTTCGACCCCGCCGCCAACACCGTGGAGGCGACGGCGGGGGCGCCGGTTTTCAAGGGCAGCGCATCCCGGGCCGAGTTCGGCAAATCGCCGTCGACGGTGATGTTGCGGACGTGATAAAGCGTCCCGAGCGTGAACTTGATCTGGATCTTCGCTTCCTGCTTCTTCGGCAATGCCAGCAGTTGATCCGCAAGTCCCGGGGCGTTGAGCGCGGCACCGTTGATCTGGATGTTGACGCTCGACTGGTAGTATCCGTAGCTCTCGAGCACTGTCTTCAGCCGGTCGATCTCGCTTCGCGCCCGGGCGATGAGCCCATACGGGCTCACCGGCGCCGAAGTCCGCAAAGACACGAGGTCAGAGGTTGCGCGCAGCGTCGAGTCCATCGGTCCGTCGCCCGTGGTAACCAGCTCCACTTTATACGGTTGCGGGTCGGCCGCACGCGCGGCGGGGGCAAAACCGGCCGCGGTCAATATCAGCATGAAGATTCCGGGCAAAACCAGGCGCATTCGACTAAATTGATCCTCGGGAAGGGTGCGGTCCTACGACATTAAGGCACGATGTCCGAGCGCATTCATAGCGGCCCGACTGTTAACTTTTCGAAATTTCATGCGAGGAATTCGTAGTTCATGCCCGTGATCGTGTGCCATGCCTGTGATCTCGCGCACCGCGTGGACAAGATAGCGCCGGCTTCCCGCGTTCGATGCGTCCGATGCCGTGCCGAGCTGTACCGCACGGGTACGGCCGGCGTCGATACGGCGATCGCTCTGGCATTGACCGGCCTCGTGTTGTTCATCATCGCCAATACCTATCCGCTTGTGGCTTTCAAGGTAAATGGCACCACGCGCATGACCACTCTGACGGGCGCTGCGCTCGGCCTGTACGATCAGGGATATGCCGCGCTGGCAGTGCTCGTGAGCTTCACTGCCGTGCTGGTGCCGCTGACTCAGATTTTAGCTTTTTTATATGTGCTCGTCCCGGTGCGAATGGGGTTCCGCGCCCCCGGACAGGAAGGCTTGTTCCGCATTCTTTCCGCCTTGCGGCCCTGGGGGATGAGCGAGGTGTTCGTGCTCGGGGCGATCGTCGCATTGGTCAAGCTGTCCGCGCAGGCGGAGGTTTCGCCGCACATAGCGCTGGTCGCCTACGGGCTCCTCATGTTCACGCTGACCGCGCTGGCGAGCGTCACTCCCACCGAACAATTCTGGCAGTGGGTAAGTCGAGCGCGTCAATGAGTAGAGCGGTCACGGGTCGAAGCCTCGGGCTTTTCGTCTGCACGCGCTGCCGGGCGACCGTCCGCGCCATCGCCGCGGCCGGGCAGCGCTGTCCCCGCTGCCATTCCCCCGTACACGCGCGGAGGCCGCAAAGCCTGTCCACCACCGCCTCGTTGGTGATCGCTGCCGCGCTGCTGTACATTCCCGCCAATGTATTGCCGGTCATGCGCACCCATACGTTCTTCAGCGACACGGACGACACCATCATGAGCGGTGTCATCTCGTTGGCCCAGTCAGGCTCCTGGCCGGTCGCCGTGCTGGTTTTTTTTGCGAGCATCGTCGTACCACTTCTGAAACTCGTGGCGATGGGTGAGATTTTGATCGCCATCACACGAAAGTCGGTACGCCTCCCGCAACAGCGCAGCCGCTTGTTCCGCGTCGTGGAATTCGTCGGACGCTGGTCGATGCTCGACGTGTTTGCCATGTCGTTGCTGGTGGCGCTGGTGCAGGTCCAGTCGCTGGCGACGGTTGAAGTGCGGCCGGCTGCGCTGGCTTTCGCCGGAGTCGTGGTGCTCACCATGCTCGCTGCGCAGTCGTTCGACGAGCGCCTCTTGTGGGACAGCCAGAACCGTGGTTGAGCGCGTACCGGCCCCTGAGGATGAGCTTCCGTCGGCCGTGCCCGACCCGCCCCGGCGCGTGCGGTTACCCTACGTATGGATCCTTCCGATCATCGTCGTCGTCGTGGGCGCTTTCGTCGCCGTGCGCGAGAAGCTAGCGCAAGGCACCAGCATCGAGATCACCTTTGCCACCGCGGACGACCTCGAGCCGAACAAGACCAAGATCAGCTACAAGGCGGTCGAAATCGGCGAAGTCAAGGAAATTCGCGTCTCCAAGGATCGCAAGGAAGTCGTCGTCGAGGCGAGAATTCACCGCAATGCCCGCGACTATCTGGTGAGGGACACGCGCTTCTGGGTGGTGCGGCCCAGAGTGACCGGGGCGAACATATCGGGACTGGGAACGCTGGTCTCGGGCGCGTACATCGGCGTCGACGTCGGGCACTCGACCGAGCCCGAGGATCACTTCACCGGCCTCGAGGTGCCGCCGATCGTCACCTCCGGCCTGCCCGGGCGCGAGTACATCCTGCACGCCGGCGACATCGGATCCCTCAGCATCGGCTCTACGGTGTTCTACCGCCACATGCCCGCGGGGCAGGTCGTCGCCTATGCGCTGGACCCGGGCGGTGCGAGCGTCACCGTCAAGGTCTTCGTCAACGCGCCTTACGACAGTTTCGTCACGCAATCCTCGCGCTTCTGGCAGGCGAGCGGCGTCGACATGTCGATCGACTCCGAGGGGGTGAAACTGCATACCGAGTCGATCGCCTCCATCCTGGAAGGCGGCGTCGCCTTTCAATCCCCGAAGGATGCCACGGCCACCGCCGAAGCGGCGCCGGACGCCTCGTACAACCTGTACTCCGACCAGGAGCGCGCGATGCGCGAGGCCGACACGGTCGCGGAGACGTTCATCCTGTACTTCCAGGGATCGCTGCGCGGGCTCTCGGTGGGTGCTCCGGTCGATCTGCGCGGCATCAACATCGGCGAGGTCAAACGCCTGTCAGTCGAGTACGATCGGGTTGCCGGCGAACTGCGCTTTCCGGTGGAAGTCGACATCTTTCCGCAGCGTATTCGCGCCCGTGCACGCACGCCCGGCGCGAAGAGTTCCGACCTGCCGGATCTCGGCGGGCATATCATGATCGACAGCATGGTGGCACACGGCATGCGCGCGGAGCTCAAGGACGGCAACCTTCTCACCGGGCAGAAATACGTCGCCGTCGATGTGGTCAAGGGTGCCCCTCCCGAAACCGTGGCGTGGGATCAACACCCGCCCATTTTCCCGACCGCCTCCGGCGGCCTCGATGAGATCACCGATTCCATCGGAAGCGTCGCCAAGAAACTCGATAAGGTGCCCTTCGACCAGATTTCCAACCATCTCATCGCCACCATGGCGACGCTCGATCAAACATTGAAGAGCACCGACCACCTGATGCGCAACGTCGACGCCAGCATCGCCCCGCAGGTGGCCGCCACGTTGAAGGAGGCTCAAGACGCCATGAAGAATGCCAAGGACGCGCTGTCCGAAGGCGGCTCGTTGAACAACAATCTCGGCGACACGTTGCTTCAGCTGTCTCGCGCCGCCAAGTCTCTCGGGACGTTGGCCGATTACCTCGAACGCCACCCCGAGGCGCTGATCCGGGGCAAACCGGCGGATCGACCATGACGGCGCACGGCTTCCACAAGCTGGCGCAAGCGGTCCGAACGGCAGCGCGCGACATCCGAATGGCAACGCTCGCCGTTTGTGCAGTCACGGTCACCGCCTGCGCCGGACAGCCCGACCATTTCTATGCGCTCAGCACGATGCCGGAGACTCCCCCGCCGCCGGCGTCGGTTTTCGCGACACACGTCATTCTCAGCGTCTCGATACCCTCCCTGGTCGATCGCCGCGAAATGATCGTCGCCGCATCGGGAGATCGCATCCTGGTGTTGGAGCACGAACGCTGGGCCGCCCCGCTGGCCGACCTCGTGACTCAGACGCTGGCGCGCGACCTCGAAGAGCGGCGCACGGACGTTCTGGTCGCGGATCGGAGCTACGATCAGGCCGGTGTGAAACCGATTCATATTCAGGTCGACGTAGTACGGATGTCCGCACACCAGGGCGGCCGGGCGACGCTGGAATCGCATTGGAGAATCGTCGACCCGGCTTCGCAGATCGATGCGATCGGCGGCGAAACGTTCAGCGCGCCGATCGAGGGCGATGATTACTCCGCAATAGCTCGCGCGTTCAGCACTTGCCTCGCCTCGCTGGCTGATCGCCTCGCCGGCAAGCTGCCGTCACATTGACTCAGGCTGGGATAAGCCAGACCGAAATCCCGAGCCATGATCGAACGCTGGCGGATCGCGGCCTTAAGATCGATACCATTGATGATCGCGAGCCGGAATCCCCCAGGGGGCATGATGTGCGCACGCGGAGCGCGATCCTCGAAGAACGTAATCTGCACGCTCATCGCGGCCGGCGCGGTGCGATAGGCCGACAGCCGCTCCGGCGTGGGATGCCGATAGCTCCTGCCATGCGGTCCAAACAGCACGACGCTGTAGCCGTCGACTCTTCGCCCGTCATCGTAGTCCCAACATCCATCTCGATAGAGGCGCACTACGGCGTCGAGCCATCCGCGGCCGTATAGATCCGGCCATTGATCCGAAAAACGCAGATGCGCCTCGATGATGCGGCCGCCGATGGTTTCGATGTTCAACATGCCCGTGTAATCGGGCATGAATGTTCCGATCCAATCGCGGCAATAGCGCTCCAGACGCCGCCGCGCCCCCGCCTCGATGGTCCAGTAATCGAAGGTGCCCGCGAACCCGGGCAAGCCGCGCGTATGCCGGCACCACGCCGGGGCGCCACGCACCACCGCCCAGTCCGTGCTCACGTGCTCGCCCGTCAGCAATTGCGTCCAGAAATCGCCGGGCCTGCAGTTTCGGCTGAAATCGCGCTCATTGCGCAGCACGCACGTGCCGGCTCCCATGCCCTTCAAATTGGTCACCGGTTTGCAGAAGACGGGATAGCGCCGCGGAGGCGCATCGTCCAGCCCGCACTCGAGCCCTTGCGACTGCGCGACCCGCAACTTGTCGTAGATCCATCGGTGGCCAGTATTGAACTTGTAGCCGTCCACGTCGTCGGTAGGAATATGAATGTCGGGTGGGCAGCTGACGTCAGTGAAGTACTGTAGACGCCAAGGATCGCACTCGTAGATGGGCATTGCGCGAGCTTATGATGCGGTTATGGGTAAAGACCCAGGGATCCGCCTATGCTGTCTGCAGGAATGCGCCGACGCGATTCCGCACCGGCACGGCGTTCCCCGCTGGTGGATTCGTCAGCCCATTATCCCGGATGAGGTAGACCGTGCAACAAGATAAAGGAAGCGCTCATCCCGATGGCGACGTGTCGCCCGACCGTGAGGATAGAATCCAGGACTTTCTCGCGCGGCACGGCGGAGCCGGATCGACCCCGAGGCGCGGCGAAAGAGCCGCCTCGGGCGAGGACGGCTGGTACGAAGTTTACGCCGCTGACGGTCACAGGCTGCGTTGCGAGTGGTCGCGCATCGGCGGGCGCGAGGAACTCAAATTTTCCGAAGTCGCGCCGCGAGTGCAGTCCGGCGGTCAAGATTAACGTGCTGCGGCCCGCCGGCGCGAAGCGATAACCTTGCAACATCGTTCCGCCCGGGGATGGCTGCTGATCGCGTGTCTCTGCGCGGCGGCCGGAACCTCCTCGGAGCCGTCAGGCTCGGCTCCGACGGCACCGCCCGCCGCCGCGCCGCTTGCGCCGCCAATTGCCCCAGCCCCGGGTCCGTCCGCCGAATTCATGGCGGCCATGGAGCGGACTCGAACCAACTTGAATGCGCCGGAGCCGCCCGACTCCGCCGGCCTCAAGGCGTATCCGATCTACGACTACTTGGTCGCCGCCCGGCTGCGCCGCGATTTGACGTGGTCGCCGACGGATGACCTCGATCCGACGGTCGATGCCTTTCTGCGTGCGCACGAGGGGCAGCCGGTCGGCCGGGCATTGCGCCGGCAGTGGTTGGGTAGTCTCGCCGAACGCCGGCGCTGGGATTGGTTCCTGCCGCGATCCGCGGAACTGACCGATCCCGTACTGATCTGCGATCGGCTTCAGGGCCGCCTGGCGACCGGCGACACGGACAAGCTGGCGGTGGAAGCGCTTGCGCGCTGGAACTTGGTTCAGCGGCCGCCGCCGGAATGCGCCACCGTATTTGCCTGGCTGCACTCGCAGGGAGCGGTGACGCCGGCCATGCAGGAAGCCCGCGCCCGTGCCGCGCTCGCCGCGGAGAACCCCTTGTTGGCGCGCGAATTCATCGCCGAGGTGCCGGCCGAGCGAGCCGCGCCGCTCCGTCAATGGCTGCAACTGCTCGAATCGCCCCGGCCGGCCCTCACCGCGCTGGCTGACGCCCCATCGGCGGCGGTCGAGCCCGATGCGCTGCTCGCGGGATTCACCCGCCTATCCAATACCGATTCCACGTCTGCGGCGGCTGTGCTGCCCTCGCTGTTATCGCGCCCCGACCTCGCGCCGGCGCTGCGCGATAGGTTTTGGCGAGCCTTTGCGCTCGGCGCCGCGTACGCGCGCCAGTCCGACGCGATCGCGGCGTTCGGCCGGCTCTCAGCCAATGTCGTCGACGCTCAGGTGCAGGAATGGCGGGTGCGCGCAGCGCTCTGGAACGGGGACTATGCCAAGGCACTCGAATGGCTGAGCGACATGCCCGACACCTTGGCGGCTCAACCGCGGTGGCGTTACTGGCGGGCCCGGGCGACCGCAGCGGTGAAAGGCGCGGATACCGCTGCACCCTTGTTTGCAGACATCGCGGGCATGCGCGACTACTACGGGTATCTGGCCGCCGACCATCTTCATCAGAACTACAATCTCAACATCCACCCCACCCCGGATGACGCCGATGTCCAAGCCGCGCTCGCCGCCCAGCCGGCG